>ERZ777011.133-NODE-133-length-116021-cov-13.638196_pt1 | contig 116021 bp, 85 predicted proteins | sample MGYA00374964_ERZ777011 | MGnify/ENA primary metagenome ERZ777011 (study PRJEB29310, sample SAMD00008975) | mouse gut metagenome | study: EMG produced TPA metagenomics assembly of the Metagenome analysis of fecal microbiota from mouse which was promoted... | reverse complement strand
CTGTATCAGCAGCGCTTACACAGATCGAGGAAAAGAAGTATGCGCAGACACTTATTGCGAAAGGGATCCCGGAGGAGCGGATCAGGAAATACGGGTTTGCGTTTGAGGGGAAAGAAGTGTTGATCGGGTAGAGTTTCCAGCCTGTTAGTAAAGAATGTGACTGTATTTGGATAAGGAGTAAAAAGATGCAGAATAGGAAAATAATCTGGCATTTCAGCAGAGAAAATATCAGTGATCGTCCCATCATTCTTTGGGGTGGTGGATTATATGGAGAAATCGCATACCGCGTGATTACAGATCTATGGAATGGTGAAATAGATGCAATCGTTGATAATAAATTTTCTAAGGTTTCGTGGTATGCCGATGATTTAATGCGTTCTGATAAATTACGGGAATATAAAAGTGCGGATGTTCTTATTTGTGCAGCAAATGCTTTTCAGACAATTTATGAAGAAATCCAATTGTTGAGCGATGATATTCGGGTTTTTGACTTAAAGGAAATTCTGAGTGAGTATAAGAACTATTATGAGAAGAACAATTTGACTGCTCAAAGTCCATATTTATACGGCGATATTGATTTTGAAGAAATTTGCTTGCGATATCAATATTACGCGGGTGAAAATAATGGGTATTGTAATAAGATATATCTTCCCTATTGTGTCCTTTGTATTACTACGAAATGCTCTCTCAGATGCAAAAATTGCGCAGCGTTTATCACGCGCTATAAACCACAGAAAGATTATTCGCTGGAATATATCAAAAAGAACTTTGGTCGGATACTCGAAGTGGTAGATGGCATTCAGGAGTTGGAGCTGATGGGTGGCGAGCCTTTTTTACACAGTGAGTTTAATGCTGTTTTACAGTGGTGTATTGAGCAGAAAAAGATCCACGCGGTTAAGATCGTGACGAATGGAACGATTATGCCGAAGGAGTCGACATGGCAGATCATGAAAAATAATAAGATAAAGCTTGTCATAGACAATTATGGGGAATTGTCAAGATTATATGATACCATGATTCTACGGGCACAGGAGAGCGGCGTGAGATATGAAGAACAGAATTTGCAGACATGGTATCAACTGGAGCCCATTGACAGGAAAAATATTTCCGAGGACGGATTAAAGAAAATATATCATGATTGTAATTTCAGGACATGCATCGGCATGACGAACGGAAGATTTTATCATTGTAATGTAGCAGGACACATGAATACGGTAGGATTGCTGACTGATGAGGAAAGTGATTACGTTGAACTGGAAAATAGGGAGTGGGACTTAGAGGAACTGCGGGACGCAATCCGAGAACTTCTGGCAATTCAATATTTAAAGGCATGTGATTATTGTAATTATCCAAAAGGCATGGAAATACCCGTGGCGGAACAAGCAGTAGAATATGTGGAGAACGAGACGTGAAAGTGTTGATTACAGGCGGAAATGGTTTTATTGGTCGAAATTTAGCTGAAAGCCTGAGAAAGTATAAACTTACTGTTTTGGGGCGAAAAGAGCTGGATTTACTGGATACGAAAGCAGTGGAGGCCTATCTAAAACAAAATTATTTTGATGTAGTGATTCATGCGGCTAATGTTAATACATCAAGAACTGCAGATATATCACCCTATATTTCCTTGGATGGTAATTTACGCATGTTTTCAAACTTGGAACGTTGCCATGACTGTTATGGGAAAATGTATTATTTTGGTTCGGGTGCAGAATATGATATGCTGCATTATGTCGCAGATATGAAGGAGGAGTACTTTGGCACTTATGTGCCGAAAGATCCTTATGGATTTTCCAAGTATATTATGTCAAAAATTTGCTGCCAATCGGATAATATATATGATTTGCGATTGTTTGGTGTATATGGGAAGTATGAGGAATGGGAGCGGCGTTTTATCTCGAATGCAATATGCAGGGCATTAAAGGGAAAGGACATTACGCTCCAAAAAAATGTTTATTTTGATTATCTTTGGGTAGAAGATTTAGGCAATATTATGATGTGGTTTGTCGAGAATAAACCGCATCATAAATGTTATAATGTATGCAGAGGAACAAAAATTGATTTATATACACTGGCATGCATGGTTCGGACGGAATTGTGTATTGATTGTAATATTCTTGTGGGAGAATCTGGTTGGAAGCCGGAGTACACAGGAAATAACGAGAGACTTTTGAGAGAAATTGGAGACTATCAATTTACGGGGTTTAAAGAGTCTATTAAGAATTTATGTCAATATTATATAGATAATATTAACGATATTGATGAAGCAAAATTATCCTAAAATTAAATAGAGAAGGATTTTTGTATTAAGAGAAAGCTGAAATGAAGGAGGGTGCCATAGGATGAAGTATGCAAAATTTGTAAATACGAAACCGGTAGGATATCATGATGTTGTGCGAATGACTAATATGGGAGACAGTGTACAGGCATTTGCCGTCGATCATTTATTCAGATATGCCGGAGTGAACCAAAATGACGTCATAGGAATTCCATGTAGAAGCGCTGAGGCGGAAGAACCCTGTTATTTGGTGGTTCAAGGGCATTTTGGGCGGCAATATGACATGGGTTTTATGCATAATGACAATATTTATCCTATTTTTATTGGGTTTGCATTGAAAGACGTTTTTCTTACGGATGAGGAAGTAAGATATTTTAAAAAATATGAACCAATTCTGTGTAGAGACGAACTTACGAAAAATACTCTGACAGGCTATGGTGTTGAGGCGTATCTCTCAGGCTGCCTGTCAGTTTGCTTTCCCAAAAGAGACCAGCATGCAAAAGGAAAAAGAGATAAATATTATTTTGTTGATGTAAAGAAACCATTTTTGGATTTGGTTCCAGAGAATATAAAGCAAAATGCAGTTTATACTTCGCAGAACTTATATATGGATGAAGTAAATGTGGATTCCATGGAACGTGGCGATCAAATGGCATGGAAACTCATAAAGGAATATAGTGACAATGCCAAAATGGTCATCACATCCAGGCTGCATTGTATGACACCTTGTATGGCTATGGGGATTCCAACGATTGCGGTAGGGAATAATTTTTCCCATAGATATTCCTTTGTGGATGCCTTTTTAGAGTCGTATGATGAAGAACAATTTGCAGGGTTTGATTGGAGTATTCCCAAAGGAAAAGCAGATGTAGAAGAAGTGAAGGAGTTATTGCTTTGTGCAGGAAAATCCATGCTTGCACGTAACCCGGATATGGATAAAATCAAAAGGCTGGATCAGTTTTATTCTAATAGGAATAGATGGCTTTATTGCAAGGGAATTAAGAAAGAATTGAAAACAATTTTTAATGGGGTAGAAAGACCGGAGTATATTCTTTGGGGAGCTTCGTCAGGGGGGTTTGCAGTGTATGAGGCACTAAGAGACCTATGGCCAAATCAGGAAATGGTAGCAATTGTGGATAGTTATGCAGAAGGAATTTTTGGAGGAAAAGTAATCCGGAAGCCAGAAGAGGCAATTGTAAAGAATCCGAATGCTATTGTTATTATTTCTACTATGTCGGGGTTGGAAAGCGCGGAAGAATTGTTACAAAAATTAGATAAAAAGAGAGACAGAGACTATTTTGTTGTACATGAAAATAAAATAGGCGGGTGAATGAATTAAGCGTTTGGAGTGGATTGTTTGGGTAAGATTGAGAGGGAAAGTAATGAATGAAAAGAAAATAATTCAAAAAAATTTACAGAATTTTTTTTGTAACAATAATAACAAGAAAGTAGTTATTTTACCGCTAAGAAATTTATCAGGTTTAGTAAGGGATATTTTAAATGATGAATATAGTATCCAAGAACAGTTTTTAGTAGACAATTACGCTTATGATATGAAGCATATATATCCGATGGATTGTATGCCTGATGGATATGAGAATTGTACATTCTTGCTTGCTGCATTCGGAAACACAAAGAAAATTCTTACAGAAAAGCTCTTAGAATATGTTTCGGAAGATAGAATTGTGGATTTGTTGTTTGATGAAGAACGGGATGAAGTTTTTCGCAGTAATTCTAAAGTACATATTGATTTTTTGTGCCCTGGTTTTGCAAAATGTGGTACTACATCTTTACATTATGCACTTTCTCAGAATCCCAAAATTTTTTTGCCAAAAGTAAAAGAAACATGTTTTTTGAGATATTCCGTCAACGAATCAACTCATGAAACATTCAAGCACCATTATTGTAATGAGGATACCTTGGGTAAAATTGTAGGTGATATAGAACCGTCATATATATGTAATGCGGAAGATGTTTATCGATATTTCGGAAATGATTTGAAACTTATTTTTTGTGTTAGAAATCCTATCAATGCACTTTACTCAAATTTTAAAATGGCCTTTAGAAATGAGATGGTTATGTTTGAATCCAGTTCCATTGAGTCGGATGCATTGGAACGTTTTGAACAGGTTAGCCCGGAAATGTTTGACAGATGGGCAATGAAATGCAGATATAAGGAACGGTATTCGGAGCGAATCAAGGCGTTCTTAGAGTACTATTCTAGGGAGCAAATCAAAATTGTTGTTATTGAGGAGTTATATGCTGATATATATGGTGTCATGAATGATTTGCAGGATTTTTTGAATATACCGGAAAAAGATAAGATAGAATATAGGAGTTTTCCGCAAGAGAATATTGGTAGTAAAGTATCTAAAAATCAGGAATGTTTAGAAATTAATATGGGTATAAAACAACTTTATTTTAATTTGGTGCAGAAGGGAGATTTCCAATCAATTGCCTTATTGCGGGATGTTCGTGATAAAATTGAAAGAATTACGCTGGTGGATTACAACGAACCCATGCTGGAATCTACCCGTCAGAATTTGTTGGATTATTACATGGACAGCATTCACGATCTGGAGCGAATGCTTGGAAGAAGCCTGCAGGGTGTGTGGTACTGAGAGGGAGAGAAGTTATGAGCGAATTAAGTCATTTAGACGCTTTGGAAGCGGAAGCAATCTATATCATGAGGGAGGTCGCGGCGGAATGTGAAAAGCCAGTCATGCTCTATTCGATCGGCAAGGACAGTTCGGTTATGCTGCATCTTGCCCTGAAAGCATTCTATCCGGAGAAGCCGCCGTTTCCGTTTATGCACATTGACACCACTTGGAAATTTCATGAGATGATAGCGTTTCGTGATCATGTGGCGCAGAAATACGGTCTGGAAATGCTGGTTTATACCAACGAAGAAGGCGTCCGTCAGGGCATCAACCCCTTCGATCACGGCGCCGCCTATACGGATATCATGAAAACGCAGGCATTGAAGCAGGCGCTTGACAAATACGGGTTTACGGCCGCTTTTGGAGGCGGCAGGAGGGATGAGGAGAAATCCAGAGCCAAGGAGCGCATTTTTTCTTTCCGAAACCCGGAGCATGCATGGGATCCCAAGAACCAGCGGCCGGAAATGTGGAAAGCGTACAATACGAGGATCAAAAAGGGCGAGAGCATTCGGATTTTCCCACTTTCCAACTGGACGGAGAAGGATATCTGGCAGTATATCCGCAGAGAAAATATAGAGATCGTGCCCCTCTATTTTGCGAAGGAGAGGCCCGTTGTCTATCGTGACGGCAATATCATTATGGTTGATGATGACCGTATGAAGCTCCTTCCGGGAGAAACAATCGAGCACAAAAAGGTCCGGTTCCGTACTCTGGGGTGTTATCCCCTGACTGGAGGCGTAGAGTCGCAGGCGGATACCTTGGATGCGATCATAGAGGAAACACTGAGCAGCGTCACTTCCGAGCGGACAAGCCGTGTGATCGATCATGAGGCGGCGGGCAGTATGGAGAGACGTAAGAGAGAGGGGTATTTCTAGGATGGGAAAAGGTCTGTTGAAATTTATCACCTGCGGCAGTGTGGATGATGGAAAGTCCACATTGATTGGACATATGTTATATGATGCCAAGCTTCTGTACGCAGATCAGGAACGTGCGCTGGAGCTGGACAGTCGTGTGGGGAGCCGAGAGGGAATGATCGACTACTCTCTGCTTTTGGACGGACTGATGGCGGAACGGGAACAGGGTATCACTATCGACGTGGCATATCGGTATTTTACCACCGATAACAGAAGCTTTATCGTGGCGGATACGCCCGGACACGAAGAATATACCCGCAATATGGCGGTCGGTGCTTCATTTGCCGATCTGGCAGTCATTCTGGTGGATGCGACGCAGGGGATTCTGATCCAGACGCGCCGTCATGCCAGAATCTGCGCACTGATGGGAATACGTCATTTTGTGTTTGCCGTCAATAAGATGGATTTGATCCATTATGACAGCTATCGTTTTGAGCGTATCGAGAGGGAGCTGAGACAGCTTTGCTTTGCCCTAAAGATCGAACATGTGGAGATCATCCCCGTATCGGCAACGGAGGGGGACAATGTTACAAAACTGTCGGAGCGGATGCCGTGGTATCGGGCGCCGCAGTATCTTGGGAGATCCTTGCTCGATTATCTGGAGCATGTAGATGTGTCCGACGAGGATCAGGAAGCGGGATTTGTCATGCCGGTGCAGCGGGTCTGCAGGCCCAATCATACGTTCAGGGGATTCCAGGGACAGATCGAGTCGGGCACGATTCGGGTCGGCGATGAACTGGATGTCCTTCCAAGTAATGAACGGGCGAAGGTGGCTTCCATTCTGATCACCGATCAGGAAAGCGACAGTGCGGCAGCGGGGCAGCCCGTTACCATTCAGCTGGACCGTGAGGTGGATGTGTCCAGAGGCTGCGTGCTTGCCAAAGAGGCAAAACTGAAGGTCAGCAATATGTTTGCGGCTACGCTTTTGTGGATGGATGATGAACAGCTGATGCCGGGCAGGAATTTTTATATTAAGCTGGGGACCAGAATGCTTCCGGCTACGATTTTGAACATCAAGTATCAGGTGGATGTCAATTCGGGAGAACACCTTCCGGCGGAACAGATCTATAAAAATGAACTTGCCTATTGTGATGTGATATTGTCGGAGAAATGTGTGCTCGACCGTTTTACGAATCACAGGATGCTGGGCAGCTTTGTGCTGATCGACCGCATTACCAATATGACGTCTGCCTGCGGCGTGATTGAGCATACGCTGCGCCGCGGTGACAATCTGGTCTGGCAGGAATTAGATATTACAAGACAGCACAGGGCGGGGAGAATGGAGCAGACGCCCGTTACGATCTGGTTTACGGGATTGTCAGGCGCCGGAAAGTCAACGCTTGCCAATGAATTGGAGAAGCGTCTGAATCTGATGGGCAGATATACCATGCTCTTAGATGGAGACAATGTCCGTATGGGACTCAACAAGGATCTGGGTTTCAGGGAAAAGGACCGTGTGGAAAACATCCGCCGAATATCCGAGGTCGCGAAGCTCATGAATGATGCGGGGTTGATCGTATTGACGTCGTTTATTTCACCCTATCGTGCTGATCGTGAAAATGCAGGGGATATTATCGGCAGGGAGAGTTTTATCGAGGTTTATGTCAGCACGCCGATTGAAGAATGCGAACGGCGTGACGTGAAGAAGCTGTATCAGAAGGCCAGAAGGGGTGAGATACCTAATTTTACGGGAGTCAACAGTCCGTATGAGGCGCCGGTAAATCCGGATATTACAGTGGACACCAGTAGCAGGAGCATAGACGAGTGCGTGGAGGAGATCCTGGGAGTTATCATGCAGCGGATCGAGCCGGCATAACGATCGGGCAGGGGCCCTTTACGGGATTTGCGACGGAGGAAAGATGATGTGGAATAGAGAATTGGAAGTGGCGAAGAAGACAGCCGTAGAAGCGGGAAAAGAAATCTTGCGCATTTATAATGAACACGGTGATATGCAGGTGGAATACAAAGAGGGAAATTCGCCGCTTACGATCGCGGACAAGGCATCCAACGCCATTATTGTGGAGGCGCTTCGACAAGAGTTCCCGAATTATGCAATTCTCTCCGAGGAGGAAAAGGATAATCGGGAACGGCTGAACAATGACCTGTGTTTTGTAGTTGATCCCCTGGATGGGACCAAAGAATTTATAAAGCGCAACGGGCAGTTTACAGTCAACATTGCGCTTGCTTATAAGCATGAGTCGGTCATGGGCGTGATTTATGTGCCCGTTACGGGAGAACTTTATTATGCAAGCAGGGATGACGGCGCATATCTGGAAGATTCCACGCAGACAGTGACAAGGCTGCACGTGTCGGACTGCACGGATGTCTCAAAGTTCCGCGTGGTCATGAGCAGCTCTCATGGCTGTCAGGAGATGGAAGATTTGATTCAAAAATATCAATTTACGAATCTTGTTAGGATCGGCAGCTCCCTGAAAGGCTGCCTGGTCGCTAAAGGGGATGCGGAAATCTATTATCGGCATAATCCCACGATGGAGTGGGATACGGCCGCCATGCAGTGTATCGTGGAGGAGGCAGGCGGCATTTTCCGTCAGATGGACCATACGCCGATGCGCTACAATCGGGAAGATTCCTTGAATGCGAAAGGGTTTTATATCTTGAACCGTGAGGAAAATCTATTGTAGCAGCATCGCCTGATAGCGTTTGGTATCAATAAAATCCGCCACAAAATCGGTCTGCGGATGGAGGCAGATTTCCTCTGGCGTCCCAATCTGCTCTACGCGCCCCTGATTGGTCACGATGATGGTGTCGGCGACTTCCATGGCTTCCTCCTGATCGTGCGTTACAAAGATGCTGGTGATACCGACACGCGCGATCATTTCTTTTAGCCATGTACGCAGTTCGCGCCGCACTTTGGCGTCGATGGCGGCAAAGGGTTCGTCTAAGAGCAGAAGCAGCGGATTAGGGGCGAGCGCCCTTGCAAACGCAACACGCTGCCGCTGACCGCCGGAAAGCTGGTGAGGATAACGTTTTCCCAGATCCTGCATGGAGATGAGCTCTAAAAGTTCCTCTACACGTTCTTTGATCTCCGCTTTGCTTTTCTTTTGGACTTCTAAACCGAAAGCGATGTTGCCGGCCACCGTCATATAGCGGAAAAGGGCGTAGTTTTGAAATACAAAGCCAATGCCGCGCTTGCTTCCCGGCAGGGAGTTCACTTTCACGTTGTTGATGATGATATCACCGGAATCGGGCGTGTCCAGTCCGGCGATCATTCTTAAAATGGTGGTCTTGCCGCTGCCGCTGGGACCCAGAAGGGCGGCGAGATCGCCTTTTTCTACGCTGAAGTTTACGTCGTTGGAGGCGTGAAAGCCGTCAAACGTTTTATAGATATGTTTCATTTCCAGATACATCGTATGCTCCTCTTTTCTATTTTCTTTTCCACTCGATCAGGTTTCTGGCAATCAGGATCAGTATTGCCAAGATGACTAATATGGACGACACGGCGAAGGCGGCAGTCGTGTTGAATTCGTTGTAAAGGATTTCCACATGCAGCGGCAGTGTGTTCGTTTTTCCTCGCAAATGTCCCGAGAGTACGGATACGGCGCCAAATTCGCCCATGGCGCGGGCAGTGCACAGCACGATGCCGTAGAGCAGCGCCCATTTGATATGGGGAAAGGTGATCCTGCAAAAAATCGTGAATCCCTTCGCGCCCATCAGCGCGGCGGCTTCTTCCTCGTCTTTTCCCTGTGCATTGAGTACCGGCAGCAGCTCTCGAAAGACAAAGGGAAAAGTGACAAAGATCGTCGCCAGGATGATGCCCGGCACGGCAAAGACGATCTTGATGTTATGCGCCTTCAAAAAATCACCCATCCATCCAACGTTTCCGAAGGTCAGGATAAAGATCAGGCCTGCAATGACCGGTGAGATGGAAAACGGGATATCGATCAGCGCGGATAAAAGCTGCCGCCCCCTAAAATAAAATTTGGACAGCAGATAGGAGGCAAAGACGCCAAATACGGTATTGACGGCCACGGCAGACACGGTAGCCAGCAGGGTGAGCTGAAGTGCCTTTACGGTATATTCATCAAATACGGCTTCTGTATAGGCAGCCCAGCCGTCCCGCAGCGCGTTGATGACCACCACGATCAGGGGCAGCACCAGCATGACAAACAGAAAAAATGCGCAGACAGATATCAACACATATTTTGTCGCATGAGCTGCTTCGGTTTTGTGTGGGTCAATCACTTTTTGGATGGAGTTGATGCCGTCACCCACGAGATCCTGTTCATATTCCTGTGTTGCTTCTTTTTTCATTTTTGACATGCCTTTCTGTCAGATTTTTGGTTTTTCGTTTGGGTGCAAAAATCAGCATTTGCTGAACTTCTGCATGTGAAGCTGTATGGTGTTGATCAACAGCATCAAAGCAAAGGAAATCAGTAAGAGTACCAGCGCGCACGCGGTGGCGTCGGCGTACTTGTACTGTTCCAGTTTTGTCATGATCAACAGGGGCGCGATCTGGGTTTTATAGGGAATGTTGCCTGCGATAAATACCACACTCCCGTATTCTCCGATTCCCCGTGCAAAGGCAAGACCGAATCCGGCAAGCAGCGCGGGAAATAATTCGGGCAGAATGACGCGGAAAAAGGTATAGGTTCTGCCTGCTCCCAGCATCAGCGCGGCTTCCTCATATTGTCGGTCAAGTTTTTCCAATACGGGCTGGAGCGATCTGACCACAAACGGTATGCCCACGAAAACCATGGCGATCGTAATGCCGATACGCGTATAGGCGATTTTAATACCGGCCTTGGCAAAGAAAGAACCGATCCAGCCCTGATCGGAATACAGATAAGTCAGGGAAATGCCGGCTACGGCGGTGGGCAGCGCAAAGGGCAGCTCGATCAGGCCGTCCATCAGGTGCCTGCCGGGAAACTCATAACGGACGATCACCCACGCCAGCATCAGGCCAAACACAACGTTGACCAGTGCGGCGATAAAGGAGCAGGAAAGACTCACGATATAACCGGATACGATCTGTCTTGAGGTTACGATTTCCCAAAATTCCCGAAAGTCAAGGCGGGCCGTGCTGAGAAAAATGGAGGCCAGCGGGATCAGGACAATAACGCTTAACAGAAACAGTGTGACGCCCATGGAAAATCCGAATCCGGGAATGACCTTAACGCCTCTCTTGTTTTTTACTTTTACAATCTGTTGTTCCATGTCAGATGCCCTTTCCGGTTAATTCTCATAGATCTGGTCAAATATGGCTCCGTCGTCAAAAAACTTTTTGTAGGCTTCGTTCCATCCGCCGAAATCTTCTATGGTCACAAGGTTCATGCCAAGATCGAACTGGTCGGAAAACTCCTTGAGAATGGTTTCGTTTGAAGGACGGTAAAAATTTTGTCCGGCCAGTCTCTGCGCGTCATCGCTGTATAAGTATTCCAGATAAGCGGCAGCGGCTTCCTGTGTATCGTGGCTCTTGGCGTTGCTGTCAACTATCGCCACGGAAGGCTGTGCCAGGATGCTGATGCTTGGTGCTACGATCTCATACTCGTCGGGGTATTCCTGCATGGAAAGATAGGCTTCGTTTTCCCAGGCAAGCAGTACATCACCCTGTTTGTTTTCCACGAAAGTATTGGTCGAACCTCTGGCGCCGGAGTCCAGCACCAGTACATTCTGATACAGTTTCTTCATAAATTCCTGCGTGGCAGGCTCATCCTGCCCGTCCTGTTCCTGCTGATAAGCCCAGGCCGCAAGGAAACTCCAGCAGGCGGCGCCGGAAGTTTTGGGGTTGGGCGTAATGACAGCGACATCGTCGCGGATCAGATCATTCCAGTCGAGGATATTTTTCTCGTTTCCCTTGCGAACCAGAAATACAATAGTAGAGGTATAAGGAGAGCTGTCTTTCTCAAATTCATCTTCCCATCCGCCTTCGATCAGTCCGGCTTCTTCGATTGCTGTGATATCATGTGCAAGCGCCAGAGTTACGACATCCGCTTCGTTTCCTTCGATCACGGAGCGCGCCTGAGAGCCGGAACCGCCGTGGGATTGTGTCACAGTCACATCCTGCCCGGTCTTCTCATTCCAGTATTTGCAAAACAGTTCGTTATAGGATACGTAGAGTTCTCTTGTCGGGTCGTACGAGACATTTAACAGCTCGACAGCGGCATTCTCTTTGCCGGCACTTTCGGAACTGTTTCCGCATCCGGTCAGTATTCCGCCGAGAAGGGATATCGATAACAATGATAAGCAAACGTTTTCTTTAATTTTTTTCATGGTTTTAAGTACCATTCCTTTCCTGTGTCTTTGGTTATCTAACAAATTCTTGCATTTTTGGCAAGATTTGTTATAATTGTTTACGGACAGTATATGCAATAAATTTTACAAATGCAACTCAATTATTAGCAAACGTTTGTCTAAAAGAAAAGAGGAATTGATGTCTTTAAAGAAAATTGCGGAAATGGTTGGCGTTTCTCCGTCTACTGTTTCAAGGGTACTAAACAATACCGTTCCGAACTGCGCGTCTACGGAATTGAAAGAAAAGATATGGGAGGCGGCGCATGCTTTGCAGTACGTTCCCAACACGGAAGCGCGCAATCTGAAAATGGGAAAATGGGAAACTGCGAAAACTTATAAAATAGCGGTTATTTTGACGCGCTTCGGGTTCCTTGATAAAGATCCTTTTTTTCGGGAACTCTTTCAAAGTATTGAGGAGGCGCTTCTCGAGAGGTCCTGTATTTTGCAAATGGTTACCAATGCAGAAGAAGTAGATTTTTCTGCATTGGATGAGATTGACGGCATTATTATTTTAGGGCGGTGTTCGGATGCGTTTTTGACCCGTTTAAAACATGATACCCGTAATATAGTGGGAGTAGACAGGAATCCTACCGATTATAAGATGGATGAAATTATCTGCAATGGTAAGACGGCCGCCGTGAAGGCAATGGAATACCTGCTTTCGCTGGGACATCAAAAGATCGGCTACATCGGTGACTGCTCTTTTGAAGCGCGTTATGTGGGATATTGCGAGACATTGATCAAACAAAACATCCCAATCAACTATCACTATATCCAGTCAACGGACCAAACTTATGAAAGCGGCTATCAGGCTATGATGGAGCTGCGCAAGCAGGATATGACGGCGGTGTTTTGCGCAAATGATATCACCGCATTGGGAGCCATGCAGGCCTTGACCGACAGCGCTTCGCAAAAGAAGGAAAAGAAGCGGGCGGTATCGGTTATTGCGATTGATAATATTGCAGGAGCCATGACTTCGACTCCACTTCTGACTACAGTGGATATTCCCAAAGAAGAAATGGGCCGAATGGCGGTCACGGTGCTTTTGGATCGGATCTCGCATAAGCACAGTGAGTATCTGAGAGTTGAATTTCCCTGTAGGGTCATTGAGAGGGAGAGCTGCTTCCGTTTATAAGACCGCCAGGTTCGGGGGATAACTATAAAAGGGTTGAAAATAAGGGAAATACTGGGTATTATAGTAGTATGTTATTAAGCTTATTGGAAGTGAATAGCACATTGGAGCGTAAACAGAGGCTGAGAGGGACAGCAAAATGAGAAAAAAAATATCGATTAACGTACCCTGCTATAATGAAGAAGATAATGTAAAGCCGATGGCGGAGGCACTCACACAGATTATGCAGTCTCTGGATTATGATTATGAGATCCTTTTTAGGGATAATTGTTCGACTGATAACTCTAAGCAAAGGCTTCGTGAACTGGCAGCAGCGGACAAGCACATTAAAGTCCTTATGCTGAATAGGAATTATGGGTCTGGCGGACGCGGACGGCGGATGCGTTTTGGGTATTGCACCGGGGATGTAATCGTCCACATAGCCTGTGATTTTCAGGAGCCGCCAGAGTTACTGCCGGAATTTATAAAATATTGGGAACAGGGTTATAAGGTGGTAGCCGGGCAGAAGACCGGCTCAAAAGAAGGAAAGATCAAATATTTCCTGAGACACGTGTACTATAAGATCATGGACGCCTTTTCCGATGTACCGCAGTATGAGCATATGTCGGGTATTATATTATATGACCGGGAGGTTTTGGATGAAATCCTTAAGATAGACGAAGACATTATTCTGAGAAATGCCCTGGCTGATATGGGATATGAGATAAAGCTGATACAGTACGTGCAGGAGAAGCGGCGCAGTGGCAAATCCAGTTACAATGTGTGGCGCTATCTGAATTTCGCTCTGAACAGTCTGGTGAATACTTCTACGGCGCCGCTTCGGCTGATGACGGTCGCCGGATTTTGTATGTCTGTCATCAGTTTTCTGCTGGGTGTATTCTATTTTATTATGAAATTGACATTGTGGTACCGATTCCCGGCAGGTATGGCGCCGGTGTTGATCGGAATGCTGTTTTTGGGTTCCGTGCAGCTTTTGTTTATGGGTGTATTGGGAGAGTATATTGGCGCGATTCTACGCAAAGTGTCGAGGCAGCCGGATGTGATCGTAAGTGAAAAGCTGAATCTTGGCGAGGATGGAACGGATTCGAAACAAAACGGCGTCTGACAGAAAATCACGGTAAAGCATTTGGATGTTGTCGAGAAAGGACCGCATGGAAAATCCACGCAAAAGAGATTATATTTGGAATACCGCGGCCGGGGTGATCAATGCGGCAGAGGCTGTAGTCATGTCGATGATTGTTACGCGCATGACGGGACTTACTGATGCGGGTATGCTGACGCTGGCTTTTGCGGTTGGGAATCTGATGCTGCCAATCGGTAAATTTGGGGTGCGTAACTATCAGGTGACTGATGTGGAAAACAGATTTTCAAGTTCCACATATTTTACGACCCGTATGATCACTGTTTTTTTAATGATTTTGGTTGTCTGCGGCTATTTGTGCTATGCCTCGGCGGGATTGGGATATGGCGCTGATAAGTTGGGGATCGTTTTTGCGATATGCATGATTTATGCGGTCGAGGCTTTGGAAGATGTTATATGGGGATATTTTCAGCAGAGGAACTGCTTGTATGCGGGAGCAAGGATGTTCTGCGTCAGGTGGATCGGTATTCTGCTGTTTTTCCCTGTTGTTCTGTACGGCAGTCGGAATATGAAAAAAGCGCTGCTGTTGTGCCTGGCGCTTTCGATCGTGATTTTTTTGGTGCTTCTGCGGGCAACTTATCCAAGGTTATGCGCCGAGGAGGATCAGTTTTCAAAACTTATCAGAGAAAAGATCAATGTTGGGCAGATCGGACAGCTCCTGAAGGCGGTTTTACCGTTGTTTGGCATATCTTTCTTGGCTTTTTTTGAGAATAATATGCCAAAGTACGCCATTGATGCATATCTGACGGATGAGATACAGGCGTGTTATGGGTTTGTGGCCATGCCGGTTTTTGTGATCGGTCTGTTGAATAACTTTATCTATCAGCCGACGCTTGTGCCCATGGCGGTTGAATGGGAGCAGGGACGGGTCGTACCATTCAAAAAACGGATTGCAAAGCAGATCATGATCATAGGCATACTGGCCGTCGTGTGTATGGCGGGAGCTTATTTATTGGGCATTCCTGTGCTTTCACTATTATACCATACGGATTTGACCGGATATAAAAGGGAACTGATGATATTGCTTCTGGCAAGCGCTTTTCTGGCAGTATCAGGATACCAAAGCGTGGTGTTGACGATCATGCGCTGCCAAAAGGCACTTCTGCTGCCGCACGGTATTGTTGCGGTGACAGCGGCGCTTGGTCTGCCTGCTGTTGTATCAAGGTATGGGACGATGGGAGCGGCGATTAGTTATATGGCATTGATGTCACTGCTTTGTCTGCTGTACGGTGGGATATTGACCACAAAATTGAAAGGATATCATGAGATATGAAAGTAGTTATCTTGGCAGGAGGAACAAGAAGCACGATCAGCAATGAGCAGGAAGGGATTCCGAAGCCGATGGCGGAGATTGGCGGGAAACCGTTGCTCTGGCATATTATGAAAAACTTTTCCGCATATGGATATCACGAATTTATCATTTGCGGCGGATATCGGGTGAATATGATTAAGGAATATTTTATGGATTATTATATTTACCAGTCTGATATCACGGTGGATTTGCAGAATAATCAGATTGAGATCCATAAAAACCGCACGGAAGACTGGAAGGTGACAGTGGTAGATACAGGACTGTACGGTGCTACCGGCCAGCGTGTGGCGCAGATTCGAGATTATATAGATGAGGAAAACTTTATTGTAACATATGGTGACTGCCTCTCGGATATTGACGTGTTGAAGCTGTACGATCAGCACATAAGCCAGGGAAAGATGGTGACGATGGCGTTGGCGCAGCCGACCGGACGAAACAAATCTCTGGAAATAAACGAGGAAGGTCTTGTTGTGGGGAAACAGCACGGCGCGAATGAGAATCAGGCATGGACAAACGCCTGCCTGTTTGTAATGAATAAAAAGATATTTAACATTTTGAATGGGAACTATGAGCTGGAAAGTTTTTTGCTCAATCAACTGGCAGATGAGAAACAGATTGCCACCTATAAGCACAAGGGCTTTTGGACACCTGTTGAAACATATCGTGACAGAGTTGCCATGGAAAATATGTGGAATGCGGGAATGGCACCATGGATCAAAAATACTAGTCACTTATAGAAAACAGATGATGGAAGAAGAATGACTGATGTCAGGAAGGAAATAGAAGTATCTATGAAAGTAGTCATCTTAGCCGGTGGCAAGGGCAGCCGCATCAGCGAGGAATCGGTGATCAAACCAAAGCCGATGGTAGAGATCGGAGATAAGCCGATTCTCTGGCATATTATGAAAATATATTCCGCCTACGGCTATCATGATTTTATCATCTGCTGCGGCTATAAAGGGCATATGATCAAAGACTATTTTGTTCATTACTATATGTATCAGTCCGATGCTACATTTGGGCTGATGGATAAATCGAGGGAGTATCACAATTCCACAGCGGAGCCTTGGCGGGTGACTTTGGCGAATACCGGCTTGGAGACGTTGACGGCCGGTCGCATCCTGCGGATTCGGGATTATATTGGGGAAGATGAGAGCTTCATGCTGACATATGGGGATGGTGTGGCGGATGTGGATATTTCGGCGCTGCTTACTTTTCATAAGTCTCACGGCAGGATTGCCACCATTACGACCACGCAGCCGGCGGGACGATTCGGCGCGATCAAGATAGATGAAAACGATATGATCGAAAGTTTTAAGGAGAAGGCAAGGAAGGACCAGTCATGGGTAAACACAGGATTTATGGTGTTGAATAGGGAAGTGTTTGACTATCTGGGCGACGGCTCAGAGATGCTTGAGAAAACGCCGTTTGAGCGGCTGGCGGCAGATCACCAGATGGCAGCGTACAGGCACCCGGGTTTTTGGTCGCCGATGGATACAGTGCACGACCGTGCCTATCTGGAAGGCTTGTGGAGCGCGGGGGAGGCGCCGTGGAAAATCTGGTAACGAATGATACAAAACAGTGTGTACGAATTTGTATCGTTCGTGGTATACTAATAATAGAATTTGGCCTATACGGGGCAGAATGATTGATACCGCAAGCTGTTATGGCGGCAGGAGGATTGCGATGAGAGAGCAGAGCAGAGTGTTTGGTAACAACCTGCAATTGTACATGAGGAAAGCTGATATCGGGGTGAATGAGTTTGCCAAAAGGCTTGGCTATTCCGAATATGAAGTACAGAAGATGATGGATGCAAGATTGATTCCGGATAGCGGTGAAAAGGAAGAAATAGCAAAGATGCTGGGAGTTTCGATAAAGACCCTGTACAAGAAGCTGGATGATAAATCTTATGAGCAGGCGGGATGCTTGGAGTGTAGAGGCAGATTTTCTAATGCCGCGCATAAGCGTGAAATTTTGGATTTGTTTGATGCTTATTGTGATGTGCAGGAAACTTTGCGGGAGGAAGGACTGAAGTCATCTGTTTAGGCAGATGACTTCTTTCGATGAGGCAAATGGCGGCTAAAATGAACAATAGTGGTTTGATAACGCAAACAATCCGGCAATTTATAGCAGAGGTGCGGGAGGAAAAGCATATTGTAAATGAGGTAATCAGGGACGATGTGTTTGCCATTTTGAAAGCAGAGTGTATTGTCTTGTTCTATGCATTGGAAGACAGTGGCGTTGAGGGGTGTCATATGATAAAGCCCGTCAATGGGGAGATGAAACAGTTTGTGTTCATCAACACCACAAAGGCAGTACAGGAACAGACATGGACTGCGGCTCATGAATTAGGTCATGTGTGGCAGGTGGATTCATATATCAAAGAAAAGACAGGCCTGCAGGACTTGGATTCGGAAAAACTGGTCAACCGGTTTGCGGCGGAACTGCTGTTACCGGAAATGATATTCAGAAGGGTATTGACTGATAAATTAGAAGAATATGATTTCCAAGGCTCTAAATTAACCGAAAGCATGATGGTTCGTCTTGTGACATACCTAATGAACTACTTTTGTACACCGTATAAAGCAATTATACGCAGATTCAGTGAATTGAGATATATCAGGAAGGGGGCGGAACAACAGTACTTGGATGGTTTTTCGAGGCAGGCTGAACTCTATCAATATTTAATCAGAGAGAATCAGTATACCAGATTAGAGACAGTCAACCGGGCATATTCCATGGAGAATATTGAGCAGGATATCAGACTGCTGGAAAGGCAAGAAGTGTATTCAGATAAAAAAATAGCCCGCCTGAGAGAAATGTTTCATTTAAGGTGGATAGACATAGAGGAAGGAACCTATCATTTTGGAGAGTAGGATATGGATGAGCAGACCGGGGCAGTGATAGATGCAGATTTTTTTAGAAAAATTACAGAGTATGAGTACGGAACAGCACTTTTGCAAAGAGTGATGAAGGAATTGAATCTGAACCCGGTCATGCATGAGTTTGTTGCTGAGATAGAATTAAGGGATAATTTGTATTTGCAGGAATTGATGCAGTCAGGGGCGATTCGTATTATATGTTATAGCGATTACTTGAGGGAGCAAGACAAAAAATCTTATGACGAGTATTTTAGAGAAGCCTATGAGCGAATAAACTATTTTCCTTTTCCGGAAGGAGAAAATATTTATACATATGCAGATAGAGGGGAAAGCCTTGGCGAAATCCGATCACTATACATGGCGAGAAAAATGGGTTATTTGTATTTTATGTCTGATGATGCAGATTCTAAAACATTGGCTAAGGCTTTTTTCTCCCGCAAGAGTGGAATTGTAGTAAAAACGCTTTATGAGGTGTTTGTACTATGTAAAGAGAGAGAAACAGACCTTACATGGAAAGATATAAAAGTTACGGCTGCGAATGCCATGCGGACAAAACAACATCAATTGAATCAGCTAAAAGAGTTGTATGTAAGTTAAGGAGATTATGTTTATATGAACAGTAAAACAGAACAGCAGGCAAGAGAAGAAATCTTAAGTCTGGTAAAGCAATATTGTGCCACCTATCATAATCGAAAGGAACCTTTTCGAGAGGGGCAGCGGATTCCATACGCCTCCCGAGTCTACGACAGTGCCGAAATGGTCAATTTGGTGGACTGTGCGCTGGAATTTTGGCTGACGGCGGGACGGTATACGGATGAATTTGAGCGAAAGATGGCGGAATATCTGGGCGTTAGATTCTGCTCGCTTGTCAATTCCGGATCTTCGGCGAACCTTCTGGCGTTCATGGCACTGACTTCGCCGCTTTTGGGAGAACGGGCAATCAGGCGTGGCGACGAAGTGATCACGGTAGCGGCGGGGTTCCCGACAACGGTGGCGCCTATGATTCAGTTCGGTGCGGTGCCGGTGTTCGTAGATGTGACCATTCCGCAATACAACATCGACGTGACCATGCTGGAGGAGGCGTTATCGGAACGGACGAGGGCGGTCATGATTGCGCACACGTTGGGGAATCCTTTTGATCTGCAGGCGGTCAGCGCATTTTGTAAAAAACATGATCTGTGGCTGGTAGAAGACAACTGTGACGCTTTGGGCTCTGAATATATGATCGACGGCGTTTGGAAGCTGACGGGAACGATCGGAGATATTGGGACTTCCAGCTTTTACCCGCCGCATCACATGACGATGGGAGAGGGCGGGGCGGTCTACACGGATAACCCGCTGCTGCATAAGTGCATCCGTTCTTTCAGAGATTGGGGGCGTGACTGTGTGTGTCCGTCCGGGCATGACAATCTCTGCGGACATCGGTTTGACAGGCAGTACGGCGAACTGCCGCTGGGATATGATCACAAATATGTCTATTCTCATTTTGGATATAATTTAAAGGCTACGGATCTGCAGGCGGCGGTCGGCTGTGCACAGTTAGAAAAATTTCCTTCTTTTGTGGAGCGGAGACGGCATAATTTTGACAGATTGAAAGCAGCACTGCTTGCGAATGAATCGGTGCAGGTCGAGGACAAGCTGATTTTGCCCGAAGCCTGTGAGCATTCCAACCCGAGTTGGTTTGGGTTCCTGCTTACCTGCAGGGAGGGAGTCAGCCGGAGTCAGGTCGTGCAGTACTTGGAAAACCATGGGATTCAGACGCGGATGCTGTTTGCGGGCAATCTGACGAAACATCCCTGTTTCGATGAATTGAGAGCGAAAGGGGACGGCTATCGGATCGTGGGAGAGCTTGCGAACACGGATCGCATTATGGAAGATACATTCTGGGTCGGCGTTTATCCTGGGATGACGGACGAGATGATCGATTATATGGCGAAGATGCTGATTGAGACAGTAAAATAGAAGGCGGTGCGTGATGGCGGCAGAGAAGAAGCAAGTATATGAAGCGCGGCTGTGAATGGCAGAAAGAGCAGGAATATGGTAAATACTGATTTTGGTTTGGACTTTTATCAAGGTAAAAAGGTGCTGGTCACAGGCCACACAGGGTTCAAGGGCACATGGATGTGTATGCTGCTTACACAGCTCGGCGCGCAGGTGACAGGCTATGCCCTTACGCCGCCTACGGAGCCGAGTGTATTTGTACTGAGTGGAATTGAGGATAAAATCAACTCCGTAACGGGAGATATCCGTGATCTTGCGCATTTGCAGCAGGTGTTTGACGAGACGCAGCCGGAGATTGTCATTCATATGGCGGCGCAGCCGATCGTCAGGGAATCTTATCGCAATCCGGTCTATACGTATGAGGTAAATGTCATGGGAACGGTCAATGTTCTGGAGTGTGTGCGTACCCATCCTTGCGTGCGCTCTTTTGTGAATGTGACGACCGACAAAGTATATCTGAATAAGGAATGGGCATGGGGATATCGGGAAAATGAGGAATTGAACGGTTATGATCCCTATTCGAACTCAAAGTCCTGCTCGGAACTGGTTACAAGCAGCTATAAAAACTCATTTATGAATCCGATCGTCCGAAAAGAGGATGCTGAAAATCGACCGGCGGCTGTCTCTACCGCAAGGGCAGGCAATGTGATCGGCGGCGGTGATTTTGCGGCGGATCGAATCATTCCCGACTGTGTGCGTGCCGTTCTGTCAGGGCAGGAGATCATCGTCAGGAATCCGTATTCCATCAGACCTTATCAGCATGTTCTGGAGCCGGTGGCAGTATATCTGATGCTGGCGGCGAAACAGTATGAGGATCCTGTCTGCGCGGGTCCCTATAATGTCGGACCGGATGAAACGGACTGTTATACGACGGGACAGATCGTGACGCTGTTTTGCGAGAAATGGAATCAGAGAACGGGGCAGCAGGCAGGCTGGAAAAACGAGTACGACGGCGGGCCTCACGAAGCAAATTTTTTAAAGCTGGATTGCGCGAAGCTTAAAAGTGTATTTGGATGGAAACCGGTCTGGAATGTGGAAACGGCAATGGAAAAAATCGTGGAGTGGACGGTTGCCTATCGGGATGGCGGAGATATAACGGAGCTGATGAACAGGCAGATTCGGCAATTTTTGCAATTGAATGCATCGGGAAATTGATTGTATTTTAGAATGGACAATGCTGGGAAGGAAAGATTGAAAATTAAGATTTTCAGTCGCGAGTAAATGATGATAGAGAAGAAAAGAAAAGAAAACAGAGAGAGAATGGCGGTAACTCCTGTCATAAGTTTGGGCAATAAGTGGAGGCAGGAGAGAGCGTTTGCTATTTTTCTTGTCATCACTGCTTTCCTGATGCTCGTCAGCATTGTCTGGGTATATCATGTGAAAGTGTTAAATGCGCCCAAGGTATATTCTGACGGGTTTGGATATTATGCGTATCTGCCGGCGCTTCTGCGCGGGGATTTTTCGTTTGGATTTATTGAAGCGGAAGGCTGGGAACATAGTCTGAAATTAATAGAGGCGGATGGCGGACCGGTCAATAAATATCCTGTTGGCGTTGCCATCATGGAAAGTCCGTTTTTCTTTGCGGCGCACCTGCTGTCGCTTCTTCGGGATACGCTTACGGGAAGTGCGACGGCGACCGGATACAGTAACCTTTACCAGTATATGGTGCTTTTTGGCGGCGTTTGCTATTGGGTGGCGGGAACGATCCTGCTTTATCAATTATTGACGGGATTTCTCGGCTTTTCCAAGAGGGTATCCCTGATCACCTGTGTGGTAATCACCTATGGGACGAATCTGTTTCATTATGCTTCCTATGACGCCTGCTTTTCTCACATATATTCTTATTTTTTATTTAATCTGTTTCTCTATTACCTATGCTGGTATGAAGAAAGGCAGAAAGCAGGAGAAAATAAGATATGGCAGACCTGTATCTTTGGTTTTTTGGCAGGATTGATCTTCATGTGCCGCAATACCAATATCTTATTTGTGCTGACCTATGTGTTTTATGGTGTTACTGATTGGAATACGCTGAAAGCGCGTATGGTCACGATCCTCAAGCCGGCACGGGCGGTTCCGATCATCCTGACGGGGGTCATCACGCTTTTTCCGCAGCTTTTCTATTGGCATGCGGCTACCGGAAATTGGTTCCTGTATTCTTATGGAGGAGAGTATTTTGAATGGCTGGCGCCGCAGGTTGGCAATTTTTTGTTCAGCGTGAGAAAGGGACTTCTATTTTGGAGCCCGATTCTTATTTTGGCGCTGCCGGGAATGGTGATCGCATATAAAAAGAAAGATAACCTTCATATCGGATTGACGGTGTTTCTCCTGCTGATCCTGTATGTGTCCAGCGCGTGGTGGATGTGGTATTACGGGGGATCTTTCGGGCAGAGAGTGGCAGTTGATTTCCTATGCGTTTTTGCGATATTGATAGCTCGCGTGTTTGAAAGCTTGGAGAAGTGGCGGCAGCAGGGCGGGAGAAAAACCATGTATAAGACGATGGCTGTGGCAGTCTATGGCTTATGCGGGGTATGTATTGTGTGGAATTTGATCAGTATGCGGGCGTATTGGTATCGTGTCCTTCCGCCGGACGGAGCGGACTGGAATACGATTCGGAATATTATGGGAATGATTCTGTAACTTTTTTGCAATTAACTATGGAGAATGATATGCTGCTTGCGAACATAGCGTTGTACGGTAATATTTTTTGGTATAAGAAGAGAAAATGCATAGAGGATACGGCTATCGGTTCTTATATGGAAGCCTGTTGTTTGTGGGTGTTGTTTCTTTTTACATTGACAGAAGGGTTGTCCGTGTTTCAAGCAGTGCGCTTTCGATTCCTTTTTGTGGCATGGGGCATTGCGGATGTTTTGCTGCTTGGCATGTTAGTGGTGCAGTGGCGGCGTGCGGGGCTTACGGCAGGCACGCTGCGGGAGACGTGCAGACGCGCATGGTATGGGCTGAAAAAAGAGCCTTATTATGCAATTCTTTTGCTCATCGGAGCAGCGGTGCTCTTTTTGGCTTTGGGCACCATTCCATACAACTGGGATTCCATGACCTATCATCTGCCGCGGATTGCTTACTGGAGGCAGAACCGATCGATAGCGCATTATGCGACAAATTGTATCAGGCAGATATCCAGCCCGGTGCTGGCGGAGTTTGTCAATTTGCATGTTTACATACTCTGTCGGGGACATGACTGGTTTTTTAATTTGCTGCAGGCATTTTCTTATATCACTAACGCGATTCTGGTGGGCGCCATCGCAAAAAAGCTTTCCTGTGACGGACGCTTCCGTTTTCTGGCGATGCTGTTATATATGACGATGCCAATTGCATTTGCGGAGGCAGTGACTACACAGGTTGATAATTTTGCGGCAGTCTGGCTGCTGTTTTTTGTGTATCGGTTGCTTGATTTTGTGGATGGAAAAAAGAACATGCAGTTTGACCGAATCACGGTTTTCAGGGTGGGAACCATGGGCCTGAGTGTTGCCTGGGGCTATCTTGCAAAACCTTCCGTCTGTGTGGGAATGGTAGTTTTTGCCTTCTGGCTGTTATTTGTCTGCATCAGAAGAAAAGACAGGATAAAAGATTTGGCGAAGATATTTGTCTGCGCTCTGCCGTGGGTGGCAGTGCCGATGGCGCCGGAAATTCTGCGGAATTTTAAGTCGTTTGACGCCTACGCAAGCCCGAGCGCGGGCGCGACGCAGATCGTGGCAACGACGCAGCCGACTTATCTGTTTGTCAATATGTTAAAGAATATCTCCTTTAATATGCCAACGGCTTTTGTGAAGAACGGCGAGAAAATCTTTGCACAAATTGCTGTAAAAGCGGCTTCCTTCCTGAATGTGGAGCTGAACGCGGAGGCCATTTCGGAAAGGGGAGGGGTCTATTGGCTGCACAAGGCGGGAACTTACAACTGCGATGTAGCGGTGAATCCGACCGTGTTCTGGCTGTTCGTTTTTTGTGTTCTATGGACGCTTCTGCGGACAGGAAAAAATCGATGGGAAGATAAGGAGCGCGGCTATTTTGTGGCGGCGGCTCTGTCCTTTTTGATTTTTTGCGTGATACTGCGTTGGGAGCCTTGGGTGAGCAGATATATGATATCTTATCTGGCACTTATGTGTCCACTGATTGCTGCAGCAATACGAAGGGGGACAACGGGAAAATGGGAGCATAAGATGCGCCTGTGTCTGATCGGATTGATCAGTCTGCTCTGCGTCCTGCAGGCATGCAGTCTGTTTCAATATCATAATGATATCCGCAAGAGCAGCAAGGGCATCAGAGCCTATGGCTATTTTGCGGTACGTCCGGCAGAATTGGCTGTCTATGTGCCTCTGGTGGATGAGATCAGGTCCAAGCATTATGATGAGGTAGGGCTTAGGCTGTGCAAGGCGGATGATTTCGAATATCCGTTCTGGAAAATGCTGGACGGCTGCCGGCTGGAGCATGTGCTGGTAAAAAATAGATCGGCGATGTATACGGATGAGAATTTTGTGCCGGACTGTGTGATTTGGTTTGGCCCGCTTCCGGAGGAAGCGATAACAATAGGGGACAGAACTTATTCAAAAATTACAGAATATGGGAAGAATCAGTATTTGTTGGAGAGCGGAAAATCAAGCTGGTTGTAAAATGAAATGTTATATGGTAGACTATTATCTATATAGTTATTTGGGGACAGATCAAGGGTAAAGGAGATTTTTCTCACATGAGTACGGGAGCAGAGTCCAAAAAACTTTCAATCATCATACCTTGTTATAATGAAGAAAATCATATTGCAACGATTGTGGAAAAAGTGCTGCAGTCGCCAATTGAGAATAAGGAAATCATTATTGTTGATGATTGCTCTACGGATCAAACCAGGAGTATTCTCAGGAATGAGATCGCGCCGCGCGTGAGCAGGATTATTTATCAGGAGGAGAACGGAGGAAAGGGAGCGGCGCTTCGGACAGGCTTTCAGGCCGCAACGGGGGATGTGGTGATCATTCAGGATGCCGATCTCGAATATGATCCGATGGAGTATCCGCGAGTGGTCGATCCTATTTTTGAGGGAAAGGCGCGGGTTGTTTACGGCTCCAGATTTCTGAATCAGAAACGCAAGGGATATTTTGCCAACAGGATGGCGAACCGCGTTCTTACCATTTTTTCCAATTTTTTTACGCATCAAAAGCTTACGGATATGGAAACCTGCTATAAGGCATTTCGGCGGGAGATCATTCAGAGCATTGACATTCATGAAAATCGGTTTGGCTTTGAACCGGAAATAACGGCGAAAATATCTAAGAAACGAATCAGGATACACGAAGTACCGATATCTTATTATCCCAGGACCAATGAGGAGGGGAAAAAGATCGGGTTTAAGGATGGATTGCGTGCGCTCTATGTGATTTGGAAATATCGTTAAAGAATGGACTGAGTGAGGGAAAAAGAATTCGGCGTGAGAGGATGGAAATAAGATGAAAAGAGTATTGGTAACCGGAGGGGCGGGATTTCTTGGATCTCATTTGTGCGATCGGTTGATTGGAGAAGGAAACGATGTGATTTGTGTGGATAATCTCTTTACGGGCAGTAAAGACAATATCAGACATCTTCTGTCGAATCCGTATTTTGAGTTTATTCGCCATGATATCACAGAGCCTTTATATGTAGAAGTGGATCAGATATATAATCTTGCCTGTCCCGCAAGTCCGGTGCATTATCAGTATAATCCCATTAAAACGGCTAAGACCAGTATCCATGGCGCTCTGAATATGCTGGGGCTGGCAAAGCGTGTAAAGGCGAGGATTCTTCAGGCCAGCACGTCAGAAGTTTATGGGGATCCCGAAGTGCACCCGCAGCCGGAAACTTATCGGGGCTGTGTAAACCCGATCGGACTCCGTTCCTGCTATGATGAGGGAAAGCGGATGGCGGAGACGCTCTTTTTTGATTATTACAGGCAGCACCAGGTTGATATTCGCGTGGTTCGGATCTTTAATACATATGGTCCCAGAATGAATCAGAATGATGGAAGGGTGGTATCCAATTTTATTGTTCAGGCATTGAAAGGTCAGGATATCACGATCTATGGAGACGGAATGCAGACCAGAAGTTTCTGCTATGTGGATGATCTGATTGACGGTGTGATTCGCATGATGAATTGCGAGGGCTTTGTCGGTCCTGTCAATATCGGAAATCCCGGAGAGTTTACCATGTTGGAACTGGCACAGAAGATTATTGCGATGACCGATTCAAAATCAAAGTTGGTATTTGAGCCTTTGCCAAGTGATGATCCGACGCAGAGGCAGCCTGTCATTGATTTGGCGAAAGAAAAGCTGGGATGGAATCCGACGATCGATTTAAATGCAGGATTGGAAAAGACGATAGCATATTTCAAGAAAGTGATATGACAGGAATCCGTATTTGACATAAGATGTAGAATTTATAGAAATTTTAGGGAATTGGCACATATTTACTTGTGCCAATTCTCTTTTTTATGCTATGATGAAAAAGAATTTGGTAGACATAACTTTGCAACCATTATTATTTTGCATGGCTGTAATGAAGGGATATACCTGGTAAAGGATTGGTGATTGCATGTTTAGGATCGAAAAATATAAGGCTGCGCATCGACAAGGACGGTGCTTCAAAACGGTTAGAGGTCTGGCAGTGCTGCTTTGCCTGATCTTGTGTCTGGAGAGTATGCCTCTCACGGCGCTGGCGGTGGAACCGGGGATGGAAAGCCTTTCGGAAAATACGGCGGCGGAGGATCAGGAGGCGCCGGCAGAGGACGGAGACGTACCGCCGACGGAGCCACCCACAGAAAATGAAGATACGCCCTCAGGGGAAGAAGTGCAGCCGCCCGCAGAAGGGGAGGATACGCCTTCGACGGAAGAAGGTCAGGGACCACCCGCAGAAGGGGAAGATGCGCCTCCGACAGAGGAGCTGCCGCCGACGGAGCTGCCCGCAGAAGGGGAAGATACGCCTCCGGCGGAGGAAGTACCGCCGACAGAGGACACAGAGCAGGTTTCCGGGAATGATACGGGTTCGGTTTCGGAGAACGATTTCACTGCGGTTTCCGACAATGACCTGTCTTCTGTTTCTGAAAATGATTTGGATGCAGAGCGGGAAGCGATGATCGAAGAAGCACAGAGAGCATTTGCCGCGCTGGCTGCGGAAAAACCGCTGATGGCGCTGCTTTACCATGCGGACAGCTACCAGGCTCGCAGAGAGGCGGATACGGGCAGTGAGGCCGTGGCGGTGTTGGAGATTGGACAGACGCTGTATCTGCAAGGTGTGGTGATCACGGAGGATGACGTTTGGTATCAGGTGCAGTACCTGTTAAATGGTGCGGAGGGCTTAGGGTATGTCCAGAGTTATTATTTGGCTTATTCCGACGAAGACTGGCTTGCCTGGGAGGAGGAATATCTGCTTCCGATCCTGCAATCAGGTGAGGATACCTATCGCCATACGGCCTATGGAATGCGCAGCTATTCCATGATGACCTATGCCGTGGATACTTCGGATATCAGCGCCTTTCCGGGGTCTTATCAGGCGGATCTTCGGAACCTGAAAAGCGCTCATCCGAACTGGACGTTTGTGCCGATGAAGACAGGACTTGACTTTGCGACATCTGTGTCGCAGGAGATGGGTGACAGGAGCCTGATCCAGAAGACCAACGATAATACGGCAAAGGGCTGGGTCGGTGATGTCTGCCCTATTGAGAACGGCTGGTATTATGCGACGCAGCCGGCGGTGGCCTATCACATGGATCCCCGCAATTTTCTGACGGAAAGTTATATCTTCCAGTTTGAGCAATTGACGTTTAACGCCTCCTATCATACGGAAGCGGCGGTGCAGTCTTTCTTAAACAATACTTTTATGAAGGGGAAGCTGGCGGATGATTCGGCCGGGCGCACCTATGCGGGGGCATTTTATGAGATCGGAAAAAACAGGAAGCTGAGTCCGATCCACTTGGCGTCCCGGGTCTATCAGGAGCAGGGGCAGGGAACGTCGGGACTGATTTCCGGCACGTATCCGGGTTATCAGGGATACTACAATTACTTCAATGTAGGCGTAAACGGCGCCTCCGAAGCAGAGAAGATCATCAAGGGACTGACCTATGCGAAGAATCAGGGCTGGAATACCCGCTATAAGTCGCTGGACGGCGGTGCGGCCACCATCGGCAAAAACTATATCCTCAAATATCAGGACACCATTTATCTGGAAAAATTCAATGTGGACAAGAACAGTCCTTACGGTCTTTACAATCATCAGTACATGCAGAATATCCAGGCGCCGCGCAGCGAGTCTTACAGCACGAAGAAAATGTACGCCAATGCAGGCACCTTAAACAGCGCGTTTGTGTTTAAGATCCCAGTCTATAACAATATGCCGAACGATACGTACTATCCTGCCTTAAAGCTGGATCAGACGAGCCTTACCATGAAACGTTCCGAAGATGCGGCAAATCCGACGACGCAGCAGCTTAAATTCTTCGTGGACGAAGTGGAAGCCGACCCGGCGGAGGCAAAATGGACAAGCAGTGATACTAAGGTGGCAACGGTGAATCAGGGACTGGTAACAGCAGTCGATCTGGGTGAGGCGGTCATCACAGCCTCCTACCGGAATGTAGAGGTCTCCTGCAAGGTCACGGTAAAGGCGCCGCTTCGCAAGATTACATTGGATAAGGAGAAAGTCACACTGCGCAGACCCGATACGGTGGTGACGGATACAAAGAACTTAAGTGCACAGGAAAAGGCGGAGAATATTTCGCAGACAGGACTGCGGGTAAGCTTCGATCCTGCGGATACTACGGCGGACAGGACCATCGTCTGGACCTCCGCCAATCAGAAGATCGCAAAGGTTACGGCGGATCCCGAGGATTCCTCCAAGGCGACTGTTACCGCAGTTGGCACGGGGGAAGTAAAGATCACGGCGAAAGCGTCTAAGGCGGGCAATCAGACGGCAGTCTGTGTGGTGAAGGTGATTGCGCCCATCTATCAGGTCACATTGACAAACCGAAACATCGGAGAGGATGCCGCAGAGAATCGGACTACGCTGCTTGCCGGGCAGAGCGTGAATCTGTCTGCGGAGTATTTGCCAAAGGATACCACTTCCGACACGCAGGTGAAATGGAGCAGCTCCGCACCAGATGTAGCTACGGTCATAAACGGTAAGGTGACGGCTGTCGGGGGCAGCGCGAAAGGCAATACGGCAGTCATCAAAGCTGAGATCGCGGGTTATGAAGCGTCATATACCGTCACGGTGGAGACCTGCACGGTCACGTTCAGAAATCGGGATGGAAAGACGGCATTAGGAAAGCCGATCATTGTGAACTACGGCGATGTGCTGGCGGAGGAGATTTTTCAGGAAAAACGGGAACTTCTCGGAGACGAGCCCTCCGGGAGCCGCTTTATCGGCTGGTACACGGGCGTGGGCGGTACGGGCAGCCGCTTTGATGAGACCAGCAGGATCCATGCGAAGGAACTTGTGCTCTATCCTTACGATGCAAAACTGTATACGGGATTTTATGTGCTTCCCGTAGGGGATCAGACCTACACGGGCAGTGCCGTCAAGCCGAAGGTGCAGGTATTTGACGGTACGGTGAGGCCGGATGGGGAACTGCTCCAAGCGGAAGATCGAGAGTGCCTTGCGCTACGGGAAGGCGTAGATTATACAGTCTCTTATAAAAATAACAAGCATGTCAGTCTTGCGGGCAAACCTGTTCCCACGATCGTTGTGAAGGGAAAGGGAAACTATGGCGCAGCGCAGCAGATTTTCTTCGATATCGTGCCCAAAGCGCTGACGGACACGGATATCACGGCGGATGATATGACTGTGGCATACAGCGGCAAAGTCATCAAGAGCGCGCCGTCCGTGTGGCGAAATGGGAAAAAACTTGTGAGAAACACGGACTATACGGTGGAATATCCGCTGACTGGAACCGGGGCCTATCAGACGGCGGGCGTCTATCCTGTCGTCATAAAGGGCAAGGGCGGTTATACAGGCACGATCACGGTCTATGAGACGATCACGAAAAAGACCCTGATGAGCAAAGTTTCGGTTGCGAAGATCGCGAACCGCACTTACACCAACGAGGAGATGGCAGCAAAGGGCGGCATCCGCCCTGATTCTCTGAAAGTAACTTTTAAAAAGGAGACACTTGCAGAGAGTACGGACGGTGGCAGGACCGGTGATTATACGGTAACTTACACAAATGACGGGACAGTCGGGACGGCTACGGCGACCATCACGGCAGTGGAAGGGAGCGCGTATGTCGGCAGTAAGAGCGTGACCTATAAGATCGTAGGAACACCCATTGCCAGGGCGAAGACAGAGGGACTTGTGCCGAAGGTTTACGCGGGGGCGGACGGCGATGTCGGGCAGAGCGGCTATGTGCTGACTTTGGGAGAAGAAACGCTTGTAGAGAGCACCGACGGCGGCAGGACCGGAGACTATACGGTGTCTTATGCGGGCGCGGCAAAGAGCGGCGCGCTCAAGGCGGGAACGGCCACGATCATCTTTCAGGGAATCAACGAGTACAGCGGGCAGTTAAAGAAGTCATACAAGATCCTGCCCTATGAGCTGAACCCGGAGGAGGTGGGAAAGGGCCGGGATATCATCCTGTCTTATCACACACAGGACGAGCCGGAGACAGAGCTTTTTCCGACGGGGATAAACGACATGACAACTCCGTACGTGAAGGGCGGCAGCAAGCCCGTGATCAAGTTGACTTTCCGCGGACAGACGCTTGTTCAGGGGAAGGACTATACGGTAACTTATCAAAATCATAACGCACTGACGACAGCGGAGATGGAGGAGAAAAAGCTTCCCGCCTACACCATCAAGGGAAAAGGAAACTTCAGGGGGACGATCAAAGGAACCTTTACGATCACGGATGGCCGTCTGGATAAGGAAGGAAAGATTTCCATGACGTTAAAGGACGTGGTCTATCGGGAGAAAAAGAACGCTTATAAGCCGAAGGTCACGATCAGGGATGTGAGCGGCGCGGCGCTTGCGGCAGGCAAAGACTATGATAAAAATCTGCAGTATTCCTATGCAAGGGATGCCAAAGTGTTGGTAGCGGAGGAGGGCGTGCTCGTGGAGCGCGAACGAAAAGCAGGGGACTTCGTGGGTGAGGACGATATCCCGCAGAAGGACACGCAGATTCGTGTGACAGCGAAAGGCATGGGCGCATATGCCGGGCAGGGAGAGCAGGCACCGGAGATTTCGGCTGTCTATCGGATCGTGGCAGCGGATATCGCGAAGGCGAAGGTGAAGACAACGGCAAAGAGCTATCAGGACGGCAGGCCCGTAATGCTGTCGGCGCAAGATCTGACCCTGACGGTGAGCGGCGTGGAGCAGCCGCTGGAATACGGGGTGGACTATCGGATCGATGAGACGAGTTATATCAACAATACAAAGAAAGGAAAAGCGAAGGTGACGCTTTACGGGATGGGAAATTACGGCGGTGAAAAGACCATTACTTACAACATTGGGGTCAAGACCTTATGGTGGTAAATAATGGTAAACATAAGTGGTAAACATAAAATTAAATAACAAGCGGGTGTTAATTTTTAAGAATTTCTTAAACCACAAGATATTGTGTACTTTTTTCTTGCATAATACAATTACAGATGTTATAATCATTACCATCTAGGGTGACATAATAGAATATTATGCAACTCTTGAAGCGGGTGGCGTGAAAACTACCTGAAAACACGACAGAAACAGTTAATGTACGCATGGGAAAAGGTGGAAGAACGATGAGGAAGAGAAGAGCATTCGCAGTATTGTTGGCATGCAGTCTGTTGCTGAGCGGGAACAGTATGACCGTTCTTGCAGCGGAAACGGGTGTGGATCAGCCCGTTGCGGCGACGCAGACGGAGGCGCCTGAGACAAGCGAAAATACGGGAGAAACGGGGGAACCGGGAACGGCGCAGGAGCCGGGAGAGAGTGAGACACCGGGCGCGGCGCAGGAGCCGGGAAAGAGTGAAACGCCGGGAACTTCACAGCAACCCGGAGAGACGCAGGCACCTGAGGAGAGTGGCACGCCCGAAGAAGCGGAAAAGCCCGATGAGAGCGAAACGCCTGAAGATACGGAAAAACCGGGAGAGAGCGGGACGCCTGAAGATGGCGAGACACCCGAAGAAACGGAAGATCCTGATGTGCCGAAGGCAGATGAGGCGGAGAAAGAGCCTGCGGAAGATGAGGAGGCGGAGCCCGTAAAGGAGCAGGAGGAGCCTGAGCAGGCTGCGTCTGCGGTGCAGAATTATGTCAGCAGGATCGTGACCTTTACGGATGACACCGGTATGCAGGTGACTTATGATGCCAATGCTTCCACACGGTATCGCTATGTGGTTGAAAATGGCGTCCTTACGGCAGTCATGATAAGCACTACGGTGAGCGGCAATACGACCGAGGAACCGGCAAAGTTTACGGGTAACGTGGAATTGCGGCAGCCGGAGGAAGGCGAGAAATATACCTCCATCGCGGCGAGTGTGTTTAGTGAAAATCAGGAAATTACCTATGTGAAGCTTCCTGCCGGCTTGGAGACTGTCGGTGCGGGGGCTTTCAAGGGATGTACAGCATTAAAGGGCCTCTACCTGCCCGCCGGCGTAACGAAAATAGAGAACAGTGCGTTTGAGAATTGTACGGCAATGACCCAGATCAATATTCCCAAAACGGTGTCCGTGATCGGTGACAGCGCTTTTAAGGGGGATATCAGGCTGTATCTGGTGTTTATGAAAGATGTGGATTACAGTGAGCTTAAGAGTATCGGTGCGGAAGCGTTCAGCGGCTGTACGGTGCTGTCGCAGCTCTGCTCTCACAGCGATTTTATCTTCCCGATTAAGCTAGAGACCATCGGGGCATCGGCATTTCGGGATTGTAAGGCAATCAAAAAAGTCGATTTTTCTGCGAACAAAAACCTGGCGGCAATCGGAGCCCATGCCTTTGCAGGATGCGGCGGACTTACGGATCTGTCGCCTGGCAAGACCCTCTCTGAGATACCGGAGGGTGCGTTCTCGGGCTGTAACGGATTGGTCAATATCAATTTTGTAAACGGGAAAAATATGGCGATTGGCAGAGAAGCCTTCAAGGGCTGCTACAGCCTGAAGGAACTGACGCTTCCCCAGTCAATCAACCGAATCGATGAATATGCGTTTTTAGGCTGTACGAAATTAAAGCAGGTGAAAATCGATTGTTATAACATTGAGATTGCGCTGCAGGCGTTTCCTGCCGATGCGGCGGATCTGGTGATCGTTGCAGAGGAAGACAGTAACGGCTACGTTTATGCGTTGAGAAATGGGATCAAAGTGCCGCAGGAGAATGCTTTCTATCGGTATACGGTGGAGAATGTGGACGGCGTTCTGATGCCAATCGATCAGGACAGTAATAAAAAGCCGCTGGAGGGCATATATAAATTTCCTGGCGGAACGCTCTGGGTGGAAACAGAAACCCTGACGGGGGCCGAGAACAACGTTAACACGCAGAATAATGGCAAGGGTGTAAAGAGCGGAGAGGTCTGCTACATCTATTACACGCAGACGCCGGAAGAGACGAAGAGCCATACCTTCATTGCAAGCTCCCTGCGCTGCAACGGCAAGACTATGGAGAAGAAGGAAGGAAAGTATTTCTTTGAGATGCCGATCGGCGGTGCGGTCATCACCGCGGAGTTTCGCGCGAATACCCCGGATAACATCAAGGGGCAGAAGGTGACGGTGGAATTTTCGAACGGTACGCCGATGCAGGACGGAGCGACAGACGAGTACGGTTACGTCGGCATAGAGCTTAAGGTGGGGCAGACCTGCCGGATGTTTTTACTTGACGAGGACGGGAATCCGATTTCTGCAAAGGCGGCAAAGCTGTCCGTTGTCGGAACGAACAGTCAAAATGTGGCCAAGGTTGATAAAAACGGTGTGATTACCGCCGTCGGTACAGGCGGAAAGGCTAAGGCGTCTGCGGTGGTCAGGGCCGAGCTGAAGGGTGCGGATGGCTATCCGATCACGATCAACAGAACGGTGAGCGTGAAGATGGCGGAGGCCAGGAAAATTATCCTCAAGGCTTCCGATTACGACAATCACTTTGTAGATATTACGGGAAATACGGATGGCATTCAGACGGCCTCCATTAGTAAGACATTTGTGCTGTCGAGGGAGCAGAAATTTAAGCTCAAGGCAAATGTTTACGACGATGAGGAAGGGATCAGCCGGGAGCTTACCTGGACGACCAGCAACGCGAAGGTAGCCAGGTTAAAGAGCGACAAGACGACGGCGGCGGATCCCGTCAATGAAATCGTTGTGCCGGCGGGCTGCGAGGGAGAAGCGACCATCACGGTGACGGCGAAAAACTCTGCGGACTCGGAGAAGGAAAAGGTTACGCAAAAGTTTGTGGTCAGAGTCTATGAGCCGGGCTTTAGACTTGTCCGTTCCGAAATCACGGTGAATCCGAGAATGGAGGAGGGCGCATTCATCGAGTTGATCTCGGCGTATGGGATCGGGCTCGAGAATGCGCAGATTAAGCTCTACGAGCAAAATACGATGGGAACGACGGGCGATTTTATAACGACCTATGACGAGCTGGCAAGCAGCGATACCTGTAAAAGATTCCGCGTCCGGCCGATAGCCGGAACACTTGAAAATGGCACCTATAAGGTGCGCGTCGGCGTGAATGACGTGATGACCAATCTGTTGCCATTGACCATTAAAGTCAAGGAGACGAAGCCCGGCCCGACGATCAAATTTAACGCCAATAAAGCAAAGTTTAATCTGTTCTATCAAAACGGCGGCGTCACTGCAGAGGGAGACCCGATTTCCGTGGTCACCGAGATTACGAAACTTGGCGATGTGAAGCTGAAGAAGGCGGTGCTTGAGCCGCTTACGCAAAAAGCGGACGACAGGCTCTTTACGGAGAATTTTGTGATCGACGATGACGGAACGGATCTTGCAAAAGGGAAGATCGCCATCAAGCGCAGTGCAGGCACTCTGCGCTATACGACGCAGAAGAAGCCTGCGGTGAAGGGATATCTCGTCCTTTACTTTGCGGGTTACGATGACAGTGCGGCCAAAAAAGTAACGGTGACCATGCCGACCTGTACGACGGCGCCTTCCTGGGCGCTTCGGACGGCGAAGGGCACTTACCGCGCGGATGTGGGTCTGCAGAATATCAGCTTCGAGCTCTTTGATAAGAAGTCAAAGACGAAGGAACAGGTAATGCTTGACCAAAGCTACACGGTAACGCCTGAGGGAGTGAACGAAGTCGTGCTTGGAGAGGAGCAGCCGTCCATCGAGAATGGTTTCATTAAGATGAATTTCGTGCCGGGACAGGGCAGTATCAGGCTGACGCTGAAAAATCCTGCATGGGATTTGGATCAGAATGGCAAGGAAAGGACGCTGACTTTCACTTATAATGTTGCCGTCAGCAATAATAAGCCTGTCATTAAGCCGGATCAAAACACAGTCACTCTGAATTTAAACTATCCGGAGAAAACGGCGCAGTTCAAGCTGGTATCCAATCTGGGCGGCGTGGAAATCAATGAGGCGCAGACCTTTGAGCCGAAGATTACAAATGCCAACGCGGATCAGATTCAAAATCTGAAGGTGACCTATGAGAATGGCGTTGGAACGGTCAGCATTGAGAGCGGCAAGACGGTCAAAAAGGGAAATTATAAATTTGAATGTTTCCCCAATGGGGATACGGAACTGAAAAAGGCAGTGCTGACGGTCAAAGTGGCGGATGTGAAACCCGGCGTCAAATTCGGCAAGGGTTCCCTGCAGCTTAACGGGGTGGTTTATGCTAACAATAAAGCCGCAAACGATGCTAACGCGGATCTCAGTACTTCTGTTCTCGAAGATGATGTGGAGGAGTACCGGGAAGTTTCGCAGCGACCCTTCAAAGTGAGCGGAGTGCCGGAAGGCTATCAGCTGGCTCCTGTGGGCAGTGGAGACGACAAGACATCGGTCGTTGGTGCAATGCCGACTCGGCCGGATATTGAAAAGTACTTTGACTTTGCGGTCGAGGAGGATCCGCTGCATGAGAAGGACGATGTGTTGAAGGTGTCTCTGAAGGAGACGGTTACGAAGGGAACTTACAAATTCAAGCTGACGCCGAGATATGTCAAGGCAGGCATGAAGACGGTATCTGCGCAGACGGTGGATTTTCAGGTAAAGGTAATCAACGAGAGCGATATCTTTGTGAATGTGACAGCCAAGGGCAAGGTCAATCTTGTGAACCGCGAAGGCGAGGCGAATGATAAAAACGGGATCCTGTATACGCCTGCTCTGAAGAATATTGTGGGCGAGATCGAGGATGTGAAGATTTTGGATGCAGGGACGTCAAAAGAGAGCAAATATTTTGATATCAGCCTGATCAAAGAGGGAAAGGATGCGGGTAAATTCTTTGTAACGCCGAAGAAGCCCGTGTTGACGGAGAACCCTGACGGTCCTGCGGAATACACCTATCCGCCGCTTGAGAATAATAAACAATATCAGGTTCGCATCTGGGTGAAGGTCAAGGACTATGCGGGGAAGAAAGATGCTGCGGATGGTGGTGTGCTCTCAAAGATAGTTAAGATCAAAGCGGCGCAGGTTTTGCCGAAAGTAACGCTTAGCAGATCGAGCATGGATGTGTTCCTTTCCACGAAAGACTACAATGCAGACTTCGTGGTGAAACCGAAAGAGGGAACCGTGGGGACGATCGAGGAGATTTACTTCGATGAGAAGGACGAGCTTGCAAGGGACAGCTTTGAGCTGATACAAACGCCGCAGGCAGACGGTTCCATGAAGGTGACCGTACATCTGAAGGAGGCAGTCGGCTTTGCCAATGGAACGGTCAATAACGTGAAATTCTATGTGAAGTATAAAGGACAGGGAACGAACACTCCCGAAAAAGCCACCGGTTTTACCATGAAGATCAAGGTAAACTAGGCAGGCAGTGTACCGAAAAAAAGAACATAAAAAAAGCAGCGGCCGCTGCTTTTTTTATGTTTCCTGATCCGATTGCTTTAGGAATTTAATGTATTTGAGCAGATCCCGTCTGTTCTGCGGACTCAGTTTCTGAATGTCATAAACGACATCGTGCATGGTGATATCACCTAAATATTTCCCGCTCAGATTGGTGCTGCCGGGGTAGCCTTCTTCCACGCCGAGCAGATAGTCGATACTGACTTGATAAAAGTTTGCGAGTTTTGTCACTGCCCAGATGGGAATCTCACGATGACCGTTCTCATAGTTGGAGTAGGATTGCTGCGATACGCCCAGATATTCCGCGACTGTCTTTTGCTTGATATCATTGTCCTCCCGTAAGTCTCTAATGATTGCACGCAGCTCCTTCATTTTAATTGCTTAGGCTCCTTTCTGCCAACGTTGGAGGCACCCACTCCTCTTATGCTCACCATTCTGTTAGGATTGGCAATTTTGTTGTCATAAATCCTAGCACACAACAAAAAGTTGTGGCTGATATTACCCGATAACGAAATATTCAAATCAAATATACAACAAAACATTGTGAGCGGATGCGGGCATTAACTTGTGTTTTCCGGAAAAACAAGGTAGAATGAATAAATAATAAAGAAATAGAGTAGGGAAAATAAAGTTAGAAAAAATATGGGATGGCGGCAGATATGAATCAAAAACCTGTGCTTTACCGGTTTGTGAATAGTGTGATCCGAATTGGGCTTGTGGGAATCGTTTTTCTCCTGCTTTTGCACAGCCTTTTCAGTACCTCTTTTGTGGGCAGGGTGTTTCTTTGGGATGGCAGCGAACAGGAGCGTACGCTCAATATTGTAGACAGCCCCTTGCGTCATCTGTGCATTTTTTTATTCTTTTCGATATCGCTCTATCTGGTGCGGGGACTGTGGCAGGCGGCGAAAGAGAGGGGCATCCTTCGCTGCGGCGACCGCTGCGGGCGTTTCGTTTTTTGGGGAATCCTGGCTGTTGCCTTCGTTGCGGCAGCGGCATTTGTGTTGATGACGCAGCTTGCCCCGGGGTCTGATCCGGCTAAAGTGTTTGCGATTGCCATGCAGTGGCGGCAGGGAGATTTTTCCGCCTTTTCCGAGGATGCCTATCTGTTCCGTTATCCTTTTCAGTCGGGGATCATCCTTTTCTATTATTTTTTGAGTTTTCCTTTTGGCATGGATAACTATGTGGCGATCCAGCTTGTAAATGTGGTCTGTCTGGTTTTCATTTACGGCCTGCTGGCAAAGCTGGCGGATTTTTTCTGGCAGGGGAAGGGGCTGCGGAACGTAGTGTGCTTGGGACTGCTGATCTGGACACCGCTTGCTTTTTATGTGACTTATCTCTATGGCATCCTGCCGGGGATGGCGCTGTCTCTGGGAGCGGTCTGGTTTGCGGCATGCTACCTTTCTAAGAGGCGCTATTGTTATATTGTGTTTTCTTCTCTCTGTATGGGGTTTGCCACGGTGATCAAGATGAACTGTCTCATTTATCTGGTTGCGATCGCCTGCTTTTTGGGGTATGACATTGTGGAGCAGTTGCTTTTGTCAAAGGATGCAAGTGTACCGAAAAAACAAAGACAAAAAAACGGATTAGTATCCTTGATTTTTATTCTGGCGTTGATTCTCGGCGTTGCTCTTTGTAATGGGAGCAGTAACCGTATCGTAGAGCGAATCACGGGGCAGGAGCTGACCGAGGGGATTCCCATGATCGCCTGGGTAGCGATGGGCTTGCAGGAGGCGCCCCTGGGACCCGGCGGATACAATGGTTATATCAGCGATGTTTTTACGCAAGCCAGTTATGACAGCGAGATGGCGGCGGAAGCTTCCGTGGTGGAAGTACAAAAAAGGCTGGAATGGATGATAGAAAATCCTCTGAAAGACGGACTGCCTTTTTTGGCAGCTAAGACAGCTTTCCAGTGGAACGATCCCACCTTTATCTGCCTGGACCGCACGAAGGGCAGACAGGCGGCAGTGACTGTGCCGGCGCCCATTCAGAGCCTGATCGACGGCAGTGGGAGCGTAAAGCTTTCCGTTTTATTAAATGATATGCAGACATTGATTTGGCTGGGGGTATTGCTCTATCTCCTCTTTCGATGGAACAGCGGAAATCTCTATGAGTTGATGGGGGCAGTGATCTTTTTGGGCGGCTGGCTCTTTCATCTGTTCTGGGAATCCAGTGCATCCTATACGATTCCCTATTTCGTAGTGCTGATTCCCTATGCGGTCTGCGGTATGGCAGAGTGGGCGGCATTTTTGAGGAAATGGGTTACCGGTCTGCGGATGGCAGCGCACGGCGGTGAGACGGAAGATGCGTCAGGAACGAGTGGATCGTCTGCAGAAACAGGGCGGAAAAGAAAGATACTGGCGGCGCTTGCGCTCGGATTTTTCCTGCTTGTTTTTGCCTTTATGCACACGAACCTCTTTGACAGAACGATTGCCTTAAATGATGATCTGCAGGGAATCGACGCCAGCGATCAGTTTTATCATCGTATTGTCTGGAAGATGGAGGAGTGAGCATTGCGCAAGGATGAGGATATGTCGATGGAAAAGATTGTGTTTGTCATCCCCAACATGACGGGCGGCGGGACGGAACGAGTCATATCGCTGCTTTCCGGTGAATATGTAAAGCGGGGGATCCGGGTAGCCGTTATGCAGTTTGCGGGTTACGAACACGCTTACGAGCTGGATGAGCGGGTGGAGGATTTTGCGGTGGCCGAGCAGTCGAAAGGGAATCCCCTGATCTGGGGCAGGCGGATTCTGGCTATGCGCAGATACTTTAAGAAAAATCCCAATTGTCATATTTTTGCGTTCTGCGTGATGGGCGCAGTGTTTTCCGTGATTGCAACGTTTGGAATGAAAAGACGTCTCTTGGTGGCGGAGCGCAACAGCCCTGACAGCTGTAATGTAAAAAAACTTCGTAACTGGGCATATCGTCATGCGGAAGTGATCACCTTTCAGACAGAGGACGGAATCTCCTATTTTCCACAGGATATTGGCAGGAAAGCAGTAGTCATCCCCAATCCCATTGATGCGGATATCCCCGCACGTTTTGAGGGGGAACGGACGAAAAGGATCGTGACGGTAGGGAGACTTCACAAACAGAAAAATCAGGCATTGCTCCTGGAAGCTTTTGCGGATTTTGGTAAGCGCTGCGCGGACTATCAGCTCCATATTTACGGGGAGGGAGAATTGGAGGAAAAGTTGAAAAATCGCGCGCGGGAATTGGGCATTGAAAAAGATGTAGTATGGCACGGTTTTTCAAAGCGGGTCAAGGAGGAAATCGTAGATAGTCGGATGTTTGTGTTGTCTTCGGATTTTGAAGGGATTTCCAATTCCATGCTGGAAGCGCTTGCCATGGGGATTCCTACGATTTCTACAGATTGCCCGATTGGCGGGGCGCGGGTCTATATGGAGGAGGATGTGAGCGGGCTGCTGGTGCCGGTGGGGGACCGTAAGGCGCTGGCGGAGGCGATGATTCGGGTAGCGGAAGATGATGCGCTTGCGGACAGACTTTCCGTCGGTGGTGCGAAACTGAAAGACAAGTATTCTACGGGCAGTATTGCGATGCGTTTTTTGGAGGCGGCAGGGATTCATGTGTAAACTGACGATTTTAACCCCAACCTACAACAGGGCAGCCTATCTGCCAAGGCTTTATGAGAGCCTGCGGGCGCAGACGAACAGGGATTTTCTCTGGCTGGTGGTAGATGACGGCAGCGAAGATGAGACAAAAGAACTGATTGCGTCCTACGGGGATGGGGTGATAGAGATACGGTATATAGATCAAAAAAATGCGGGGAAGCACACTGCCTTAAATCGCGGCATCCATGAGATCGAGACGGAGCTCACTTTCATCGTGGACAGTGACGATTACCTTCCCGAGAACGCAGTTGAGACGATCCTGCGATATCATGAAAAGTATAAAGCTACGCCGAATCTATGCGGCTATAGTTTTCTGCGCTGTCACGGAGACGGCAGGGTAAATACCGCCTATTTTCCCACGGAGGAACTGATCGGTACTTACGCCGGAGTGCGGATCAACGGGGGGATTGGCGGTGACAAGGCGGAAGTTTTCTATACGCAGCTGTTAAAGCAGTACCCGTTTCCGGCATTTCCTGACGAAAAGTTCCTGCCGGAAGATGTGGTGTGGATGCAGATTTCCGGTCCTTATGAGATGGTGCATATCAATGAAAACGTTTATTTCTGCGATTATCTGGAGGGCGGTCTGACAAATTCGGGAAAAAGGATGAAGATTCATTCGCCGCATGGGATGACGCTGCGGGCAAAAATTTATTTAAGCGATCCGATCGTGTGTAAAAAAGTGAAACTGAAAATGATGCTGCTCTATCAGATCTATGGCAGGTTTGCGCGCATACCCGCAAAACGATTGAAAGCGGAGGTTGGGGAGCGCGCGCTGTGGTATATCTGCAAGGGACCGGCATTTTTCTTCTATCTGGCATGGAAACTTGCTTTTTAGAGACTGTCAGGGTAAAATGAAACATATGGAAACATTACGGGCAGCCTTTTGCTTTGACCAAAATTTAACAGCTCAGGTGCAGGTGGCGGTGACGTCCCTGCTCACGGCATTTATCGGAGAAGATGTTCAGCTGGAGGTTCACTGCGTCTGCACAAAGGAAGCATCTGCCGTGGAAGAATCGCTTGTCGGGCTGATGAAAAAGATCGACGGGACAGCGAAACTTGTGATGCACTGCGTGGAGAATCTCTATGCGGATGCCTATGAGGTGCGGGGAATCTCCGCAGGCGCCTATCTTCGGCTGCTTTTGCACCGTGTCCTGCCTGATATCGATAAGGTATTGTATCTGGATGTGGACATCCTGGTGCGGGAAAGTCTTTTGCCGCTGTGGAAGACCGACCTGGAAAGTAACTTGCTGGCAGCGGTCAAAGGACCTGTGAACCTCTCAGATAAATGGGAGTGGAACAGCGAGCGTCCTTATTGGAAGCTGCTTACGGGAATGCAGGGCAGTTATATCAATTCCGGCGTACTGTTACTCAATCTGGCACAGATCCGCAGGCAGCAGATCGACAGACAGTGGGAAAAGCTGGCGGAACAAAAGCTCTACTATCAGGATCAGGATATCTTAAATATCACCTGTCGGGGGAAGATGATCTATCTGCCGCCAAAGTATAACAGCCTGGCCTATCTGTCTGCGGAGGATTATCGGCAGATGGTGGCGGAAGACATTTTTACGGAAAACGAGAGTGTGCAGGCGCAAGAACATGCCGCTATTCTTCACTATGCGGGGGACAAGCCTTGGAATCGCTATGATACCAATCAGGGGTCGGTCTGGTGGGATTTCGTAAACGGGTATTCCGAACTTGCCGCCCTCTTTGACGAAAAGAAGGCGAGACGCAATCATGGGCCGACGGTGGTGCAGCGGATCATGCGTAAAATACAGAAAATATTAAGCAGGGAAAAAATATAGGAAGCGGGAGAAAAATATGAAAATTGCAGTAGCGGGAACAGGATATGTAGGTTTGGTGGCGGGCGTGTGCTTCGCGGAAAAAGGGCATGATGTCACCTGCGTGGATGTGGATGAGAAAAAAGTAAAGATGATGGAGTCGGGTGTCAGCCCCATCTACGAGGAGGGCCTGGAGGAGCTGATGCAGAAAAATAACGCCGCGGGCAGACTTCATTATACCACGGATTACGCGCAGGCTTATGGGGATAAGGACGCTATCTTTATCGGGGTGGGAACGCCTGAACAGCCCGACGGTTCCGCCAATTTAAGCTATATCGCCACAGTTTCCAGGCAGATTGCGGAATCTGTGGAGAGGGACTGTCTGGTGGTGGTGAAATCCACGGTTCCTGTGGGTACAAACGACAAGGTGGAGCAGTTCATCCATGACTTTTTAAAGCGGGATGTCAAGGTGGAGGTGGCCTCCAATCCGGAATTTCTGGCGCAGGGCTCGGCAGTGCATGACACGCTATACGCGGCGCGCATCATCATCGGCACCGAGAGCAGGGAAGCGGAGGCGCTTTTGAAGAAAATCTATGAGCCCTTTGGCTTGCCCATCGTATCCGTGAACAGGCGGTCGGCGGAGATGATCAAGTACGCCTGCAATGACTTTTTGGCATTGAAGATTTCTTATATGAATGATATTGCGAACCTCTGCGAGCTGGTAGGTGCCGACATTGATGCGGTGGCGGAAGGCATGAGTTATGACGCGAGGATCGGGGCAAACTTCTTAAAGGCAGGCATTGGCTACGGCGGAAGTTGTTTCCCCAAAGATACCAAGGCGCTCAAGTATCTGGCCGCGCAGAATGGCTATCAGTTAAAAACCGTGGAGGCGGCGGTGGCTGTGAATGCTGCCCAGAAGACCAGGCTCTATCAGAAAGCCTGTAAGCGCATGATCACCTTTCAAGGGCTGAAAGTGGCGGTTTTAGGACTTGCTTTTAAGCCGGGGACGGACGACCTCAGGGAGGCTCCTTCGTTAGATAATGTGAAACTTCTTTTAGAAAACGGCGCACAAATCACAGCCTATGATCCGGCGGCAGCGGAGAATTTTCAGAAATTCTTCCCTGTCGGAGAAAATGACAGAGGTGTCATTACTTATGCGGATACGCCGGAAGCGGCCTTGCAGGACGCCGATATCTGTTTTGTCTTTACGGAATGGGAGGAGATCCGCAAAGTTTCTCCTTCGGTATTTAAGGAGCAGATGCGGATTCCGCTGGTGTACGACGGGCGGAATGTCTACAGCGTGAAGCAGATGAAAGAGGTGGGCGTCGAATATTACAGCATCGGGCGCTGAGACGGAAAGGAAGATGGCATGAGAGCGTTAGATCCCTCCAAAACATATTTGATCACAGGCGGTGCAGGTTTTATCGGCTTTCACCTGTCAAAGAGCCTTTTGGAAAAGGGCGCCAGAGTGATCGGCTTTGATAATATGAACGATTATTACGACGTGAAGCTGAAAGAAGACCGACTGGCGATTCTGGATTCCTACGACAATTTCAGCTTTCTGAGAGGAGACCTTGCGGACTATGCGGATGTGTTCCGCGCCTTTCAGGAGTTTCACCCGCAGATCGTGATGAATCTGGGGGCTCAGGCGGGCGTGCGCTACAGCATCGACAATCCCACCGCCTATATGGAGTCCAATATGATGGGATTTTTCCATATTCTGGAGAGCTGCCGCTTTTTTCCCGTGGAGCATTTGGTCTACGCTTCTTCCAGTTCTGTTTACGGCGGTAATGATAAGGTGCCTTTCTCCACAAAGGATCAGGTGGACGAGCCGGTGAGTCTCTATGCGGCAACCAAGAAGTCCAACGAGCTGATGGCCCATGCTTACAGCAAACTTTACCAGATCCCGGTCACGGGCCTACGCTTCTTTACGGTCTATGGTCCCTTTGGCAGGCCTGATATGGCGTATTTTAAGTTTACGCAAAAGATCCTCACAGGGGAACCGATCCAGATCTACAATAAGGGTGATATGTACCGCGATTTCACTTACATTGATGACATTGTGCGGGGTGTGGAAAACATCCTCTGCAATCCTCCTGCGGAAAATGGAAAGGGTGTGCGTTACAAGCTTTATAATATTGGAAATAATAAACCTGTGAAGCTGATGGATTTTGTGGAGACGTTGGAACGGTGTCTTGGCAGGGAGGGGAAAAAGGAATTTCTGCCCATGCAGCCGGGCGATGTCTATCAGACCTATGCGGATATCAGCGACCTGATGCGGGACTATGATTTTAAGCCGGACACTTCCATTGAGGAGGGATTGCAGAAATTTGTGGACTGGTATCGGGGCTATTATCAATAAAAAATCATGTTCATGATAAGGAAAAACGACAGATGACTGAAACAAAGAGACAAGTTCCGATTTTATATTTGGTGGTGCCCTGCTATAACGAGGAGGAGGTTGTGGAGAAGACAGCTTCCGTGATGAAGGAGAAGCTGGAGCGCCTGGAGCGGGAGCACAAGATCAGGAAGGGTTCCCGCATTATGTTCGTGAACGACGGGAGCAAGGACGACACCCTGCGCCTTCTCCATGAGATCGCGGCGAAGGACGAGATTTTTTCCGTCGTCAGTCTTGCCGGCAATTATGGGCACCAGAGCGCAATCCTGGCCGGGATGATGACGGCAAAAGAGCACGCGGATGTGGTGGTGACCATCGACGCGGACTTGCAGCAGGATATTGAGGCGTTAGACTCCTTTTTAGAAAAATATATGGCAGGCTGTGAGGTGGTCTACGGGGTGCGCAACGACAGGCATTCCGACGGTGTCTTTAAGAAGGCGACAGCCACGGCTTACTACAACCTGATGCACCTTCTGGGCAGCCATGTGATTACCAATCATGCCGACTATAGGCTGCTTTCAAAAAAGGCGCTGGGCGCGCTGGCAGAATATCAGGAGACCAATCTGTTTTTGCGGGGGCTGATCCCCACCATGGGCTTTGCTTCCGACGTGGTTTACTTTGATGTCAAGGCAAGGGAGGCCGGGCATTCCAAATACACGCTGAGTAAGATGCTGACCCTCGCCATGGATGGCATTACCTCCATGAGCGTGCGTCCTCTGCGGTTGATCGGCGGGCTGGGATTCCTGGTATTTTTATTCAGCATGATCATGTGCGTGATCAGTCTCGTGGACTGGGCGATGGGAAACAATGTGCCCGGTTATACCACAACGTTGATCGTCTCGCTGCTGATCGGCGGCATTACCCTGCTCTCTTTGGGGATCATCGGAGAATACATCGGCAAGATTTACATGGAGACAAAACACAGACCCCGCTATATCATTGATACGGTGGTATGGCATGGGGGTGAAGAAAAGTAAGATGCTGACGTTGTTTCCCAACCGGCGTCAGGGAGGGATTTTCACATGAACAGACCGGATATTCACGCTGACGATTACGCGCTGACCCTAAATACCTCAAAGGATATGCTTGAGTGTATGCGCGCGGGGAAGCTTGACAGCATCAGTATCGTTACCAATATGAGCTGCTTTGAAGAGTGTATGGAACTGCTCTATGCGGAGATTCCGAACCTTCCTTTTCTGCCGCTGATGTCAGTGCATTTGGACTTCGTGGAGGGCAGATGCCTTGCGGGAAGGAAGAAAGCGCCTGACCTTGTAAAGAACGGGAGCGATCTGATGGGGCTTGGCTGGGGCGGTCTTTTTTTTGCCTCTTATCTGCCGGGAAAAAGAAAGAAGATAAGAGCCCAGCTTATATGTGAGATCAAGGAGCAGCTGGCAAGGGGAGACAGGGCAGCGAAACGCTGTCTGGAGATCGCCGAAAAAGCGGGTGTTCCCTGCGCACAGAAAGGGCTGCGCATCGACAGCCACCAGCACGCCCATATGATTCCCGTGGTATGGGAAGCGATGCTTGCGGCGGTGAAAGACGAGGGCTATACGGTGGAGTACATCCGTAATTCCAAAGAGGTGCTGGGCGTATTTCTGACAGAAGTGTCACTTTATAAAACTTACCGACCGATTAACTTTATTAAGAATCGGCTGCTGTCTCTCTATTCGCATAAGGCAGACCGCTATTGTAAGGAAAACGGAATCAAGCCCATGTATCTCTGGGGGCTGGTGATGAGCGGGCGCATGGATCAAAAAAGGATCGAGAGGCTCTATCCGAAAATGTGCGCAAAGGCAAAGCGTGACGGCAGGCAATTAGAGATCCTCTTTCATCCGGGGCTGATGCTGGCTGACGAAGTCACGGACGAGGTCGCAGGCGAGGCAGTGGAGGACTTCTACCGTCGGGAAGACAGGCATGTGGAGAAAGAAGCGGTCCTGGGTATGAAATGGTGAGGAATATAGGCGGCATTTTTAGAAAAATGTGCAAAATTTGAGCAAAAACTCAGAAAAATGTGCAAAATCAAACTAAAAAACTTAGAAAAATGTGCAAAGTTCAATTGAAAACCTCAGAAAAATGTGTAATACTGATATAGGGTACATAAAGGAGGGATTTCATTGAAGCGCAATGTGATTCAGGATTTGACGGATTGGAAAGCCAGTGAAGAACGGAAGCCCATGGTATTGAAGGGCGCGCGGCAGGTCGGTAAGACATGGCTCATGAAAGAATTTGGGCGGCACTGTTATGATAATTTTGTGTATTTTAACTTCGATGAAGAAGATGAGTTGAAGTCCATTTTTGAGACCAATAAAAATCCGCATCGTATTATTGAGCTTCTCGCCATGATTGCCGGAGAAAAGATTCTTCCGGGGGAGACGCTGCTCATTTTCGATGAAATACAGGAATGCCCGGAGGCGTTGAATACGCTGAAATATTTCAGAGAGAAGGCAAATGATTACCATGTGATAGCGGCCGGGAGCCTCTTGGGAACGCTTCTTGCAAAGCCGAAATCTTATCCGGTCGGCATGGTAAATCTGCTTGATGTGTTTCCAATGACTTTTGATGAGTTCCTGGATGCGGTCGATCCGGCTCTCTATAACTATTATGTAAGCATTCAGAAAGAGCAGCAGATAGAGGAGATTTTTCACAACCGCCTGCTGGAAGCCTACAATTATTATCTCATCATAGGCGGTATGCCGGAATGTGTCGATTCGTGGGTAAAATACCGTGATCCGGAAAAGATATCAAGGATACAGCGAGAACTGATCGAAGTCTACGAAAACGATTTTTCCAAACACAACGGCAAAGTAAACAGCGGACGTATTCTTATGGTGTTCCGCAGTATTGTCTCGCAGCTCGCCAAACCGAACGAGAAGTTTATGTATGGAGCTGTCCGAGAAGGCGGCAGGGCGCGTGATTTTGAGGAAGCGATCGAGTGGCTTGTCTCGGCGGGGATGCTTAACCGTGTGTACAATGTCTCTAAAATGGAGCACCCGCTGGCGGCTTTTGACAGGCTGGATCAGTTTAAGCTCTTTGTGTTTGACACCGGGCTTCTCAAGCAGATGGCGGGGATCGACAACAGCGCGATCCTTTTGAAAAATGACTATCAGTTCAAAGGACCCTTGACGGAAAATTACTGTCTCCAGCAGCTCCGGGGGCAGTTCGAGATAGAGCCCAGATACTTTTCCGATAAAAATAGAGAAATTGATTTTATACTGCAATACGGCACAGAAATGATTCCCATAGAAGCAAAAGCCGGGGAAAATAAATCCGCCCCGTCCTTCAAAAAATATATTGCCGGTCATCAGCCGGCATACGCGATTCGCTTTTCCAAACGCGGTTATCGGAAGGACGGATCCATTACCAATATACCGCTGTACCTTGCCCGAAAGACGAGAGAGCTGCTGTGAGACATGTGTTTTTTGCGTGTAAGCCGCTGTTGACGGCGGCGATTCCGAAGCTTGGCGCGAGGGATTATCTGCTGATGACGGCAGAAAGTTCCGGCACTTCTTCTGCTAAGATTTGCATAAAATAGGCTGCTCCCGCATCGTTTAGATGATCGGAATCGGAAAAAAGAGACAGATGATCCGAAAATCTTTCATCGTGGGAGTAATCATAATAATTGACACCTGTGTCAGATGCAATGCGGTTGACAGTGCTGTGAAAACGGTCCAGAAAATCTTCCGGCACAGGGGCATTGTAATAACCGGAAAAGGGTGTGGTGATGAGCACGGGCGTGAGTTCGTGCTCTTTGCAGTAGTTTATGATGGCGTAAAGCTGCTCCTCCCGCTCGGGCAGGAAGTATTCTTCCTTATTGTTAAAATGACGGTCGAAGCGCTGGGCTGCCCTGTTTGCAAACTCCGCCACGGCGGCTTCGTCCATGGCGGGCAGATCAGGTGCTTCCGCAGCAAAAGCTGTGAGGCAAAGGCTTGTTTGGGGCAGTATTTTTATCAGGTCCTCCCCGGCGGAGAGGATGGGCAGTCTGTTGGTCACGATGTCCGTAAACAGGTCGTAATGGGGTACATTTTTGGGGGAGAGAAAATGGTAGTATTTGACGGAAAGCGCCTGCGCTTCCGTGGCGTTTGCCGTCTCATTATTAAATGAAAAATAGGACACGGGAATCAGCAGCACGCAGCCCTTGTCCAGATGGCGTCCGTACTCGGCAAGCAGGGCCAGATCATATTCGTAAGTCTGGCTCGTGTGTCCGAAATTAAAGCAGGAAATGCCGCGCTCCGTAAAACTGTCGTAGACGAAGTCATAGGCCCCGTGCGAGCTGCCGACATTGGCAAGCTGCACGTTGGTCACCTGGTTTCCCAGCATCCTAAGATCCCACATATCCATATATTTTTCATCATCGATCTTTCGGTAGGAGCGGTTCAGCCAAAAAAGGAGCAGGACGGCCGCCGCAGAGATCATGATGCACTTGACGAGGAAGATCGGGAATGACTTTTTCATGCTATTTGGTTCCTTTCTTAGAACTGCATATAAATAAACTCCGTCGCGATCCCCTTATACGAAAAAAGGGCAATCACCACCAAAAGCAGCACGTAAATAAGCCACCGCACCGGTGCCCAGGCTTTTGAGATCAGCCCGATCACATCCCGTTTCAAGGAAATCGCGTCATAAATAAGGAGCGCCACGGCGGCAAACGCCATGCCTGCCATCACAGGGTAGGAAAGATTCAGGCAGATGACTGCAGTCTTTAAGTAGTTGAGAGGTCTGCCGATATCCCAGAACAGCCGGGAAAGGATCCACAGCGCGTCTTCGACCGAATTTGCCCGAAAGAAGATCCAGGCAAGGCATACCAGACAAAACGTGACAGACAGCTGCCACCAGTGTTTTTTGCGCGGCGGCGCGCCTGCTTTCCGCTTGGGATAAACAAAGGTTTCCACGATCTGTAAAAGCCCGTGGATCGCGCCCCAGATGAGGAAGGTCAGGGAACTGCCGTGCCAGAAGCCGCTGACCAAAAAGGTGATAAACAGGTTGAGACAGTGGCGGATCCTCCCGGCGCGGCTGCCGCCCAGAGGGATGTAAACATAGTCCCGAAACCAGGTGGAGAGGGAGATGTGCCAACGGCTCCAAAATTCCTTTATGGAAAAGGAGAGGTAAGGACTCCTAAAGTTTGTTGCCAGCTCCACGCCGAACAGTCTGGCACAGCCGATGGCAATGTCCGAATAGCCGGAAAAGTCGCAGTAGATCTGGATGGCATACATCACGGTGGTGATGATAAAGACCAGTCCCACATAGCTGCGGCAGTTGTCGTACACCTGATTGACGGTCACGGCAAAGGTATCCGCGATCACCAGTTTCTTAAAGTATCCCCAAGCCATCTGCTTCAGCCCGTAAGATGCGCTGTCATAGTCGAAGCGCCGCTCGGCTTTTAACTGCGGCAGCAGGGCGTCTGCCCTGCCGATGGGGCCTGCCAGAAGCTGCGGAAAGAAGGAAACAAAGAGGGCATAATGCCCCAAATGCCGCTCGGCTTTGACCTTTCCTTTGTAGACGTCGATCAGATATCCCATGGACTGGAAAAAGTAGAAGGAGACGCCCGCAGGCAGCAGGATCCGCAGCGTAAGCGGATGCAGAGTAAGCCTGCCCGCGTCGATCATAGCGTTGATCTTGTCGATCGCGGGGGCGCCCAGCTTGAATACCAAAAGCAGACCCACCAGAGGGAGGATGCCCCACAGCAGGCAGCGCCGTTTTGCCTGTTTGCCGTCAGCCTTTTCCAACTGCAGAGCAAGACAGTAGGTGAGCAGGGTGGAAAAAAGCAGCAGCAGACCGTAAGCCACATGGAGATTCATGTAAAAACCATAGCTTGCAAGCAGCAAAAAGACCCAACGAAATCTGGCGGGCAGGATATAATAAAAAAGAAACACAGCCGTCAAAAAGACGGCGAACAGTTGAGAATTAAAAAGCATGGTTTCCTCCCTTTTGGTTATCTTCCTTATTTTACTGCAACGCGGGAATTATTACAACTAAAAGAGAGAGGTTTCTTTCGCGCAGATTTTATGATAGAATACAGAAGATATCTGATAGAAAAGCCTGAGACGGGAAGCAGCATGATGGGAATCACATCTTTTTATTTTTTATGCTTTTTTGCGGTTATGCTGATACTTTATTACAGCATCCCCCGGAAATTCCAGTGGGGATTTCTTTTGCTGTGCAGCGTCGCTTATTGTCTGCTTGCGGGACAGGGAGCGCTGCTGCTTTATCCCATTTTTTCCGTGGCAGCCTGTGATATGGGGACGAGGCAGCTGAGTCGGACGCAGGAGCAGAAAAAGCGCAGAGGGATTCTTTTGGTGACTATACTGGTCAATATCGCCATCCTCTTTGCCTTAAAATATGTCAATTTTTTGATCAATACGGCGAATGGCGCAGCGCATTTGTTTGGCGCTTCCGAGGACCCGTTTTCCACAGTGCATTTTCTGGTGCCGCTTGGCATCAGCTTTTATACGTTTTCACTTTTGGGCTATGTGATCGACGTCTATTACGGGCTGGCCGAGCATCAGAAAAACGGCTTAAAGCTTGCACTTTACGGCCTGTATTTTCCAAATCTGATTTCCGGACCGATCTTAAAGTACAGAGAGCAGGCGGAGCAGTTCTTTGTGCCGCACGCCTTTGATTACCGACAGGTGACGCGGGGCTTGCAGCGTATGGTCTGGGGCTTTTTTAAGAAGCTGGTGATCGCGGAACGGCTGGGCGTTTTGGTGAATACGGTCTACGGCAGTTATGAGACTTTTTCAGGGACCTATATCTGGGTGGCAACGGCCGCGTATGCTTTTCAGCTTTACACGGATTTTTCAGGCTGCATGGATATCGTGCTGGGTATGTCGGAGAGCCTGGGGATTCGCCTGCCGGAAAACTTTCAGACGCCTTTTTTCTCAAAGAGCGTGGCGGAGTATTGGCGGCGCTGGCATATCACGCTGGGCGTTTGGATGAAAGACTATGTTTTTTATCCGCTGCTGCGGTCAAAACTCTTTACAAAGATCAATAAAAAGTGCAAGGAAAAATACGGGAAAAAGCGCGGCAAGCAGCTTACGACCTTTGCGGCGATGTTCGTGCTGTGGTTTACGGTGGGCGTCTGGCATGGCGGAGACTGGAAATACGTGATCGGATCGGGGCTTTTGCATTGGTGTTATATCGTCTTGGAAGAACTTTGGGCCCCCGGTTTTGCGCGTCTGCTGGAAAGACTTCATCTGAATGCGCAGGGACGGTTCGTGACGGGCTTTCGGATTCTGCGCACCTTCTTTTTTGTGTGTGTCGGAGACCTGTTTTTCAGGGCAGCTTCGGTGGGGGACGCCTTCTCGATGCTTGCGGGCGCGGTACGTCATTTTGATCCGCAGATTCTTTGGGACGGCTCTCTGCTTCTTCTGGGGCTTGATGGGATCGAGCTGGCAATCGCAGCACTTTCCCTTCTTTTGCTGTGGGCGGTTTCGCTGCTGCAGAGAAAGGGTTCCGTGCGGGACGACATTGCGCAAAAGCCCCTTCCGCTGCGCTGGCTCCTGTGGTATTTCCTCCTGTTTGCGGTGATCCTCTTTGGGTGTTACGGACCGGGTTACAGCGCGACGGAATTTATTTATCAGGGATTTTAACACGCGATCAATAAAATAGGATAGTAAAGAGGAGAAAAATATGCTAGAATAAACACACGGCAATGACAGAATGACGACGGGAAAAAATGCGGCAGGAAAGCAGCCGCTGTGACAGGAGTTTGGGAGATATCAGATGGACAAGATAGCAGTTTTGATTCCATGCTATAATGAGGAAAAGACGATTGCCAAGGTGGTGAAGGACGCCAAAGAAGCGCTTCCCGAGGCAGTCATCTATGTCTATAACAATAATTCGAGCGACCGTACGGTGGAGATCGCAAAAGAGGCCGGCGCGGTGATCCGCAATGAGTATATGCAGGGAAAGGGAAACGTGATCCGCAGGATGTTTCGGGAAGTGGAGGCGGAATGCTATATCATGGTGGATGGGGATGATACCTATCCCATGGAGTATGCGCGGGAGATGGTGGACAAGGTGCTGCTGCACGGCGCGGATATGGTGGTGGGCGACAGGCTTTCCTCCACGTATTTTACGGAGAATAAGAGACCTTTTCACAATTTTGGAAATTCCATCGTACGCGGCAGCATCAACCGCCTGTTCCATTGTGATATCAAAGATATCATGACGGGATACCGCGCATTCAGCTATGGTTTTGTCAAGACGTTTCCTGTGCTTTCCACAGGGTTTGAGATCGAAACGGAGATGACGATCCATGCCGTCTACAACAATATGCAGATCGAGAATGTGATCGTGGATTACCGCGACAGGCCCGAGGGGAGCGAATCCAAACTGAACACCTTTTCGGACGGCTTCAAGGTCCTGCATACGATCATGAAGCTGTACCGCGATTACAAACCCTTCGGCTTTTTTGGTTTATGCGCGATGATCCTGGCGGCGATCGCGGTGATTCTGTTTATTCCCATCCTGATCACCTATATCGAGACGGGGCTGGTGGATCGTTTCCCCACGCTCTTTGTATGTGGGTTCATCGGCTTGGCGGCGCTGCAATCCCTGTTTGCAGGACTGATGCTATCTAATATGGCACTTAAAAACAGACGGGATTTTGAATACAGACTCACGCTTGTGACCAGACGGGTGCGGGAACGGTAAACCGTCAGAGCGGGTGGAACTGATAGACGCAGTATGTGGTATCTCCTGCGGTAAAGGTGTCCGCCACCTGCATCTTAGCATGATAGGTAAGTCGGAAATACATGAGGACGGGATGCTCCTGATTAAAGGGGGCATCCTGTAATATAAAATAGACATGATCGCTGTTCACCAGGTCTCGGCCAAAATTGCCGATGCCTTGGTCGGACAGTTTTTTTTGCGTATTGGGGTTGCACATGACGCCCCAGTTGGTGTAGATAAAGTTCTGATAAACGTCCTGATCTGCGGCAAAGGGTGTTTCGCAGAAATGCTCCAGCGTTCCCGAAGCGTAGGTCCATATGTAGAAATTGTCGGGGTGGGAGAAACAGTAGTCTTTCAATCCTTCCCAATTTTTTTGGTGGACGTAGTAGTTTTCCCGCACATTGGTGCGCGTGATGGAAAAGGAGAGCACGCTAAGCGGCAGGACGATGCAGAGCAGGACCACGAATTTCCGCGCCCGGTCCAGCTGCAGCAGATTAAAGGCAAGCAGGATCGCAAAGAGGATCATATAGTCGACCGTGATAAGCGGCTGCACGATGCGTTTGGGGAAACGCCCCTCATAGAGCACATAACACCAGCTGACGGTGCGCCCAAACAGATACATCAGATAGACAAAGAGTGCCTGCCCGTTTCGCTGAAACAGGATCGATCCCAGAGTAAAAAACAGCAAAAGGCCGGCAAGCAGGTTGGCGGGCTGCATACCGTCTTCGTAGAAAAAGGTGTTTATCAGCCCGACGACGATATTCTTCAGGCGTTCTCTCCAATCGGTGCGGGCCAGATAACATTTTTTGGCGATGCGGTGCATCTGCTCCCAGTCGGAAACGGACATCTCATAACCGATGCAGGGCGCGCCATTGCGGCGATAATAATAGGTTTCTTCGTCTATCCCAAGGGCGGCAAGGTCGTCTTTACACTCCTCGTATTCGGGCCAGGAGTAGAAGTCTCCGACCCGCTCCCTGTAATGATTGATCTTTCTGAAGTCGGACCACTCCGGTGAGGCGTAAGCGGCAGCGTTGATCCCCCACAGGATCCCCATGCCGACGCCGAGGATCAACACAAAGCCCAGGAGCTTAAAAGCGGTATCCTCGTGTCTGTTTCGCCGTGACAGGATCCACTTGGAAAGCCACAGCATACCCGCCATGGGCAGACAGAGATAGAAAATATTCTGGCGCATGGAAAAGGAGATCCAGGCGAGAAGAAACGTGGGGATATTGTCCAGAAAAAAGCGCTTTTTTCCCTGATTGCTCCTGGCAGTGGTAAAGCAAAAGAGCGCAGCGGCGGCAGCAAGTCCTGCGGTAGTGGTATACTGTGCCTCTGAGAGGACATTCAGATCCACGATGAAGAATAGAAGCAGAAATGTGACGAAAGCCACCGGTAAACGGTATTTTTCGGGATCATGCTTTTTGCGGATGCGAAGCGCGCGCTGATAGACGGCGTAGAGACTTCCAACCTGAACGCCGTGCTGAAAAAGGCCGTACCAGGGAATGAAGCTGCACAGGCTGTAAAGCTTTGTGAAGACCCAGGAAAGAGGGTAGAGAAAAAACATGACATGAGCGTCAGGTGTTCCCGTATAAGCGCCTGAAAGAATGCTGTACATTCCCCAGTCATCGTTGATGCCGTCCACCGGGCCGATAAAAAACAGTTCGATTGCATAGAATCCGGCGAGAAGCAGGAAAAAAAAGAGGTTCGACATCAGCGTATCCTTTCGTAAAAGACAATCGGTATGTATATCTGCGCTCATTATACCATAAACTGTAAGGGAGAAAAATATTAAGATTTACGTAAATTTTCTTTAATTCCTGTTTACGGATATAGGAAATAGAGAAAAAATGTGGTAGAGTGAATACGGTAAAGGGAATTGCGCAGGGATTTCCTTTTGGAGATTAGGACAGGAAGGAAAGCAGGAAGGAATGGTAGAGATATGAAAAATACAAGGAGAAGCAGACAAGGTATCAATACACTGTTGGTGATCCTGATTGGTTTTTGTATCCTGGCGATCATAGAGATCCTTTATGGGCAGGCGCAGATTCGTGTTGAGAGAGAGCGGCTGGCTCTGGAGGAGCAGAACAGCCAAACAGTGCAGGAACTCAAAGAGGAATGGCAGAGACTGCAGAATGAGGCGAGCGTGACGACCACCCGGGGCGAACAGCAGCCGGTAGGGAGTGCGGAGACAGTGGAGCAGGCGCCGACTAAGGTGATGGAAAAGACGGAGGATACGCCAAAGGCACAGGAGCAGCAGCCATTGGCGGCAGCAGAGACACAGGAGCAGGAGGACGATCGGAATTACAGTATGCAGGTCGTCATTCTGGGTGACAGTATCATGGACAACGACAGGACAGAGAGCGGCGTGGCGGATATTATTTCCAAGCAGCTTAACGCAAAGGTCTATAATTTGGCCATGGGCGGGACAACGGCGTCAATGATGCCGGGCGAGCGTTACGATGTCACCCAATGGGATTCCCGCAGCCTTCTCGGCGTGGTTAACGCGATCCAGGGAAATATCGGCACGGATATCTTTGAGGGCTATGTGGCAGGAGATCTACTAAAGAGCTGTGATTTTTCCAAAACGGATTACTTTATCATCGAGTATGGCGTCAATGATTTCCTCACCGGTAAGATTCCCAACAGCCGTTATCTGGAAAACGGAGATACGCTGCCGGTGGATAACGTATACACCTATACGGGCGCACTGGAAGAAGCGGTCAGCAGGCTGGAAAGAAGTTTCCCCAATGCACAGATCCTGTTGGTCGGACCGCATTACTGTCAGATTTTCAGCGGTAAGACCTTCCTTGGCGACGGGTATTCCTTGGATTATGGTTACGGGCCCCTCATCAATTTTTCCAGGGGAGCGGGTTATGTTGCAGAGCAGCACAGGGAAAAAGGGCTCCTCTTTTTCAACGCGTTTGAAAACAGCGGTATCGACGCGGAGACAGCGGACAAATATCTGGCGGACGGTGTGCACATGACGCCTCTGGGAGCCAGAGTGTATGCGGAAAAGATCGCGGAGATCATCCGCAGAGATTATGCGCCGGAGGAATGACCATGATGCAGGAGCTTACGTATCCCTTTGACGGGGAACTGATTTTAAAGAAGTCAAAGAAACTAAAGAGAGCGCTTTTGGAGCAGCGGACGGATTTTTTGGAAAAACGGATCGCGGTCCTCGGTGGCAGCACGACGCATGATATCATACGGATATTGGAGTTGTTTTTGCTGGAACAGGGGATCCGTCCCGTCTTTTATGAATCGGAGTATGCGCAGTACTGGCAGGACGCGATGTTTGACAATCAAGTCCTGTCAGACTTTGCGCCGGAGCTGATCTTTATTCACACTTCCAACCGCAATGTGACGGACTATCCCGCTCCCGGAGATACCAAAGAGCGGGTCGATGAGCTGTTTTCGGAACAATATGCGCATTTTCAGGTGATGTGGGACAAGCTGGCGGACACATATCACTGCCCCGTGATCCAGAATAATTTTGAGTATCCATACTACAGACTGCTCGGCAATCAGGAAGCAGTGTACATCCAGGGGCGGATTTCCTTTTTGAATCGGCTCAACGAGGCGTTTTATCAGTATGCCAGAGAGCATGAAAACTTTTACATCCATGATATCAACTATCTGTCGGCATCCTACGGGCTTGAGAGCTGGTCGGACCCGCTGTACTGGCACATGTACAAATACGCCTGCTGTATGCAGGCTATTCCTGCTTTTGCGCATAATCTGGCCAATATCATCAAATCCATTTTTGGAAAGAATAAAAAGGCGCTGGCTCTGGATCTGGACAACACGCTCTGGGGCGGCATTGTGGGGGACGACGGCCCCGAGAATCTGGAGATCGGGCAGGAGACGCCCATGGGACAGGTCTATGCGGAGTTTCAGGCTTATATAAAGGCGCAGAAGGATATCGGCGTCATGCTGACGGTCAATTCCAAAAACGAGGAGGAGAATGCGCTGGCAGGGCTGCATCATCCGGAGGGTGTCTTAAAGCCGGAGGACTTTATTCTCATCAAGGCAAATTGGGAACCCAAGAGTCAGAATATCGCCGAGATCGCGCAGGAGCTTGCCATCCTTCCCGACAGTTTGGTGTTTGTGGATGACAACCCGGCGGAGCGGGAGATCGTGCAGATGCAGGTGCCCGGCGTAGCAGTGCCTGCGATCGGCACAGCCGAGCAGTATGTGAGAGTTTTGGATCGCAGCGGATTTTTTGAGGTGACGAAGCTGTCGGAGGATGACAGGAAACGCAATGAAATGTACCGTGCTAACGCGGAACGGAAAAAGCAGCAGGCGCAGTTTGGCGATTATCAGGAGTATCTGCGCTCCCTGGGGATGCAGGGGACGATCAAACCATTCGAAGCCCTCTATATGGCAAGGATCGCCCAGCTCACCAATAAGAGCAACCAGTTCAATTTAACGACCAGAAGATTCACGCAGGCGCAGATCGAGGCGTTTGCGGCGGATGAGCAGTATATCAGCCGCTACGGCAAGCTTGCAGACCGCTTTGGTGACAACGGTGTGGTATCCGTGGTGATCGGCAGGTGCGGAGGGATGGAAGATGTCGCGGCTTATCGACAGGGCGGACAGGCGGCACAGAAAACGGACACATCCGCTGATCGGAGTGTGCTGCATATTGAATTATGGCTGATGAGTTGTCGGGTCTTGAAGCGCGACATGGAATATGCTATGATGGACAGCATAGTGGAAGCGTGCCGGGAGCGCGGCATTGGGATCATCATGGGATATTACTATCCCACCGCAAAAAATGCCATGGTTAAGGACTTTTATGCAGCGATGGGCTTTGAGAAGACGGAAGAAACTGACACTGGTGTCACAATGTGGCGTTTTGTGATTCCTGCGGATTATACGCCGAAGAATACGGTGATCACGGTCAATCAGCAATAAGGATCACTAAGGCTTTCAATGTTTAGAAGCAGAAAGAGAAGCGGTCACAGAATCGTTTCGGATAAGGAGACATATATGAGCAGAGAAGAAGTATTTCAAACCCTAAACGAGGTATTTCGGGATGTGTTCGACGACGAGGAGATCACGGTGACGGATCAGACCACGGCGGATGATATCGAGGAATGGGACTCTTTGGAGCACATCAATCTGCTGGCGGCTGTAGAGCAAGCGTTTGGCATGAAATTCAATATGGGACAGGTCGTGTCCATGAAGAATGTGGGAGAGATGGCGGATATCATTCTCAGTCAGATCGGCTAAGGCAGCAGGATTTCCACCATGCCGATCACAGGGCTGGAAAAGAAGGCGACTTTGCGGTTTCCCATAGCGGGTGCTTCGGTGGGGGTGTCGATCGCCAGAAAACCTGCTGCGGACAGGGCGGCGCCGGCGCTCTCGTAATCCTCGACTTCGTAGCAGATGTGATAGGGGCAGTTTTTATATTTTTTGAGCAGTCCTGCCACTACGGAATCTTCCGAGACAGGAGAGACCAGTTCGACGCGGCAGCCGTCCTTTTGCAGAAAACAGATATCCACGTCGCGGCCGGAATCGTAGACGGTATCCTGTTCCAAACGGTAGCCAAGCGCCTCAAAGGTCTGCTTCGCTGCCGCTATTTTTTTAACCAGATAACCGATGTGATGGATTTTGAATGCCTGCATAAAAACCTCCACTCCGAAGCATTTATGCGACGGGGCGACGCAAATTTCAGATTTGCGGCTGCCGTCACATGAGCCTCCTTGTTGATAAATCAATCGGGATTGTGTATACTAATACATAATGTCGGTTGTTTTTTATTATAGGGAAGCGGACCGCATTTGGCAAGCGGAAGGTAAGATCATTTTGTCGGGCGGGGGAGAACGCATGACTGAAAAGAAACAGAAGATCGCTGCTGTCATCAGCGTTATTGTTTTTATGATATTGTTACTGCCGATCGTGTATCTGACAGGAGTAAATCGGGCGAGTGGGGATGATTACGGATACGGTCTCTACACCAGGATGGCGTGGATGAGGACGCATTCTTTGGTGGAGGTGTTTAAGGGGATGTGTCAGACCGTTAAGGAGTTTTACGGCGGCTGGCAGGGGACCTGGTTCAGTATCGCGGTCTTTACGCTGCAGCCCGAAGTGTTTCATGATAAGGCATATGTCATCGTGGCGGTTTTGATGCTCTTTTTGTGGATCGCAAGTACCGCATATCTGTTTCGCGAAGTCTTGTGCAGGAAGCTGGGCTTTAGCGGCTGGAGCTGCCTGTTGATTGCGGTGTGGTTTCTGATCATCAGCATCGAGTTTATTCCCAATACCAGATCTTCCATTTACTGGTTCAACGGGTGTGCGCATTATATGCTGCCCTTTGCCATGTGTCAGGTGCTTACGGTATGGCTGCTTCGATACGGCGAAAGTTATCGGTGGCGCACCTTTGTCGGTATTTTGATTTTTATGACGCTGCTTGGCGGTTCCAACTATCAGGCGGCACTGTTTGGCCTGATCGCGGCGTTTTATGCCTGCGCGTGGGGATTGCTTTTTCGGAAGGACAGACGGATTCTCCTCTTGGGTATCCCCATGCTGACAGAGCTTGTCGGCCTCGTGGTGAGTATGAAATCACCGGGGAACCTGGTGCGCGGCGGAAATGATTTTGGCTTCTCTGCGGCGAGGGCGTTTCAGACGATCGGCAGCTGTTTTGTGCACGCGGTAACGGATATCGGCGTCTATGTAGCAGAGAGGCCGCTGGCGCTGGTGGGTCTGCTGTTTTTATTCCTGCTTTTTTTGCTGCTGCTTAGGCAGCGGCAGGAGAGACTTGCCATTCCGCATCGCTTGATCCTCGGTATCATGCTTTTCTGCCTTTACAGCGCGATGCAGGCGCCGGAGCTTTATGCGGGGGTAACGGTCTCAAAGGGTGTGCCTAACACGAATTATCTGATCTTTTTGTTGACGGCAGCTTTTATCCTGCTGATGGCGGCTGACTGCCTTGTCGCCTGTCTGAAAAAGCGGGAACGGGCTGGCGCATCGCAGAAAGGCTTTTGGAGTGTGATCGTGGCAGGGCTGTTTGTCTGCGCCGTGCTTGGGCTGTTGAATCGGGGCGGGATCAAGCGGTGTGCCTCCTATGAAGCACTGGTTTACATAACTAGTGGACAGGCGGCTGATTTTAAAGAACAGATGGAGCTGCAGACACGGCTTTTGGAAGATGACAGGGTGACGGATGCCGTCATTCCCGGGATCAACGACAGGCAGGGACCGCTGATGCATATGCCGGTCACGAAGAACAAGGACGCTTACACCAATCAGGTGACAGGCAGGTTTTATGGCAAACAGAGCGTGGTCTCGATCGAACGTCCGGTTTGGATGGAGCGATATGCGGCGGAATATGGAATCGAAGCAAAGTAGAAGCAGTCTGAGAAGTGGAAACGGGATCGAGGCAGAAGTAGAAGGCATTTAAGTGAAATCGGGACAGAATGGAAACGGGATATACGGATGAAGACAGTCAGGGCATTATTTGATAAATATCGGGATTTTATAATGGAGGTCATCCATTTCGGGATGGTGGGTGTGATCAATACCCTGATGGGCTGGGGCATCATGGCGCTGCTCTATAATCTGATCCACATGAATTATTGGCTCTCCAGCGGGATCTCCTACTTTATCGGCAGCGTATTTTCCTATCACGCGAACGCGAAACTGACCTTTAAGGTGGAGGAGCGGGACAAGTGGCTGCCCTGGCGTTTTGCGATCAATATCATCGTCTGTTATCTGGTTTCTTTCAGTGTGGCCAAACCGCTGGTTGCCAGGTTGATCGAACTTACGGGTCTGGCACGCGGAGGCGGGCTGTCGCAGGCACTGTTTGAAAATATCGCCATGATCTTTGGCATGGGGATCTTTATTGTGATGAACTTTTTTGGACAGAAATTGTTTGTATTCAAAACGCGGAAGCGCGGGCAGATAGAAAAATGACGTGCGTGTCATCTGCACGGCGGACAGGTTGAAAGGGACTGGCGATGAATAAATTGACCGGGCGGAAATGGTTTCGATGGTTAACAAAATATTGGTTCCTGTTTCCCGTCATCGGGTTCCCGCTGTTTGCGGCAGTGATTTTTTTTGCCTACGGGGAGCGCAGCTATATCGGCGTCCATGACAATATGGACCTGTTTTTGGCGCAGTTTCAGATGCTGAAAAATACGGGTTCTTTCTGGAAACACGGAGTGGATGTGCCATTTTTGGGAGGCGTGAGCAGAAATGATCTCCCCTCGGAGTTTTCTCTTTACAGTCTGCTCTATATGCTCTTTCCTACGTATATTGCCTATATTTTGGGCCTATTGGGAAAAATGCTGTTGGGAATGTTCTCCTTTTGGTTGTTGGCAAGAGAACTTCTTGGCGACCGTTACCTACGGGTCCGCCCGATCGTCTTTATGACGGGGCTTTGTTATGGAGCGCTCTGGGTTTTTCCCGCCTTTGGCTTTGCCTTTGCCTCGATCCCGCTGTGTGTGTATATCCTGATTCGGATTTATCGTGGGCAAAAGGCGGTGGGTTGGTGGTATCCGGCACTGTTTGCCTATCCGTTGGTATCCTATTTTTCCTATCATGGTATTTTTATTTTGGGATATCTGGCACTGTTTGTTTTGTGGCTGTTTGGCAGGCTGGTTTATCGGCGGTCACGCAGCAGGCATGACGAGGTACAGGGTAGCGCGGAAGGAACGGCGCTAAGTAATGCGAGAGATGGGCACAGCGGCGTACAAACGACAGCACAGGGCAGTGTGCGGGGAGAGGATGGTCGAATCGTCCTGCGGATGCTGCTTGCGCTTCTTGTGCTGGCTGCGGGCTATGTGGCCTGCGAGTATCGATTGTTTGGGCAGATGCTTTTCAGTGATGAAGTGACGATCCGCTCCTCCATTGTTAACGCAAGCCTTTCTCCCGCAGAAGTGTTTGCGGAGATTTGGCAGGTGTTTCGGGAGGGGATCTTTCATGCGGACAGCGTACACGGAAAGGTGGTCGTTCCCGTCTGTGCGCTCTATTTTGTGATCGATAACGGATGTTATGTGCTAAAACGGGAATGGAAGCGAATGTTTCGAGATCCCTTCAATTTGATTATGCTCTTTATCGTTTTTAACTGCGCGGTGTACGGTCTCTACGACTTTGAGCCGCTGCGCTCGTTGGTGGAGAAACTGATCCCGCCGCTTGAGGGCTGGCAGTTTAACCGCACCATTTTTTTCAATCCTTTCCTATGGTATGCGGCGCTGTTTGCGGTGCTGTGTAAGCTCTACGAAGGAGGGCTGTGGCGGGTGTGGCTGGCAAACGGCATTGCCTGCCTGGCGCTGCTTGCGGTGATCCTGACACCGAACCGCTATAATGATTTATATCATACCTGTTATAACAGAGCCTATGAATATTATCACGGCACGGAGGTGGACGAGCTTTCCTACGAACAGTTCTATGCCGAAGACCTGTTTGCAAAGATCAAGGCGGATATCGGCTATCAGGGTGAATGGGCAGCCGCCTACGGTTTCCATCCGGCGGTGCTTGAGTATAACGGGATCGCCACGCTCGACGGGTATCTGGGCTTTTATTCCCAACGCTACAAGGAGGCGTTTCGAGAGATCATTGCGCCTGCTTTAGAGCGGGTGGAGGCCACCAGGATCTACTATGACGACTGGGGCGCGAGAGCCTATCTGTATTCCGGGACGGATCTAAGCATCGTGAGCGCCACCAAGACAGTGTATGCCACGGACGACCGTATTTATATAGATGGGCAAGCGTTTCGAAATCTTGGCGGGGAATATCTTTTTTCCAGGATCAGGCTCTCCAACGCGGAGGAGGTCGGGCTGTCCCTGATGGGGGAGTATATCGCAGAGGACGGGAGTATGTCAATATATGTGTATGATATGTAATATGCAGGATCACTGTTTTGGAAAGCGGAAGGCAGCGAGAGCGTGCCTGCGACAGAAACAGTAATTCCGCATGAAATAACAAGGAGGAGTCATCATATGCCGATCAGAGTACACAATTTCGGGGGCGTGATTGGCTGGAATGCCAAAAAATATCTGCCATGGATCGCCAGCGAGAGTTATCTGAAACTGCAGTTTATCAGCCGCAGGAGATCCCAGAAAGGGTATATCGAGTATTTTTTAAGTCATGAGGAGGCGCCGCATCCGCTGGTGGTGAACTTAGAGACGGTGAACCGCTGCAACAGCACTTGTGAATTTTGTACCGCTAATATTCATGCGGAAAAACGTCCCTATAAAAAGATGGACGATGCGCTCTACTACTCTGTCATCGACCAGCTTCGTGACTGGAATTACAAAGGGCATCTGACGCTTTATGGCAACAATGAGCCCTGGCTGGACACGCGCATCGTGGAATTTCATAAATATGCCAGAGAGCAGCTTCCCGATGCTTTTATCTTCATGTCCACCAATGGCCTGCTCCTCAACGTGGACAAGGTGAAACAGATCATCCCTTACGTGGACCAGCTCATCATCAACAATTACGGGCTGGAGATGAAGATGCACGATAATGTGCAGATCATCTATGACTATGTAAAGGCGCATCCTGAAGAATTTCGTGACGTGGATATCCTGATACAGATCCGTTATCTGAAAGAAGTGTTGACAAACCGCGCAGGCAGCGCCCCTAACAAGCAGTCCAAAGGAAAGATCATCAAAGAGACTTGCCTGATGCCTTTTACGGACGTGTGGATCACGCCCTTTGGAAAGATGGGGATCTGTTGCTGCGATAATTTTGAGGTGACGGAGCTGGCGGATCTGAATACGACGCCCTTGCGGGAAGGCTGGAACAGCGATAAATACAGGAAGCTGCGGGAGGCGATCGCCACAGGCAGGCACAATTATCCCTTCTGTAAGAATTGCGATTTTATCGATGCGGGACTGCGTATGGACGCCGTGGACGATGTCTTAAAACACAGACAGATGCACGGCGCGAGACAGTCGATGTTCAAGAAAAAGTAGGCAGTTTATCACAACTTTTATGAGGGCAGAACAAATGAGAAAAAGGATGATGGCGGCACTGTGTATGGCAGCAGTCTCTCTGGTGTTTGCGGGCTGCGGGGGCCGTGCGGGAACGGCAGCGCAGGATAGCAGTCAGGCAGGGCAGGAAAGCCAGGATACAGAGGAACATGACGGCAGCGAAGCGGCCGACATGACAGAAGACGAGAAGGATCAGGGTACGCAGGAACGGGGCGGCAGTGCGGCGCAGGAGAGCGCTGAAACAGCCTCCGAGAAGACGGATAACGGGCAGGAGGAGCCGGCATCTGCAGGGGAGGAAACCGCGCAGCTTGCGGGAAAATCCATTTCCATCCTCGGGGACAGCATTTCCACCTTCCGCGGTCATAACCCCGAAGGGTACGCTGTTTTTTTCCCGGACTACGGAGCAGTACAGGCGGTGGAGGATACCTGGTGGCATCGGGTCGTGGATGATCTGGAGCTCACCCTTTACCAAAACGGTTCCAACGCGGGTGCTACCGTTGTCGGAGATTCCACGGGCATGGAGGATCCGCTTTGCGCTGTCAATGAACTGCGCACCGGTGCGCTCATGGGGCCGCAGGGGGCCTGCCCTGATATCATCCTCGTGTATCTGGGCACCAATGACCTGTTAAATACGGTCCCGATGGGGGAAAATGACGGTACTGTGCTGGTGGAGGAGGGGGAGGTAGAAACCTTTAGCGATGCCTACTCGCTCATGCTGGATAAACTCCAGGCAAAATATCCGCTGGCGGATATTTATTGCTGTACCCTGCTTCCGGTGGGAGATTATGGAACAGAAACGCCCTATGTGGAGTTTGTGAACGGGGATGAACTGACGGCGGTGGATTACAGCGGAACCATCGTGAAAATTGCAAAGACCAGAGGACTTGGCGTGATCGATCTACAAAACTGCGGCGTTACCATTGAAAATCTGCATGAGATGACAAGTGACGGCGTGCATCCCACGGCAGACGGTATGGTTTGTATCGCGGAGGCGGTGAAGAAGGCGTTGACGAAGTGTCCGTTTGCAGAACGATAGGGGAAAGGGCGGTGCGGATGGCACAGGAAATGAGAACCAAAATGACGGTGGAAGTGCAAGGCATCCGTAAAGCTTACGGAAAGAAGCAGGTGCTTACGGATGCCTCTTTTTTTGCTGAGAGCGGGCAGTGCGTGGGCATACTCGGCGGAAACGGCAGCGGAAAATCGACGCTGCTGTCGATCCTTTCGGGCGTGCGCAGGGCGGATGGCGGCTCCTTTTTTTATGGGGAGACAGAGCTTTTGCATCACCTCGGGCGGATTTCCGATGTGCTTGGCTATGTTCCGCAGGCGGATCCGCTGATGGAGGAACTTTCCGCTTGGGACAATCTGCGGATGTGGCATGATAAGGCGACCTTAGAGAGGGAGCTTGCGGGGGGCGCTCTGGCTTTTTTGGGGATCGACGGTTTCTTAAAGACGCCTGTACGCAAACTGTCGGGCGGTATGAGAAAGCGACTGTCCCTTGCCTGCGCGATGGCTTCCCGCCCGGGGATCCTGGTGCTCGACGAGCCTTCGGCAGCTCTGGATTTGGTCTGTAAGGAGAATATCATCCGCTGCCTGACGGCTTACAAGGAGGCGGGCGGCATCATTCTGCTGACGACCCATGATGTATGGGACCTTTCACTGTGTGACAAGTGCTTGATCCTGAAAGAAGGCAGCCTGCACGCCTATGAATACGACGGCGATGTCCATAAGCTTGCGGAGGCTTTGTAGATGAAAAGGATGGCAGGGTTTTTTCTGGCACAACTAAAGCGTGTCTGCCGTCTGCTGCCGGTACAGATGGGGGTCAGCCTGATGATCTGTTCCTGTGCGGGTGTTTTGGCTGCCGTATTGGTAGCGCAGGGGGCAGGCGAAGGGCAGCAGCGATATCGGATCGGGCTGGTGGGGGACGTCTCGGGTTCCTATCTGGGCTTTGGATTTGCCGCGCTGCAGACGATGGATGATTCGCGTCTGATGATCGAGCTTCTTGAGATGACGGAGACGGAGGCGGAGGCAGCGCTTGCGCAAGGTGAGCTCACAGCCGTGGTGCGGGTGCCGGACGATTTTTTGGATGCCATTATCTATGGGGATAATGACACGTGTGTCACATACTCGGCGGCTGCGGGACAGACGCAGTTGGGGTATACGGTGATGGGAGAGATCGCGGATGTGGCATCCTCGTTGGTGACGGCTTCTCAGAGCGCGATTTACGGGATGCAGCGTGCGCTTTATGAGAATGGAAGGGCAGACAGGGTCAGCGCAGAGACGGATAAATTCAATCTCATGCTGATCAATCTGGTGCTTTCCCGCAGCGGTTTTAGCGAGGTGGAAATCTTAGGTTATGCGGAAGGACTCAGCCTGGAGGCCTATTACTTTTGCAGGATCGTTCTTTTGCTGCCGCTTTTGGCGGGACTTTCCGGCGGGGTCTTTTTCCTTTACCGCAAGAATGCTCTGGCCGGGATGTTAAAGGCAGGAGGCGTGGGGGCGCTTTCACAGATCGTGGGAGAGTATCTGGCATATCTGGGATTTTTGTGCGCGGGCTTTCTTCTTCCCGTCTTTCTTTTGGCGCAGGGATTGGAACGGGCGCTTATTTCGCTGCCGGAGTGGGAAGGTGTGGGCGCTGCGCCTTTTTTGGCGCTGCTTCCCGCGTTTTTTATGGCGACGGCAATGTTTGCGGCGCTCCAGTTTTTTCTGTATGAGCTGGCGGACGGGATCGTGAATGGGCTGATGCTGCAACTGTTTGTCGGCGCGGGGATGGCGTATCTAGCGGGGTATTTTTATCCGAGCGCCTTTTTCCCGCAGCGGCTGCGTTCTGTGGGAGCATTTCTCCCCTCGGGAGCGGCGGCGCGGTTGGTAGAGGGCAGCTTTTTGGAGAGGTCGGCGCAGGGTGCGGGAGTGGCGGTCATCGTATGGCTGGCGGTGTTTCTGCTGCTGGCAGCCGTGGTCAGACAAAGACGGATCCTGAGAGGATAGAACTGATATCGGCATTGTGGCGGAGAAAAAGGTGCGGAGAGAAATGAGCAGGAAGGAGGAAGCGGATGCTCACGAAGATTGGCAATATGTTTGTGAGAGGATGGTTGATACAAAAACGTCTGCTTTGTAAATACAGTTTCCTGCTTCTGCTTGCGCTGCCGCTCCTGTTTGCGGCGGGGCTTTCAAGGCTTGCCAAGGAGGAGAGCGGGATCGCGGCCATCGCCCTGTATGTGCCGAAGGACGATGCGACGGCAAAGCAGGTGGAAGAGAGGCTGCTTGGCAAAAAGAGTGCCTTTCGCTATCTTTCCTGTGAGACCGGAGAGGAGGCTGTGGCGCTGGTGGAGGCAGGGGCGGCGGATGCCGCCTGGCTCTTTTCCGAGGAGATGGAGGAGACGCTGCGCGAGCTTGCGGAAAAGCGGCGGGTGCGCCCTCTGGTCAAGGTGGTGGAACGGCGGGACAGCGTGCCCCTGCTCCTGGCAAGGGAGACGCTGTCGGCGGCGGTCTATCCCGCCTTTTCCTATGCGGTCTATGAGAGTTATGTGACACAGGATCTGGGATTGACAGAGCTTACCGATGAGACGATCCGTCAAACCTATGAGAGCGTGGCTGTGACGGGCAGCCTGTTTGCGCCTGTCTATGCGGATGGGAGTAATGTGGAAACGGAGGATGTCAGTTATGTGCAGGCGCCTCTCAGAGGGATCCTTGCGATCTGGCTTGTCTTTCTGGGGCTTGCCGCGGTCCTTTCTTTTATGCAGGACGAGGAGAGGGGTGTCTATGGCAGACTGTCCGGAGTCAGACGCTTTCTGGCATTTTACGGCGTAGGGGGCGTGTATCTTTTAGACGGGACGGCAGTCCTTCTGTTGTGCTGTAAGCTGTGCGGCGTGTTTACGGATGTTTTGCGGGAAGTGGTGTGCGCGGCAGTCTTTGCCTGCTGCGTGCTGGCATTTGTCAATTTACTGCGGCTTTTGTGCCGAACGCCAAGGTGGATCGGGGTCATTCTGCTGCCGCTTGCGGCGGCGATGCTTGCGCTCTGCCCGATCTTTCTGGACCTGCAAAAGTGCAGGGCGGGAAAACGGCTTCTCCCACCCTGGTATTATCTGCAATCTATTCATAACACACGTTATTTGTACCAAATGGCCGTTTATACGGCGGTGTTGGTTCTGATTGGCGCCGTGATACAGCGCCTGCGCAAGGAAGCCTAATCAACCTCGATCTGGTCCGTCTGCGCGTCCGTTTCTTTCTGCACTTCCTCATGATAAGTCTTTTCCGTGTTGACATTCCAAATATTATCCTTGGAGGAGATGCCGCCTAAGATGTTTTTCACGGTCTCAAAGGAGGTCATCATCGAGTGGTCGATGTTGTTGTAGCGGTGCTGGCCGTTTCTGCCCACGCAGTAGAGGTTGTCGATGGATTTTAAGTAGGCGGTCAGCTTGTCCATATCCTTGTAAGTGTCAAAGTAAGCAGGGTAAGCTTTCTTTACCCGTTCCACATGGGAATCCATCACATCGGAAGCCCGGTCGATCAGGCCCATGCTGACGATTTCATTGACAGCAAAGCGGGTGAAGTCCGCATCCGACATCGTCCAGTATTTGTCCCCCTCGGAGACAAAGTATTCCAGACCGATCCAAACCGTGTGTTCCAAGTCGCGTACCATGTAAGGGGACCAGTTGTTGTAGATCTGGAAGCGTCCCAGCTTCACGGTCCTGTCATGCACATAGATCCAGCAGTCGGGCACGATATTGCCGATGGTCTTTAGGTTTGTTTTATTTTTCAGGTTCAGCTTCGGCAGCAGCAGCCCCACGGTCATGTAGTCGCGATAAGGAAGGCCTGCGGCGATCTCGGCTTCGGCTTTGGGTACGTCGTTCATGCCCGCCACCAGGTCTTTGACCGGCATGGAGGAAATGAAAATATCGCCCTCGGCGGTCACTTCGCCCTCGGGAGTTTCGTAGGTGATGGCGGTCAGACGGTTGTTTTCGTCCTTGTGGAGTTTGACGGCCCTGCTGTGGCAAAGGATCGTTCCCCCCAGTTCCCTGATGCGATCCGCCGTCACTTCCCAGAGCTGGCCGGGGCCGAGCTTGGGGTAGCTGAACTCCTCGATCAAAGAAGTTTCTACCTCGCGGTTTTTCTTGCCCGGCAGCATTTTCGAGAAAATATCTTTTAAGATAGCGGCGATGGACAGGCCTTTTACCCGCTGGGTACCCCAGTCGGGCGCAATCTCGGAAGGGTGTCTGCCCCATAAATTTTCCGTATAATTTTCAAAGAACATGGAGTAGAGTTTTTTGCCGAATCGGTTTACATAAAAATCCTCCAGGGAATTTTCCCGCCGTTTGTGGATCATGGAGGCAAGGTAGCTGAAACCGGCCTGCATGGTGGTGAAAAATCCCATGTTAATAAAGGTCGCCGGTTTTAAGGAAATCGGATAGTCAAAGAATTTGCGGTTGAAGTAAATGCGTGAGACGCGGTTTCTGCGCAACATCACGCGGTCTTCCTTCTCGGGATCGGGGCCGCCTGAGGCAAGCGTCATCTCGCGGTGCAGCACGATGTCGTCGTAGGTGGGGGAACCCTGCGTGGGCAGCATGTGCTCCCACCATTCATTGACCTCGGGCACTTTGGAGAAAAAGCGGTGGCCGCCCATATCCATGCGGTTGCCTTTATAATTGACGGTCTTGGAGATGCCGCCCATGGCGTCGGATTCCTCCAGGACCGTGACCTCGTATTCCTTGTTTTTATCCTGCCTGAGCAGTTCGTAGGCGGCGGTGAGACCTGCGGGGCCCGCGCCGATCACAAATACTTTTTTCATGCGATACCTCATGTATTACGGTTTATAAAATTTGCAGTGCAGCTTGATGATCTGCACTGCTCGTTGCCGTTGCGCACATCCAGTTTACCATGTTTTGGGAAAGATGTATACAGGAAAGTCACTGCCGTTACATTCCGGATAATACATGTTTGGCTTTCGGTGCATCTTTCTTTTTTACCAAAATTTTGTAATAATCTTTCACGTTGCCGTCCCTGCATAAAGCGGGACTCGCGTTACCGGAATGATTCATGGATAGCCTTAACTGATTGCTAACGGTATCCGTTTTGTATGAAATTCCCTGCTCATTCAACAGATTGGAAGCCATAAAGAATTTTTCCATTTCAGAAGTAAAGTATATTTCCTCCCAATTACGAAGTAACATGGCATAGCTCCTTTCGGATGATTTCTGTTTGTAACGTTAACGTGCAAGGTACTTATCATATTTTACTGAAAAATCAGAATAATTTCAATAACGCGATGCGGGTGCGGAAAGTTTTGGGGGAATGTGGTAAATTTGGGCGGGGTGTGCTATAGTGATATTGTTTGGAAACACAGTTTTTTGGAGGAAATACTATGTCAGAGACCGTAAGCCTGATCTTTTGGCTTTTGGCCGTCCCGTTTTGTATCGGGGTGGTTCCGACAAACTTTATAGCGAAAAAATGGCGCAGCCCCGGGTTTGTTCTGCTTTCGGGGTATTTTGTGATGTGGGCGCTCTTTGAGATCTCGGCAGTACCGGCGGTCCTTTGGGTGGAATATGACAATTTTAAGACAGCCTCCGCGGTATTTACCGTACTGACGCTGTCCCTTGCGGCGGCGGGCATATGGCTTTTGTATTGCAATCAGAAAGCGGGGAAGCCGGGGCTTGTTACGGGAAAGAGTAAAAGCCGTCCGGAGGTGAGCGAGGCAGAAGGTACAGGAAAAGATAATGACAAGCGTGTCAGTTCCACGGGAGGCATGAAAGCGCGGGCGGCAGCTTTTGGGAAATGGCTGCTTCGCGGCACGGGCATCGAGTGGCTTTTGTTTTTTGCCCTGCTCGGTTTTCAGCTTTATAAGGCGGTGGCATACGCTTCCTTTGACGGGGACGACGCCTACTATGTAGTGGAGTCGCTGCTTGCGCAGGAGGCGGGCGTGATGTACCGCATCCTGCCGCTGACAGGCGGTTCTACGGGCATTGACGTGCGCCACGCGCTGGCGGTCTTTCCCATGTGGATCGCCTTTGTGTCGGTAAGGGCAGGGATCCATGCCACTATTGTCTCCCACGTGGTGATGCCGCTGGTGCTGATCCCCCTGACGTATCTTTTATATTACGAGATTGGGCGGCTGCTTTTTGCGCGCGAGAATTTTCCTGTGTTTATGATTTTAATGGCAGCGTTTCAGATATTCGGCAACGTCTCCATCTACACGACCGAGACCTTCTTCCTGACCCGTACCTGGCAGGGAAAGGCGGTGGCGGGCGCGCTGGCGATTCCGGCCGTATTGTGGCTTTTTCTCCTGCTTTGCGGCGGGAAACAGGAAAAAGAAGCAGAAAATGAAGTAGAAGTGGAAATAGAAAAAGGGAAGGAGAAGGAGGACAGGCGGGGACTGTGGTTTCTCTTTGTCTGCGTGCAGATGTCAGTGGGCATCTGTAGTTCCATCGCCGTGTTTTTGGTCTCTCTTTTGACGGCGCTCACGGCCTTTGTGCTGGCATGTGTGCGGCGGGATCTGCGCCTGCTTTTCAAATTTGGCGCGGCCTGCATCCCGAATCTGATCTATATGGCAATTTACGTGATCGTGGCGTACAGCTATTTACTTTAACAGTTCAGCCAGAGCATTATCTGCGCGGCAAGTCATACGACTGAGAGGGAGTTCTTTGTTTTATGTGGGGTATTTTTTTAGAGAGTGTGGTCATCTTTAAAAATTTCATGGGCTGGCATGAGAATCACCTGTTGGCGGGGCTATACGTCTTTGCCCTGCTGTATCTGTGGCTGACGGAGAAGGATAAGACGAAGCGCGCCATCTTTGTCTATGCGCCGACGATTCTTCTGCTCCTGTTTTTCTGTCCCCTGTTCCGCAAGGTGTTTGTGCGTATCATGGAGGATTCCGAGACCTACTATCGGTTGTTGTGGCTTTTGCAGATGAGCATTGTCAGCGCTTACGGTCTGATTCGGCTGATGGGAAGACACAGGCGGATCGGGCTGGCAGTCGCCTGCCTGGTGATTGCTGCCTGCGGCGATTATGTTTATGACAGCGAGCACATCTCCCAAGCAGAGAATGCTTATCATCTGCCGCAGGAAGCGGTGGATATCGTAGATCTGATAGCGCCCGAGGAAGGGCGGATCACAGTGCTGGTGCCGGCGGACCTGATCTATTATATCAGGCAGTACAGCACCGATATCGAGCTGCCTTACGGCAGGGAAATGCTGATCGACCGCTGGGACTACTACCATGCCATGTACGAGGCGATGGAGAAAGCGGAGGTCATCGATACGCCCGTTTTTGCGGAATTGGCAAGGACCTACCCCTGCGCCTATGTGGTGTTAAAGGAGGACCGGGAAGTGAAGGAGCCGCTGACGGATCACGGCTATTCGGTTTACGGTCAGGTGGGGGAGTTTGTGATTTATAAAGATATGACGTTGCAGGATCAATAGACGGTTGGGCATGACGGGCCTGCACGACAGGAGAATAGCATATGTTATTTAATTCATATATTTTTGTATTTGCATTTTTCCCCATATGTCTGCTCGGTTATTACTGCCTCCTGCAGCGGGGGAAGGCAGAGGCGGCACGCGTGTTTTTGACTGCCATGTCTTTATGGTTCTATGGTTATTTCAACCTCTCTTATCTGTTGATTATGATCTGCAGCATTGCGGGAAATTATCTGTTTCACAGACTGTTGTCGCGACGGGGAGCATCCCATCGCATGGAAAAGGAAGGGAAGGCAGGGCAGGCGGTATCCCGTAGGGCGATGATGATTTTAGCGGTGGCGCTGAATCTGGGCGTCCTCTTTTACTTTAAGTATTTTGATTTCTTTCTTGACACGGCAAACCATGTGCTTGGGACTGATTTTGTGCTGCGGGGCATTCTTTTGCCGCTGGGAATCAGTTTTTTTACTTTTCAGCAGATTTCCTTTATCGTGGATACTTATCGGGGGGAAGTGGCGGATTGTTCGCTTTCCGAGTATGCGCTGTTTGTCTCCTTTTTTCCCCAGTTGATCGCAGGCCCCATCGTGAACCATGGCGAAATGCTCCCGCAGTTTCGAGCCTTTGGCAAAAAGAAGGCGGATTGGGAGCGGATCGCGGGCGGGTTGGCGCTTTTTGTGTTTGGACTTGCCAAGAAAGTACTGCTGGCGGATACCTTTGGCAAGGGTGTGGATTATGGCTATGAAAATCTGGCGCTTCTCGGCCGCGCGGATGCGGCTCTGGTAATTTTCTTTTATGCCCTGCAGCTCTATTTTGATTTCAGCGGCTACTGCGATATGGCGTTGGGACTTGGCGGGATGCTTGGTATCGAGATCCCCGTCAATTTCAATTCTCCCTATAAAGCTGTGAACATCGTGGATTTTTGGAAGCGGTGGCATATTACCCTGAACCGTTTCTTTACCAAATATGTCTATATTCCGCTGGGCGGCAACCGTAAGGGACAGGGGCGGATGTACCTAAATCTCCTGATCGTTTTTTTCCTGAGCGGCTTCTGGCATGGGGCAGGCTTTCATTTTCTGGTCTGGGGGATGCTGCATGGAGTGCTGTACGTTGTGACACGCTTCTGGCTGGGACAGTTGAAACCCCGCCTGTCGGGAAAGCTATTTGCAGAGGGCTCGGACGCGGGACGGAAACTGACGGGAGAGTCGGGAACAGGAACAGGAGCAGCATCCCGTATGAGACATAAAATTATGACAATAGTGTCACGAATAGCGACGTTCCTCTATGTCAGTGTGGCATGGGTTTATTTTCGGGCGGAGAGCATTGCGCAGGCGAATACGCTTCTTTGGACGGCGTGCGCGGGCGAGGCGAAAAAGATTTCCCTCGATCTGGCAGAGTGTCTGCGGCCTGACGAATTTTGGTATGTGCTCAAGGTGCTGCATCTGGATCACTTCTCTTTCAGTCGTTATATTCTGATGTTCCTGATCCTGGCGGCGGGCTTGTATTTGGCTATGGTGGGGAAAAACGCGAAGGAGCGGGTGGAACGGATGAAATACGGCCCGCTGTCGGCGGCGGTGCTGGTGGTGCTGGCGGTGTGGTGTATCTTGAGCTTTTCCGGGGTCAGCACGTTTTTGTATTTCAATTTCTAAAGTATGGGGGGTCAGCATGGCTAAAACAATGCAAAATTTAATAGTAATGGATGGACGAACTGAGGTGGTGGATGTGAAAGCCGCGCAGTTTGAGATAAAGAATATGATTTATCTTGTCCGCAATCAGCAGGTAATGCTGGATTATGAGCTGGCAATGTTATACCAGGTTGAGACCAGGGTGCTGAATCAGGCAGTAAAAAGAAATATCGAGCGGTTCCCGGAACGGTTTCGCTTTCAGCTGACCAAAGAGGAATATGAAAACTTGATATCACAATTTGTGACTTCAAGTTTGGAAGAAGAAAAATCCGGTTATGGTGGTCGCAGAAAGCTGCCTTTTGTTTTTACGGAGCAGGGTATAGCCATGCTTGCGTCCGTTTTAAGAAGTGAAACTGCTGTTCAGACAAGCATTCATATTATGGATTCTTTTGTGGAAATGCGGCGTTTTCTTACAAACAATGCTTTGCTGTTTGAGCGTATCAGCAGTGTGGAGTTGAAGCAACTGGAATACCAGAAGGAAACGGATGAAAAACTGGGACGCATTTTTGAATATATATCAAGGGATGAAGAAACCGCGCAAAAAATCTTTTTTGATGGGCAGATCTATGATGCGTTCAGCCTGCTTGTTGACTTGATACAAAAGGCGGAAAAAGAAATTATTTTGGTGGACGGATATGTGGATGTAAAAACTCTGAATTTACTTTCGAAAAAGAAGGAACAAGTGTCAGTGACTGTTTTTACACAAAAACCATCAAAGCTTACCGATACAGATTGTGAAAATTTTAATGCGCAGTATCCAAGTTTGCAGTTAAGGTATACAAAAACATTTCATGACAGATTTTTGATTATTGATCGAAAAAAAGCTTATCATATTGGAGCGTCCTTGAAAGATGCAGGAAAGAAATGCTTTGGTATCAATTTAATTCAGGATGTGAAAATAATCAAGGATATATTGCAGCGTTTAGAACTGGAAACGGAGGAACAGGATGAAGCGGTTTAAGAAATGGATCCTCTCCATAGTGTCCCTCATCTTCATACTGCTGACCCTGGCGGCGAGTCTGGTCATCTGGGTGGATCCCTTTTTCCAATACCATGCGCCACTTGCAGACTTCCCCTATCTGGTGGACAACCAGCTCACTCAGAATCCGGGAATGGCCAAGCACATGGACTACGATAGCGTAATCCTCGGCTCCTCCATGACGGTGAATTTCAATACGCACTGGTTTGAGGAGATTCTGGGGCTTCATGCCATCAAACTCAATTACAGCGGCGCCTATCCGAAAGATCAGGCGAATATCATGGACATTATTTTCGAGAGCGACCACGATGTGAAGTCTGTCTTTTTGGGCGTGGATGTCACGACTTACACAGGGGGCGTGGAGGAAACGAAATATCCGCTTCCGACATATCTTTATGATGACAATTATTTCAATGACATACAGTATCTCTTGAATAAGGATGTCTTGTTAAACTATGTGCTGCGCCCCCTTGCCGACCCGGATAAGACGGATCTTGCCACGGTGTATCAGAGCTGGTGGACGGACGAATACTATAATATCCAGTGGGTGATGCACAATTATGAACCTTCGGCTGCGGTGGAGGAAGAAACGCCGGCCGATGCCTTTTTGGAGAGTACGGACAGGAATCTGCGCGTCAACCTCTGTCCCTATATCGAACAGAATCCCGACACGACCTTTTACATTTTCTTCCCGCCTTACAGTATCCTTTACTGGAATGACGTGATACAGGAAAATCATTTGGAGGCCACCATGCGGGAGTATGCGCATATCGCGCAGACACTGCTTGCCTATGATAATGTGCGGGTGTTCTATTTCCCGGACCGGGAGGAGATCGTAACGGATCTGAACAATTACGCGGATTATACCCATTACCATGCCAGGTTCAATCGCTTTATGACAGAGTGTTTTGCGGACGGGACCTGTGAGATAAAGAACGCGGAGGAGATGGAGCGGGCACTTTTGAATACGCGGGATATGATTGAGCGCTTTGACTTTGAAGGGCTGTTTTCCGTAGATTATTGATAAATTGGAAAGCCAACGGCTGTTGTAATGACATTTAAGAATAGATAGCCTTTAGAAGAGTAGGGTGTGTAGAAAACACACCCTGCTCATTTTGCGCGAATGAGAGCTGCGAAGCATCTCGAATTTACTTGATAGAAGACAATAAATAGTCTTGACAGCTAGTAGAAGATTGGTTATCGTAAAGAAGACTACTTATAATAGTCCGCATCTTTTCATCTTATGCAAATCGTATGTGACATATAAAGCAGATGATTTCATGCTGAATCAGAGGAAAAGAGATACAAAGGAACCGATGAATGGAACTACCTAAAAGTAAAAGGGGGAAACTGAATGAAAAAAGCAGGAAGACGGACGAAACGGGCAACGAAAAAAATGCTGGCAGTATTGTTGATTTTGAGTATTTGTTTCAGTACAATGAATATGAAAGCAATGGCGCAGGAAGAGCTGGCAGTAACCCAAACGGAAGCGGATGAAAGGGAAACCGGCGTGCAGCCGGACGAAGGCGAAAATGATTCGGAAGCGGATGAAGGGGAAAGCGGCGTGCAGCCGGGCGAAGGCGAAAACGGTTCGGAAGCGGATGAAGGGGAAAACGGCGTGCAGCCGGGCGAAGGCGAAAACGATTCGGAAGCGGATGAAGGCGAAAACGATTCGCAACCGGGCGAAGATGAAAGCGGTACGAAGCCAAGTGAAGGCGATTCACAGCCGAGTGAAGACGAATCTGGTTCGGATGATAATCCGGCAGAGGAAGATACTGTCGGATGGGATGGCGTTACAACAGAATCGGTCTTTGAAGATGCAAATTTTAAAGTGACTTTTATGCTTTCGGGATATTGGAACGGTGGTTACAATGCCAACGTAAAGATTGAAAATACGGGAAACACCGTGATCGAGAACTGGACGTTGGAAGTTGATTACAACGGTGCGATTTCCAATATATGGAATGCCGTAATCGACAGTAGCGAAGATGGAAAATATATCATAAAAAATGCCGTTTGGAACCAGAATATTGCGGTTGGCGGCAGCGCTGAGTTTGGAATCAGCGGACAGGAAAGCTTTCCGGGATTTCCGAAGAAATATGCGCTATTAGGAAACATTGCAGGCGTAGCGGAAGAAGATTATTCCATTACATATCGTCTGGACAGTGACTGGGGCGACGGTTTCACGGGAACCATTTCCATAGCCAACAATACGGATTACGCAATCGAAGACTGGTATCTGGAATTTGATTTTAAGCGTAATATAACCAATATATGGAATGGCGTCACGGAAAGCCATAAAGGGAACCACTATGTGATTAAGAATGCCGGGTATAATGCGAACATCAATGCCGGGCAGATGATTTCTTTCGGTTTTTCCGGAAATAGGGGCAGCAGTGCAGACGAACCGACGAATTATGAGTTGAGTTCACATGCGCAAGATGCCAAAGCAAATCCGAAGTATACGGATACGGACGGCGACGGCTTGACGGATTATGAAGAAATCAATATCACGTTGACAGATCCGGAGAAGGCGGACACGGATGAAGACGGAATCATTGACAGCGAAGAGGATACGGATGGTGACGGGATTAACAACAGGGATGAGATCGACCTTGGCACCGACCCGTTAAACAGTGATACCGACCGTGATAACCTGACTGATTACGAAGAATTGTACCAGTATCATACGGATCCGGTGCTGGAGGATACGGATGGCGACGGCCTGATGGACTATGATGATATTAAGCTTGGGTTTAGTCCGCTGCTCAAAGATACGGACGGCAATGGCATTATAGACTCCGAAGAGCGCATATATCAGACGGTGACGGAACAGTTGAAAAACCCCAAAAAAGAGGGTGTGACAGCAGTGAGCGTTTCCCTCAGTATCAGGGGTAATGCAGAGAAGCATGTCGGCATCACAGATGTGTATGAGTTTGACAAGCTTTCCGCAGACGTTGTCGGGCTGATTGGTGTCCCAGTGGAGATTGGTTGTGACACCGATTTTCAACAGGCTGACATCACCTTCCACTATGACGTGGATGCGCTGGGAGATACCAGAGAAGAAGATCTGTCCGTCATGTGGTACGATGAAGCTAACAACTGGTATCAGATTCTGGACGAAGAAAGCGTGATTGATACCGCGAACCATACAGTCACCTACACCACGACCCATTTCTCAACCTACATGATTGCAGACAAAACGCTGTGGTATGAGGCATGGAGGGAAAACATAGACTACCGCAACAGCTCTTCCGGGGATACGGAGAAAAAGTATTTTGATATTGCTTTTGTGGTGGATGTATCTGGTAGTATGGAGGGAATCGGAATCGATATGGCGAAAACGGCGATGGGGAATTTTATCGCTTCCATGCAGCCGGGCGATGAAGCCGCACTCGTCACCTTCAGTCACAGGGCTTCATTAAGGCAGGGCTTTACGTCTGATAAGGAAGCACTCAGAAAAGCGGTCTTTCAAATGTACGCATCTGGCGGAACGGATGTTAATGAAGGGCTGCGCACGGCATTGGCGGCGTATGCCAGACATCAATGCGACAAACAGAAAATAATCGTGCTGATCTGTGACGGCGACGTAAACTATTACCAGTCGACAATAGACAAATGTATCGCAGGCGGGATTCAGATCTATGCTGTCAATGTATGGAATGCATCTACTCATGCGACCCTGCAGAAAATGACAGAACAGACAGGGGGAGAATATTATTATGCATCCACGGCGGATCAGCTGGAGACGGTTTTTGCTACCGTTATAGGAGCTACTGTACTGCAGATCGATCCCACGGATGTGGACGGTGACGGTCTTTATGATATTTTCGAAACTGCAGGCATGCGGCTGCCGAACGGGCGGATCATCTTTACTGACGCTGCGAATCCGGATACGGATGGTGATGGCCTGACGGATTATCAGGAAACAGGCATTGTTTACAATGTGGATAATAGATATATCGGAAACGGACAATCAAGTGATGTTACATATTTTCAAATGAGGAGCTATCCGGATCAGAAAGACTCGGACGGTGACGGCCTGACGGATGACGTGGACGACAGGCCGCTGATGGTAGATTTTAGCGAAGTCGCGAGACTGAACAGCAGGTTTTCAAATCATTATTTTAATGTTGCAGATTCTGATAAAACATACTATGGCGGAAATCAGGGATGGTGGTCGGATAAAGCGCAGAATCAGGGTAGCAGTGGGAGCTTGGTTGGTCAGGTGGTGTTGAAGGAGGATGATTATTACCGTTTGTGGAAGATGGGATGCGGAACGATTGCGATGAGCGATGCGGAGCTGTATATGGCGATCCAAAACGACGGATACAGTTTAAGCGTTCCTGACACGCTAGATGCATCTGTCCGGCAATACGGATTTTGTAGTAAGCCTGCTTACATGAACTATATAGAAGGGCTGTATGACAAAAAGTATAGGATTTCCGGTGATATTGTAAATAGAAATGTCGGATTATATCCATGGCAGATGGAAGGCGGATTTAGTGATTTCCTGAGTGCAAACGGTAATCCTAATACAAATGTCACATGGGCAAGATACAGTGGGGAAACATATGATAAACAAAAGCAGGCCGTTGTGAATGAGATAGAAAATATGCTTAATAAGGATATACCGGTGGTGTTTGCATATCATACATCCGATAAGAATGATGCTATCAGATTATACACTAGTTTGGAGAATGCCAAAAACGGCATAGTATCTGCTGCTGATGAGATAGCGACTTCCCACTATATGACAGTCATTGGATTGTACAAGTACGCAGGCAATCAGCCTTTGCAATACAAATATATCCTCGAGGTAGTAAGCTGGGGACATGTTTATTATATTGATTATAATATGTATGCGAACAAATTGGGCTATTTTTCCAATGTTCTGTCAGTATATTGATGGGAGACTGACTATGAATAAACCAATGTATAAGATGTGCACAATGATCCTTATATTGTTGTCAGCGATGATCGTGACAGGATGCGGGGAAATATTTATGTACGGAGGGAATCAAAAACCCGATGATGATATTTCGAAAGCAATCTATGAAGCGGTAGGCAGAAAAAAAGTATATTATCATGCCAAAGAATATAGTAACTCAGATGAAATTGTATGGTATGAATACACGATACATGACTATGAAGATGAAAATGTGCTGACAAATATGGTAGAAGCAGCCAATGCAGTCCTAGAAGAAAAGGAAACAACAGAAAAAATATGGTTAGCGATTTGGGAAGAGATGCCAGGAGGATACGAGACGGTGGCAGCCTTAGGTACTTATTATGAGGATGAGGATAAATTTGTACAATATGGTTCTTTTCAAACCCTTCATATCTGTGGCACGGAACACTCTAATATGAGTGGTCACAGCCCTTACGATAAGATATCAACCTACATCAACATACCAAACATCAGAAGTTTAGTAGTCAGCGAAAAGATAGCCAAAATCGCAGAAGACGAAGGAATCGACTGGTACGAGGTATGGCCTGATTTGGAGCACTACGAGGTTCTGGAGGATTAGATTTACGGACTGCCGTCCACGCATAAAAAGAACCGGCCACCGCGCCGGTTCTTCTATATCTGTGCAAATATTATTCCGCCTGCTGTGTCAGTTCCGGAAACATGCAGTCCACAAACCTTTGTGCCAACAGCTCCCGCCCCGCATCGTTGAAGTGGATGTAATCTGTCATATAATCCAGATAATTGTCCTCGTTGACGGAGCCGTAGAAATTGTCGATAAAGGAGACGCCGACATCCAGGGCGGCATCCCGTTCCTTTTGCCAGTAATGGCTCAATGTGCCGTGTCCTAAGTCCGCGCGGTCTCCGTTTTGGAAATTGCCCTCCTCATTGATACTGTGGCAGAAAGTATGCGACATGACCGTGATGCGGATGTGGGGATAAGCCTCCTGTATGGCTTTTACGCCCGCACGCAGCGCGCCTGTGTAGGTGACGATGTCGTAGGGGGCATTGGGGTCGTCGCAGGGCCGCTTGTTCACGTAGTCGCTGCCGTCGTACATGATACAGATCATGTCCACGGTATTCATGTCAAGCTCCGAAAGCATCTGTACATTCTGCGCAAAGCTTTCGTCATAGCTGTAGGTCGCTGCCGTTTTCATCAGGTCAAAGTTTCCGCTGGCCAGGCTGTTTGCCACATAGGAAAAGGAAAAGGCGTCCAGGATGTAGCCGTCGTTATAGGAAGCAAACTGCGCCGCCATGGTGGTTCCCGTAAAGGCGCCGTTATAGACGGTTGCGCCGGTCTTTTTGGCAATCTGTTCCGACAGACCGCCTTCGCCGCGGTCCAGAGAAAAAGGATCGTCTCCCAGGCAGAGGATGGTGGTCACGCCGTCGTCTGTCCGCCCTTCGAGCATTTCGGGTGCAAGGGGGATGATGTTATCCATCACTTCGATGTCGAAGTCTGTTGTCTGATAGTTCGGGTCATAGTCAGAGGGGGTTCCCTTGTCCCATTTGTAGAGGCGGTAGGCGGAGTATCCGATCACCACGACAATGGCCGCCAGCAGGATCAGATGGAGGTTTACATGGAAACCGCTCTTTTTGTTTTTTACAGTTGATTCTGACGCTTCTGTCACTTTTTCTGTTTTTGATATGTTTTTTTCTTGATTTTCTCCCATGGTTGTTATGCCTGATATCCTTTCTGATACGTTACAGTCGTTTTGTTTTTTTCTATTCTACTATGGTTTTTCCCAAAAATCCACTGAAAATAATCACTTCCACCGTATATTTTCTTAATATTTTCGAAAGAAAAAGAGCGCGTTCTAAAAGCCTGTGCTTTCAAATCGTGCTCTCTTTCTTAGATTTTCGCATCAAACCATTGATACGGCGTTTTCCATCTGAGTTCGCTCTACCGATGTGCCGGAACGGATCATCGAAGGCATCAATTGTCGCTGCAATTCTTTGTACCATTTGCTGTACTTGTACATACGGTATGTAGTTCCCAGCTTTTTCAGCTGTTCCTCATCTGCACAGCGATCCTGAAAAGACTCTCTGGCAAGCTTGTCCATAGAGACATAGTCCAGATAGCTGAGCTTCAATTCCGTGATCATACTTTGGCAGCAGGGACAAAACTGCTTGTGCCCGTTCAGCATTTGAACCCGATGGCAACGCTTACAGTAGTGCATGTACATCATGAAAATTCCCCTTTTCCACAAAGTTGTTATGTAAACGTTTGCCGGTTGCCCTTTTATTGTGTCAGTTGTAACTGGCAAAGTCAAGCGCATATTGGCGAAAAATGGCGCAAAACACACTGTAAAATATCGCGCATCTATCGCGCATAATTAAACTTTACGACGTATTTTTTCAATTTACATAAATGATATACGGCGTCCGACATAAATGCCTTGCCATTATCCCGCTTTTGTGCTACAATATTACAAAATTGTTTCAAACATTGAGGTTTACATAAGAGAAAAATGCGCGGTGACGGGCCGCTGTGAAAATCAGGCAAATCAACAGATAGGATGGAAACGAAATGCAAAATAAAAATAATATAAAAAACCATAAAGAAGAACGGCGCAGGGCGGTGCGGTTTGAGGAGCTGCTTGCGGACGATCGTTTTGATGATGAAGATGCTGACAGCGTCACCGAAGATACGCTGGAATTTTTAAGTCTGGATGACGAGGCGATCGAGAGCTGGCAGAAGACACACGCCCCCGAAAAAAAGGCGCCGGAGGCAGCAAAAGCGCCTGTCCGCTATGTGGAAGTGTACGAAGACGAAGATTACGAAGACGAGGATTATGCGGACGAGGACTACGAAGACGAGGATTATGCGGACGAGGACTACGAAGACGAAGATTACGAGGACGAAGACTACGAAGACGAAGACTACGAAGATGAGGACTACGAAGACGAAGATTACGAGGACGAGGACTACGAAGACGAAGACTACGAGGATGAGGATTACGAGGACGACGATGGTTTTGTGGCCCGTTTGAGATACTTTTTGGGAGAGATGAGTGGTCTGGATATCGCAGTAGCGGTCATGGGGGTCGTGGTGCTCTTGGGTGCGGTCGCAACAGGCGGTATTTATCTGCATGCCAGATCCACCCAGAAACAGGTAGCGGCCTTTGCTAATGTCGGTGAGGAGCTTGAGGGCGTCTCTGTGATTGGAGAGAGTGGTTTGATTGCCGTGACAGAATCCGCAAGACTCGGCAGTATGATCCATGTGGAGGAGACGGATGGGCAGGAGACCGACGGGCAGGAGACGACGTCTTCGGAAGAGACGGAGGGCGACGTGGAAGTGGTCTTGCATCTGACGTCCATTATGTCTGATATGAAGATCAAACTGGTAAACAGTAAGACCGGAAAGTTGATTGGCGGTGTACCTTTTGAAGTGGACGTTTCCGGTCCCAAGAGTTTCCGTTTAAAGGACGAAGATAAGGATGGCGTGATCTATCAGACGGGCATTGCCGCAGGCAGCTATGAGGTAAAGCTTCTTCCCCTTCCCGAAGGAGCGGCGGGGAAATATAAGATCCCGTCTAAGAGCAGCAGTGTCAAGGTCACGGATAAACTTGCCTATCAGAAGGTGGATGTGGCAGACGAAGTAAAGACCGAGGCGGAGGTCAATGTCGCCAAAGAGGAGGCAACGCAGAAAAATACGGTGGAAGAATCCGCGCTGAAAGACACGGTAGAGTGGGTGGAATCCACAAAGACCCCTATCGGCGGCGAGGAGACTACGTATGAGGAAGTGTCAAAGGATAAGATAGCCGATCCCTGGAAGACCGCGAGCGGGGATTTCCGCAGGATGGTCGAGGATGGAGAAGGGGAAGACGATCCCTATGAGAGGGCAACTTCTTCTCTCGATAAGAATAGCCTGACACTGGACAAAGGCAGCAGCGATACGCTGAAGATATCGGTGAGCGAGGACGTCAGCTACTCGGTGGAGTGGAATGTTTCTGATCCTTCGGTTGCTACGGTGAGCGATGGCACGGTGACGGCGGTGGCTCCGGGTACCACTACTGTTACAGCCCGCGTAGTGATCGGCAGCAAGGTGCAGGAACACAGCTGTTCCGTGACAGTGAATGGGACTGGCGACGATAAAGACAAAGACGACAAGGATCAGGATAAGGACAAGGATAAGGACAAAGACGACAAGGACAAAGATAAGGATAAAGATAAAGACAAAGATAAAGATAAAGACAAAGACGATAAGGATCAAGACAAGGATGGGGACAAAGACAAAGAGCAGGATGAGACTGTTTATCAGAAAATAACCATCAGCGGACCAAATGAAGTGGTGGAGGGAAAGACCATTACGCTCACGGCACAGACAGAGCCGAAAGGCGGAAAAATCACCTGGACTAGCGAAGACAGCAGGTTCTTGAAGGTGGACGAGAATGGCGTGGTGAGCGGCATTCGCGAGGGTACGGTAAAAATTTGGGCGCGCTGTAAGGGCAAGGAAGAAATCGGCGAGTCTTATGAAATCAGAATACTGAAGGCGGCTGCTGCGGTAGACGGGCAGACAAAACTCAAGGATAAGGACGGCAACCAGCTTTATTATAAGGACGCTAATGGAGAGTACCGTGAGGCGACATATCAGGACTATAAGGAGCGCGATAAATTCTTTAAGCAGGTGAAGGTCGCATCCGGTTTTAAGTATACCGGCTGGCAGACCATCGACGGCCATCTCTATTACTATGATAAAAACGGCAATTACGTGACAGGAGAACAGGTTATCCAGGGGGCGAGATACACTTTCGGCAATGATGGGAAACTGGCCAAGAGCTCCGGCACCATGGGTATTGACGTTTCCAAGCACAACGGCAATATCGACTGGAACGCGGTGAAAAATTCCGGTGTCTCCTACGTTATCATCCGCTGCGGCTACCGCGGTTATTCCACGGGCGTATTGGTGGAGGATCCGAAGTTCCACAGCAACATCAAAGGGGCGAAGGCAGCGGGGCTTAAGGTGGGCGCTTACTTCTATAGCCAGGCAGTCAATGAAGTAGAAGCCGTGGAGGAGGCTTCCATGGCGATCGATCTGGTGAAGGGCTACGGCTTGAATTATCCGCTGTTTCTGGACGTGGAAGCCAGCGGCGGCAGGGCGGACGGCATCAGCCGCGACATGCGGACGGCAGTCTGCAAGACCTTCTGCCAGACGGTGCAGAACTCCGGCATCTCGGCGGGCGTTTATGCGAATAAGACCTGGTTTACGGAGAAGATCAATACGGGTAGTCTCACAAACTACAAGCTGTGGCTGGCACAGTATGCCAGCGCGCCGACTTACACAGCCACCCGTTTTGACCTGTGGCAGTATTCCTCTAAGGGGAGAGTCAGCGGTATCAGCACCAATGTAGATATGAATATAAGTTATGTAAACTACTAAACGGACTTGCGGCGGCGGAGATTGCGCTTGCATTTTGACGCCGCTTCGGGGATAATAAAGTAAATTGCTCCGCAATTAACTTTAGAGGATCTTCGATCCTCTGCAAAGTAAACTATTATTAAGGAGAAAGCTATGAAAACCTATTTGGTAACGGGCGGCGCCGGGTTCATCGGTTCCAACTACATTCACTATATGTTTCGCAAGTACGGCGATGCGATCCGTATCATCAACGTGGATGCGCTGACTTATGCGGGCAATCCGGAAAACCTGAAAGAGGTGGAGGACAGAGAAAACTATACCTTTGTCAAGGCGGATATCTGCGACAAGGAGGCGATCGCAAAGATCTTTGCGGAAAACGACATCGACAGAGTCGTGCATTTCGCGGCGGAGAGCCATGTGGACAGGAGCATCAAGAACCCCGAAGTGTTTGTGCAGACCAACGTGCTTGGTACGGCGGTGATGCTAAACTGTGCGAAGGCGGCGTGGGAGCTTCCTGACGGCAGTTTTCAGGCGGACAAAAAGTTTCTGCACGTGTCTACTGACGAAGTCTATGGTTCGCTCCCGGAGGATGGCGGTTACTTCTACGAGACAACGCCCTACGCGCCTCATAGCCCTTATTCTGCCAGCAAGGCAAGCTCAGATATGCTGGTGAAGTCTTATATGGACACCTATCATTTCCCGGCTAACATTACGAACTGTTCCAACAATTACGGGCCCTATCAGTTCCCAGAGAAGCTCATTCCTCTTATTATCAACAACGCCCTGCAGGGAAAGAAACTTCCCGTCTACGGAGACGGCAAAAACGTGCGCGACTGGCTCTATGTGGAAGATCACGCGAAAGCGATCGATATGGTGCAGGAGAAGGGCAGACTGTTCGAGACCTACAACGTAGGCGGCCACAATGAGAAGCAGAATATTGAAATCATTAAGATCATCATCGAGACGCTTCGGGAGATGCTTCCCGACACGGATCCCCGCAAGGCGCATATCACGGAGGATCTGATCACCTATGTGGAAGACCGTAAGGGACATGACAGGCGTTATGCGATCGCGCCCGATAAGATCAGGGCGGAAATCGGCTGGGAGCCGGAGACCATGTTCAAGGACGGCATCCGCCGCACGATAGAGTGGTATTTTGCTCATGAAGATTGGATGAAGCACGTAACGAGCGGCGACTACCAAAAGTATTATGAGGAAATGTACGCGGGACGATAAACGCGGAATGGAGGTTTTATGAAAGGGATCATACTTGCGGGAGGTTCCGGCACAAGGCTTTACCCGCTAACAAAGGCAATCTCAAAACAGATGATGCCAATTTACGACAAACCGATGATTTATTATCCGCTGTCCATTTTGATGCTGGCGGGGATCAGAGATATTTTGATTATTTCTACACCCAGGGATCTTCCTGCCTTTCAGGAGCTTTTCGGCACGGGGCAGCAGCTGGGGCTGCGCATGGAATACGCCGTGCAGGAATATCCGAGAGGGCTGGCGGATGCCTTTATCATCGGGGCAGACTTTATCGGCGCCGATTCAGTGGCCCTGGTGCTGGGCGACAATATCTTCTACGGACAGAGCTTTTCTAAGGTGCTTAAGGAAGTGGCAGCCAGAGAGAGCGGCGCCACGATTTTTGGTTACTATGTGAGAGACCCGCGGGAGTATGGCGTGGTGGAATTTGACGAGAACGGCATGGCGCTTTCCATCGAGGAGAAGCCCGAAAAGCCAAAGAGCAACTATGCGGTGCCCGGATTGTATTTTTATGACAATGACGTGGTGGAGATCGCGAAGAATGTCAAGCCTTCCGCTAGGGGGGAAATCGAGATCACCAGCATCAACAATGAATATCTGCGCAGGGGGACGCTGCGTGTCGAGACCCTGGGACGCGGTTTTGCATGGCTGGATACGGGAAATCATGACGCCCTTTTGGATGCGGCGGATTTTGTGGCTGCCTTCCAGAAGCGACAGGGTCTTTACATCTCCTGCATTGAGGAGATCGCCTATAAGAGAGGTTTTATTACCAAGGAGCAGCTTTTGGAGCTGGCCAAGCCACTGATGAAGACGGCTTACGGACAGTATATGGTAGAGGTAGCAAATGGACTCTAAACGGATGAGACGCGCATTGATTGCCATGATCCTTGTATTTGTGGCAGTGATCGCGGCGATTGCCATCGCGAATCTTGACACGGTGAAACGCAAACTGGGGCTTGCGCAGGAGACACCGGTACAGGAGGAACAAAAGGAGAATACAGATACAGAGGAGACGGAGAGTGGACAGATCGGGAGCAATCTGTCTGCTTTTCTGAGCGATGAAACTTTTTTTGATCCGGAGGTAAGGTTTAAGAGCCTGGAATCCTATTCGGGCAGAAACGTGTCTCTGGTGATGAACTCCGTGGCCAAGGATTTGCGCGTGATGATAGTGGACAGCGTGGGAAGACTGGTGACGGGGACGGAATTTACGATCACGATCCAGGATGTGGGCGAGTACACGGACCGTGACATGGACGGCATTATTTATGTGGATGATCTGCGCTCCGGGGAATACAGCGTCTCCCTTAATGAGCAGGACGGTTTCCGCGTGCCGAACACCATCATTACCATACAGGTACGACAGGAGATCGAGTACCGTGTGCTGGATAATATTGAATATCTCATGTTGACAGAGGATGATATCGATCCGGAAAAAGAGGATAAGGCGGTCAACGGTGCGGCAGAGGATGCGGACGGCACCGAGAACATGGAGTTACAGTTTGATAACGGCAGTGCGAAGCTGGGGATCGATGTGTCCAAATGGAATGAGGAGATCGACTGGGCGGCCGTAAAGGAAGCGGGGATCGAATTTGCCATCATCCGCTGCGGCTACCGCGGCGCGTCAACGGGGGCGCTCGTTATCGATCCTCGATATGAGGAGAATATAGAGGGAGCTATCGAGGCGGGTATTCCCGTGGGCGTCTACTTCTTTACACAGGCGCGCGACGAGATAGAAGCCGTGGAAGAAGCGTCCATGGTCATCCGTCTGATCGAGGACTATGATGTGGACTATCCCGTGTTCTTAGACAGTGAGAGTGCGGGCGGCAAAGGACGGGCTGACGGTCTGGACAGTGATGAACGGACAAGAGCGCACAGAGCCTTTTTACAGACCATACAGGCGGCAGGGTATGAGACGGGGGTTTACGCTTCCCGCAACTGGCTGAATGACAGATTAGATATGACACGCCTGTCAGATTATAGGATTTGGCTTGCCGAGTACGCGGATGTGCCTACCTACGACGAGTATTATTATCATATGTGGCAGTACACCTCTAAGGGTACGGTGAACGGCATTTCCACCAATGTGGATTTGAACCTCTGCTACATGAATATTGATACCTCGATCAATCACTCCAAAAATGCCGCAGGGTATTCCGGCGTGGTGAACGGGGATACGGGAAACGTACCAATCTCAGAATAAAAAAGGAGAACGAATATGGGCAAAATAACAGTGGAGACATGTGAAATTGAGGGCTTGAAAGTGATCACGCCCACGGTGTTTGGAGATAACAGGGGTTATTTTATGGAGACCTACCACTATGAGGATTACAAGGCGGCAGGGATCGATCAGGTTTTTGTGCAGGATAATCAGTCTTCCTCTACCAAGGGCGTGCTCCGGGGCCTGCATTTTCAGATCCATTATCCGCAGGACAAGCTGGTTCGGGTGCTTTCGGGCGAAGTTTTTGATGTGGCGGTCGATCTGCGCAAGGGATCCGCTACTTACGGCAAGTGGTACGGGGTAACGCTCTCCGCAGAGAATAAGAAACAGTTCTTTGTTCCGAAGGGGTTTGCGCACGGTTATCTGGTACTCTCGGATCACGCGGAGTTTGCTTACAAGTGCACGGACTATTATCACCCGGGTGACGATGGCGGCATCCTCTACAGTGACCCTGCGATTGGGATCAAGTGGCCGTTTCCCGATGGCATGGAGCCCATCATGGTCGACAGAGATAAAAACTGGGAGGGCTTGGTTGCGTACACGGCGAAGTACTGCTAGGGTGACGAACCGTTTATTATCAGTGAAATGCGGGTGACATTGTATAGGCGGAGCGCCCGAAGGACAGTGGCATGACGGAAAATAAGCAAAAAAACAATAAGTCTATCAGAAAGAGAAATATTCCTAAGTCCGCAGCAATCGCAGTATTCTGGGGGCTTGGACTGCTTTTGGCGGTGGTGCTCATTGCCCACCACAACCCGCTGGCCGATCAGGTGACGGAGCGAATGAAGAAGGTGAGCGGATGCGTGCTGATCTCCTTTACCTGTATCATGTTTTCGATTTACTATGACAGGATCGTGACGATTCCTGTGGAGCTTTTTCAGAGCCGCGGACTTATATGGAAGCTGTCTAAAAATGACTTCAAGAAGCGCTATGCAGGCTCCTATCTGGGTATTGTTTGGGCACTTGCACAGCCGGTGGTTACCGTGCTGATGTATTGGATCGTGTTTGACAAGGTATTTGATGCCAGAGTGGAATTTGTGACGGCAGGCGGCGAGACGCCGCCCTACGTTTTGTATCTGACGGCGGGGCTGGTGCCCTGGTTCTACTTCTCTGAGGCTATTTCGCAGGGAACAATGGCGCTGGTGGAATACAGCTATCTGGTCAAGAAGGTGGTATTCAACATCAGTATCCTGCCTATCATCAAGGTGATTGCGGCCACCTTCATCCATGTTTTCTTTGTGGGGATCCTATTGCTGGTGGCAATCGGTTACGGCTATACGCCCACGATCTATACGGTGCAGCTTCTCTATTACAGCCTGTGCCTTTTCCTATTTGTACTCGCCTTAAGTTATCTGACGAGCGCGTTGGTGGTCTTTATCAGAGATTTGCAGCAGGTGATCAGTATTGCGCTTCAGATCGGTATGTGGGTGACACCCATCATGTGGAATATCAATATGCTCACAACCGATAATATGAAGACGTTATTCAAATTAAATCCGCTGGTCTATGTGGTGAACGGCTACCGCAGCGCGATCTTTGAGGAAGTGTGGTTTTGGGAGCATTTTTATTCATCGACCTATTTCTGGATCGTGACGATCAGTATGTTTTGTGTGGGGACGCTGGTGTTTCGGAGGATGCGGAGTCATTTTGCGGATGTTCTCTAATCGGTGCAGAGTTTGAGAAAATCCCTCGTTCCCTCGCAAAACTCGCTTCGCTCAGACAGTTGCTCGGGAAGCACCGGGATTGTCCTCAAACTCTGCACATGATAAAAGAATAATCATGATAGCGGCAAAATCTGCTCCTGAGAATAGAATAAGCGAGATAGCGTAAAACTCTGCACCTGAGGATAATATAAGGAAGCAAGTATGGACAATATTGCAATCGAGGTTAAAAATGTTGAAAAAGTGTATAAGCTCTATGATAAGCCCTCGGACCGCTTAAAGGAGGCGCTGCACCTTGGACGGGGCAAGCGCCATACGGAGCATCGCGCCCTGAAAGGGGTCGATCTGACCATCAGGCAGGGAGAATGCGTGGGTATCATCGGCACCAACGGCTCAGGAAAATCCACGATTCTTAAAATAATAACGGGTGTTCTCTCTCCGACGTCGGGTGAAGTTCAGGTGAACGGACGCATTTCCGCGCTTTTAGAGCTGGGCGCGGGCTTTAACATGGAATATAACGGTATTGAAAATATCTACCTAAACGGCACCATGATTGGTTTTTCTGAGAAGGAGATCGATCAAAAGCTTGAGGAGATTCTGGCGTTTGCGGATATCGGGGACTATGTGTACCAGCCGGCCAAAACGTATTCCAGCGGTATGTTTGTGCGGCTGGCATTCGCGGTAGCCATCAATATCGACCCCGAGATCCTGATCGTGGACGAGGCGCTCTCTGTGGGCGACGTTTTCTTTCAGGCGAAGTGCTATCACAAGTTTGAGGAATTTAAGGAGATGGGTAAGACCATCGTCTTTGTCAGCCATGATTTGAGCAGCATCAGTAAATACTGTGATCGCGTAGTGCTTTTAAACCAAGGCGTGAAGCTGGGGGAGGGTGCGCCCAAGCAGATGATCGACACCTACAAACAGGTGTTGGTGGGGCAGTATGTGCCGCCTGAATCTGAGGGGGAGCGTCTTTTGGAGGATGAGACGCTTCGGGAGATGGCGGCGAAAGGTGTGGATGGCAGTAAGCTGAAGGCGCGGGGAAGCGCGGCGGCGGAAAATCCCGAACTGCTGGAATACGGTTCTAAAAAGGCGAGGATTACGGAATACTATATTTCGGACGAGAAGGGGACCGAGACCGCCGCTATTTTGAAGGGGAGCGAGTTTACGATTCACATGAAAGTGGAGATGACGGAAAAAATCAATGCGCCAATCTTTGCTTTTACGATTAAAAATGTGCGGGGAACGGAAATCACAGGCACCAATACCATGTTTGAAAAGGCATTTCTGGAGTCGGTGGAAGCCGGGGAGACAAAGGAGATCACCTTTACCCAGGAGATGAATTTGCAGGGCGGCGATTATCTGCTGTCCCTCGGCGTGACCGGGTATGAGGAGGACGAGTTTACGGTGTATCACAGGCTGTACGATGTGCTGAATGTGACGGTGATTTCGGATAAGGATACGGTGGGATTTTACGACATGAACTCTAGGGTTACAGTGAAATAGAGTGTGTAATAGCGGACGCCGTGACAGACAGATATCCTGGGTCGCCACGCTCTCGCTCCGCAAAATACGCAGCGGACACTATGCTCGTGAAAGACCTCGCTTAGTGCCGGCGAATTTTGAGGGGCTCCGTCGGAAATCTGTCTGTCACAGCTGTGCTATGCAAGAATCAGGAAGGAATGAATTATGTCGGATAGTATGATAGAAGAGATAGGAAAAATCAAGCTCGACCTCACGCACTACCCCGGCGAGGACCTCTACTGCGACGGTGAGATCGAGGACGAGCTGCTGGCAATCGCCAGAGACTGCTCTGCGGTGGAGTATCAGCGCATTATCGAGGAGAGAAAGAGCTGGGAGGTTCTCTATCATTTTTCTCCGCTTAGGGAGAATATCGTGGAGTGGCTGCCGATCGGTCGTCAGATGAAGGTGCTGGAAGTCGGCTCTGGCTGTGGTGCGATCACAGGGGCGTTTTCGCGCAAAGCAGGAGAGGTGACCTGTGTGGAGCTTTCCAAAAAACGCAGCCTGATCAATGCCTACCGTCATATGGATGCGGACAACGTGACCATTCACGTGGGGAATTTTCAGGACGTGGAGCCTGATCTGCCCTGCGATTATGACTATATCTGTCTGATCGGGGTATTCGAGTATGCGCAGGCATACATCGGCTCTGAAACACCTTACGAAGATTTCCTTAAGATCATCAAAAAACATCTGAAACCGAGCGGGCATATCGTGATTGCCATCGAAAATAAATTTGGCTTAAAGTATTGGGCGGGGTGTCGGGAGGATCATCTGGGCACTTATTTTGCAGGGATCGAGGATTATCCCGAGGGCGGTGTGGTCAGGACGTTTACCAAAGACGGGCTGCTTGCGATTGCAAAGCGCTGCGGTTTTACGGAGACGCAGATGTATTATCCTTATCCTGACTATAAATTCATGACGACGCTTTATTCGGACAGACGGCTGCCCGGACGTGGGGAGCTGTCCGATAACGATCGAAATTTTGACAGGGACAGATTACGGCTTTTTGATGAAAAGCGGGTGTTTGACAGCGTGATCAGAGAGGGGCAGTTCCCTCTTTTTTCCAATTCTTATCTGCTTCTTCTCGGACCTTCTTTGGCCGAGGAATATGTGAAATATTCCAATGACAGGAAGGAGGCATTTCAGATCAAGACCCTGCAAAAAAGCTCCGGTTTTGGTCCGATCATAGAAAAACATCCGTTATCAAAAGACGCCGAAAAGCATATCGAGGACACGGTAAAGGCGTATGAAAAGCTATCCGAACGCTATCACGACAGCCTTCTGGCAGTCAATGAAGCGAAGCTGGAACGGACGGCGGAAGGCAGACCTTATATCAGGATTAAATTTTTGAAAGGAAAAACGCTGGAGGAAATTCTCGATGAACGCTTGGAAAAAGAGGATGTGGAGGGCTTCCAAAACCTCTTTGACGAGTATGTGAAAAGGATTGCTGTAGGAGAAGAACAGGAAATCGCAGATTATGACATAATCTTTGCAAATATCATGGTTGAGCAGGATAATAACGGATGTTATAAATTAGATAACACCTGGTATTTAATTGACTGCGAATGGACGTTTGAAAGGGCGATCGAGACAAAAGAAATTGCCTTTCGCGCCATTTACTGTTATCTCCTGGAAGACGACAAAAGAAATAAACTAAATGTAGATTTAATAATGAACAAGCTGGGGATAGAGCAGACAGAGGCGGAACAGTACCGCGGGCAGGAGATGAAGTTCCAAAAATATGTGACGGGAAAACGACTGTCCATGGCAGAGCTGCGGGAAGCAATCAATAATCAGTGTTATTCATTGGCGGATATCTGCGAGGGACTAAAGAAACGGTCCGACAATGACCGTATCCAAATTTACGAGGACACAGGTAACGGTTTTCGGGAGGAACAGTCCTTCTTCCCGGAGGAAGATGGGGAGCAGCTGATCAGAAGCGCTGAGGGGGTGGTGGAGCTTTCCGTAAAGATCGGGAGGGGACGCAGCGCTCTGCGCATCGATCCCGGAAGCAGCGCCTGCCTGATCTGGGTGAAACAGATCGTCTGGAACGGGCAAACGATACCGCTGAAAGGAAAGCATTTGCAGATGAACGGTTTTCGAATCGGAGAGGATGTCTATGCCTTTCCTACGGAAGATCCAAATATCACCCTCTCTCTCTGGGGGCTGCCCGGTGAGGAGGAAAATCATCTGCAGGCGGTCATGGAAGTGACAAGGATGCCGATGGAGACGATCAAACATTTGCAGAAAAGGGGATTGTTTAGCTGATGAATGGACAGAAAAAGCGCTATGACTGGACTGCTTGGTATATGGCGGCATACGAGGAGGAACGCAAACAAAATACCGTGTTGGCGGGCCTGATCGCCGATGCGGAACGGCGGCAGGCGGATGCGCAGGATAATTTGAACCGCATCTGCAACAGCTCTTTTTACAGGTTGGCGCGCAAAGCGGCATCTCCTGTGAGAAATCTGGCCAATCGGCTGAAAGGGACGCCGGGCCCGGACGAGGAGCTGGCAAAAATCGAGGCTAGAAAAGAACAGGTGATCAACTATGAGGATGAGCTTTGGCGTCAGGCGAATCCTTATCAGCAGTGGATCGTGTCGTGTGAACAAAAAAATACGGTCGTTATTGAATTGGGCGAAGCCATTGCAATCCAGGGATTTCGGGAAATCGCGGTGCCGGAGACGGACGTTGTGATTCTGACTTATGGAGAGGGGCTCATTTCCTTTTCTGCGTTTGCGGCGGTGAAAGCCTACTTTGCAAAGAACACGACCTGCCTCTTGGCTTATGCGGACGAAGATTATTATTGGGAGGATTTAACGAGGCGGATGGAGCCCTGGTTTAAGCCGGACTATTCACCCGACACCCTGCTTGCCTTTCAATATTTTGGACATTTTTTGGCAGTGAGGACATCCCTGCTTGACAGCATGAGCTATCGAATGGTGAGCATGAAGGACCCTGAGTCGGGTTTTTATGAACTCTGCCTGCGCCTTGAGGAAAAGGTTGCGGAGTTGGCAAAAGGCGATTTACGAAAAACGCGGCTTGCCATCGGGCATCTGAAAGCAGTGCTGTATCATAATGTTTACAAACCGTTAGGCGATACGGTGCGGAAGATGGCGCAGACGCCGTCCCGCAGAGAAGCCTTCCTGGTGGCACAGGAAGCGCTGCGGCACGAGCTGGGGGAGGGCAAATATCTTACGGGCGCCTCCAAAAGCTGTCTGCCTGTCAAAGAGGATGCGCTGATGCGCAGGGGGATCCGCGCGGAGTTTCGACAGGGGGCGGATCCGGATATCTACCATCTGCTCTACGATACTTCCGTTTCAGGCAGGGAGCGCTGCACGAGATCGGGCAGTGAAAACACGGCGATCGCGCCGCATCGCGTGGTCTCCGTGATCATTCCCTCAAAGGATCATCCCGATGTGCTGGAAAAATGTCTGCGCTCTTTCAGAGAGAGGACTTCTTATCGCTATTATGAGTGGATCGTGGTCGATAACGGCAGCAATGACGAGAACAGAGAAAAAATGCGGGCATTGCAGAAAACCTATGGTTTTACCTATGTCTATGCGCGGATGCCGTTTCATTTTTCTAAGATGTGCAATTTGGGTGCGAAGTATGCCAAGGGAGATTTGCTCCTGCTGATGAATGACGATATGGAAATCATAGAGGGGAGTTGGCTTGAGCGCATGGCGGGACAGGCACTGCAGCCTCATGTGGGCGCGGTGGGAGCGAAGCTCTGGTATGCGGACACGGAGAAGATCCAGCATGCGGGCGTGACGAATCTTGACATTGGCCCTTCCCATAAGCTGATCACCTTTCCCGACGAGGAGGATTTTTACTATGGAAGAAACCGCGTCACCTATAATGTGGCGGCCGTGACCGGGGCCTGCCTGATGGTGCTGCGCAAGAAATATGAGGAAGTGGGCGGTTTGGACGAAGGGCTGCCGATCTCTTACAATGATGTGGATCTGTGCTTTAAGCTTCTGGAGGCAGGGTATCTGAATGTACAGCGAAACGATGCGATCCTCTACCATCATGAATCGCTGAGCAGGGGCTTGGATGAGGAGGACGAGAGTAAGTGGGAGCGGCTTCTTACGGAGAAGGAGGCGCTCTACCAAAGGCATCCCAAGTTCCTTGGGAAAGACTCGTTCTACCATAAGGAATTGATCGATAATGCGTCTCATTACGCGTGTAATTATAAGTTTGCCCATGAAGATCAGCTCTGCACGCAGGAGGCGCGGTTTGTGCCGAAGGCGCCTTTCCGCAAACAGCTGAAACGGGCAAAGCGCGGCAGCCTGAAACTGACGGTGGACAGAGCCGAGCCGCAGCATAAGATCCATCGGGAGGAGCCCGACATCCTTTGGATCATGGGGTGGAGTTATCTGCCGGGAGCGGACAATGCGGCATTTCAGAGACAGATCGTGCTGCAGCGGGCGGACGGCGCCGGCTATCTGGCCCATCCCGCGGACTGGCATCGGACGGACGTGGAGCAGATCCTTCCCGAGGAGAAACATATTGGACTGGCAGGCTTTGTTCTGCGCCTGCGCAAAGAAGAAATCCAGCCGGGGGAGTATCGAGTGGGGATGCTTGCGACCAATGAAGCAGGCAGCGCGGAGGAGAAAGCAGCGATAGATTACATTGCGTGGTCGGATAACAAATTGACTGTATCGTAGATAATAAGGCACAAATTTTGCAATTTCCCCCGCAAATCCCTCCGCAAACTATGTGCCAACAGCCAAACAGCGATAGAAAGGAATTTTTCCATATGGATCGAAAGGACATGACGGAAGCAGAAGCGCTTCGCTACTACAAGGAAGCCTATAGGCGTGAACAGAAGCGCGGCCGTGCGCTCTCGGAGAAGCTTTCCGTGGCGGAGCAAAACGAGGCGGAGGCAATCGGAAAGCTGCAACGGATCAAGGGCAGCCTGCTTTGGCGGCTCTCCAAACCGCTGCGCGCATTGCTGCATAAGGTGCAGCGCACGAAAGAGCGCCTTGGTTATTACGGCAGCCTGAAAGGGATCCTCAGAAAACTCAATGCGAAGTCCATCGAGAAAAAGGCCAGGGTACAGCACGGGACTGCCAGCTTTCCGAATCTGGAGGAGGCGGCGAAGCAGCGGCTGACCAAATTTGACAAAGAGGTGAAGTTCAGCATCCTCATGCCCCTTTACAATACGCCAGAAGATTTTTTACGCCAGGCAATCGAGTCTGTGACGGATCAGACGTACGAGAACTGGGAACTGTGTCTGGCGGACGGCTCGGATGAGGAGCACGCTTACGTGGAGCAGATCTGCAAGGAATATATGGAGCATGACAAGCTCTATCTGCGGCCCAGCAGCAGCCTTTACTGCCGCATCCTCTATAAGAAGCTGCCAAAAAATGAAGGAATTTCAGGCAATACCAACGCCTGCCTGGCCATGTCTTCAGGAAATTATATTGCCCTGTTTGATCATGACGACGTGCTGCATCCCAGTGTCCTTTATGAGTATGCGAAGGCAGTCTGTGAGCAGGGGGCGGACTATATTTACTGCGACGAAGCTACCTTTAAGGGGAGCGGTACCATCGACGATATGATCACCCTGCATTTTAAGCCTGATTTTGCACCGGATAATCTGCGGGCAAACAATTACATCTGTCATTTCAGCGCCTTTGCCAGACGCCTTTTGGACGGCACCGAGCTGTTCCGCTCCGAGTTTGACGGCAGCCAGGACCATGATATGATCCTGCGGCTCACCGCCCGGGCAAAGTGTGTGGTGCATATACCGAAGTTGATGTATTACTGGCGGTCACACGCAGGCAGCGTGGCCTCCGACATCAACGCGAAAACCTACGCGATCGACGCGGCGAAGGGAGCGGTAGCGGCTCATTTGAAAGCGCAGGGCTTCAAGAACTTTTCCATATCCTCCACCAAGGCGTTTGAGACCATTTTCCAGATCAAGTATGAGATTCTCGGAAATCCCAAGGTGTCCATTATCATTCCCAACAGGGACCACCTGGAGGACCTGAGCCGCTGTGTGACCTCCATCCTTGAGCGCAGCACTTACGACAACATCGAGATCATCGTGGTGGAAAACAACAGCACGACGGAGGAAATCTTTGCGTACTATCAAAAAATACAGGAAAATCCGGCTGTTAAGGTCATCACCTACAAAGGCGACTTTAACTATTCGCGGATCAATAATCTGGGCGTTACCCAGGCGACGGGGGAATATGTGCTTCTTTTGAACAATGATACTCAGGTCATCACACCGGATTGGATCGAGGAAATGTTGATGTATGCCCAGCGAAAGGACGTGGGCGCCGTGGGCGCAAAGCTCTACTATGAGGACAGGACGATCCAGCACGCGGGCGTGGTGCTGGGACTGGGGGCGCACAGGACGGCAGGGCACAGCCATTATCGTGTGGCAAGCCAGAATCTGGGCTATATGGGAAGACTTTGTTACGCGCAGAATGTGATGGCGGTGACGGGAGCCTGCCTGATGATGAAAAAGGCGTTGTTTGTGAAGCTGGGAGGCTTGGAACAGGCATTTGCGGTTTCCCTAAATGACGTGGATCTCTGTGTCCGCGCCTGGAAAGCAGGATTTGTGAATGTGTTTACGCCCTTTGCGGAGCTCTATCACTACGAGTCCGCATCCAGAGGGTCTGACGGCAGCGGAGAGAATGCTGCGCGCTATGAAAAAGAATCGGAGCTGTTTCGGAAGCGGTGGAAGACGCTTTTGGAGAAAGGAGATCCCTACTACAATCCCAATTTTTCGCTGGATCGGAGTGATTTTGCTCTGAGAATTTCCGCGAATAAAGCAGAACAGGCAGAAGCGTGAAATACCTTGACCGCAGCATTCGCTTTTACTATAATCTTTTTAGGGGCAACATCAATATATTGAATAGCATATGTTATCATATAATAATAAGGAGGGTTTCAAAATGGGCTACAAAGAGCAGTTTCAGTTCTGGCTGGAGGATTCCTACTTTGATGAGGCGACGAAGCAGGAACTTCTGGCGATCCGCAATGACGAGAAGGAGATCGAGGACCGCTTTTACAAGGAGCTGGCCTTCGGTACGGGCGGACTGCGCGGTGTGATCGGCGCGGGTACGAACCGCATGAACATTTACACGGTGCGCAAGGCGACGCAGGGACTTGCCAACTACATAAAGAAACAGGGCGGTGAGAAAAAAGGAGTAGCGATCGCCTACGATTCCAGAAGGATGTCTCCCGAGTTTGCGGATGAGGCGGCTCTCTGCCTGGCTGCGAACGGTATCAAGGCATATGTGTTCGACGCGCTTCGTCCTACGCCTGAGTTATCTTTTGCGTTAAGAGAGCTTGGCTGTATTTCCGGTATCGTGATCACAGCCAGCCATAATCCGCCGGAGTACAACGGTTACAAGTGCTATTGGGAGGACGGCGCGCAGGTGACGGCCCCCAAGGATCAGGAGATCATTACCGAGGTCAACAATGTGACCGATTATCATACCGTGAAGACCATGGATAAGGAGGAGGCAAAGAAGGCCGGACTCTATGAGGTGATCGGTAAGGAAATCGACGACAAGTATATGGTTGAGTTAAAGAAGCAGATCATTCATCCCGAAGTGATACAGGAGATGGCGGAGGATATGAAGATCGTCTACTCGCCTTTCAACGGTACGGGCAATGTGCCGGTCAGACGCATCCTTTCGGAGCTGGGCTTCAAGAATGTGTATGTGGTGCCTGAGCAGGAGATGCCTGACCCCAACTTTACGACCTTAGAGTATCCCAACCCGGAAGATCCCAAGGCATTTACGTTGGCATTGAAGCTGGCAAAGGAGAAAAAGGCCGATATCGTGCTGGCGACCGATCCCGATGCGGACAGACTCGGTATCTATGCGCTTGACACGAAGTCCGGCGAGTATGTGCCTTTCACGGGGAATATGTCCGGCATGCTGATTGCGGAGTACATTCTGCGTGAGCGGACAGCGACAGGAACGATGCCCGAGAATCCTGCCCTTGTGACCACGATCGTGACCACCAACATGGCACGGGCGATCTCGGAAGATTATAAGGTACGGTTTATCGAGGTGCTGACAGGCTTTAAGTTCATCGGCGAGCAGATCAAACTCTTTGAGCAGAGCGGCTCCAACAACTATGTGTTCGGTTTGGAGGAAAGCTACGGCTGTCTGGCAGGTACCCATGCGAGAGATAAGGACGCGATCGTGGCAGTGATGTGCCTGTGCGAGATGGCGGCATGGTGTAAGAAAAACGGCAGGACCGTTTGGGATCAGATGATCAACCTTTACGAGAAATACGGCTACTACAAAGAGGGGCAGTATTCCATCACCAAGAAGGGTGTCGAGGGCGCGAAGGAGATCGAGGATCTGATGAACAAACTGCGTCAGAATCCGCCTAAGAGCTTCGGGGAGCTTTCGGTGAAAGAGTTCAGGGACTACGATACGGGAGAGACGCTGAATTTGGAGACCGGGGCAAAAGGAAAGACGGGACTGCCAAAGTCGAACGTTCTCTACTTTGATTTGACGGAAGATTCCTGGTGCTGTGCGAGACCTTCGGGTACGGAGCCGAAGATCAAGTTCTACATGGGTGTGAAAGGCACGAGTTTGGAGGACGCGCAGGCGAGACTTGATCGACTGACTGAGGAAGTAAAGAAGAATATTTAAGGCATCAAAGGACCGCCCCGGCATAAAAGCGCGGGGCGGTTTTTTAGAAAGAAGTATCGTGCACGAAAGGAACTTGTCGGGTATCAGTGCTTTACAGGGCATCTGCTGAGGTGAATCGTCATGAAAAATCGGATACTGCGAATCGATAATGTGAGAAAAACTATAAACTATCTAAAAAAGAACGGCCTGGCGGGCACATTTTACGCGGCGGCGGAGCGTGTGCAGGAGGAGAAAAAGGCGGATTACCGCTATTTGGCCCCCGATGCGGAGACGCTTGCAAAGCAGCGGCAGGAGACGGCGGATGCCCCCTGCCTGTTCAGTGTTGTGGTGCCCGCGTTTGAGACGAAGGAGGCGCATCTGCGGGAGATGATTGCCTCCGTGCAGGCACAAAGCTATGCCCGCTGGGAGCTGGTGATCGCGGATGCGAGTGCGGATGATCGTGTGGAGCGCACGGTGCGGCAGCTGATCCATAAGACAGGAGATCTGCGGATCCGCTACAGCCGCCTTTCCGAAAACAGAGGGATCGCGGAGAATACCAATGCGGGGATTGCGTTGGCGAAGGGAGAGTACATAGCCCTTCTCGATCATGATGATTTCATAACACCTGATGCGTTATACGAGATGGCGCTTGCCGTGCAGAAAGGCAGGCGGGAAGGCCGGCCTCCCGTGCTCCTGTACTCCGACGAGGACAAGTACGACGAGGGCGCGCAAACCTTTGTATTTCCTAATAAAAAGAAAAAATTTAATTTAGATTTAATTTTATCCAATAACTATATCTGTCATTTGATGGCGGTGGAAGCAGGCTTGATGAAACGCTTGAAACTGCGGTCGGACTATGACGGTGCACAGGATTACGATCTGGTACTGCGGGTGGTGGACAGCCTTTGGCAGGAAGGGGCTCTTACTCCGCAGGCGGCGCGCATTTGTCATATTCCCAAAGTGCTTTATCATTGGCGTTCCCACAGGGATTCCACGGCGCAAAATACAGGGAGCAAAACCTACGCTTACGAGGCGGGACGGCGGGCGCTTGCGGATTTCTGTGCGGGGAGAGGCCTGCGGGTACAGGTGGAGCACAGCCTGCATCTGGGCTTTTACCGCATCGTCTATGAGTCGGATCTGCCGGATGCAAGGCAGGATGTGGGCATAGTGGGCGGACGGATCCTTGACGGAAAGAGGCGTATGTTTGCGGGTGGTTATGACGAAGAAGGGAACTGCCTTTATGAGGGACTTCCCGCCCATTTCACAGGGGGGAGTACGCACCTTGCCGTGCTGCGGCAGGACTGCGCCTCCGTGGATATCCGCTGTATGCGGCTGCGGAAGGAATTACAGCCGTTATATTCTGAGATCACGGGGCTGCCCTATCGTGAGAAGCACCTGCGGGTAAAAGAGGGGCGGGAGCAGAAGGAAGTGCGGATCGCAGACGTGTCGGGGCTGACCTGTGACGAGGCAGGCTATCGGAGACTGAGTATGGCGCTGGGCGAGGCGGTGCGGCGGAAGGGCTATCTCGTCGTCTGGGATCCGGGGATCACGATTCATTTATGAGGGAGGTCATTATGCCGCAGGAAGAAAAGAAGGGCGGGAGAATCCGCTCAACAATTATCATTCCGAACTATAATGGCATCAAATATATAGAGAACTGTCTGACTTCATTGGCGGGGGAGCCCGCATCGGTGATCGTGGTGGACAACGGCTCGACTGACGGGAGCAGGGAGTTGGTACAGGAGAAGTTTCCGACGGTCCGACTGTTGGCGCTTGACAAAAACTACGGCTTTTGCACGGCGGTAAACAGAGGCATTCGGGAGAGCGAAAGAGATGGAACAACGTATGTTATTTTATTAAACAATGATACCGTAGTGGAGACGGGCTTCGTTCGTGCGCTGGAGAAAGCGCTTGATCGGGATGAAACAGTTTTTTCCGCCGCCGCGCAGATGGTGAACCTCTATCATCCGCAGCGGATCGACGATGCGGGGGATTATTACTGTGCGCTGGGCTGGGCGTTCGCGGCGGGAAAGGATAAACCGAGGGAAACGTATGATCAGCCGAGACAGATCTTTTCCGCCTGCGGCGGCGCCTGCATTTACCGCAGGAGCGTCCTTGAAAAGATCGGCCTGCTGGACGAGAACCATTTCGCGTACCTGGAGGATGTGGATATCGGATACCGCGCGAGGATACACGGTTATCGCAATCTCTATGTACCGCAGGCCGTAGTGCGCCATGCGGGGAGCGGCGTCTCGGGTTCCCGTCATAATGCCTTTAAGGTAAAGCTCTCCGCCAGAAACAATGTCTATCTGATCTACAAAAATATGCCGCCTTTGCAGATTCTTTTGAATCTCCCCTTTCTGCTGGCGGGATTTTTGGGTAAGACCGTCTTCTTTGTGAAAAAGAAACTGGCAAAAAGCTGGTTTCAGGGAACGGCGGAAGGGTTTCGCCTTGCCTGCTCGGAGAAAGGCAGAAAGAAGCGGGTGCGCTTTGCGTGTTCGCACTTTCCCGCCTATTGCTGGATCCAGTGGGAGCTGTGGCGGAATCTGTGGTATCGCGTCCGTTTGTAGGCGGCTCTGATATGGAGGACGGATTGAAAAATAAGTCTGATGATATAGGAGAAAACATGAATCAGGAATTGGAACAGATCGTCAGCGAAGTGAATAAGGTCGTAAAAGGGAAAGACTGGGTGATCCGCAAGTCACTGGCCGCCATCCTTGCGGGCGGGCATGTGCTGCTTGAGGATATCCCGGGTGTGGGCAAGACCACGCTGGCGATGGCGCTGGGCAAAGCCATGGATCTTTCCTATAAAAGGATGCAGTTTACGCCCGATGTGCTTCCGAGCGATATCGTCGGGTTTACCATGTATAACAGTGCGACGGGAGCGTTTGAATATAAAAAGGGAGCGGTGTTTAGCAACCTTTTTTTGGCGGACGAGCTGAACCGAACTTCCTCAAAGACGCAGTCTGCGCTGTTAGAGGTTATGGAGGAGGCAAAAGTGACAGTGGACGGCGTCTCCTATCCGCTCACGGATCCCTTCACGGTCATTGCAACGGAGAACCCCTTTGGCTCGTCGGGTACCCAGCTTTTGCCGGAATCGCAGTTGGATCGGTTTATGATCTGTTTAAGTATGGGCTATCCCTCTCATGCGGCGGCGATCGATATCCTCAAAGGCAGCGCGGGGCAGGGGCTCGATCAGGTCAGGAGCGTGATGACAGCCGAGCGTTTGCTGGAGCTGCGCGCGCAGACAGAGCATCTGTATGTGGATGACAAGATCCATGAGTATATCATCAATCTCACGGAGGAAACGAGGAGGGAGCCGCACATTGCGCTGGGGGTCAGCCCGCGCGGCAGCATTGCGCTGCTTAAAATGGCAAGGGCCATGGCGATGATGCGGGGCGGTGAGTATGTGGTCCCGGAAGACGTTCTGGCGGTGATAGACGATGTGTGGAAACACCGTATCCGCCTGAATGCCCGCGCAAAGGCGGAGGGCATGGATGTGTCGGATATGATTGCAAGGATCACGGAAAGGATACATGCAGTTTGATGGAAAAGAAGCTGCGGCTGAGTGTAAAGGGAGCGATCAGATTTCTCGCTGTATTTGCCGTGTTATTGTGGATGTGGCAGTTTTTCAGAAGTTATCTGCTTTTTCTGATACTGCTGCTAATGATAATGTGCGCTATTTTATCTTCTGCCGCTTTGTGGGCTGCCCGCGACGGTATCCGGGCGGAGATCGGACTGCCTTATCGCCGTGTGGGAAAGCATACGGATGTATTGTGTGAGATCCGTTTTATCAATCCTCTGCGCTTTGCCGGGTTTTCGATCGACGTGACCTATCAGTTTGGAAATCTTTTTACGGGCAGCACGGAGGAGAAAAAGGAAAAGCTGTGGGCAGCTCCCCGAAAGGGTGGAAGTCTGCGGTTTTTGCTGAACAGCCATTATGCAGGCGGGGTCAGGGTCTGTGTGAAAACCTATCGGGTGTATGATCTGCTGCACCTGTTCTATCTGTCATATCAGGAAGACAAAGAGTCTCAGGTCATGGTGTGGTGCTCATTTTCGGATGAGCAAGATGCGATAGAGCGCTATGAGTGCATGGAAGGATTTCCCAAGGAAGATGAGAGTAAAAGGCGGGGAACGGAGTACAATCCTGATTATGAGATCAGAGAGTATATCGCAGGGGATGAGCTGAAAAGCATTCATTGGAAGTTGTCGGCAAAACAGGGGAAGATGATGGTGCGGGAGCGCCTGGCAGCCGGCAGGGAAACGGTGAACGTGCTGCTGCCTTTGGGAGAGGATGCGGGCGAAAATGACGCGCGGATGGAGTTCTTGTATGGCTTATGCAGACTCCTGCTGGCTAGGGATCATCCGATTCGATTATTCTGGCAGGATGCGGGCTTTAACCTGTGCAGCCGTTATCTCACGGAACTTGGAGAGCTGGAGAATGCGTTGGGAGAGATCCTGAGCACTAACGGGATCCGCAAGGCAGCCTGCATCGAGGAGCAGATGGCGATAGAGCACCCTGCACAGCAGTATCTGTCATGTCGGCAGGAAAGCGGACAGGTGCGGGGACGGTCCCTGGATACGGCGGATGTCTCTTTGGTAAAAGCAAATAATAACAGCGGTTATGATTGGCTGGCGGCGCTTGCCAAGGCATTTATTCTGGTTTCTCTCGTCTACGGAGCGATCGGCGGTTTTTTGGCGGCATACGAAATCAAATTTCATGCCAGTTTCTGCGTGCTCGTATTTTCCCTGCTGGCATTTTTGCTGAGTGCGGTCTATGAGACGGGGAAAAAGTGGCTGACCAATGTGGTGAGTCTGCTCGTCTTTTTTCTGTATTTAGGAATTGCCCTGAAAAATTATTGGGAGATCAACAGCGGCTACTATTATATCCTAAACCGCATTTTTGAGGTGGCGAGGGATTATTTTGACATATCCGCGGGCATGGAATATTCTCTGGCAGTTGAGGATGCGTATCTGGCAGTCACGACCTTTGCCATATTTTTGGGCATGGTGGGCATCATTCTAATGAATATTCAACTGCAAAACAGGAGTACGCCGCTGGGGGTCATGTTCCTGACGCTGACACCGTATGTCATTCCCCTGTATTTTGCCTGTTCCCCGCCGCTGTCGTATGTTCTGCTGCTGCTGATGGGGTATGCGATAGTGCTGATGCTCTCTTATGGCAGGGGGCGAGTTTCCGTGCAGATGCGCTATTTACTGCCCGTTTCGCTTGCTGCCGTATTGTTGGTGAGGGCGGCGGTGTTTCTCCTGCCTGAGATCAGATATGCCCGCATCGTGCCGCAAAGCGCGGCTAAGGAAGCGTCAGAACAGGGGATGGAGCTCTTTGCGCAGTACGGGATGTCTGCCATGTTTCCGCGGGATATGACGGGTTCCGGCATCGGCGGCGGCAGACTGAGCAGAGGTTCTGCTGTCATGCCAAGCTATGAGACGGCCCTGATCGTCAGATATACGCCATACAGCTATGAACCCGTTTATTTGAAGGCATATACGGGGCTTGATTATATCGGGACCGCATGGACGCAGGCAGACCCGGAATGGCCGGGGGATGCCGATATGGAGATGTCTCTGTATGCCAGACAGCGCCGATTTGAGGAGATTGGCGGTGATGCCATACAGGGCTTTGGCATTATGGAAGTGGAAAGAGCCAAGGCGGGAGATTCGTATGAGTACAGGCCGTATTATACGGATTACTGCAAGATAGAAGAACGGGGAAACGTGCTGATCTATCCCTATTATCCTGACAATGAAAATCCCGGTTCGGTGTTGGGGAAAGCGCCGTATGAGCGGTATCTGGATGTACCGGAAAGCTGTGAGGCGGCGGTTGCCCGGGTATGTGAAGAAGCGGGTTTTGGCGGAAGCGAGCAGGAGATCGAGGCTCAGATCGTCAACTATTTTGAGGAAAACTATAAGTACACCTTACGACCGGGTTTTTATTATGGCGATCCCGATTATATCTCGCATTTTCTGCTGGAGAGTAAAAAGGGGTATTGTGCGCACTTTGCATCGTCGGCAGCCATGCTGTTTCGACAGATGGGTATTCCTGCCCGTTATGTGGAAGGATATGCGTTTTCCTACGCGGAGGTCGCAGAGAGAGGCGAATTGGTGGAAGGTGCCGATTATGACGACTATTACAAGGGATTTTCACAGATCGGCAGGACGGCGCTGATCCAAATAGAGATACCGGAAGCATATGCTCATGCGTGGGTGGAAATCTATGACCACGAGAGGGGATGGCTGGTTGTCGATCCTACGCCGTCTTCGACAGAGGAGGAAACAGCTTCCTTTTGGGATATCTTTATGCAGAGCGAAGACGGAGAAACCGCGCGTACGCTGGGGGAAGATGTCCTTGGGGGTTATTTGGAAAGTGCATTGAGTGTCTTACTGTATGTGGTGATTGCTGCCGTTGTCATTGCGGCGATCGTGCTTATGGCAGTTTGGGTGGTCAGAAAAGAAAAAGAGAGACGGCTGCCCGGCAGGGAACGCGTGAAACTGGAGTACGGGAGGCTGCAAAAGGCGGCGGCAAAGAAAAACAGGGAGTTTTGGCCTCTGCGCACCTTGCGTGAGCAGATCGTGTGGATGAGAGAGAATTGTCGTGTGGAAATCAATGAGGAGCAGGAGGAGGCGCTTTATCAGGTATTTTTCGCAGAGGATATCAAGTATGACTGTGATAGGCTCTGCAGGGAACTGAAAGATAATCGTGGCGGTTGAATTTTTGTGCTGATTATTGTAAAATAATATCTATTATGATAAAAGATAATCAGAAGTATTTCAACAGACTGCACGTCGTGCTGGATGCCGTGATCGTGGTGGTATCCTATATGCTGGCCTGGTATCTGAAGTTTGCCGGTCCTTTTTCAGTCACCGACCCGAACGTCGGTGCTTATGACGTGCAAACTTATTTTGAAATGCTCTATTTTATCGTGCCGGGCTATCTCATTTTGTATTACGCCTTTAATCTCTACACGCCCAAGCGGGCGACCGTCCACCGCTACGAGATTTTGAATATTTTTCAGGCAAACACTGTGGGCATGGTGGTGCTGATGGCGGGATGGTACATGGTGTCACAGATCCACTTCTCCCGTACCATGATGGCGATGTTTTATGTCATCAACATTATCCTCACCACGCTGACTCGTTCCCTGATTCGTACGATATTGCAGTATTTTCGTGAGAAGGGCTACAATCTGAAATACATTCTGCTCGTTGGGTATTCCCGCGCGACGGAGGAGTACATCAAGCGTATCAATGCCAATCCCCAGTGGGGCTATGTGGTGCGCGGCATTCTGGATGACCATGTGCCGGCAGGCACAGTCTATAAGGGCGTTAAGGTGGTGGGAACCATTGAAAATCTGCTCTACATTCTTCCCCAGAATAAATTAGACGAAATAGCGATAACTCTTTCCCTGAAAGATTATGATAATCTGGAACATATCGTGGATCTTTGCGAGAAATCCGGCGTGCACACGAAGTTTATCCCAGATTATAACAGTCTGTTCCCGAGCCGTCCATACACGGAGGACCTGATGGGGCTGCCGGTGATCAACATCCGTTATGTGCCGCTGACCAACACCCTAAACTGGTGGATGAAGCGGATCGTGGACATCGTGGTTTCGCTGGTGGGGCTGGTTGTGGCTTCGCCGATCATGCTGGCGGCGGCTATTGCCGTAGGCTGTACTTCCAGAGGGCCGATCATTTTCAAACAGGAGCGGATCGGGCTGCACAATAAGCCGTTCCGTATGTATAAATTCCGCACCATGAGGGTGCAGATGCCCTCCGCGGAGCAGAAGGGCTGGACGACGAAGGATGACCCCAGAGTGACTAAGGTGGGGAAATTCTTGAGAAGAACGAGCATAGACGAGCTGCCCCAGCTTTTCAATATCTTAAAGGGCGATATGAGCGTGGTGGGACCCAGACCCGAGCGGCCGCAGTTTGTGGAGCAGTTTAAGGAGGAGATCCCCCGCTACATGGTCAAGCATCAGGTCAGACCGGGATTGACCGGCTGGGCGCAGATCAACGGTTACCGCGGCGATACTTCGATCAAAAAGAGGATCGAGTATGATATTTTTTATATTGAGAACTGGACGATGTCTTTTGATGTAAAAATTATGTTTTTAACGATTTTCAGAGGCTTTATCAATAAAAATGCCTATTAAAAGAAATACTAAAAACTTAAGAAAAGTGAAAGACTTTCGGAAGAATCGGGAATTGAGGTTGCAAATATATCAAGATGTAGTATAATCTTATCAGAGTTGCCACAAAAGCTTGCTTTTTTGGACAACATATGACAAAATGAAAGATGGACGTTGAGAGATTACATTGCAGTTTAAGGAGTACAGGATATGGCAAAAAAACGTAAGAAGTCAGGGAAAAGAGAACAGGCGAAAAAGCAGCGCAGAAGGATCATTCTCTTTATTGCAGAAATCATTATTTTGCTTTTGGCAGTGGTAGTGCTCTATGCAGTACTTGCCGGAACGGGCAGCGGTAAAGTGGAGTTAAAAGAAAAGGATATCATCATCAACGAGACCGTGCAGGAGGCAGAGGAGACCACGATGAAGGGCTATCGGAACATTGCCCTGTTCGGTGTGGATTCCACTACGGGAGCGCTGACAAAAAATACCAGAAGCGATACGATCATGATCGCTTCCATCAATCAGGACACCGGAGAGTGTAAACTGGTTTCCGTATACCGTGACACTTACCTGAACCTGAGCAATGATTCTTACAATAAATGTAATACAGCTTACGCAAAGGGTGGTCCTGAGCAGGCCATCAATATGCTGAACATGAATCTTGATATGAACATCACGGATTTCGTTACGGTGGGCTTTACGGGACTGACGGATGCCATCGATGCGGTGGGCGGTGTCTACATTGATGTGGATGATTCGGAGATCAGCCATCTGAACAACTATCAGCTCTGTATCGCCGAAAATCTCAAGCGTACCTATACGCCGGTGCAGAGTACGGGCTATCAACTCTTAGACGGTCTGCAGGCGACAGGCTACTGCCGAATCCGTTATACGGCAGGCGATGATTTCAAGCGTGCCGAGAGACAGCGCGAGGTGCTGATGGCAGTGGCGGATCAGGCTAAGAAAGCGTCGATCCCCAAACTGACGGAGACGGCAACCGCCGTGTTTGACGAGGTATATACCTCTCTGGATCTGTCGGAGATCGTGGATATGCTCAGCGATGTCGGAGCCTACTACATTTCGGAGACGGAGGGTTTCCCGCAGGAGGCGTACCGCAAAACGGGCACCATCGGTTCCAAGGGTTCCTGCGTTATTCCCACGAGTTTGGAGGACAATGTCAAGTGGCTGCATAAGTTCCTGTTCAATGCAGACAATTACGACCCTTCTTCGACCGTAAAGGAATGCAGCGATAAGATTTATCAGGACACCAACGGATATCTGAAATAAGTACAAAGGGGTCTGGTTGACAGACCCCTTTCTTGTAATATGGAGGGAAACGTGGAGACGGTAGATGTGATCATCCCGGTCTACAAGCCTGATAGCGGCTTTTTGACGTTAATGGAGAGACTGCTGGCACAGACGGTGCCTGTCAATCAGATCATACTCATGAATACGGAGCAAAAATACTGGGACAGACTGCTCTATGGTACTACACTGGAACGGCGGGCTCATAATATAACAGTGAAGCATCTGTCAAAGCGGGAATTTGACCATGGCAGGACCAGAAATCATGGGGTAAAACTGTCAAAGGCGGATGTGTTTGTGATGATGACGCAGGACGCCATCCCGGCGAACGAATATTTGATCGAGCGGCTGCTTGCCCATCTGCGGCAGGAGAACGTGGCAGTAGCTTACGCCAGACAGCTTCCGACAAAGGACAGCGGTGAAATCGAGCGTTACACCAGGGCGTTTAATTATCCCGCAAAGTCCTGTGTCAAGGCCAAGGAAGACCTGCCGAAGCTGGGGATCAAGACTTTTTTCTGTTCCAATGTCTGTGCGGCGTACGACAGGGAAACCTTTGACAGGCTGGGCGGCTTTGTGAATCATACCATTTTTAATGAAGATATGATCTATGCGGCGAAGGCGGTGGAGGCGGACTGTCAGATCGCATATGCGGCGGATGCCTGCGTGTATCATTCGCATGATTATACCCACAGGCAGCAGTTTCACCGCAATTTTGATCTGGGCGTCTCCCAGGCCGAGCACCCGGAGGTGTTTGCGAAGTACCCCTCCGAATCGGAAGGCATCCGTATGGTGAAGGGACTGGTGGCATATCTGAGAAAGAATGGCAGGAAGAATAAGATACCATATGTTATTATACAGAGTGCCTTTAAGTATGCGGGTTATTTGTGCGGGAAACACTATCGCAGACTGCCGAGGCGGCTGGTGGTGGCAATGGCATCAAATAAGGAATATTTTAGATAGTTAGGCGGAGGTAAGCGATATGTGTGGAATTGTAGGGTACATTGGAACGAAGCAGGCGGCGCCTATTATTTTGGACGGTCTGGCGAAGTTAGAGTACCGCGGATATGACTCGGCGGGCATGGCGGTCTATGACGGCGAGGGAAAGATCAATATCACGAAATCGGTGGGCAGGCTCAAGGTACTGGAAAATATGACGCATGGCGGTGAGACGATGCCCGGATTGTGCGGCATCGGTCATACCCGCTGGGCGACCCACGGCGCGCCCAGTGACACCAATGCGCATCCGCACTTTAATGAAGCGGAGACGATCACGGTGGTACATAACGGTATCATCGAAAATTACTTACAGCTTCGCAAGATGCTGACTGAACGGGGATATCATTTTGTGTCGGAGACGGACACGGAAGTGCTGGCGCATCTTTTGGACTATTATTATAAGGGCAATCCGTTGGAAGCAGTCACGAAAGTACTGCACCGCGTGGAGGGTTCCTATGCACTGGGGATCCTTTTTGCGGACTGCCCCGATCAGATTTTTGCAGCCAGAAAGGATTCGCCTCTGATCGTGGGCCAGAACGAGGATGGCTGCTTCATCGCCTCGGATGTACCCGCCATCTTAAAGTACACCAGGAAAGTGTACTATGTGGACAATCAGGAAGTCGTGCGTCTGCGGGCGGATCATATGCACTTTTACACGGTGGACGAGGAAGAGACGCAGAAAACACCCGTTACCATCGAGTGGGATGCCAGCGCCGCAGAGAAGGCAGGCTATGAGCATTTCATGTTAAAGGAGATGTATGAGCAGCCCAAAACCGTGACGGATACGTTAATGCCCCGCATCAAGGATAATGACATCGTAATCGAGGAGCTTAACATGAGCGACGAGGATATCTGCGCGGTGAAAAAGATCCACATTGTGGCCTGCGGATCAGCTTATCATGCGGGCGTTACGGGAAAGTATGTGATCGAAGGCCTGGCGCGCATTCCCGTAGAGGTGGACCTTGCTTCCGAGTTCCGCTATCGCGATCCCATTCTGGAGGAAGGGGCGATGGTGATCGTGATCAGCCAGTCCGGGGAAACGGCGGATACGCTGGCAGCGCTTCGTGAGTCTAAGAAGAGAGGCTTCCCGGTGCTTGGTATTGTCAACGTCGTGGGAAGTTCCATCGCCAGGGAGGCGGATAACGTGATGTATACCTGGGCGGGACCGGAAATTGCGGTGGCGACGACCAAGGCCTACAGTGCCCAGCTGATCGCACTTTATCTGCTTGCCATGAAATTCGGCAGGGTGAGGGGCAAAATAGATGATGTGACATATGCGTCACTTTTAGGTGATTTGCGCTGTCTGCCTGACCAGATCGAGCTGCTCTTAAATAATAAGAATAAAATTCAAAGATTTGCCAACCGTTACATCGGTGCGAAGGATGTCTTTTTTATCGGCAGGGGCATCGACTATGCGATTTCTCTGGAAGGTTCCCTGAAATTAAAGGAGATCTCCTATATTCACTCCGAAGCCTATGCGGCGGGCGAGCTCAAACATGGCACCATCTCTCTCATAGAGGAGGGGACGCTGGTGGCGGCTGTCTCCACGCAGCCTGCTCTTTACGCCAAGACCATCAGTAACATGGTGGAGGTAAAGGCAAGAGGCGCCTTTGTGCTGGCGGTGACCTGCGAGGAGAATAAGGAGATCGAGAAGGCGGCGGATTACGTGATCTATATTCCGGAGACGAATCCTTATTTTGCCAATTCGCTGGCGATCATTCCGCTGCAGTTGTTTGGCTATTATGTGTCGGTCGGGAAGGGATGCGATGTGGATAAGCCGAGGAACTTGGCAAAGTCCGTGACAGTCGAGTGAATGAAAAGAAGCTCTAAAGACATCGCGCCATTGGACGCGATGCCAAGAACTTCTATGTTTCATTCAAGAGAATGCCAAAAGCGGCATTCTCTGCATGGACAAAAAGTAAACATCAAAAAAACACAATTTATATAAAAATAGAACACAAAATAAACACAATTGCCGACTATACTGAGTACATGATCAACGAAGAACCACAGCGGCATAGACCGTGAGGCGATGTTTTTGATAGAGAAAGGAGCGAAAGCATCATGTACGACAACAATTATCCGAACGATTATTCCAATCAAACGGGTTCAGGGCCGAGCGAGGCACAGAATGGTTACGGAAGCCGGGGCGAGGCACAGAGCCGCTACGGTATGCAGGAAACGGGACAGGGCAGCTACGGCGCGCAGGAGACGGCACAGGGCCGTTACGGCAGCCAGGGTGCGTTGCAGAGAGGCTATGGTGTGCAGGAAACGACACAGAGCAGTTACGGCAGTCGGAGTACGGCACAGAGCGGTTACGGCAGTCAGGAAACGACACAGAATCGTTATGGCAGCCAGGACGCAGCGCAGAGCAATTACGGCGGTCAGAGTGCGGCGCAGGGCAGCTACGGCAGCGAGGGGAATTATCATTACGGAAATGTATATCCCAATAACTATGCGCAGACCATGCAGAAGCCTGAAAAGAAGAAAAAGGAAAAGAAGCAGGGCGGTGGCTATTTTAAGAAAGCCTTGGTAATGGTATCGCTGGGGCTGTTCTTCGGCGTGTTTGCGGGGCTGGGGCTTTATACGGTAGAGTACGCGACGGGGATGCTCGACAATAAGACGGAGGCGGTGGACGAGGCCGCGAAAACAGCAGAGACAGGGAAGAAAAATGTAGAAACGGCGGCTGACGAAGGGACGCAGTCAAAGGCTGACAGCGCTTCCATCAAACAGTCGGACACGGCAACGACGGTGGTCACCGATGTGACGGAGGTGGTTAAGAATGTAATGCCCTCCATCGTTGCGGTGAACAATCATTATACGGAGACCATGTCCTGGTTCGGGCAGTCCATGGACAGCGAAGCGGATGCCAGCGGCTCGGGTATTATCGTAGGATTGAACGATTCGGAACTTCTGATCGTGACCAACTACCATGTTGTGGAAGACACCGATAAACTGACGGTGCAGTTTAACGAGGGCAGCGAGGCGGAAGCGTTTATCAAGGGGCAGGATTCCAAGATGGATCTGGCAGTGATCGCAGTGCCGGTGACAGAGATGTCAGATTCTACTTTGCAGGCGATCGAAGTGGCTACGCTGGGCAATTCCGACGATTTAGAGGTCGGCGAGCCGGCTATCGCCATCGGCAACTCCTTAGGCTACGGTCAGTCTGTTACTACGGGTGTCATCAGCGCGCTTGACAGGAGTATTAACCTATCCGCAAGTAACGGTTACGGTGGGGACAATGTCGAAGGCACATTTATCCAGACCGATGCGGCGATCAACCCTGGTAATTCCGGCGGTGCGCTCTTAAATATCAAGGGCGAAGTGATCGGTATCAACTCCAATAAGATCGGCGGCAGCGCGGTGGAGGGCATGGGTTATGCGATTCCGATTTCCGCGGCAAGCCCCATCATTGCCGAATTGATGCTTAAAGAGACTAAGAGTAAGGTGGCGGAAGATGAGAGAGGTTATTTGGGGATTTCCGGCATCAGCGTCACGCAGGAGGTTTCCCAGGCATACGGTATGCCGGAGGGCGTCTATATCGCACAGGTGTATCCCGATACGGCAGCGGCGGCAGCAGGCTTAAAGCAGGGGGATATCATCACAGAGTTTGGCGGTGATAAGATCGCTTCCATGGAAGAACTGCAAAAAGAACTCGAGTTTTATGCCAAAGGCAGTACCGTTGAGGTCAAGGTGATGACCATGACGGTGGCGGGCTACGAGGAGATCACCGTGCAGCTTACGCTGGGCAATAAAGTTGCTGAATAAATTGCGGAAGGAATATAGAGAAACAATATCCCCGGCAGTCCGGTATCGCAAGGATACGGCTGCCGGGGATTTTTTCGGCTTATAACTTGACAATAGTCTATTTACTTGTTATGATTGTTTCAAAGCAATGAAATTCTAACGGAAAAACGTTCAAACAATCTATTTTTCTATGAGATACCAACTTTGGTATTTTATCTGTTTT
>ERZ777011.132-NODE-132-length-116142-cov-36.470018_pt1 | contig 116142 bp, 93 predicted proteins | sample MGYA00374964_ERZ777011 | MGnify/ENA primary metagenome ERZ777011 (study PRJEB29310, sample SAMD00008975) | mouse gut metagenome | study: EMG produced TPA metagenomics assembly of the Metagenome analysis of fecal microbiota from mouse which was promoted... | reverse complement strand
TGGATTCGCTAGTAATCGCGCATCAGCCATGGCGCGGTGAATACGTTCCCGGGCCTTGTACACACCGCCCGTCAAGCCATGGGAGCCGGGGGTGCCTGAAGTCCGTGACCGCAAGGAGCGGCCTAGGGTAAAACCGGTGACTGGGGCTAAGTCGTAACAAGGTAGCCGTACCGGAAGGTGCGGCTGGAACACCTCCTTTCTGGAGAGTACGATTGCTTAACGACAGTATGGTACTCTTTTTTCTCTCGGTTAACCGGTGATTTTATTATATTGGGGTTTCCCAGTGGATACAGTCCCGTAGCTCAGTTGGTTAGAGCACTACACTGATAATGTAGGGGTCTGCGGTTCAAGTCCGCACGGGACTACACCAATTTATGACTCGGGGGATTAGCTCAGTTGGCTAGAGCACCTGCTTTGCAAGCAGGGGGTCAAGGGTTCGACTCCCTTATCCTCCACCTGAGTCGAAGAGATTCGACTAACGTTCATTGACACGAATTGAGGATGAGATAGAGTCACGCGTTACAATAGGGGCGCGTGGCGATTAAAGAAAGTAAGTAAGGGCGTATGGGGGATGCCTAGGCTCTTGGAGGCGACGAAGGACGTGGTAAGCTGCGAAAAGCCGCGGGGATTAGCAAACGTGAATTGATCCGCGGATATCCGAATGGGACAACCCGTTAGGTAGAAGACCTAACACACCGGCAACGGTGAGCCAACCCTCTGAACTGAAACATCTAAGTAGGAGGAGGAAAAGAAAGAAACATCGATTTCCAAAGTAGCGGCGAGCGAAATGGAAATAGCCCAAACCGGTATTGTTACGGCAATATCGGGGTTGTAGGACTGCGAGATTTGCGATGCGACGAATTGGAACGGCATGGAAATGTCGGCCGTAGAGGGTGAAAGCCCCGTACAGGTAAGTTAGCATCAAGATAGCAGTATCCTGAGTATGGCGGGACACGAGGAATCCTGTCAGAATCGGCCGGGACCACCCGGTAAGGCTAAATACTCCCAAGAGACCGATAGTGAACCAGTACTGTGAAGGAAAGGTGAAAAGAACCCCGGGAGGGGAGTGAAAAAGAACCTGAAACCATACGCTTACAACCTGTCGGAGCCACTTCGTGTGGTGACGGCGTGCCTATTGAATAATGAGCCTACGAGTTACTAATCACTAGCGAGGTTAAGTGCAAGGATGCACGGAGCCGAAGCGAAAGCGAGTCTGAATAGGGCGGTTAGTTAGTGGTTGTAGACGCGAAACCTTGCGATCTACCCTTGGTCAGGTTGAAGGTTGGGTAACACCAACTGGAGGACCGCACCAATAAACGTTGAAAAGTTTCTGGATGAACTGAGGGTAGGGGTGAAAGGCTAATCAAGCTGGGAAATAGCTCGTACTCCCCGAAATGCCTTTAGGGGCAGCGTTGTAATAAAGAGTCTACTGGAGGTAGAGCTACTGATTGGATGCGGGGGCTTCACCGCCTACCAAATCCTGACAAACTCCGAATGCCAGTAGTATGATTTACAGCAGTGAGCCACCGGGTGCTAATGTCCGGTGACAAAAGAGGAACAACTCAGACCAACAACTAAGGTCCCCAAGAATATGCTAAGTTGAACTAACGATGTTTTGTTGCAGAGACAGCTAGGATGTTAGCTTGGAAGCAGCTATTCATTCAAAGAGTGCGTAACAGCTCACTAGTCGAGCGACAGAGCGTGGATAATGAACGGGCATCAAGCATATCACCGAAGTTTTGGGCGCGAGAGCGCGGTAGGGGAGCATTCCATTCAGCGTCGAAGTCGGATCGTGAGATTCGGTGGAGCGTATGGAAAAGCAAATGTAGGCATAAGTAACGATAAAGCGGGCGAGAAACCCGCTCACCGCAAGACCAAGGTTTCCTGATCAACGCTAAACGGATCAGGGTTAGTCGGGACCTAAGGCTAAGCCGAACGGCGATGTCGATGGATAATCGGTTAATATTCCGATACTGACATACACCTCGATGGAGGGACGAAGGAACGTAAGTGGTGCGAACTGACGGAATAGTTCGTTAAAGAGTTTAGGTATATGGCAAGGTTAAGAGCTATGTCATGCTGAATCTCGACAGTACAGAGCGTCTTCGGACAATCTGATAATCCACCCAAGTCGACTTCCGAGAAAATCTTCTAAGTTATAGTGTATGTTACCCGTACCGTAAACCGACACAGGTGGTCGAGGAGAGTATCCTAAGGTGCTCGAGTGATTCACGGTTAAGGAACTAGGCAAATTGACCCCGTAACTTCGGGATAAGGGGTCCCCTCCTCCGGGAGGGGCGCAGAGAATAGGTCCAGGCAACTGTTTAACAAAAACACAGGGCTGTGCCAAATTGAAAGATCACGTATACAGCCTGACACCTGCCCGGTGCTGGAAGGTTAAGAGGAGATGTCATCGCAAGAGAAGCATTGAATTGAAGCCCCAGTAAACGGCGGCCGTAACTATAACGGTCCTAAGGTAGCGAAATTCCTTGTCGGGTAAGTTCCGACCTGCACGAATGGTGTAACGATCTGGGCACTGTCTCAGCCGTGAGCTCGGTGAAATTGTAGTGGCGGTGAAGATGCCGCCTACCCGCAACGGGACGAAAAGACCCCGTGAACCTTTACTATAGCTTAGCGCTGACTTTGGGTGTCAGATGTGTAGGATAGGTGGGAGACATTGATGCATGTACGCCAGTATGTGCGGAGTCGCCGTTGAAATACCACCCTTCTGACATCCGGGGTCTAACTACAGATTGTAGGACACCGCTTGGTGGGTAGTTTGACTGGGGTGGTCGCCTCCAAAAGCGTAACGGAGGCTTCTAAAGGTGCGCTCAGGCCGATTGGTAACCGGCCGCAGAGTGTAATGGCACAAGCGCGCTTGACTGGGAGACCGACAAGTCGATCAGGTAGGAAACTAGAGCATAGTGATCCGGTGGTTCCGCATGGAAGGGCCATCGCTCAAAGGATAAAAGGTACTCCGGGGATAACAGGCTGATCCCTCCCAAGAGCTCATATCGACGGAGGGGTTTGGCACCTCGATGTCGGCTCGTCACATCCTGGGGCTGGAGAAGGTCCCAAGGGTTCGGCTGTTCGCCGATTAAAGTGGCACGCGAGCTGGGTTCAGAACGTCGTGAGACAGTTCGGTCTCTATCTGTTGCGGGCGAAGGAAAATTGAGGAGTCCTGACTTTAGTACGAGAGGACCGAGTTGGACGAACCTCCGGTGTATCGGTTATGCTGCCAAGTGTACCGCCGAGTAGCCGCGTTCGGTTAGGATAAGCGCTGAAAGCATCTAAGCGCGAAGCCATCTCCAAGATAAGTTTTCCCTTGAGGGGCGTAGGAGACGACTACGTTGATAGGTTGCAGATGTAAAGACAGTAATGTCAAAGTCGAGCAATACTAATTACCCGAACGGCTTTCTTGAAAATTTCTATCTCATCTTCGAAGTGTCAAGCTTTAATGGAGTTGGAACCATTGAAAAAAATCCAATTAAAACAACGTTCTTTTAGGTGGTTATAGCAGTGAGGTTCCACCTCTTCCCATTCCGAACAGAGAAGTTAAGCTCACTCACGCCGATGGTACTGCCTATTTAGGTGGGAGAGTAGGTAGCCGCCTCTTCAAGGGTAGATCATTTGATCTACCCTTTCTTTTTTTATTCGTTCGTGGCATAAGACAGACTGCCGAATCTCTTTTTTATTTTGTGAATGGCCGATAGGGATATTATCTGCGTTTGCGCTTCCTTGCTCGACAATGCGAAATACTTTGATATGCCTTATAGTCCGACTCCGAGATCATGTCGAGACGTATATATTCGAATACCTCCGAACGGCTATGCAGAGTCGAGAAAAGGAACGCGATGAAGAATCAATAACCATTGGCAAAAATCTGAGTAAAGCGACAGACCCACGGCGTTACACTTGTGCAGACAATTGATTCATTGAGCAAAACTCGCCCGACTTTATCCCGTGTGCATTCATTGCATGCACCTTTTCCTGCGTAGATATACTCCGAATCGGTCGGCTCTTTTCTCGGCTAAATGAAAATACTGTATAGTAACGCTTTTGACGAAGGAATGATTGTGATGCTTGTGGCGTACCCCGTGGGATGAGGCATTCTGCGCATAGTCTTGTTGTTCGGCAATGTTGCAAGATGCCAGTATGTTATCCCGTCGTGTTCTGTTGCAGGGTTGCATGAAGTAATTTAGCGAAAGAAAAGGGGAGGGGCTCTCTGCATCTGTCTCCTCTGCTCGTTGCTCCTCAATGAGAAACGACATTCTGCCGGCGGAAGCAATGCTTGCTTCATCGGCCGAGAGGAACAGTCAAAACCCGACCGTATGTGTTGTAAATTAGTTGGGCTTTTCTTTTTGTGTTACGTGGCATTCTGGTGCGAGTCGTGTCGGCCGCTAATTATTAGCGGCCGATGTGGTACGGGAGGGCGCTTGTTCTTGTGAAACAGGATACTGTTGCCGAACATTGGTTGATACGATAATGATCTGTGCCTCGTATAACGACTTATCATCGTATTTTGGGTGTATAAATTATGCTATTTTTGAGAGATATAGTTGGATGTAAATAGATTGCCGGCAGCGGTGTGGTTGGGTTACCGATCGGGACGTACTTAGTGCACTAAACGACCGGCCTATTATTATTTAGCCATTATGCCGTTTGGTGTGAAAAGGCTGTATGCGGAGATGATATTTTATGTCGGGAATCTGTATAGTCGAGCGGTTTGTATATCGATAAATATATCTCCGTGTCTCCGTAACGTGCTGCTTATGTCATTTGATGCGGGAAAGTTGTGTGATACGGGCGATAATGTCGGCCGACAAAGGTGTTGAGTATTATTATATTGTCGGGATTCTGTGCCTGCGGTATGTCGAACGGCAGCTATTAAATATGTGTAACTACTTGCGCCAGCCGGCGGAGTGTGGGCGGCAGTTTTTTTCTACGGCATATTATTCTGCAACGTGCATATCGGAGTCGTTGTTAGTGGGAGTAATATATATTTTCAGCAGACATCGGAGGGAAGGTGGGGGGGGGATTGAGTGAAACGCGGCATTCATCTGCTGCGCACTAATCTTACGGGGAGTAGTAATACATAATACAGATTTTGCATGTCTGCTTAGATCGTATCTCGGCACAGCTGTCGGGAGCTACCGACCAATGATCGAGCTGCGGGAGGCCGCGGTTTTGAAGAAATAGACGTTCTTTTGCCGTGCAAAATCTTTCGGAATGATATTAGCAGTTTTGTCTTTTGGGTTAGAGTTGTCTCGGCACTGCTGCTGGCAGCTACCGGCCAAAGAACGAGTTGCGGGGTGGGCAGAGGTTTTGAAGAAAAAGATGTTCTTCTGCCGTGCAAATTCTTTCGGAATGATATTAGCGGTTTTGTCTTTTGGCTTAGAGTTGTCGCGGCACTGCTGCCAGCAGCTACCGACCAAAGATCGAGCTGCGGGAGGCTGTGGTTTTGGAGAACAACTGCATTTTGCGGCTGTGCGGTGTCATTCGTCGATTAGAAAATTCGTCTACTTGGCAGGCTGAGCAGAGAAATGCGGATGGCAATGTACCGCAAGGGATAGCATGGCAGGTTGTGAGAAATTTTGTATCGTGTCGATAACTTGTTGTATGCAATGTGTATACGTTGCGCGTCCGGCATAGAGTATTTGTCGGCCGGGCAGTGTAACGGGCTAATTTCAGTGGTTGCAGATGTGCAATTTTATGTGTATGAAGTTGTATATTTTTTCGAATAGATCATATAAATAACGCCGTTATGCGAGTGCAAAATGCGTTCACAAAGTTAAGATAGTCTATATTTGGGTTTGTATTATAAAAAATTATTATTATCTTCGCATAGAGATGCGTTAGCGAATATGTTCAGAAGTGAACAGATATTCGTTAAATTTGGTAGATTGAGAATGAAATTTTATCAATAAAAAAGTGCGCAGCTGAGACTATAAGTATTACCGCACCATCCGTTTGAAAGGTCCTCGGCTGATTCGTATACTTTTGTCTCAGTGCGCACTATCGAAAGCTGCACGCCGGCCGATCGAGGCAATCCCCGATAAACATCGGCCGGCCATGCAGCCCGAGTAAGGAATTAATCGGTACCCGGATCAAATCGTTCTCTTATATCTTCGGCCGGCTCTCCCCCGCATGCCGCCTTATCCTTATCGCTATATCGATCGACTTTCTGGTCGATCTTTTTGTCTATATCCGCAGCAACAGCTTTCTGCTCTCCGGCGTGTCCGTCCGGTTCTGCCGGGACTACACTCACTGTCTGCTTCTCGGCCACAGCTTGCGTAAGCTCTTGGGCACCGGCCGGCTTCATACCGTGCCCGTCGTCCCCGTCCGGTTCTGCCGGGACTACACTCACTGTCTGCTTCTCGGCTACTGCCTGCGCACGTTCTTCTGCATCGGCCGGCTTCCTACCGTGCCCCTCGTCCCCGTCTTGCTCAGCCGGCCTTTCACTCGCCTCCGCCTCGGTTACGGTCTTTGCAAGTGTCCTGCCATACTCCAAGAAGTGTATATGTCTCTGGCAAGATATCTTTATGCACTCCTGCATTGCGCTCAGCCGCCGGAAGTATGATTTGTACTTGTGCCATGTCAGCCTCTGCGCCGGGTCGATCGCTTCGTAGTCGCGATATGCCGTCAGATTTTCGAAGAACTCAGCATATACCTCATCTTCGGGACGAAATCCGTTTGCCAGCGCCCGCGAATAGTGCCTTACGCGCTTGAACAGCGGCAGTATCTGCGTCGTGTGAATCTGATTCTTCGCACCGTAAAATACCGTCTCCTCGGCGCGCAGCATAAGCGTTGCCGCATGCGAGAGACTGACGGCCGCCAGCTCCGGCCGGTGTTTGTTCCACATACGTACGGCCGTGCGCAGCATATCGCCCGCAGCACCGTACAGAAACTCGTATCGCCGCCTGAGTCCCGCCGCAGCCTCGGGCGTGAGCGATCTGCCCGCAGGCAACGGGTTACCTATCGAGCCGTTGTCGTAAAGGATGATGCCTTCGCTGAGTATGCCGGCATAGAACCAGCTGTCGCGACAGCTGCGCTCCATAAATTCGTATTGGACGGTCTCGATTCTGATCCGGCTCTCCTCGCGTATCTCGCGCGGAAAGCAGATGTCGAGCATAGGCTCTATCTGCCAGCCCTCGACGGTAGGCATAGAGCGTGTCACGAGGAGCAGCTCGTAGCCGCCGATCTCGCTGCGCATGCGGCTGCCGGCATATCGGCCGTAGAGTATGGCGCGGTCGTATGGCATTATCGTCCTAAGCAATCCCAACAGATACTTCAATTCGGAGCGATGAATACTCGTCAGGGGTGGCCATGTATAGTGCAGGCTCATGGAGGAAAGGTGTTTGTGTGGTTGACGGTGGATTAGCCTGCCCCGGGAAAATAAAAAGTGGGCGCAGTGGCAGTCCCTGCTTGTCGGTCTTGGGAACCTAAATCTGGAAACTGCCATGCGCCCTTGCTGCCCTGCTCGCATAAAGCGAACAGGACATAACAAGGACTGACAACATCTATACCCAGTTCAAACAACCTCCTAAGAGGCTCCCAAGTTTACAAGCAGGTATAAAGAGTTGTTTACCCTTTATAAGTTATGTCCGTCGGCTATGCCGAATCGTGATAATTCCTTAAAGTTTGCACCATAGTTGCAAATTCCAATTCGTTCATGGACAACCTATGTTGCCCCGGTACAACGAAATGCTTCAAGGAATCGTTCAGCAAATATAACGAATAAAATTAAAACTTACGCTATTCGGCTATGCTTTATTGGAAAAATCTTCGTAATTTTGTGGATATGAAGACCTCGATAGACTATTTACCCGGATACGTGCAGAATGATCTGCGTCAAATCGTGGCGTTGATACGCGAAGAGATGCAGGATGTCGGAATGATTATACTCTTCGGCAGTTATGCGAAAAACACGTTTGTCAGCCATGACGTAACCCAAGATTATGGCGGCGGTTTGATCGAGTTCAACAGCGACTACGATATTCTGGTCGTTTCGAAAAAGCGACTGGGTAAAAGCGAAGGCAATATAGAAAGCCGCATTCGCGATCGATTCGCAAAGGGCAAAGACGAGGATGAAATTACTAAAATCCAACTTATAAGCGAAAGTATCTCCAAACTGAATAATGCCTTATCAGAGGGGCGCTATTTCTATGTCGATGCTGTGAACGAGGGTATAATGCTCTACGACAGCGGCGAATATACATTGGCCACGCCGCGAGATTTGAATTATGCGGAGATCAAAAAACAGGCATTAGAATATTATAACGCAAGACTATTAGAGGTAGAACGGCATTTTCGGCATTTTCAGGCTGATTATTCAGTTGGCGATTATACATTCTGTGCGTTCGACCTACATCAAGTGACTGAGCACTTGATTAAAGCCATAGCGTTGGTATATATTCTCTACGGTTATAAAGAACACGATCTCAAATACTTGCTCGGCAAGATCAAGCAACACACGAAAGAGTTGCACAAGGTGTTTCCGCGAAACACCGTAGAGGAGAAACGTCTGTTCGATCTGTTACGACGCGCCTATTTGGAAGCTCGCTATAATCCTAAATTCGTCGTCACGAAAGACGAAGTGGATATTTTGCATTCAAAGGTCGAGCGGTTAAAGGAGATCGTCGAAAAGGTTTGCCGAGAGCGCATAGCCTATTACGAAAGTCAAATCGGAAAATAATGCAAATGAATCCTTTTTCAGAAATTCGTCAAGAAATATTGCGGATTCCCCAAAAAGGGTTACTTTTGCAATAGGATATAACGAGTTGTTTGAAATCGTGAAAATGAAGTGATCTTACGCACTTTACGACTTACTTATCCATTGCCCTTTTTCACGATTATTTTCTCATATCGCTTGCAATCAAGCCATTATTCCCAACTGCATTAAAGATACGGATAATATCTAAATTTACATTAGGCGGAGATGTTTTATTGGAAAAATATTGTTAATTTTGGGAATATGCAGACCTCGATAGACTTTTTGCCCGAACGCAAACAGCGTGATCTGTACGAATTGGTCGGACTGATTCGCGATGAAGTGAAGGACGTCGTAATGATTATCCTTTATGGCAGCTATGCCCGAAACACCTATGTGGAATTGGATATACAGCGTGATTACGGCGGCGGCAAAATCCAGTTTATGAGCGACTACGACATTCTGGTCGTGACGAAAAGGCGGTTGGGGTCGAGAGAATCGACGGTCAACAGCCGTATCAAAGATCGCTTTTTAAGGGACAAGGGCGAGTTTCAGACATATCCTCAGATCATCAATGAAAGTATATCGAAGTTCAACAATGCACTTTCCGAGGGGCGTTATTTCTATGTCGATATTTTGGCCGAAGGGATCATGCTTTACGACAGCGGAGAGTGTTCGCCGGCCACGCCGCGCGAGTTGAAATTCTCGGAGATCAAAGATATGGCATTGGAATATTATGAAGAAAATCATGATGATGCCAAAACTCACTTCGCGCATTTCGAATTGGATTATTCCAATAAGAATTATATATTCTGCTCTTTCGATCTGCACCAAGTTACGGAAAAACTACTGAAAGCCATTCCGTTGGTTAATATTCTATATGGCTATAAAGAGCACCGTCTGGATTTTTTGATCGAGAAGTGCAAACCTTACACGTTGGAGCTGGCGGAAGTTTTCCCGCGCGACACCGATGAGGAGAAACGTCTTTTCGATCTGCTGCAACGTGCCTATATCGAAGCCCGCTACAACAAGAAGAAGTTCGTAGTCACGAAAGAGGATATCGACGCCCTTATCCCCAAGGTCGAACGACTCCGCGACATCGTCGATAGAGTCTGCCGCGACCGTATCGCATATTACGAAAGTCAGATCGAAGCATAGAGCGCTATCCGTCCTGCGCCATATTTCATCAGTCCGCATCGTTACAATATTTTAATAAGATAATATTGTATATATGGCGGTCTATGTCCGATAAGCATATCCTATATCATTCCTGCCGCGCGTAGCCGAAGCAAACCGAGCAAAAAAACACCCCATGCCGTTACGGCATGGGGTGTGACAGATGCGGCGAAAGCCGCTAAGGTAAGGTTACTCCTCCATGAGGATTTCAAGAATCTTGATCGCAGCCGTTGCGATAGGCGTACCGGGGCCGAAAATGGCGGCGGCGCCGTCGCGGTAGAGCTCGTCGTAGTCCTGAGCCGGGATCACACCGCCGACGATGACGACGATATCCTCGCGACCCAGCTTCTTCAACTCGGCGATGATCTGCGGAACCAGAGTGAGGTGACCTGCGGCCAGCGACGAGACGCCCACTACATGGACATCGTTTTCGACGGCCTGCTTGGCAGCCTCCTCCGGAGTCTGGAACAAGGGACCCATATCGACGTCGAAGCCGATATCGGCATAACCCGTTGCAACGACCTTGGCACCGCGGTCGTGTCCGTCCTGACCGAGCTTGGCGATCATGATACGGGGCTGGCGACCCTCCTTCTTAGCGAAGCGTGCGCACAGCTCCTTGGCGTGTTCGAATTGAGAATCTGCTTTCACTTCTGCACTATATACTCCTGAGTTCAATCTTATTACTGCCTTGTAACGGCCGGCGACCTTCTCGCATGCGTCCGAGATCTCGCCCAGCGAAGCGCGAACCTTGGCAGCCTCGACAGCCAGTGCCAGCAGGTTGCCCTTGCCCGTGCGTGCGCACTCGGTTATAGCCTCCAAGGCCTTCTCGACGGCTGCATTGTCGCGGTTTGCGCGAAGCTCTTGCAGACGCTTGATCTGGCTCTCGCGAACGGCCGTGTTGTCGACGGCGAGGATGTCGATCGGAGCCTCCTTTTCGAGGCGGTACTCGTTGACGCCGATGATCTTCTCGATGCCCGAGTCGATGCGTGCCTGCTTACGTGCGGCAGCCTCCTCGATACGCAGCTTCGGAATACCGGTCTCGATAGCCTTGGCCATACCGCCGAGCTTCTCGATCTCCTCGATATGCGCCCAAGCCTTGTGTGCGATCTCGTTGGTCAGCGACTCCACATAGTAAGAACCTGCCCACGGGTCGACCGAACGGCATACGTTGGTCTCCTCCTGAATATAGATCTGGGTGTTGCGTGCGATACGCGCCGAGAAGTCGGTCGGCAGCGCGATAGCCTCGTCCAGAGCGTTGGTGTGCAGCGACTGCGTGTGACCCAGAGCGGCGGCCATAGCCTCGATCGCAGTACGTGCGACGTTGTTGAACGGATCCTGCTCGGTGAGCGACCAGCCCGAGGTCTGGCAGTGTGTACGCAGAGCCAGCGACTTGGGGTTCTTCGGGTCGAACTGCTTGACGATCTTGGCCCACAGCAGACGTGCGGCGCGCATCTTGGCGATCTCCATGAAGTGGTTCATGCCGATAGCCCAGAAGAACGACAGACGCGGTGCGAACGCATCGATCGACATGCCGGCGTTGATACCTGCGCGCAGATACTCCAAGCCGTCGGCCAGGGTATATGCCAACTCGATATCCGAGGTGGCACCGGCCTCCTGCATATGGTAGCCCGAGATCGATATAGAGTTGAACTTGGGCATGTTCTGCGACGTATACTCGAAAATGTCGGCGATGATCTTCATCGAGAACTCGGGCGGATAGATATAGGTGTTACGCACCATGAACTCTTTGAGGATGTCGTTCTGGATCGTACCTGCGAGCTGGTCGAGCGTGCAGCCCTGCTCCAAACCTGCCACGATGTAGAATGCCAGCACGGGCAGCACGGCGCCGTTCATGGTCATCGACACCGACATCTTGTCGAGCGGAATGCCGTTGAAAAGCACCTTCATATCCTCGACCGAGCAGATCGATACGCCGGCCTTACCTACGTCGCCCACTACGCGCGGATGATCGGCGTCGTAGCCGCGGTGCGTAGCAAGGTCGAATGCCACCGACAGACCTTTCTGGCCTGCGGCGAGGTTGCGGCGGTAGAATGCGTTAGACTCCTCGGCCGTCGAGAATCCGGCATACTGACGGATCGTCCACGGACGCATGACGTACATCGTCGAGTAGGGGCCGCGCAGGAACGGAGCTATACCCGCAGCATAGTTCAGGTGCTCCATGCCTTCCAGATCGGTTGCCGTATAGTCGACCTTGACGGGTATTCTCTCGGCAGTCAGCCAGTCCTCCTTAGAGGCGCTCTTGTCGGTGCAGCAGGCCGTGCCGGTTGCGCCGTTATATGCTAATTCTGAAAATTTTGCTCTCATTGCTTGCTATCGTTAAATACCAAGTTTGTTCAAATAATCTTTCAAAGTCTCCAAAACGTTGCTCTTGACGTTGATGAAGTTGGTAATGCCCTGAGCTTCCAATTCGGGTGCGCATGCGGGTGCGCCCGCAACCACCAGAATGGCGCGGTCGGCCAGCAGCTCCTTGACCTTGGGCGCTACCGTTGCGTAGTCGTCGTCCGACGAGCATACTACGACGATCTCGGCCTTCGATGCTATGGCAGCCTCGACACCCTCCTCGATCGACTTGAAGAACGTATTGTCCATTACGCGTATGCCTGCGCATGCGAAGAAGTTGCAAGAGAACTGCGCGCGTGCGCGAGCCATTGCCAGCGAGCCGCAAGTGAGCATGAACGCCTTGGGCGTCTTGCCGCTGCGGTCTACCTTCAAGCGCATGGCCTCGAATGCCATGGCGCCGCGGTAGGGCGTGAGACGGTTCTCCTCGCCTGCGGCACGCGTTACGCACTGCTCGGCGATAGCCTTGTCGGCCACCTCGTTGAAGTTGGGATACTGGTTGGCACCCAGCAGCGTCAGACGGCGCGTGGCGATGTTCTTGTCCTTGGTTGCGGCCGAAGCCTTGACGCGCTCGACGATCGCGCCTGCGCGGAACGCCTCGATGTAGCCGCCCTTGTCCTCGATCTCGCGGAACAGAGCCCATGCCTGCTCGGCGATCTCCTTGGTCAGGTTCTCTATATAGTAAGAACCGCCGGCGGGGTCGACGACATGATCCATGTGCGACTCGTGCTTCAACAGCAGCTCGGTGTTGCGTGCGATGCGCATCGAGAACTCGGTCGGAGCCTCGAACGCATAGTCGAACGGCGTGACCTCCAACGAATGCACGCCGGCGATAGCTGCCGACATGGCCTCGGTGGTGCCGCGCAGCATGTTCACGTAGGGGTCGTATACGGTCTGGTTCCAGGCAGATGTAGTGGCGTGCGCGAACATCTTGCAAGAGCACTCCTTCTCGGGGTTGTAGCCCTTGACGATGTTGGCCCACAGCAGACGTGCGGCGCGGAACTTGGCCATTTCGAGGAAGTAATTCGACGTTACGGCCAGCGAGAAGCGGATCTTGCGTGCCACCTGATCGATCGACAGGCCCAGATCGGTCAGACGAACGATATACTCGTGTGCGGCCGAGAGCGAGAATGCGAGCTCCTCGACGATAGTCGAGCCGGCGTTGCTGAACGTGGCGCCCGAAACGTTGACGATACGCACGTGCTTATAATCGTCGGTAGCCTTGATAAGCTCGGCTATGCGGGCGAAGCACTTCTCGCCGTTGTTGCAGCAGAAGTCGCCCTTGACCGACAGGTCGGCGATGATCGGGTCGATGCAGAAGTTGGCGCGCAGATCGTCCTTGGCCACGCCATGACGCTCGGCGTATGCGATGACCATTTCGGCGATGTGCGAGACCTTAGAGCCGCAGAACGTCAGCTCGACGGCCGGCAGAACGATGCCCGAGAGAAGCTCGTCGAGCTGCTGCGCCGTGAACTCCTCGCTCTTGATGCAGAAGCCGATCGAGTCGACACCCGATTCGAGCAGTTTGAGCGCCGTGCGGTTGGCCTCCTTAGGGCACTCGACCGCAACGGTCTGATGAACGAGCCACGTGTTGTCGTTGTGCGTTCCTCTTACATAGGGGAATCGGCCTGCCTCGGCTTGCAGAAAGTCTATGCCTTCGAGGTTGGCAGCGCGATAGTAGGGACGGACATTGAAGCCCTCGCCCGTTTTCCATACCAACTTGCGCTCGTAGTCGGCGCCTTTAAGGTCGGTTGTTATCGCGGCTTCCCACTGCTCGGTGGATACCGGCGGGAACTCCGTAAACAACTTTTCTTTGGTATTTGCCATAACTGTTTTAGAGTTTAATTAAATTATAAGTGAGTTGAAGTTTCTTCTCAATCTGCTTACCTTAATATAAAAGCACACAAAGTTACTAAATTATCATCAAAAGCAAAGTAAAAGTGTTATAAAATTAACAGCCGTTCGGGCGCGGCGCTTTTGCGTATTGGCTATTTGGTGTAAAATTGGGCTATATCGGAAATGGATTCGCCGTTTGCGATAAAACGTGATTTTCGGAAAAGTGCGAGAAATTTTCTGCGATTTCCGGATTTTATGCTGCCGAATCGTCGTATGCCGCTTGAAAATGATCGTTATTTTGATAAAATGTTGAAAAAATATGCGGACTTCGGCGATAACATCGCAAATGCGTGCGTACCTTTGCGGTGTAGGTTTTTCAAATAAAATACAAATTTATAAACTCGATAGATATGTCGTTGTTGCGTTTCAAAATGGTCGACGCCGCCATAAACCACAAGGCCGTCGAAGTGAAGGCACCGGGTCGTCTGCCGTCCGAATATTTTGCCTCGAAGGTCTTTTCGCGCAGTGTGATGCGCAAGTATCTCAACAAACAAACATATGAAGCATTGATAGATACGATGCAGCACGCTACGCCGCTCACGCTCGACGTGGCCGACGGCATCGCCGCCGGCATGCGCCAGTGGGCGCTCGACAACGGGGCCGACCACTACACCCACTGGTTCCAGCCGCTTACGGGCGGCACGGCCGAGAAGCACGATTCGTTCTCGGAGCCCGACGGGGCGGGCGGCGTGTTGGAGGAGTTCTCCGGCAAGCTGCTCGTGCAGCAGGAGCCCGACGCCTCGTCGTTCCCCAACGGCGGTATACGCAATACGTTCGAGGCGCGCGGCTATTCGGCATGGGATCCCGCCTCGCCGGCTTTCATCGTCGGCACGACGCTATGTATCCCGACCGTCTTCATCTCCTATACGGGCGATGCGCTCGACTATAAGGTGCCTCTTCTGAGGTCGATATCGGCTATCGACCGCGCCGCGACCGAGGTGTGCCGCTACTTCGACAAGTCGGTCGAGAGGGTATACTCCTATCTGGGCTGGGAGCAGGAGTACTTTCTCGTCGACGAGAGCTTGTGGGCTGTGCGCCCCGATCTGATGCTTACCGGCCGTACGCTCATGGGACACGAGTCGGCCAAGAACCAGCAGTTGGAGGATCACTATTTCGGCGCCATTCCCGAGCGCGTGATGTCGTTCATGCGCGATCTCGAATACGAATGCCTGATGCTCGGCATCCCGTTGAAGACGCGCCACAACGAAGTGGCGCCCAACCAGTTCGAGCTGGCTCCGGTCTACGAGCAGGTCAATCTGGCCAACGACCACAACCAACTGCTGATGACAATCATGGATAAGGTCGCGCGCCGCCACAATTTCCGCGTGCTGCTGCACGAGAAACCCTTCAAGGGCATCAACGGCTCGGGCAAGCACTGCAACTGGTCGATCGGCACCGACACGGGCGTCAACCTCATCGGCCCCGGCCGCACGCCCTCGGAGAATCTGCAATTCATAACGTTTCTGGTAAATGTCATAGCTGCCGTACACCGCCACAACGGAGTGTTGAAGGCGTCGATCATGAGCGCCACCAACGCCCACCGTCTGGGCGCCAACGAGGCGCCGCCGGCGATCATCTCGACATTCCTCGGCACGCAGATATCGACCGTGCTCGACAAGTTGGAGCACAGCAAGAGCGACGGCGCCATACGCTTCGATGCCAAGAACGTCTTCAAGATGAGCGGCGTACAGCATATCCCCAATATCTTTCTCGACAACACCGACCGCAACCGTACCTCGCCGTTCGCATTTACGGGCAACCGCTTCGAGTTCCGTGCCGTCGGTTCGTCGGACAACTGCGCCGAGGCCGTCATAGCTATCAACACGATCGTCGCCGAGCAGCTGACCATGTTCAAGCGCGATGTCGACGCGCTGATCGAGTCGGGCGTCCGCAAGGAGAAAGCCATATTCGACGTGCTGAAACGTCTTATCCGCCAGAGCCGCCCCATACATTTCGACGGCAACGGCTACTCCGACGAGTGGCGCGCCGAGGCCGAGCGCCGCGGACTCGACTGCCAGACCTCGACGCCTCTTATCTTCGACCGTTATCTGGACAAGGCTGCGGTGGAGATGTTCGAGTCGATGGGCGTCTATAACAGGGTGGAGATCGAGGCGCGCACCGAAGTCAAGTGGGAGACCTACACCAAGAAGATACAGATCGAGGCACGCGTACTGGGCGATCTGGCCATGAACCACATCCTGCCTATCGCGTCGAAATACGAGGGCATGCTGCTCGACAAGGTCTACAAGATGCGCCAGCTCGACCTCGCGGCATCGTCCGACATGGAGCTGATCCTGCGCATACAGAAGCACACAGCAGCCATACAGACCCTCTGCGGCGAGATGATCGATGCCCGCAAGGCCGCCAACCGCATCACTGCCGAGCGCGAAAAGGCGATAGCCTACCACGACAACGTCGCCGTCTATCTCGACCGCATACGCACGCATATCGACAAACTCGAAGAGATCGTCGACGACCAGCTTTGGCCGCTGCCCAAATACCGCGAGCTGCTCTTCATCCGATGATCTGTCCGCCGAAAGCCGCATTGTGCTCGCCGGGATGGTTATGCGTTCACTTGCGGCGTTTCTGGCGTAAATACATCCGCCCAGCTTGCACGGACGTGTCCTGTCCCTTGCGCTGCGCCAGAGACCTGAGATAACGGATATGCCGTTCGAGCCGGCAGTCAAACGGTCTGCACGCCTATGCGTGCAGACCGTTGTTCTTTGCGCGGTGTTCGGCTGCAAGCCGTGTCGCTTGCCGGGAGCCCGCAGCCTGCCGACGCAGGTTACTGCCGCGAGCTCTCCAACCACTCGTTGCGGGCGTTCGTCCCAGGCACCTCGATCGCCAGATGCGCGAACCAGCTGTCGTCGTCTGCGCCGTGCCAGTGCCTGACGCCGGCGGGGATCGTTACCGCATCGCCCGGCGCGAGCCGGCGCACGGGCTCGCCCCACAGCTGATACAGCCCGTGACCGGCCACCGCCACGAGTATCTGTCCGCCGCCCTCGTCGGCATGGTGTATGTGCCAGTTATTGCGGCAGCCCGGGGCGAATGTCACGTTAAAGACCTTTGCCGCAGCATCTACCGACAGCGGACAGATAAAACTCTCGCCCGAGAAGTATCTGGCGAATCCGGTGTTCGGCTCGCCGATAGGAAACATTATCTCCCGTTCGAACTCCGCACGGCCGTTGTCGCCGCCGGTATCGGCCTTCGTCTCCTCCTCTCCTTCCTGCTCGTTCCATATCCCGGTGGCCAGACGGAATGCCGCCCACGCCTTGGGCCAGCCGGCATAGAACGCTATGTGCGTTATGATATCGGCTATCTCGCCGCGCGTGATTCCGTTGTCGCGCGCCGTTTGCAAGTGGTAGGCGAGCGACGAGTCGGTTATCCCCTGACTGATAAGCGCGGTAATCGTTACCAGGCTGCGGTCGCGCAGTCCCAGATCTTCGGTGCGGCTCCAAACCTCGCCGAAGAGTACATCGTCGTTGAGGCGGGCGAACTGCGGCGCGAAGTCGCCCAGAGCATCCCTGCCCGCGGTCTGCTTTACTCTCTCTTGTGCTTTCGTCTCTAATGGCATGATTGCGATTGTTGCGATTGTCATTGCCTGCAATAACAATCCGGTTGAACGTGATTTCATTCGTTTTTCGATTTCATATTGCAAATTTATCGCAGCCTCGAAGATCGGCGCAGCCACTTTTTACGTTTTGTCCGACACTTTTTCCGCAATTATGCCGGCGCGGGGAGAAACATTGCTTAACTTTGCATGTGACCGATACATTAGTATATACCGAGGATATAGGACGGGTTCGCTTCCGCGAGCTGGCCGGATGCTGCGTGCACATTTTGTGTCTTGCCGGGCACATGGAGTTCGGTTATGCGGGACGTAGATTCTCCGTAGAGAGCGATGACGCGGCGATTATCGGTTCGCCGTTGCTGGTCGCCGACCTCGCCGTATCGCCCGATTTCAGGTCGCTTGCATTCGTGGCCTCGCACCGCTTTCTCGAAGCGCAGCTGCCTTCCAACCACTTCGGTATAGGCGGCAGCATCACTCTTTTCGACAATCCTGTCATCGGCCTTACCGCCGACGGGGCGGCATGCCTCGAAGCCGACCTGCGCGATATGGGGCGGCGTCTGGCTCAGCGCGGGCGTCTGTTTTACGAAGAGTCGATCGGAGCGGCTGCCCTTGCGATGATGTACGATCTGTTCGAGTTCCATGCCGCGCGCGACAACACAGTGCGCTCGACCGACCGTGCGTCGTATGTCGTCAGGCGCCTTATGGATCTGCTGTCGACGGGCGTCTGCGAACGGCGGCGCAGCGTGGGCTATTTCGCCGCACAGCTCAACGTCACGCCCAAATATCTCTCCGACACGGTACGCCGCCAGACAGGTCTTAGCGTGACCCACTTTATCGATGTGCATACCGTGCCGATCATCAAACGCTATCTCGACGATGCGTCGCTCTCCGTTACGATGATCGCCGAGCGCATGGACTTCTCCTCGCCCTCCTACTTCGCGCGTTACGTGCGGCGTCTGCTCGGACTCTCGCCCGCCGAGTACCGTTCTGCACGCATGCCGGTGTGCTCTATCGGCTGACGCGCATCAGCCGCTGCATCGCCCTTTTTTTTGCCGCATTGCCGCCCGGAGTTTGCTTTTGCGCTCGCTTATGCGCGTATTTGACTACGTCGAATATACTTCCGCTCGGCAAAATGCAAGTAAACTTGCTTTTGCCCTCGCTTATTCGTATATTTGTAATCATATTATCCGTGTTATGAAGAGACTGCTCATACTTTTTCTGGCGTTGACGACGTGGCCGGTCGCTGCGCAGCGTGTTACATACACCCGAATGGCCGAGGCGCGCAATGCCGCTACCTACCCGTCGGGCAAGGCGCCCGAGTTCCAGCCTGCGCAGATGCGCTCGCTCGCTGACGGCCGGCGTTTCGTCCGCATCGAGGACGATGCCCTCGTCGCACGACCCTATACGCTCGACGGCCGCAGCGAAAGGCTGTTCGAAGTAGAGGGCGGCCGCATACTATCGGCGGCGCTCTCGCCCGACGAGAGCCTCGCACTGTTGGAGCTGCTTCCCGAGGGCGGCACCTCGCCCCGCAAGCCGATATACCGCCATTCGTTTACGAGCGACTATACGGTCATCGACCGCAGCGGTCGCCGTCTTGCCGGCTTCGACGGCATACGCGACGTGGCCTTTTCGCCCGATTCGCGCTCGGTGGCCTATGCCAAGGACAACGACCTGTATCTGTTCGACCTGGCAAAGGGCTGCACCACGCGCCTGACGGACGACGGCGAGTGGAACGCGACGATAAACGGCACGACCGACTGGGTATACGAGGAGGAGTACGGCTCGACGAAGGCTTATGCCTTCTCGCCTGACTCGCGCTATGTGGCCTATCTGCGGTTCGACGAGAGCCGCGTGCCGCTGTTTGAGATGATGCGTTACGACGGCGAGCTGTATAACCGCGCCTACCGCTTCAAGTATCCCAAGGCCGGCGACGACAACTCTGTCGTCACGCTGCATGTCTACGACATCGCCACAGGCCGCACGCAAGCCGTGCCTGCGGGCGATAATACCGATCAGTATATCCCCTGCATCGGGTGGACGCCTGCGGGAGAGCTCTATTTCTATCGTGTCAACCGCAAGCAGAACCTCTTCGAAGTCGTGGTATGCGACGACGAAGGCGGCCTGAGAACGATCTACCGCGAACAGTCGCCGCGATATGTCGAGCGCCCCTCGCTGTCGACCGTAACGTTCCTCGACGGCGATCGCTTCATCGTCCGCGAGGAGACATCGACGGGCTGGTTCCACCTATATCTGCACGACACCGAGCGCGGACGCATACGCCCGCTGACCTCGGGCGAGTGGGAGGTCGTATCGCTCGTCGGCGTCGATGCCCGCGGCCGCTACATATATTATATATCTACCGAGCAGTCGCCCCTCTGCCGCAATCTCTACCGTCTCGACATGCGTTCGGGACGCAAGACGTGTCTGGGCGACGGCGGCGGAGAGTGGCGGGTATATCCGTCGCAGGGCATGAATTATTACGCCGCGACCCACTCTACGGCCTCGTCGGCACCGCGCAGCGCCGTATACGATGCCGAGGGACGCATCGTCTGCGACCTCGACCCCGCTCTGCCTGCCGACGCCGCTGCGGCCGAGCCGGCCTTTGCCATGCCCGGGAAACGGTTCTGCAACTTCACTACCGAGCGTGGCGACAAACTCGATTACTACCTGATCTATCCCGCCGGCTTCGATCCGTCGCGCCGCTATCCGGTGCTGCTGACCCAGTATTCGGGTCCCGGTTCGCAGCAGGTCGCCGACCGCTGGGGCGGCGACTGGGAGGAGACGCTGGCGCTGAACGGATATATCGTGGCATGCTGCGACGGCCGCGGCACGGGCTTCCGCGGAGAGGAGTTCAAGAAGGTTACATACGGCGATCTCGGCCGCCGCGAAGTCGAGGACCAGCTCTCGTTCGCGCGTCATCTGGCATCGCAGCCATACGTCGATTCGTCGCGTATCGGCATCTACGGCTGGTCTTACGGAGGCTTCATGGCTCTGGGTTGCGCTTTGAAGGGCGACGGACTGTTCCGTATGGCTATCGCCGTGGCTCCCGTCACGTCATGGCGCTATTACGACAGCATCTATACCGAGATATACAACGATCTGCCGCAGGATAACCCCGCCGGCTACGACGACAACTCGCCGATCAACTTCGCCGACCGTCTGAGCTCGTCGACGCGTCTTTTGATCGTACACGGCACGGCCGACGACAATGTGCATTTCCAGAACGCCATGGAGATGTGCCGTGCGCTGAACCGCGCGGGCAAGCTCTACGACATGATGATATACCCCGACCAGAACCACTCGATGATGCCCGATGCGAAGGTGAATATCCGCGAGAAGCTGGTTGAGTATACTCTGCGAAATCTCTGATTCGGGGCGGTTGCCGCGGCGTCATGCTGTTCGCTGCGACATGCCGGATAAAAGACTCCCCCGCCGCATTGCGCGGCGGGGGAGTTTCCGTTCGAGGGCGGTGGTGCGCCCATATTGTAAGTAGGGTAGTGCCCGCCATGGAAGCATCGGCGCCTCAGTCGAGCGAGCAGGGAAGTCTTCGTCGAGCGAGCGTATCGCACACTCGCGGCCGGACGAATCTCCCGACCGCTTTCGCGGCACGCTACTCTACGCGGATGAACTTCTCTACACCCATGGATTTGGCTTTGAGTATGAGCTCCTCGTTGTTGTCCGATACAACCAGCAGTTTGTCGCCCGCCGCAAGACGCGTATGACCCTGCGGCACGAAGTACTTGCCGCCGCGGCATATCATCACTACGAGCGTTCCGCCGGGCAGCTTGATCTCTTTGAGCGTGTCGCCCTGCACGAGCAGCGATTCGTTGACCTCGATCTCCGAAAATTCGCTCTTTACGCTGTCGGGCATGTTCAGCTTGAATACGCTCTCCAACTCCTCGTAAGCCAGCCCGAGCCAGTTGGCCATGCCGCTTACGGTCGTACCCTGCACCACGAGCGAGATTATCGTAACGAGGAAGACGACATTGAATATGTATTCGGCATTTTGCACGCCCTCCAATACGGGGTATGTCGCGAATATGATCGGCACGGCACCGCGCAAGCCCACCCAAGAGACGTATATGCGAGCCTTGGCCGTGAAGTGCTTGAAGGGTGCGAGCAGCAGCAGCGTGGCTACCGGACGCGCGAAGAATATCATGAACGCGCCCACGGCCAGACCCATTATCACGACATCGGACTGCAACAGCTCGTTGACGTCGACCAGCAGACCCAGCGCGAGGAACAGCACTATCTGCAACAGCCACGTGAAACTGTCGAAGAACGTCATCAGCATGTGGCGGTGCACTATGCGGTAGTTGCCCACGACAAGGCCGGTAATGTATACCGCCAGATAGCCGTTGCCGTATGCCAGCGTCGTGAACGAGAACGAGAAGAAGGCGCATGCCAGCAGCATGATCGAATAGAGCGACTGGTTGGAGCGGATGTTTATGCGGTTGATGATCCACACCGACGCCCGTCCGAACATGTATCCCAGCGCCGAGCCGACGATCATCTGCACGGCGAACGTGCGCAGCGTGTCGACCCAGTCGAAATCGCCGTGTCCTCCTCCGCCGGCCAGCGATACGAGCAGCACCGTGAGGATATATGCCATGGGGTCGTTACTGCCGCTCTCCAACTCCAACATCGGCCTGAGGTTCTGTCGCAGCCCCTGCTTCTTCGAGCGCAGGATCGAGAATACCGAGGCCGAGTCGGTCGACGACATGGTCGCCGCCAGCAGCAGAGCCGCCACGAACGACATCTCGATGCCGACGTACGGCGCGACGAAGTAGACGAAGCCTCCCACGATCAGTGCCGTGGCAACGACGCCCAGCGTGGCCAGTACCACGCCGGCGGTCATCACGGGACGTATCTGCGAGAACTTCGTGTCCATGCCGCCCGAAAAGAGGATGATGCAGAGCGCGATCATACCTATGAACTGCGTAAATTCGTAGGAGTGGAACGGAATGAAATCGTTGTACCCGAAGACCATGCCCACGCCCAGAAACAGCAGCAGCGCCGGTGCGCCCAGACGATAGGCCACCTTTCCGGCCAGCACGGCTATGAACAGGAGCAGGGCTCCGACCAATAGAAAATTCTCGTTCAACATACCTCCAAATTTTTGGCGTTTATACTATCCGTCCGCAGCGCCTCCCCTTCTTGTGCGGGCAGCCGGCTCTATGCTGCGCTCTGCATTGCCTCGGGGCGGCCGTTATCTCTTTGCGGCGACACCCGTTATTACAGTATCTCCTATCGGGCGACGGTCGAACTCCGCATAGGCATATACGCGTCGTGCACTCATCGCGCTGCGCGGAGAGACGTACTCGACGAGCGTGACCGCCGAGACATTCGTCTCGGGCAGCGCGTCTATCGCCTTCTGGTCGCCCTCGATGACGGCACGGCGCAGCTCGGTCAGCTGCTCGTGGCGGTAGTAGCGCTCCCTGCGGCGCAGATATACGCCGTCGGGACGGTAGTAGGGTACTCTGCCCTGGCCGAAGAGGCGTGTCGTTGCCGCTATCAATCCCCACAAGAGCATCGTCGAGCCGATGAGCAGCATTGCGGCATCGAGGTTGCCCGAATCCGAGTCTATCGCGACGGTGTCGACTACGAGCAGCGCCGCACCCGCAAGCGCAATCGCCAAAGGTTTGACCACAGGGCGGCGGCGAGCCTCGACGACTCCGCCCGGCAAGGCGTACAGTGCCTCGCAAATATCATTCGTTTTCATAAGTTCGTTTGCTTTCTGTGCGACCCTTCGCCCTCCCGCTGCGGATCTTCTTTTTGGACAGCGGGCGGAACGGATCGCTCAGGTTCGTTAATATGTTTTTCGGGGAGCATCGGCGCCTCCCCGTGCGCACGGCATGCCCTCGGGGCGTATGCCGGCGCTAAATAACGAGCCGCCGCACGCGGATCAGATAGTGATCCGCAGCGCGCGAAGCGAACAATATCTTATGGTTGTACAATCCATAGCGGACGCCCGCCGTCGACGAGTCTATGGCGCGCGACTTGAACCCCGACTGCGAGTGCGACGACTCGGCGCGGGTATGACCGGGCTGCGTGCGCAGCGAGGCGGGTGCCGGACGAGCCGGCGTGATGCCCGTCGATGCTGTCGCCGCGCAGCATATCTGTCTGAGCTCGGTGAGGGCGAGCGGCCGCGATGTGTCGTCGCCGCAGCTTTCGCTGACGAATGCGACGCTGTCGGCCGTCCCGGCGCAGTCGGCCTCTTCCGAGAGCGCAGCGGTCAGCAGCGATGCGGCCGCAACGGCCAGCAGCGTTATTATCATCCTCGCTCCTCTCATCACTGCGGTATGAACGTATAGGTTATCTCTCCCTCTTGCGTGGCGGGTGCCGAGGGGTTTATGTCGAATACCGACCGGAGTGCGGCCTGCCTCGCTATCTCTTTCATCGACTGGTCGCCGCCCGACCACGACTTTATATGCGCCGTCTTTACCTTGCCGCCGCGATCGACCCATACCGATACTACCACCTCTCCGCCTCCCTCGCAGCGGTATGCCGGCTGGTATAGCGAACGGTGATGACGCACCGGCGAGCGGAATACGTAGCTTATCGTCACGCGGCCGCTGAACTTTCCGCTCTCCTTGTCTTTGCCCTGGCCGCCTGCACCGCTGCCCGAGCCGCCGCCCTGACCTATGGCGCCGACGCTCTTCATGCCGCGCTCGTATTCGCTGCGGTTGGCTGCGGCCTCCGAGGCCACCTTGTCCATAAGCTCCTGCGTCGTCGCGTCGTACTGCGGTGCCGATGCGGCGCTCTTATCCGCCGCTTCGTTCGAGGCTGCGTTCTTGACCTGCGACCAGTCGAACTGCCGCTGCTCGATCTCGCGGATCAGCTCGTCGCGCCGGCGTCTGAGGCGCTCCGCTTCGTCTAAGAGCTGCTCGTCCGCAGCTTCGAATACCACTCCGAATGCGACGGGTTTGCGCTCCACCTCGACCCGTGCCACCCACATGGCGCTTACCAGCGACGAGTATAGCAGCAGCACGGCGCACAGACCCAGCCGATGCTCGTAGAGCCATTCGCCCAAGCTGCGCCGGTGCATGTCGACGGCCGGACGCCTCCGCCGCGGACGGCTCGCCGTCGCTGCCGAGACCTCGTGCGATTTTTGTCGTCGTGTGCTCTCTGTCATTGCCTGTCGATTATTCCGAGCAAAAATACTATTTTTTCCGGAAAAAATCTGTACCTTTGCATACTATTACATAAATTTAACGTAAGTATGGCTACTAAACAACGAACCCTGGCCGCACCTATCTCGTTCGAAGGCAAGGGTCTGCATACAGGCCTTAACGTCAGAATGACTGTTTGTCCCGCTCCCGAAAACAGCGGCATCGTTTTCCGCCGCATCGACCTCGAAGGCTCGCCTGTCATACCCGCTCTGTGCGAATTTGTAACCGACACTTCGCGCGGTACGACAATCGAGAAGAACGGCGTCAAGGTCAGTACGATAGAACATGTAATGTCGGCTCTGTGGACGCTCGGCGTGGATAACGCCGTAATCGATATCGACGCCCCCGAGACCCCGATCATGGACGGTTCGGCGCGCGAGTACGCCGCCCGCATCGTCGAGACGGGCACCGTCGAGCAGAACGCCGAGTGCAAGTATTACGAAGTCACGGAGAAGCACGTATATACGATTCCCGAGAAGGGCGTCGCCATAATCATCTATCCCGACGACGTATTCTCCGTCTCGGTGCACGTCGACTACAACTCCAAGGTCGTCGGCAACCAGTATGCCACATATTACCCCGGCGACGACTATGCCGAGAAGATAGCCCCCTGCCGCACCTTCGTCTTCCTGCACGAGCTGGAACCTCTGATGAAGATGAACCTCATCAAGGGCGGCGATCTCGACAACGCCATAGTCGTTGTCGAGAATCCCGTGTCGGACGACCAGCTGAGCCACCTCAAACAGATATTCGGCAAGGAGGACATCAGCATTACGGGCGGCTATCTCAACAACCTGCAACTGCGTGCCAACAACGAGCTCGCGCGCCACAAACTGCTCGATCTGTTGGGCGACTTCGCGCTGTTGGGCCTGCGCATCAAGGGACGCGTTTGGGCTACCCGTCCGGGACACTTCGCCAATACCGAATTTATGAAGGATATCCTTCGCATGATACGCCGCGACGGCGAGCAGCCGGCGTTCAAGTACAGTGCCAAGGAGCCTGCCAAATATACCATTTCGCAGATTCACAACCTGCTGCCTCATCGTTCGCCGTTCCTGCTGGTCGACAAGATATTCCATATCGACGAAAACTCGGTGGGCGGTATCAAGAACGTCACGATGGACGAGCCGTTCTTCATGGGGCACTTCCCCAAGGAGCCCGTCATGCCGGGCGTGCTGATCCTCGAATCGATGGCTCAGTGCTGCGGCGTTCTGGTGCTGAGCAAGGTGCCCGATCCGGAGAACTATTCGACATACTTCCTTAAAATCGACAACGTTCGCTTCAAGCGCAAGGTCGTTCCGGGCGATACCCTGCAACTCGAAACATTCATTACCGAGCCTATCCGCCGCGGTATTACCACGGCGCAGTGCAAGGCTTTCGTTGGCGGATCTCTGGTCTGCGAGGCCACGCTCACGGCGCAGGTGGTAAAGAATATGAAGTAACTAACCGTATAACAACCGACGCATGATAAGCAATTTAGCATACGTACACCCCGATGCGGTCATCGGCAGCAACGTGACCGTCGAGCCCTTCGCCTACATCGAGGGCGACGTGGTCATAGGCGACGACTGCTGGATAGGCCCCCACACGGCTATCTACGACGGTGCGCGCATCGGCAAGGGCAACAGGATACATCCCGGTGCCTCGATCGCCTGCCAGCCGCAGGACTTGAAGTTCGCCGGCGAGAAGTCGACGGCCGTCATCGGCGACTATAACGACATACGCGAATATGTGACCATATCGCGCGGCACGGCTTCGCGCGGCACGACGGTGGTGGGCAGCCACAACCTCCTTATGGCCTATGTACATGTAGCTCACGACGACGTTCTGGGCAGCCATTGCGTGCTGGCCAACCGCACCTCGCTCGCCGGCGAGGTCGAAGTCGGCGACTGGGTCGTCATAGGCGGCCATACGGCCGTGCACCAGTGGGTGCATATCGGCGACCACGCAATGATACAGGGCGGTGCGCTTATCGGGCAGGATATCCCGCCCTATATCATCGTTACCAACGGCGAGTCGCACTATGCCGGCATAAACAAGGTCGGGCTCTCGCGCCGCGGCTTTACGCCCGAGCAGATCGCCTCGATCCACGACACGTGCCGCATACTGTTCCAGAGCGAGCTGAACTACCTTACCGGCTGCGACAAGGTCGAGGCCGAGATTCCGCCTTCGCCCGAACGCGATGCGCTGGTAAAATTCGTCCGCTCTTCGCAGCGCGGCGTGGTCAAGCCCTATTCGCCGAGAACGAAATAGACCGAAAAATGTAGGAAACAGGTCGAAATATTAGGTATTCGATAAAATTATACCTATATTTGCACCATAAGAAGCAGACGAGGGGACGAATAGTCCCCTCGTCTCGTGAATATGATTTGACGAATTAAACGATACCACTGACAAAATGATTGACAGCAAAAGAGTTATAGAGATTGCCGAGCGCAACATCGCGGGCACCGACATGTTCGTCGTCGACTGCACCTCGTCGCCCTCGGGCGATATCGAGCTTATTATCGACAGCGATACGTCCGTATCGATCGATGCGTGCGCCTATCTGAGCCGCGCCATAGAGGCCGAGCTCGACCGCGAGCAGGAGGACTTCTCGCTTACGGTGGCTTCGGCCGGCATCGGATCGGAGCTTCGTTCGCTGCGCCAGTATCGCAAGCTGGTCGGCTCGTCGATCGAAGTGCTGCTCGTCGACTCGGAGAAGATACTCGCACAGCTCGATACGGTCGACGAGGAGGGTATCACGCTCTGCTACGACGAGCGTCGTCAGGTCGAGGGCATGAAGCGCAAACAGACGGTGCGCGTGACGCGTCGCTACGAGTGGTCGCAGATCCGCCGCGCCAAGGAGTGGCTCGATTTCAAGTAGCCCGAACGAAAATTCAATAAAATATATAAAACGAGAAACAACGATGAATTATGTGAATCTTATCAGCAATTTCGCTGAGTTCAAGGAGTTGAAGAGCATCGACAACACTACGCTGATCGGTGTTTTGGAGGATGTCTTCCGTCACGCTTTGCAGAAGCAGTTCGAGAGCGACGAGAATTTCGACGTCATCATCAACCCCGAGAAGGGCGATTTGGAGATCTGGCGCAACCGTACCGTCGTCGAGGACGGGGCGGTCGAGAACCCCAACACCGAGATTTCGGTGTCGGAGGTCAAGGCGATCGACCCCACCTACGAGGTGGGCGACGAGTATGCCGACCAGATCGACATGACCAAGTTCGGCCGTCGCGCCGTGCTGTCGCTGCGTCAGAATCTGGCATCGCGCATCCTCGATCTGGAAAAGGCCGCACTCTTCGAGAAGTATTCGGAGAAGGTGGGCGAGATCATCGCCGGCGAGGTCTATCAGGTGTGGAAGCGCGAGGTGCTGATCCGCGACGACGACGACAACGATCTCTCGCTGCCCAAGTCGGAGCAGATCCCCAACGACTTCTATCGCAAGGGCGATACCATCAAGGCCATCGTCAAGAGTGTGGAGATGAACAACAACCAGCCCCGCATCATCCTTTCGCGTACCGACAACCAATTCCTCGAACGTCTCTGCGAGCAGGAGGTACCCGAGATCTACGACGGTCTTATCACGATCAAGAAGATCGCGCGCATCCCCGGCGAGAGAGCCAAGGTCGCCGTCGAATCGTACGACGACCGCATCGATCCGGTGGGCGCCTGCGTGGGTATGAAGGGCTCGCGTATCTACACTATTGTCAAGGAGCTGCGCAACGAGAATATCGACGTAGTGAACTACACGGCCAATACGTCGCTGATGATACAGCGTTCGCTCAATCCTGCCAAGATATCGAGCATCACTATCGACGAGGAGAAGAAGACGGCCGCCGTATACCTCAAACCCGAGGAGGTGTCGCTGGCTATCGGCAAGGGCGGTCTCAACATCCGTCTGTCGAAGATGCTTACCGGCTACGACATCGACGTCTACCGCGAGGTCGAGGAGGAGGATGTGGCTCTTACGGAGTTCGCCGACGAGATCGAGAGCTGGATAATAGATGCATTGAAGAGCGCCGGCTGCGATACGGCCAAGAGCGTTCTGGAACTTCCCGTCGAGGAGATAGCCTCGCGTGCCGACCTTGAAATCGAACAGGCTCAGAAGGTCGTCGAGATACTCAAAGCCGAGTTCGAATAGCGGCATACGATAAAAAACAATGCAAACGCAAGAAAGAATAGATTGATGGATAACAATAGAAAATTAAGACTTATACAGGTTGCCAAGGAGTTCAAGGTGGGATTCAATACGATCGCCGATTTTCTCCAAAAGAAGGGCATCCAGAGCGACGGTTCGCCCAGCTCGCTGGTTACGCCCGAGGTCTATGCCGTGTTGGAGAAGGAGTTCGGCCGTAATCGCATCTCGGGTAACGAGCGCAACGCCGTGCGTGAACGCATATCGCAGAAACAGACCACAGTAAGCATTACCTCTCAGCAGTCTCGCCCCAAGGAGGACGAGGAGATAGTCATCAAAAGCAACGTAATCAGCATAAAGGACGAGATACCTTCGCCCAAATTCCTCGGCAAGATCGATCTCGACGGCGGCCGCAGCGGCGCTAAGCAGGCGCCCAAGACGCCCGAGAAGCCTGCCGAGAAGGCCGCTGCCGCACCGGCACAGCAGCCTCAGACGCCGAAGACCGCGCCGCAGAGCCCTGTCGCCGACAAGGCCGTTGCAGCCGACAAACCGGCCGATATCGTCCGGAAGTCTGCCGAGCCCGTACCTGCGGCCGCAGCGCCGGCGCCGACACCGGCACCCGCTCCGGCACCCGAGGCCCCGAAAGCCGAGGAGCAGCCCAAGGCGGAGGCTCCGAAGGACAACATCTTCCGTCCCAATACCACGCAGCTGCGCGGACCGCAGATCATCGGTACGATGGACGTGTCGAACATGGTCCCGGGCGGCAAGCACAAGCGCAAGCGTCTGGACAAGGAGAAGGTCGACGTCAACAAGCCGCAGCACGGCGGCAAGGGCAAGGAGCAGTCGGGACGCGGCGGCAATGCCCAGGGAGGCGGTGCCGGCAAGGGACAGCCGGGACAGCGTCAGGGCGATGCCAAGAAGTTCAAGAACAAGAAGAACCAGCCCAAGCCTATCGTCCGCCCCGAAGTGAGCGACGAGGAGGTACAGAAGCAGATCAAGGATACGCTGGCTCGTCTTACCTCCAAGGGCGCTAAGTCCAAGGGCGCCAAGTACCGCAAGGAGAAGCGCGAGGAGGTGCGCGAGAAGCTCAACGAGGAGATGGAGCGCGAACAGATGGAGCGCTCGGTATTGCGCGTGACGGAGTTCGTTACCGTGAGCGAGCTGGCTACCATGATGAACGTCTCGCCTATGGAGGTCATCTCGGCCTGCATGAATCTCGGCCTTATGGTCTCTATCAACCAGCGTCTCGACGCCGAGGCTCTGGTGGTCGTGGCGGAGGAGTTCGGCTTCAAGGTCGAGTTCGTCTCTGTCGAGATACAGGAGGCTATCGAGACTGTCGAGGACAGCGAGGAGGAGCTGGTTCCGCGTCCGCCTATCGTTACGGTCATGGGACACGTCGACCACGGTAAGACGTCGCTGCTGGACAACATCCGCAAGACGAATGTCACTGCGGGCGAGGCCGGCGGTATCACGCAGCATATCGGTGCCTACTCGGTCGAGCTCAACGGCCAGAAGATAACGTTCCTCGATACGCCGGGTCACGAGGCCTTCACGGCTATGCGTGCCCGCGGTGCCAAGATTACCGACGTTGCGATCATCATCGTCGCGGCCGACGACAACGTCATGCCGCAGACGGTCGAGGCTATCAACCATGCTCAGGCCGCAGGTGTGCCTATGGTCTTCGCGATCAACAAGATCGACAAGCCGGGCGCCAACCCCGACCATATCAAGGAGCAGCTCTCGCAGATGAACTATCTGGTCGAGGACTGGGGCGGCAAGTACCAGAGCCAGGATGTCTCGGCCAAGAAAGGACTCAATCTCGACAAGCTGCTCGAAAAGGTGCTGCTCGAAGCCGAGATGCTCGATCTTAAAGCCAACCCCGACCGCAAGGCCTCGGGTGCGGTCATAGAGTCGACGCTGGATAAGGGACGCGGCTATGTCGCGACGATCATGGTGCAGAACGGTACTCTGCGCATCGGCGACGTGCTGCTGTCGGGTACGTTCACGGGGCGTGTCAAGGCTATGTTCGACGAGAACGGACAGAAAGTCGCCGAGGCTGGTCCCTCGACGCCGGTTCAGGTGCTGGGTCTCAACGGTGCGCCTCAGGCCGGCGATACGTTCAACGTCATGGACGACGACCGCTCGGCGCGCGAGATCGCCAACAAGCGCGAGCAGTTGCAGCGCATGCAGGGCATCATGACCCAGAAGCACGTGACGCTCGACGAGATCGGCCGCCGCATCGCCATAGGTTCGTTCAAGGAGCTGAACATCATCGTCAAGGGCGATGTCGACGGCTCTGTTGAGGCTATGTCGGGCTCTCTTATCAAGCTCTCGAAAGAGACCGTGCAGGTCAACGTCATACATGCCGCCGTGGGTCAGATCTCGGAGTCCGACGTCCTGCTGGCTGCGGCCTCCAACGCGATTATCGTCGGCTTCCAGGTACGTCCGTCGGCCGCCGCGCGCAAGACCGCCGAGAAGGAGCAGATCGACATCCGCCTCTACTCGATCATCTACGATGCAATCAACGAGATCAAGGATGCTATCGAGGGTATGTTGGAGCCTGTGATGAAGGAGGAGATCGTATGCTCGGTCGAGGTCATGGAGGTGTTCAAGATCTCGAAGGTGGGTTCGGTCGCCGGCTGTATCGTCCGCGAGGGCAAGCTGCAACGTGCCACGCCTATCCGCGTCATCCGCGACGGTATCGTCATACACACCGGACGCCTCGGTTCGCTGCGCCGTTTCAAGGACGACGTGAAGGAGGTGCTCACCGGTCAGGACTGCGGCTTGAACATCGAGTCGTACAACGACATCCGCGTGGGCGATATCATCGAGGGCTACGAGCAGGTAGAGGTAAAGAGGAAATAGTTAATCAAGTATCATAACCTAAACTACTTTTTTTTAACAGTCATGAGTACTCAAATCAAGTTCACGACGCCCGATGAGGCGGTGAAAGTAATCAAGTCGGGCGACCATATCCACCTCAGCTCGGTGGCATCGGCTCCGCAGTGTCTTATCAAGGCCATGTGCCGCCGCGCCGACAACGGCGAGTTGCGCGACATCCACGTGCATCATCTCCATACGGAGGGTCCGGCCGACTATGCCGATCCCAAGTACGACGGCATCTTCCAGCTCGATTCGCTCTTCGTGGGCGGCAACGTGCGCAAGGTGACGCAGAGCGGCTATGCCGACTACATTCCGGTATTCCTGTCGGAGACGCAGCGCCTCTACCGTTCGGGTGCCGTTCCGTGCAACGTGGCTATGGTTCAGGTATCGCGCCCCGACAAGCACGGTTACGTGTCGCTCGGTACGTCGGTCGACGCTACGCTGGCCGCTATCGAGACTGCCGATACGGTCATCGCCGTCATCAACCGCCACGTGCCGCGTGCATTCGGCGATGCGATGATTCCGCTGTCGAAGATCGATCTGTTCGTCGAGGACGACACTCCGCTTATGGAGGCTCACTTCTCGGAGCCCAACGAGACCGAGACCAAGATCGGTAAGTATTGCGCCGAGCTCATCGAGGACGGTGCTACGCTGCAAATGGGTATCGGTGCGATCCCCAACGCCGTGCTGGCGCAGCTGGGCGGCCATAAGAACCTCGGTATACACACCGAGATGTTCGCCGACGGCGTACTGCCTCTGGTGGAGAAGGGCGTTATCAACGGCGAGGCGAAGAATATCGACAAGGGTATGATGGTGTCGACTTTCCTCATGGGTTCGCAGCGCGTCTACGACTTCATCGACGACAACCCCGGTGTCCTGATGAAGGACGTGGGCTATACCAACGACCCCTACGTCATCGCCAAGAACGACCGCGTGACGGCTATCAACTCGGCCTTGCAGGTCGACATCACGGGTCAGGTATGCGCCGACTCTCTGGGACGCAAGTTCTACTCGGGCGTCGGCGGTCAGGTCGACTTCGTATACGGTGCCTCTCTGTCGAAGGGCGGCAAGGCTATAATCGCCATGCCCTCTATTACCAACAAGGGTGTATCGAAGATCGCCGACGTGCTGACTCCTGGTGCAGGTGTCGTTACCACGCGTAACCACATGCACTGGTTCGTTACCGAGAACGGTGCCGTCGATCTCTACGGCAAGACGTTGCAGGAGCGTGCCCGCCTGATTATCTCGGTGGCACACCCCTCGGCTCAGGAGGAGCTCGACCGTGCCGCGTTCGAGCGCTACGGCGAACACCACCACTACGTCAAGAAGTATATGTGCAAGTAATCTGCATCTATGCCCCGAGGGCGTCTGCCGACGTCCCCGATACGAACCGCCCCGTCGCATTCAGCGACGGGGCGGTTTTTTTCCGATATATGCGATACGAGTCGGTATATGCGATACGAGCGTTCAGCTACTCTGCGTCGGGTTGCGTTTCTCCCTCCGCGAACATGTCGCATACATCCTCCCAGCAGCCGTCGTTGGGCGAGGGCTCTATGCCCAACAGATGACACAGCACGAGATATATGTTCAGATTCTGGAACGAACGCTGCTCGTAGCCCTTGCGGAACATGGGTCCAGAGGCGTAAAACACGGTGTGCATATCTCTCTCGAAGGGATCGAAGCCGTGCGTGCCGCCGGCGCGGGGCTTGTCGCAGTCGGCGTATTCTACCGTCCAGCCGTTGTCGGGCACCACCAGCAGGTTCGTTATGCGGTTGCGGTTGGTGCCGTAATGCCACTTCTCGGGCATCGAGTCGCGCTTGTATGCCTTGATATGTCCTATGCGGTCGATGATCTCTACGGCCGTGTCGAGATACTCCTCGTCGACCTCTATGCCGAGCGGCCGGCCTGACACGACCCTTGCTATATGACGCTCGTCGAGCGTTCCGTTGAGGTTTATATACCGCTCTTTCGAGAGCTGCGCCATGCCGTGGTCGGCCGTTACTATGAAGTTGATGCGGTCGAAGACGGGCGAGCGGCGTATCTCGCGGAAGAAGTACGCCAGTGCCGAGTCGATATGCTCTATCGTCGGTATTATCTCGTCCGAGTCGGGGCCGTACTCGTGCATGACGGCATCGGGCTCCTCGAAGTACCACATAACGAGATTGGGTATGCGCCCGTCGGCGGCCTCGCCGCACATGCTGGCCACTACCCAGTCGGCACGCTCGAAGTACGACGGCTCGTCGGTATAGCGCGTCCATATCGATGCCTGACGGCCTCCGATCTCGATGTCGCTGCCGGGCCACATGTATATATGCGCCGTTCTGCCCTGACGCTCGGCCGTGTTCCATATCGGGTCGCCGCCCCAGAAGCCGGGCGTAGCGGTGTCGGAGTGCTTGAATACCGACATCTCGCGACCGACCGAGCGGTCGTAGAATCCGTTGTTCACGATGTTGTGGCGGTCGGGGTGCAGTCCGGTGGCCATGGAGTAGTGGTTGGGAAAGGTGTTGGCCGGAAATACCGGATAGGTCTCGGCGAAGACACCGACGCGGCGCAGCGAGTCGAGCGTCGGCGTGTGGCATCTCTGGGGCAGGTCCCAGCGGAAAGCGTCCATCGAGAGTATTATTACGTAATGTTCGTCGTCTGCCGTGCGGCCGTCGCATCGTCCGGCCTGCTGTGCCCTTGCTGCGGTTGAGCATGCCAGCAGCAGTATTACGGCTGTTATGATTCTTTTCATCGGGTTGAGTTTTACAGGTGCAAAGATATTACATGTCGGCCGCAAAAGCAAGATTTGTCCTTATGCGGATCGGTGTTATAGTATTTGCTTATGGCCGGATAAAAATATACGATCGAAAACTTATGGCGTAACGGAAATAATGCTATATCTTTGACGAAAAGATAATAGAATTTGTAAGACCCATAAACGAAACTTATGAAAAAGCTTAAAGGAACCCGCACGGAGCAGAACCTCCGCGAAGCATTCGCCGGCGAGTCGCAGGCGCGCAACAAGTATACATACTTCGCCTCTAAGGCAAAGAAGGAGGGATATGTACAGATAGCCCGCATATTCGAGCAGACGGCGGCCAACGAGAAGGAGCATGCCGAGATATGGTTCAAGCTGCTGGGCGGCATCGGAACGACGGCCGAGAATCTCGCCGCCGCCGCCGCAGGCGAAAACTACGAGTGGACCGACATGTATGCGTCGTTCGCCGCCACGGCACGCGAGGAGGGCTTCGAGGATATAGCGCTGCTGTTCGAACAGGTCGGCCGGATCGAGAAGGAGCACGAGGAGCGTTACCGCAAACTGCTGTCGAATGTCGAGGGCGGACTGGTATTCTCGCGCGACGGCGACATGTTATGGCAGTGTTCGAACTGCGGCCATATACACGTCGGACGACAGGCACCCGAGATATGCCCCGTATGCGCCCATGCGCAAGGATACTTCGAGTTGAAGTCGGAGAATTATTGATACACCGTTATCGGGGTACGATTAGTGCAGGCCGTTTCCGTTTAGGAGCGGCCTGCATTGCAGTAAGGGCGGATGCCCGATGCCCCGCATGTAAATCGTAAATCTGTTGTTGTATGGAACTTTTCGCCATAGTTTCGGTGCCCTTTCTGGGGACGGTAATAGGGGCGGCCTTCGTGTTGCTGGCGCGCGGCGAGATGTCGTCGCTGCTGCAAAAGGGACTGTTGGGATTCGCCTCGGGCGTCATGGTCGCCGCGTCGGTGTGGTCGCTGCTGCTGCCCTCGCTCGATATGTCCTCGGCGCTGGGGGCATGGGCATGGGCACCTGCGTGCAGCGGTCTGGCGGCCGGCATGCTGTTCTTGCTGCTGCTCGATAACCTGATTCCTCACCTGCATCTCAATTCGTCGGAGCCCGAGGGCGTAAGGTCGGGGCTGGGGCGTTCGTCGATGCTTGTGCTGGCCGTCACGCTGCATAACATCCCCGAGGGCATGGCCGTGGGTGTGGTGGCTGCCGGAGCCATGAGCGGCGATATGGGCATTACGTTGAGCGGTGCCGTGGCGCTGGCGGCGGGCATAGCGATACAGAATGTCCCCGAGGGTGCGATAATCTCGCTGCCGCTGCGCTCGGAGGGCTTCACGCGCAGGCGCGCCTTCGTCTACGGCGCCTTGTCGGGCATAGTCGAGCCGATAGCTGCCGTGATTACGATATTGTTGATCGACAGCCTGCTGCCGATGATGCCGTATCTGTTGGGATTTGCGGCCGGTGCGATGTTGTATGTCGTTGTCGAGGAGCTTATCCCCGAGGCTCAGCAGGGGCACCACTCCAATCTGGGTACGTTGACCTTCGCCGTGGGATTCATCGTCATGATGATCCTCGACGTGGCGCTGGGATAGATCTTGTGAGATAGTGCGCAGGCCTGCGGTGCGGATCAGGCCTCGGCGACGATAGGTATGCGGCAGCGTTTCAACTCGCCCTCCAACTCCCGTTCGCGGCCGCCGAGACAGCGGTCGACCAGAGCATGGAATGCTGCCGAGTGGTTGTGGTGCACCGTATGGCACAGCTCGTGGATGATGACGAACTCTTGCAGGTGGCGCGGCAATGCCGCCAGAAAGAGCGACAGCGATATGTCGTTGCGCGCCGAGCAGCTGCCCCACTTGGTGCGGGCGGCACGCACTGTAACGCGTCCGACCTCGAAGCCGAAGCGCTCGGCCAGCGCATATGCCAGCGGCGGCAGGGTGCGGGCGGCCTCGGCGCGCAGCCGCTCGACCTCCTGCCGCGTGATATGCGGTATCGTCTCGCGTCGTTCGGCCATGCGGCGCTGAGTCGCTACGACCCATTCGGCCTTTGCGTCGAGAAAGGCCAGGGCGCGTCTGCGGCCGACCGGTGCGGGGTAGCTGAGCCTTACAGCGCCCGAGGGCTTGACCGTAAGGCGTATGCCGCGCGAGCGCATCGAAACAACGCACTCCACTTCGCCCAAAAGAGGATGCCGGATCGCTGCCACTGCCGCCCGAGAATCTATCCTATGCGCTGACGCACGACTTCGAAGAGCATGACGGCTGCCGCCGCCGCGACGTTGAGCGACTCGATCGATCCGATGAGCGGTATGGCCAGCTGCTCGTCGCAGAGTTTGAGCACCTCTTTCGAAATGCCCTTGTCCTCGGCGCCCATGACTATGGCCGTAGGCTGGCGCAGGTCGGCGTCGTAGATCAGCTTGCGGCTCTTTTCGGTTGCGGCCACGATGCGGAACCCCTCGGCTTGCAACGTTTTAAGCGTGTTGCGGATCGACCCCACGCGGCATACCGGTATCTTGTTCAGAGCACCGGCCGACGCCTTGATCGCATCGGCATTGACCGGTGCTGAGTTTTTGAGCGGAGCTATGAGGCCGTGGGCGCCGGCGCACTCTGCCGAGCGGGCTATGCCGCCGAAGTTGCGCACGTCGGTTACACCGTCGAAGACGACCACCAGCGGAGTCTCGTCTTCGGGCACGCGCTCCAAAATATCGTTCAGCTCGACATACTCTATGGCCGCCGTCTGTGCCACGACGCCCTGATGATTGCCTCGCGTGAGACGGTTGAGCTTCTCGACCGGCACCTCCTGCCAGCGCAGGCGGTAACGCATGCACAGGTCTTTGAGGTCGGTCATCAGCTGCCCCTCGGCACCCTTGCGGATGTAGATGCGTTCGATCTGCTTGTGCGATTCGATAGCCTCGGCTACGGGGCGTATTCCGAAAATTATGTTCTCCATTATATAAGGTTTTTATTTGCGTATTTTGGCGCATACGGCCTCGGTAAGGCTGCATATCCGCCGGCCGGAGCACTCGGGCAGACGGCCGGCGAGGCGACTGGTGCCGGATATGCTCAGGCTGCGTGTGCGAACGCCGCCCGTGCGGAGAATCCGTCCGACGGCTCTTATGGCGCCGCGGCTCTGTCCTGTCAGGATGTCGAAAAGACGCGGTGCCGAGCATGCGGCAATGACTATCGCGCGGCGGCCTTTAAGGCGCGGCTGCGGTATGCCTGCGGGCGACTCGCCCATGAAAGTCGTAACGATGCGGTCGAAAGCCGTTTTGAGCATGCCGGGCATATTCGCCCAGTAGGTCGGTGTGGCTATGACGATCAGATCGGCCCGTCGTATGGCCTCGCAAAGACGGTGCGCGTCGTCCTCGGGCAGTGCGCACCCGGCCTCGGGGCGGCAGCGCATGCAGCCGCGGCATGGGGCGATGTGCATGTCGAAGAGGTCGAAGCGCTCGACCGTGAAGCCGGCGCGTCGTGCCGCGTCGCAGGCCGTATCGAGTGCCTGCGAGACGATGCCGCCATTGTGTGGCGAGCCGTTTATGGCCACAGCCCTCTTCATCGCCACTCCGATTCGGTAATCTCCAATTCGTAGGATGCCTTCTCCCACTCGTGCATAAGGTGGTCGTAACGCGCTTTCAGCTCGTCGTAGCGGGCATAGTCGGCGGCATCGTAGCCGTTGGCCGCGGCCAGGCGTTCGTCCATAGCCTTGATCTGAGCCTCGACCTCGGCCAGCTCCGATTCGATCGTCTCGACAGCCTTGCGCAGCCGGCGCAACAGCTTCTCCTGCTCCTTGCGCTGTTCGTAGGAGAGCTTGCCCGACGACGGCGCGGCTGCGGCCGCGGGCGATGCTGCGGGCGTCGCGTTCTTGCGCTCGATCTCCGAGAGAGAGTCGATCTTGCGCTTTTCGAGAAAGTAGTATATGCCGCCCAGATACTCCTTCACGCCGCCGTCGCGGAACTCGTATACCTTGTCTACCAGCCCGTCGAGGAACTCGCGGTCGTGCGAGACGACGACCAGGGTGCCGTCGTACTTCGTAAGCGCGTTTTTGAGTATATCCTTCGAGCGCATATCCATGTGGTTGGTCGGCTCGTCGAGTATGAGCAGATTGTATGGTTCGAGCATAAGACGCGCCATAGCCAGACGCGAGCGCTCGCCGCCCGAGAGCACCTTGACCTTCTTGTCGATGTCCTCGCCGCGGAAGAGGAATGCGCCGAGTATGTCGCGCAGACGCGTGCGTATATCGCCCACGGCAACTCTGTCGAGCGTGTCGAAGACGGTAAACTCGCCGTCCATAAGATCGTCCTGATTCTGGGCGTAGTAGCCTATGTTGACGTTGGCCCCGATACGTATCTCGCCCTCGGTGGGCGACAGCTCGCCCGTGAGCATGCGTGCCAGCGTGGTCTTGCCCTCGCCGTTGCGGCCTACGAGAGCTATCTTCGCGCCGCGCTCGATCGTGAACTCTGCTCCCGAGAATACGTGCTTGGAGCCGAACGACTTGCCGACGCCCTTTATCTCGGCCACGATCTGTCCCGAGCGGGGTGCGGGCGGGAACTTTATGTTGAGGCGCGAGAGATCCTCCTCGTCGACCTCGATGCGCTCGATGCGTTCGAGCTGCTTTATGCGCGACTGCACCTGATTGCTCTTGGTGGGCTTGTAGCGGAACTTCTCGATGAACTCCTCGGTCTTCTCGATCATGCGCTGCTGGTTCTGGTAGGCGGCCAGCTGTTGGCGGCGGCGCTCGGCGCGCAGCTCGACGAACTTGGAGTAGGGCACCTTGTAGTCATATATCTTGCCCAGCGACAGCTCGACGGTGCGTGTGGTGACGTTATCCAGAAATGCGCGGTCGTGCGATATAAGGAGCACGGCGCCGTTGTATGATCTGAGGTAGTCTTCGAGCCACTGTATACTCTCGATGTCGAGGTGGTTGGTAGGCTCGTCGAGCAGGAAGATCGACGGACGTCGCAGCAGCAGCTTGGCCAGCTCGATGCGCATGCGCCAGCCGCCCGAAAACTCGCTGGTGGAGCGCGTGAAGTCCGAACGACGGAATCCCAGACCCAGCAGCGTGCGCTCGATGTCGGCTTCGCGGGTGTCGCCGCCGAGGATGCGATAGCGGTCGTTGGCGTCGTTGAGGCGGTGCAGCAGCTCCTCGTACTCGGCCGAGCAGTAGTCGGTGCGCTCGGCTATGGCGGCCGTCAGGCGCTCTATCTCCGCCTCGATGCGCAGCACTTCGTCGAAGGCCTTGGCCGTCTCGTCGACCAGCGTGGTGGTGTCGGCAACGCGCATCTGCTGCGGCAGGTAGCCTATCGAGCATTCGCCGTTGAGGGTCACTGCCCCCGAAGTGGGCTGCTGCTCGCCGACGATAGTGCGCAGCAGGGTGGTCTTGCCCGCGCCGTTCTTGCCCACAAGACCTATTCTGTCCTTGGGGTTTATCAGCAGCGATATGTCGTCGAACAGCGTCCAGCCGCCGTAACTTATCGTGAGGTTGTCTAATGAAATCATATCTGTTATGCTTTCAGCATTCTGTCGATAGCCTCGGCCGGGTCGGCGGCGCCGAAGACCGAGCTGCCCGCCACGAGCGCCTCGGCACCCGCATCGAACAGCAGGCGCGAGTTGGCGGCCGATATCCCGCCGTCGACTTCGATTATGGTATCGAGCCCCGCTTCGCGCTTCATCTTATCGAGCATGCGCACCTTGTCTACGGCCGCCGGCATGAACGACTGCCCTCCGAAGCCCGGCTCGACGCTCATTACAAGCACCAGATCCACCGACGGGAGTATGTCGCGCAGCACCTCGGGCGAGGTGGCCGGCTTGATCGAGATGCCCACCTTGGCGCCGGCCCCGCGTATGGAGGCTATGCAGCCGCGTATGTCCATCGTCGCTTCGTAGTGGAAGGTCACGATGTCGGCGCCCGCCTCGACGAAGCGCGCCGTGTAGCGCTCGGGGTCGGTAATCATAAGATGTACGTCGAGCACCTTGGACGTTGCCCGGCGTATGGGCTTCATGACCGGGAATCCGAACGATATGTTCGGTACGAACACGCCGTCCATCACGTCGATGTGTACCCACTCGGCCGCGCTGCGGTCGATCATCTCGATATCGTGTCGGAGTTGTCCGAAGTCGGCCGACAGAACCGACGGAGCTATGATACGTTTCATAATTAAGTGCGTTTTTCCGATTCGCAGACAAAAGTACGAAATTATTGCCAATTATCGGCTCCCGATTGGGAATTGTTGCCTACCTTTGTAATCGGTGCGGCATGTCGCCGCAACGGACAACGGAGACGGATATGGGATATACGATTGCAATAGCGGCATTGACGGCCGTGGCGGGCGTGTTGGCCGTCGTGCTGTGGCGCACGCTTGCAGCACGGGTAGGGGAGCGCTCCGCCGCCGAGGAGGCTCTGGCAGCCGAGCGGGCGGCGGCGGAGCGTCTGCGCGGCGAGGTTGCCGACGAGCGCATAGCGCGCGTGAGGGTCGAGAGCGAGCTGGCGGCGCTGCGCGAAAGGGAGCAGACGTCGCGACGCGACCGCGAGGAGTTGGAGAGGACGATGACGGCGCAGTTCCGCAGTCTGGCGGGCGAGATATTCGGCGAGCAGTCGCGCGAGTTCCGCCGCACAAATCGCGAGTCGCTCGACATGCTGCTCAAACCATTCAAGGACAACATCACGGAGTTCCGCGAGAGGGTGGAGCGCATATACGCTTCGGAGAACGAGCAGCGCGGTGCGCTGAAAAACGAGCTGGACAACCTTATGCGGCTCAACGTGCGCATGACCGCCGAAGCGACCAACCTGACCAATGCCCTTCGCGGCAATTCCAAAACGCAGGGCGACTGGGGCGAGGTCTATCTCGAAACCATACTGTCGAGCACGGGGCTAGTCAAGGGGCTGCACTACGACGTGCAGACCAATCTCAAAGACGAGACGGGACGCAACCTGCGACCCGACGTGTTGCTGCGGCTGCCCGAGGAGCGGTCGATCGTCATCGACTCAAAGGTGTCGCTGACAGCCTATGTCAACTTCACGGCGGCCGAGACGGAGGAGGAGCGCCGCCGCCTGATGAGCGAGCATGTGGCCTCGGTAAGGCGCCACGTGCAGGAGCTGTCGGCCAAGGAGTATCAGAAGCTCGTCTGCTCGCCCGACTTCGTCATAATGTTCGTCCCGTCGGAACCGGCATTTTTGGAGGCGTTGAAACAGGATCGGGCGATATGGTCGGATGCCTATCGCCACAAGGTCATAATATCTTCGCCCACCAACCTCTTCGCGCTGTTGAAAATGGTCGGCGACATGTGGCGTCGCGATGCGCAGAGCAAGAATCAGGCGGAGATCGTCGACAAGGCCACGAAGCTCTACGAGCAGTTGGTGGCCTTTACCGAGTCGTTGGAGGGTGTAGGTACGGCGTTGGATCAGGCGCGCACGCGCTACGACGACGCCTACAAGCGGCTGCATACGGGCAACAACAATATCGTCCGTCTGGGCGAGCGGCTGCGGCGTCTGGGGCTGCCGACCAAGAAGCGGCAGTCGGCGCGTGCGCTCGAATCATCCGAGGCTGAGGCAGATGAGTAGACGGAGCAGCTTTTTTTCGTGAAAAGCGGCATTCTACTGCCGCGCCTCGTCGCTCGGCAATGGGCAGTACGCCGAGTACAGCCCATCGCCTCACTCCGTCGTTGCGTGGTATAATACCGCTTTTGACGAAAAAGGGTTGTGGCTCTTTGCGGGTTTTTAATGAAAAGCGGCATTCTACTGCCGCGCCTCGTCGCTCGGCAATGGGCAGTACGCCGAGTACAGCCCATCGCCTCACTCCGTCGTTGCGTTCATGTCATGCACTTTTTCTCGCCGCGGTAAAGCCAAAATAAATTTCGCTTTGCTCGTTCGGCTTAACTAAAAGGGGGGGGGCTTCGCGAGTTTTTTTCGTAAAAATCATAAAATATTGTCAGAAAACGCAGCCGGCCGTGTCATATAATTGAAACGAATCGGATAGATGAGCATCGAAGAGTTCGAAATATTCGCCGCCGGTCAACGCGGCGATCTGGTGCGGAGGGCAGAGAGGCTCTTGCAGTCGACCTCTGCGGCCGAGGATGTAGTGCAGGATGCACTGCTCAAACTCTTTACGATGCGCAGTCGTCTGGACGACTACCGCTCGCCGGCGGCATTGGCCAGAACCGTAGTAAGACATTTGTCGCTGAACGCCATACGTGACCGCAAGAGTGTCGCTGCGATCGATATGGCTCGCATGACGGCCGACGAGGAGGCGCCGGACGAAGGGGAGTTGGCCGGACGGCTTGCCCGCACGCTTGCTATAATGGACAGCCTGCCCGCTTCGCAGCAGATGATAATGCGCATGAAGCATGTCGACGGCATGGAGGTGGAGCAGATCGCGCGGGCGGCGGCGTGTTCCCGCGAGGCGGTATATGCGGCGTTGAGCCGCGGACGCCGGGCGATAGTCGAACGGTTCAAAAACAGAGTCGAGGTATGAAACGTAAAAACGAAAATATAGAGTTGCTGATCGAACGCTTTCTGGACGGCCGCACGACGTGCGCCGAGGAGCGGACGTTGTACGATTACTTCCGCACGGCGCAGATACCGGCCGAGTGGGAGTATCTGAGAGAGGCGATGCGTTACTTCGAGCATGGTATCGGCGCATGCGATGCCGGTGTGCTGCCCGCGGATGCGGGGGGGGGAGGCGCGGAGCGCCGTCCTGCGCGGCAGGCCGTGGCGTCGTCGGCCCTGCGCCGCCGTCGCATGCTGCCGGCCGTGGCGGCATCGCTCGTATGCACGCTTGCGGCTGCGACATGGGTGCTGTTATCGTCGATGCCGGGCGGCGGGGAGACCGGGTCGATATACGATGGGAGCTATGTCCTCTTCGACGGCGTATATTGCAACGACGTGGATGCGCTCCACGACCAGATAGACATAGCCATGACGCGTGCCGAGATAATGGAGACCAAGGCCGAGAGGCTGCTGGCGCTGGCTGACGACGGTGCGTCAGGCGTCAGGGCATCGAAAGGCTGCAAACGTTAAACACGATGATAATCATGAAATCGATCGATTGTAAAATCCTTTTTGTTGCGCTCGTCGCCTTTGCGGCGAGTATGCTGCCCGAGACGGCTCGTGCGCAGCAGAACATCGACAAAGTGATATCGGAGTATGTCGAGTCGAGCCGCGGCACGCTGTCGTACAGGTCGGTTGTCAAGCGCAACCCCTCTACGCGCCAGATAGCAAAGCGGGTCGTAGAACTCTCGGTAGACGATAAGGAGCTTGGCAAGCAGCTGGTCGAGGCATTCGAGACCGACCGCAAGTGCGCCGACGGCATAGAGTGCACGCGTCAAGGCCAGACGTATATATGTACGCTTATCTGGGACGATCCTCGGCGCATATACGAAATAACGGTCAACGGCTGTTGGGTCGCCTACTCGGCTGTCATATATTACTGAATCGTTAAAAATAGTTTGTCATGAAGAGAATCGTATCGTTCCTTATCGCATTTCTCGCCTCGGCGGCGCTGTGCGGCAGCTCGGCGGCGCAGCAGAAGGGCGGTTATGCTACGCGCACGCTGACGGCGGCGAGTATAGAGTCGCTGAGCAACAGTCTCTGCATCGAGCTGACGCTGGTCGATTCGTCGACACCGCGCGCCGTGGTGGAGATTCCTCAAAGCATACAGGAGAAGGTCGAGTGTCGGGTCGTTGGCACTGAGCTGCGGTTGCGTTGCCGCAAAGGCTACGATAACTGCGGCAGTTCGTCGGACCCGATACGCGTGCGGATCGAGAGCTCCGGCATGCGCCTGATAAACAATATGGGAGTGCTTACGTTGAAATATCGCAACAAGCGTCTCGACGAGTTGGAGATTAGAAATGCCGGTGTGTGCGACTGGAAGGCGGACCGGCTGGCGATCGGGAATCTCACGGTATCCAACAGCGGCGTATTCGACATCGACGTGCGAAGCATAGATGCCCGGACGGTCACGATGCAGAATTCGGGACGTTATACGTGCGACGTGTCGACCCTGAGCTGCGATAAGTGGGAGAGCATCAATTCGGGCGTTTCGGAGATGCGCTCGGCTGTCGCGGCGCAGAGCGTGTCTTTCCTCTCGGCGGGCAGGAGCGAGGCGACGCTCGACGTCGATTGCGGCAGGCTGGCGCTTACCTCGACCGGCGTGGGCGATATAACGCTGCGCGGCAGTGCCGATAAGGTGGATGTGGTCTCGACCGGTTTGGCTAACATATCGACCTCTGAGTTGAAATCGCAGAACAAATAATGTAAATATGGTTGAAATGAAAAAATCGTGGAATATCCGCCGGCAGTTTATCGGTATGGGCATGGTACGGACAGTGTCGGGCTCTGCATGCTGTTTGGCAAAAACATCGTTCATACTTCTGGTCGCCGCCTTGTCGGTTGCTTGCGGGTCGCTCAATGCACGGTCGGTATCTTCGAAATCGTCGGGAAACAGGGTATACAAGTTCAAGTCGACCGAAGTCACTGCGCTGTTGTCGACGCTGGCCGTCGATGTGAGGATTACGGACGGCGGGGCGCCCGAAGCGGTGGTGGAGATGCCCTCGGACGAAGTTGCGCAGTGCGTGGTATGCGAGCTGTGCGGCTCCGCACTGGAAATTTATCCCGAAGAGAATGCCGATCGCAGAGTGCTGTCGCGTATCGATGCCGCTCATCCGATCAAGGTTACCATATGTTCTTCCTCGTTCAGCGCGATAAGCACGACGGCATGGTCGAACATAAAATGCGAAAACAGCCGCTTCGGCAGCAGCTTCGATATCAACAACACTGGGCAGATGAATCTGTCGGCGACCGACATAAGGCTCGCCGATAGGTTGGAGCTGAACAATACCGGTACGATGCGTCTTGCCGTACGCGATATAGATGCCGATCGGGCGGTCTGTATCAACAACACCGGCAGCTTTAAGGCTTCCGTGCGAAATATTGCGGCTGGCAGTAAATTCGAGCTCAACAACACCGGTGCGATAACTCTCGGGGCCGACCGTTACGCATGCAGGAACTGGGTCGACAACAACGCGGGACGTACCGATATCGCAGGCCGCGTCGAGGCCGACCGCATAGAGTGCAACTCGGCGGGTTTGGAGAGACTATCGCTGGATATAGCATGCCGTAAGCTGGTCGTATATACCAGCGGCAGCGGCGATATCGTATTCAGGGGGTGTGCCGACGATGTCGATGTCGCATCGACGGGCAATGCCCGCGTCTCGACACGCGAGGTGGAGTGACGAACAAACCATAAGCAGATAATCAGAGGGCGTTAGAGATCTCGCCCCTGCACCGCCGACGAATGGCAGCAGCCTTCGTCGGCGGGTCGTTTTATGCGGCCGCGACAGCATATGTTCCGGCCTGTGCAGTATGGCTAACGGTCGAGGCGGTCGCGTATCTTGCTCCACGCATGCGTGTCGAAGAGGCAGCACTGCGGCATAGTCTTCAACATCGTGCCAAGCCGCGACATGGGTATGGCCAGCGACAGACGGTCGGCCGCGATATGTATCCTTGCCGACGGGTCGAACATCCCCAGAAAGCAGCGGTAGCCGCCGCGGCTGTTCTCGTTGGCGAGTTGCGTTACCGTATTGGCGCAGCCCGAACCGAACAGGGCGCATACCGTATCGGGTTCGTTGCGGTCGTAGCATGCCCAAGTGACCAGTCCGCTGATAATGTCGGGCGAGGCGATGAATACGATGCCCTCGATGCTTTCGAAGGAGTCGAGCATGTCGATGCGTGCGAGGTTGAGGTAACGCCTCGGCGAGCGGCGGACGTCGGTTCGGCGGATAATGTCGAGCACGAGCTCCGGCGATGCCTTGTAGTGCTCCTTTTCGGAGACGAACGCAGGCACGTGAGGCGGCATGTCTGAGAAGCCGCAGTAGAATTTGCCGCCGCCGCAGCCCGTATTGTCGCCGTCGAGCGACACGGTCGCGCCGCGGCCTATGGCATCGAGGTGTTTGAAGATGCAGCCTCCCGCCTTTTCCGTCGCCGATAACGGCTCGTCGGAGTACCATACGGCAATGGGGAGATCGGCCTTCTGTCCGAATGCCTTGCGGAGGTATTCGATGAATGCAGCAGGTTTCATGATGTCGTCGTGTTTATATGTTTCGCTCCCGATATCGGGATATTCCGTACTGTGCCCGCTTCGGGAGCAGGCTGCCCGTGATGTATGTCGGCTGCGGCGGAGCATGCAGCATGTTCGGCAGATGACCGTTCGGAGCCTCGCCGCTCTATCCTAATAGGGCGAGAGGCGGATGATTCTCTCCACGCCCTTGTGCGAAGATACGGATAAGCGGCGGTAAAAGCAACCCCGTTCGTGATTTTATTGCGGCGATGACCTTTTTCGCCACGGCTGCCGGTGTGACGTCTGCTGGTCGCAGGCAAAGCCATGCGTATATACAAAGCACCCCGAAAGCCGTTCGTCGCTCTTTCGGGGTGTTGTCGCGTTAACGGCAGTTATCTACATCTGCCGGTTTTCGGCGGGTTGCGGCGTCGTGAACTCCAATTCGTAATAGTTGTACTCGGGTTTCATCATCGCTCCCGTTGCTGCATCGACAGCCCACCATACCATTCCCAAAATATTGAGAACCGATACGGGGTTGAATGTTTTGTCGATGACCAGCGTCGTCGGCGTGTAGCCCTCGGCCTCGGCCTTGACGATCGTTTCGTTGAAGCCGCGCTTTACTTTGACCACATAGGGGAACGATACGTTGTTGTACTTATGCCCGTCGATCGTGAGTTTTGCCGACTCTACCGGAATATTCGAGTCCAACGTAATGGTCTTCTTCGAGCCGCAGAAGACCGTCGCGCAAGATGTCGCGGTCAATGCTGCGGCGACGATCGCCAAATAGAAAAGTTTTTTCATCTTAGTTTGTTTTTAATTAGACTATATATACTCTATGTCGAGCTGTTGCTGTTGGATAGCAATATGTCTAATTATAAACAAGAAGACGTAGAGCTATCGCCATACGTCATCAAGGCTTACCACAAGCCTGCCTACTATAATGGGGATACTCTACGTCTGAACGCACAGTTTACCCAAATAGTAGGCTTTCATGCTCGTGTTCGCTTCAAGTGGTGATTTTGATGACGGTTTGAGCAATCTATGTAAATCGCACCTTATATTACTAAGGTAATGTACAAATTTATCGTAAATTTTATAATTTACAAAATAATGCGTTGCTTTTATTTATGAACGCAATATTTATAACCAATGAAAGCCGTCCTTCCGGGCGGCTTTCATTGGTATGATGGTGCATTAATTTACTCGGCAGCGACGACCGTGAATTTGATCGTGGCCTTGACGTCGCGGTGCAGTTTGGCAGTAGCCTCGTACTCGCCCAGCGTCTTTACCGACTCGACCGAAATGGCCTTGCGGTCGATCTCTACGCCTTTGGCAGCGAGCGCCTCGGCCAGATCGGCAGCCGTAACGGCACCGAAAATCTTCTCCTCCTCGGCCTTGACGGCGATCGAGAGAGCGAGATTCGATACGGTCTCGGCCAGAGCCTGAGCGTCGGCCAGAATCTTGGCGTCCTTGTGGGCGCGCTGGCGCAGATTCTCGGCCAGAACCTTCTTTGCCGAAGCCGTAGCGGCCTTGGCGAAGCCCTGAGGAATCAAGTAGTTGTTGGCATAACCCGGCTTAACGGCAACGATATCGTTGGCATAACCGAGATTCTCGACATCTTTGATAAGAATTACTTCCATGTTCTCTCCTCCTCTTTATTATTTCATACAATCCGTTACGAACGGCAGAATGGCGAGGTGACGCGCACGCTTGACGGCCTGTGCCACCTTCTTCTGGAACTTCTGCGAAGTACCCGTCAGACGACGAGGCAGAATCTTGCCCTGCTCGTTGAGGAACTTTTTCAGAAACTCTCCGTCCTTATAGTCGACATACTTGATGCCCAGCTTCTTGAAACGGCAGTACTTCTTCTTCTTTACGTCTACCGATACGGGGTTGAGATAGCGGATCTCAGATGTTCCGCGCTGTGTGTTCTCCTGTGCCATGGTTTACTCCTCCTGTGATTTGTTAGACAGCTTGGCGCGACGCTTTGCAGAGTACTCTACCGCGTATTTGTCCTGCTTGAAAGTTAAGAAACGAATGATGCGCTCGTCGCGGCGATACTGCGTTTCGAGCGTCGAGATGATCGAGCCCTCACCCGTGAACTCCATAAGGAAGTAGAAACCGGTGGTCTTCTTCTGAATCGGATACGCGAGCTTCTTCAAGCCCCAGTTTTCGAGATTCACAATCTGACCTCCGTTCTCGGTGATAACGCCCTGGAATTTGTCAGCGACCTCCTTGACCTGTGCATCAGAGAGTACCGGTGTGACAATGAAAACGGTTTCGTAATTGTTCATAAACGTTTTTTTGTTTAATTGTTCTTGCATAAAAGCGCACAAAGATACTCTAATTTTTTGAGATTGCAAAACATTACATGCTATTTTTCGTGAAAAGCGGCATTCTACTGCCGCGCCTCGTCGCTCGGCAATGGGCAGTACGCCGAGTACGGCCAATCGCCTTACTCCGTCGTTGCGTTGTATAATACCGCTTTTGACGAAAAACTTTTTTATGAAAAGGCACCATTTCCTGCGCCTCGCTCAAACCCGCCAATGGGACGTACACCAGTACTACCCATCGGCGTGTTTTTCGCGTGCGGCTTGCAACTGGCACCTTTTGACGAAAAAACTTTCTCATGAAAACTGGCATTCTACTGCCGCGCCTCGTCGCTCGGCAATGGGCAGTACAACGAGTACAGCCGATCGTCTCGCCCCGTCGCCCGGCGGGCGGACAACAGCAGTGCCTTGCGGCCGAAGGATGATCGGGCAGACCGACGGTTAAGGCAGTTCGATGGTTCGCGTCACTCCGATTTCGTCGACGAAGCTCTCGTCGTGCGAGATGACGAGCAGCGTGCCGCGGTAGCTGCGGATCGTATCGGTAAGTATGGCGATGCTATCGATGTCGAGATTGTTGGTCGGCTCGTCCAGAACGAACATGTCCGGGGTGTGGTCGGCGATCATCAGGCAGCAGAGCATGAGCCGCATGCGTTCGCCTCCGCTCAGCGTGCAGCACGGCTTGTCCCACGTCTCGCGGGTAAAGAGTGCGCGGTCGAGGCGTGTTTTTATCTCGTGGTCGCTCAGGCGGCGCATGTTGTATCGCTCGGCCATGAGGGCTACCGACAGAGGCGTGTCGAGCGCGCTGTACTCCTGATCGATGTAGGCGACCGAAACATCGGCTCTCTCCACGCTGCCGGCGGACGGTGTAAGATCGCCGAGCAGCAACCGCACGAATGTCGTCTTGCCGCTGCCGTTGTCGCCTGCGATGCGGATTCGCTCGCCGCTGCGGATCTCCAAGTCGATCGGCTGCGGCCATAGCGGCGCACCGGCGGTAAAGCAGAAGTTCATCCCCTCCGAGAGGATCAGCCGCTTGCCCGTGTGAAGCGATGCGTCGTCGAAATCGATCTTCATCTTGTCGCAGCGTATCTGCCGCCCGCGCAGATCGGCCAACCGCTGCTGCCGCTCGTCGACGATATCCGCATGTCTGTCGCTAAGCCGCGAGGCGCTGTTCTGTGCCTGCGCTCCGCGCGAATTGACCAGAATGCGCGCCTGTCCCCCTTTCGATCTGCTCCGCTTGCCCTGCGCTGCCCGCCGCTCCTGTCGTTCGCGCACCTCCTGCGCCCTCTTGCGCGCCATGCGCAGAGCCGTTTGCCCGGCTTCGATACGATCGGCCAGCGCCTGCTGCTCGATGCTTCGATGCTCTCGATATAGGTCGTAGTTGCCGCCGTAGAGCCGGATGCCCGAGGCCGTCAGATAGAAGGTCGTATGCAGCATGTTGAGCAGTGCGACGTCGTGGCTGACCGCAATGAGCGTGGCGTGCGTCTTCTGGATCAGCTCGTAGAGTTTTGCCCGTGACCGGCCGTCGAGGTGGTTGGTCGGTTCGTCCAACAGCACGATGTCGGGATTGAGGAGGCTCAGCCCCGCCAGCCTGACCTTAGTACGCTCTCCACCGCTCAACGTCGCGGCAGCGGCGTCGAGAGATATATTGCCAAGCCCCCAGTCGCTCAACGCGGCACGGCATCGATCCTCGATCTGCCAGTCGTCGTTCAGCGTATCGAAGCAGGCCGGGTCGGCCGACCCGGCGCAAATCGCCCTCAGCGCCTGCAACTTGTCCTCTGCGCCGAGCAGCGAGGCGACGCTGCGACGGTCGGGCGCCGTGTGCTGGGGGACATAATATGGTGTCGAAGAGACCGCGACGCTACCGGCCGCAGGCGTCAGCCGTCCGGCCAATATTTGCAGCAGCGTAGATTTGCCTGCGCCGTTGGGGCCGATGAGCGATACCTTCGCGCCTGCGGGCACAGAAAACGTGATGTTTTCGAAAAGGGGCTGACAACCGGAATGGCGGTATGAAATACCGCTGACGATAATACTCATGATAAACGATCGGATAGTGACCCGTACGGGTAGTTGTAAAACCTGAATGCTTTTTAGGAAGTGGCTCAGGCTCCTGCGAACCTGACTATCGAACGTTTATTCTCATCGCAGTAATTTTAGATTCGGCGGCAAAGGTAGCCAAAATGCGGGCAACCTGCAAATCGGCGGCACGAAAATTTTTAATCCGGCAGCGGCGCAGATCGCCGCGACGGGCGCTGCCGTCTGCACCGGCGGATGCTGTTGCGCTTGGTTACAGTATTGTCCGGGGCGCTTTACGGCGCTTGAAGCATTTGCTGAGCAGCGATGCGAATGGGGTGTCGTAGATGCGTGCGTGCGAGGGGCATGACTTTACGCATGCGCAGCACCGGATACATTTCGTAGCGTCGGTACGCGTTTCGTCGCCGCGGGCAATGGCGCCGCTCGGGCAGAGCGTGACGCACAGACCGCAGTGCGTACAACTGTGCCGGTCGCTCGGCTGCGGCGTGCGCGGCAGCGGCTTGCCTCCTGTGCGCAGGCGTATGACGCCCGCGATGAATCTTATAAGCGGAAGCAGCGGTTGGCGCGGCCGCGAAATCCGGCTTACATCTATCGTGCCGGTACGCCCGCCGCGGGCAGTGTCTTGCAGCTTGCCGGCGACTCTGCCGCCGAACTCTGCGGCCAGGGCGAGGTCGTCGGAATCGGGGCGGCCTGCGGCGATAGGCCAACGGTCGGAGCTGTAAGAGTGCTCGCCGACGAACGTGGCGGCGGCTATGACGTTGAGCCCTGCCGCGCCGGCCAGTGCTGCCAGCTCCGTAAGGGCGTTTTCGTAGGCGCGGTTGCCGTATACGACCACGGCGACGGCGGGTGTGCCGGAGCCTTGCAGGCCCCGCAGCCGCTCGGCGGCCAGCGGCGGGAGATGACCTCCGTATACGGGTATGGCTATTACGGCCAGAGCCGATGCCGGAAGCGTTACCCGGCGGGCGTCGTGCGTGAGATCGACATCGATCACTTCGTCGGCGCCCGTGCCGCGGGCTATCGCGCGTGCGATGCGTTCGGATGTGCGGGTCGGGGAGAAATATATGGCGTATGCAGTCATGACGTTATTTCAGTTCGGTACAAAATTAATAAAAAAATCGAACCTGCATAGCATATCGCACGTCGGAAGCAGAAGGGGCGGCCGGCGAGCGGGGTTGGCACAACTATTGCTCCGGCAGACGTATAAACCAAAATTTGTCATCGAAATGAAAAAAATTCTGCTTTCAATCGCCATCATCGCAGCGACGGTATCACTCGTCGGCTGCTCTTCGAAAAACAAATGGACGAGAGAGGAGCGCCGTCAGATGCGCGAAGAGTTGAAGAATTACCGCGACATGGTATATGTACAGAATCTCAACGACAGTGAGTTCGAGGTATTTTCGGACGACGTGGCCGATGCCATAGAGGTCGATTATCCCGTATATACGACATTCATCGAGATGCCCGGCTCGGGCGATACGGTCGAGGTGTACGTCGTGTCGACGATCGTCAACCAGCTCGATGCCGATGCCCACAACATGCGCAACATATATCCTTATCCCTATCTTGTGGCGCAGGGCGTTCTGCCGGCCAACCTGAGCCGCGACGCTCAGCGCGCGTTCTACAAATGTTTCGCCGAGAAGGTCGACAACTATTATCCGTCGACCCAGTCGTTCTTCAATGCCATAGTGGCCGACACGACCAGCTACTCGCAAATGGCACGCTTCCAGCAGCAGTGCGCGGCCGATCTGTTCGACTGGACGGTCGTAATCGACGAGACTATCGTTACCGAGTAGCGTGACGGACCGTCTTAGGGAAAAAGTTTTGCATTTATATAAAAGTTCATTTTCAAGGGTCTGTAACGAAATCTCCCGCCTCGGAGAACGAGAGCGGGAGATTTTTTATTTGCGCGAGCGTTCGCTCTTTTCCAGAAAGTCGCGGTTGACGATGACCCTGACCATGCGGTGTTCGACGCAAAATTCGAATGGACTGACGCCAAGCCACTCGCCGTCGACCTCCAACGGTATCTCGGGCGACGACTCGATGCGTATCTTGCGCCCCTGGGCGTGCATGACGTGTCCGATCGAGTAGATCGTACCGTTGAACAGACGTCTGAGACGGAACAGCACGTGCCACCAGTGCAGCGGCTTAATCATCGTGATATCCAGCAGACCGTCGTCGGCCACGGCCGCGGGCAGCGGCTGCATGCCGCCTCCGTTGTACTTGCCGATGCCGATAGCGATGCTGAACAGCAGATTGTTGTATATCAGTCTGTCGTCGACCCATATCTTGACGCCCGTCGACTTGTAGGAGAAGAATGCGCGCGCCATGCTCCACATGTAGATGCCGCGTCCGGTTCGCCCCTTGGTCTTCAAGTGCTGATATATATGGTTGACGGCGGCGTCGAAGCCTATGCCGGCGACGTTGGCCATTTGCCGCTTCTGGCGGTAGTGCGCCTCTTCGTAACCGACTTCGGCCACATCCTGCAAGAACGTGTGCCCCTCGCGTATGGCGCGTATGGCCTCCGAATAGTGTTTCGGAATGCCGTACATGCGGATCCAGTCGTTGCCCGTTCCGACGGCTATCACGGCGACCGTGACCTCCGAGGGCGCTACCTGCTTCTGTATGAACAGGCCGTTGACCACCTCGTGCAGCGTGCCGTCTCCGCCGACGACGATTATGTTGCGGTAACCCTCGTTGACGGCCGCTACCGTAAGCTCGGTGGCGTGGCACTTGTGTTCGGTAAAGACCGGTTCGCAGACGATGTCGTTGTCGCGCAGCAGCTTCGATATCTGGGGAAAGTCCACCAGACCGCAGCCCGAGCCGGCGACGGGGTTGACGATGACGAACCACCGTATCCCGTCGCCGCCCGCTGTGGCGGTTGTCGTATTACGATTCGTATCCATCTATTTCGACGGTGCGTTGCGAAGCGTATGCAGCAGGAAATCGTAGAACTTGCCCACCGATGCTATGTCGACCTTCTCGTCGGGCGAGTGGGGGTAGCAGATCGTCGGGCCGAACGAGATCATATCCATGCCGGGATACTTCGCGCCGATGATGCCGCACTCCAAACCGGCGTGGATAGCCGTAACCGACGGCTTGACGCCGTAGAGAGCTTCGTAAGAGGCGATCATCGTGTGGAGTATGGGCGACGACATGTCGGGGTTCCAGCCGCTGTAAGCGCCCTCCATGCGTACTTCGGCGCCGGCCAGCTCGAAGACCGAGGCTATGGCGCCGGCCAGCTCCGCCTTCTGCGTGTCGACCGAGCTGCGCAGCAGGCACTGTATGCGGATCGTCGAGCCGTCCGACACGACGCGTGCCAGATTCGACGAGGTCTGTACCAGACCCTCCATAGATTTCGACATGTAGATCACACCGTTGGGGCAGCCGCATACGGCGCGAACCAGATCCGATGCCGTCTTGCGGGGAATAACTGCCGTGGGGCACTCGACCCTCTCGGCCGTGATAGAGATCGAGTCCTCTACCTGAGCGAACTCGCGGCGCACCACGGCTTCGAAGCTCCTGACGTTGGCTTCGAACATCGGGGCGTTCTCTTCACGCATGACAACAACGGCCGTCGCCTCGCGCGGTATGGCGTTGCGCAGACCTCCGCCGTCGACCGATGCCAGTTCCAGCCCGTAAGAGAGCGACTCCTGACGCAGCAGACGGAACAGGAGCTTGTTGGCGTTGGCGCGCTGGCAGACGATCTGTATGCCCGAGTGTCCGCCCTTCAAGCCTTTGACTGAGAGACGGTAGGCGGCGAATACGGGCTCTATCGCCTGCTCGGCGTATTTGAATTCGATGTTGGCGTCGAGGCCTCCGGCGCAGCCTACATAGAGCTCGCCCTCGGTCTCGGAGTCGAGGTTGAGCAGGATCTCGCCCTTCAACAGACCCGCTTTGAGTCCGAATGCGCCGTCCATGCCCGTCTCCTCGGTAGCCGTGAACAGAGCCTCTATGTCGCCGTGTTCCAGATTCTCGTCCTCCAAGACGGCCAGAGCCGCGGCGACGCCTATGCCGTTGTCGGCGCCGAGGGTGGTGCCGTTGGCCGTAACCCACTCGCCGTCGATATAGGCCTCGATAGGATCGTTCTCGAAGTCGAACTGCTTGTCGTTGTTCTTCTGAGGCACCATGTCGAGGTGCGCCTGCATGATGATGCCCTTGCGGTTCTCCATGCCCTTGGTGGCGGGCTTGCGGATGTAGACGTTATGAGCCTCGTCCTCGACATGTTCCAGACCGTGCTCGGCGGCGAAGTCGAGGATATAACGGCGTATCTTCTCCTCGTGGTGCGAGGGGTGGGGTATGGCGGCTATGCGCTCGAAATGCTTCCAGACGGCAGCCGGAGATAGTGCTTTGAGATTCTTATCCATAATTTATAGTTTTAAGGTTAATATTTCTTATGTTCGTCATTGCCCTCGGCGAGGCTGTTTTCGAGTTTGTCGCGGCGCTCAAAGGCATCGACGATATGCTTCACGAGCGGGTGGCGCACGATGTCGGAGCGGTCGAAGCGTACCGTGCCTATCCCCTCGATACCCTCCAAAGTGGCCATAGCCTTCATAAGTCCGCTGTCCGAGCGCCGCGGCAGGTCGATCTGCGTCACGTCGCCCGTTACGATGAACTTGGCATTGCGCCCCATGCGCGTGAGAAACATCTTGATCTGCGGCAGCGTGGTGTTCTGCGCCTCGTCCAGAATGACGAAGGCGTTGTCGAGCGTGCGTCCGCGCATGTAGGCCAGCGGCGCTATCTGCACGGTCCCCTCCTCGATGTATTTCTGCAACCGTGCGGCGGGTATCATGTCGTTGAGCGCATCGTAGAGCGGTTGCAGGTAGGGGTCGAGCTTCTCCTTCATGTCGCCGGGCAGGAAGCCCAGCTTCTCGCCCGCCTCGACGGCGGGACGCGTGAGGATGATGCGGCGCACCTGCTTCTCTTTCAGGGCGCCGACGGCCAGTGCTATGGCCGTGTAGGTCTTGCCCGAGCCTGCCGGGCCGACGGCGAACGTAAGGTCGCAGCGCGAGTATGTCTTGACGAGCCTCTGCTGGTTGGGCGTGCGGGCGCGAATGGCAAGGCCGTTGTTGCCGTAGACTATGACCTCCCTATTCTCGGCGGGGGCGTCGACGCCGTGTTCGCCCAATCCAGGGGCGAACGACTGTTCGACCACTTCGGTCGATATGTGTCCGTACTTCGAATAGTAGTCGAGCAGCCCTCTCATCTTGCGTTCGAAGGCCTCGACATCGGCCTTGGAGCCGAGCACCTTGACCGTATCGCCGCGGGCGACGATCTTCACGCGCGGCGAGAGCGCGGCCATGCGTTCGAGATATGCGCCGTGCGTACCGAACAGGTCGCGCGACGAGACGCCCTCGATCGAAATCTCCTTTGTTATAGATTCATCCATAATCGTCAAAACAACAATCCCAGCGACAGCACCACGCGGTAGGAGTCGCTGCGAAATTCATGGCCGTCGAACTGGTTCAACGTGCGTTGCAGAGCACGCGTGTAGCGCGCCTCCAACAGACATCGGCGGCCGAGCGTGACGCCTGCACCCACGGCGACGTTCCATGTCGGTCTCACGGCGCCGAACTCGATCGTCTCGGTGTCGTCATCGTACCGCGAGCGGTCCATGACGGCGATTACGGGCCCGACGCTGAACCGCAGTCTGTCGACTCCGCGGAAAGTCAGCAGTATAGGCATCTCGATCGATCGCGACTTGACCTTGCGCGAGATATCGCCGCGCGTAACGAGCAGATTGCCGAAATGGTAGTCGATCTCGGCGTGCAGGGCGAAGTAGCGCCCCACGCAGAGCGACATGCCGATATATGCTCCGTAGCCTATGCGGGGAGAAAAGCCGATCTGCTCGTCGCCGCTGCTGATGCCGGTATAGGTGCCGCTGATGCCGGCTCCCCATTCGGTCGACAGCAGAGGTCGCTCCTGCTCGAAATAGCGGTAGTAGTCCTGTGCCGCGGCTGTGAGGGCGCAGAACGACAATACTGCTATGACGACCGCCTTACGCATGGCGTCGGAGTTTGAATGTCGACCATATTATATATGTCAGGCAGGGGATGAGGAACAGCACTCCGTATATGGTCTCTCCTCCGGCCGCCCGTATTATCGCGCCGACAATGGGGCTCGATATAGCGCCGGCCGAGATGAACATTATCAACAGACCCGAGACGGCATTGGCGCGCGACGCCTCGACGGCCTTGGTCGCCACGGCGTATAGCGAGGCGAAGACGCACGAGAAGGTAAAGCCCAGCAGCCCCGTGGCTGCGTATACGACCCACTGTTCGCGGAAGAGCAGCAGTGCCGCGGCCAGCGCCAGCGCCGCCGTCATGTTCCACCGCAGATATATTATTTCGGAGTAGCGCGCCAGCACCAAGGCTCCGACGACCGTGCCGACGATGCGGCAGGCGTAAAAGCCGGTCGAGGTAAGGATTGAGCTGTCGCTGTCGATCAGTATCGACGACAGCGTACCGACGGCTACGTCGCATGCTATGATTGCGCCTATGCCTATGGCGCACATGGCCACGGTGCGGTTGCCCAGCAGCCGGAAGCAGTCGCCCATAGTGACGCTGCGCACCCCTGCGCCCGCTCTGTCGTCGAGCGGCGAGCGCCACATCGCTATGCCGCCTAAGACAGTCAGCGCCGCGTAGATTGCGAAGAGCAGCGGCCAGTCGGCGCCAAGCAGCAGGACGAGCGGACCCACGAGCATGATCGATATGTTGCGGCATATCTGTCCGACGGTCAGAAAGCTCGTCATGCGCGAGGCGGGTACGATCATCGCAAGCATGGGGTTGACGGCCACCTGTACGGCCGTGTTGCCTATGCCCAGAAGCGCGAAGGCCGCGAAGTAGTATTCCAGCCCGCAGCCGCGCCCGGCGATTAAAGGTATGGCCAGACCGGCGACGGTAAAGGCGTAGCCCGCCAGTGCGACGCTCTTGCGTCCGTAGCGGTTGGCCAGCGAGGCCAGCGGCGTCGATATAAGAAACAGCCACAGGAAAACCATCGACGGCAGGAATCCGACAAGCGTCGCATGGTCGGCATACTGCTCGGCGATTTTGCCCGTAATGGGTGCCACGATGTCGCAGAAACCCATGATGAAGAAGCCGGCAAGAGCCGGATATAGCGTCGATTTATCTATTCTATCAGTAGTCATTCGCAGTAAAAACATCTGTTATTAAATGTCAAAGATATGGATTTTTCCCAAAACGTCGGCCATACCGTATCAATTATTTCGCAAAACTTTCTCAATTCGACGAATTGGCTTATCTTTGCAACGCCCCGAACGCGGGAGTGCCGCACAGATGCTGTATGCTTGCGGAGAAACCTAATAAAATTTGTTACAATATGAGTTTAGTAGCTATCGTAGGACGCCCCAATGTCGGAAAGAGTACCCTCTTCAACCGCCTCGTAGGCCAGCGTCAGGCCATAGTCGACGAGACGGCTGGCACCACGCGCGACCGTCATTACGGCCGCACCGACTGGAACGGCAAGGAGTTCTCGGTCATCGACACGGGCGGTTACACGGTCAACTCTGAGGATGTGTTCGAGGAGGAGATACGGCGTCAGGTGCTGCTGGCGATCGACGAGGCCGACCTTATACTGTTTCTTGTCGAAGTGCGTACGGGCGTGACCGACCTCGACATGATGATGGCCGACATTCTGCGCCGCTCGGGCAAGAAGGTGCTGCTTATCTGCAACAAGGTCGATACCTACGATCTGATATACCAGTCCAACGACTTCTACTCGCTGGGCCTCGGCGACCCGCTCTGCATCAGCTCGATGTCAGGCAGCGGCACGGGCGACATGATGGACGCGATACTGGCCGCGCTGCCAGAGGATACGACGGCCGAATACGACGCCGATCTGCCGCGCATAGCTATCGTCGGCCGCCCCAACGTCGGCAAGTCGTCGATGACCAACGCTCTGCTGGGGCGCGAGCGCAACATCGTGACCTCCGTGGCGGGTACTACGCGCGACTCGATACATACGCGCTACAACATGTTCGGCATGGACTTCTACCTCATCGACACGGCCGGCATGCGCAAGAAGGGCAAGGTTACCGAGGACCTCGAATTTTACTCGGTAATGCGTTCGATACGCGCTATCGAAAATTCGGACGTCTGCATATTGATGCTCGATGCCGAGCAGGGCATAGAGTCGCAGGATCTGAATATCCACAACCTGATCGTGCGCAATCGCAAGGGCTGCGTCATCGTGGTCAACAAGTGGGATCTGATCGAAAAGAGCAACAATACGATGAAGGAGTGGCGCGAATTTCTGCAAAAGAAACTCGCTCCGTTCGACGATATTCCGATCATCTTTACCTCGGTCATAAACAAGCAGCGCATACTCGACGTGCTGCAAACGGCCGTGCGCGTATACCAGTCGCGCAAGCGGCGCATATCGACCTCGGAGCTCAACGACTTCCTGCTGCCGCTCATCGAGGCATATCCGCCCGCAGCTGTCAAGGGCAAGTACATAAAGATCAAGTATGTCACGCAGCTGCCCACGCCTACGCCGCAATTCGCCTTCTTCGTCAATCTGCCGCAATATATCAAGGAGGCGTACCGCCGCTTCCTCGAAAACAAGATGCGCGAGCAGTGGGACTTCTCGGGTGTGCCGATGCAGATCTATTTCCGCCAGAAGTAGGCCGTAGCGGCGTTGCCTCGGCGTCGTTACGCCATGATATATGTCCCCGACCGGTCGGGGCATGCACAGACAAAGGCTGTCCGAGATATCTCGGACAGCCTTTTTTAGAGCGCTGTATTGGCTGCCGTCAGCGCTCGACAATATAGAAAAAGCCGCAGGAGCGACTCCTGCGGCTCGGTATTATCGGGCGGATGTATCTACTCCTCGGCCTCGGGCTGCGCCTGCTCGGGCAGTTTAAATTCGGTAAAGCCCGCCTTGACGAGGGTGTTGTACCACGAGAAGCACTTCTTCATGTCCGACACGTGCACGCGGTCGCGGTCGTAGTCGGGCAGCACCTCGGCGAAATACGCCTTGATCTTCTCGGGCGACTCCTTGTGCGAAATGGCCTCCTTACCCTCGGTATAGTTGTATATATTGGTAAAGACGTCTGCCAAAGGGATGTCGTCGCCCTCGGTAAACATCGAAATCTCGGTCAGCGCACTCACGCGCGATGTCGCCGATGCGTTCATGCGACGGCCGTCGGTAAGCGACTCGACGATGACGCCGTGGGTCGATTGCGCAACGTACTTGAACAGACCGGGCTGACCCGAGATTGCAAGGATATCTTTCAGTTCCATAATCAGTTTGTATTGTTGTTATTAATGGTTACGTCGAGTTTCGGATAGGGGAACGATATCCCCTCGGCGGGCAGTGTGCCGTATATCTTCTCGTTGATCTCGAAGAAGGTGTCCCAGTAGTCGGCGTTGCGCACCCATGCGCGTGCCGAGAAGGTTACCGAGCTCTCGTTCATCGAGGCGAGGTAGACCACGGGGGCGGCCGGTTCGGCGACCACGCGGCCGTCGGTGGCTATGATTGACAGCAGCAGGCTCCTGACACGCTCGGCGTCGACTCCGTAACCCACCGACACGCTCCAATCGACGCGTCGCAGCCTCTCCTGCGAGTAGTTGTCGATGATCGAGGTCGAGATGGAGTTGTTGGGTATGTAGATCACACGGTTGTCGACCGTGCGTATCTGGGTCGAGAAGATGCGGATGTCGGTTACGGTGCCCGCCTGGCCCTGCGCCATGATGTAGTCGCCGACCTTGTAGGGGCGGAACAGCAGTATCATCACGCCGCCGGCGAAGTTCTGCAAGGTGCCGCTCAGCGCCATACCTATGGCCAGACCTGCCGAGGCCAGCAGGGCGACGATCGAGGTGGTGTTGATGCCCAGCACCTGTACGATCGTAAGTACCAGCACTACGTATGTCAGCGCCTTGACCACGCCCGAGAGGAACGAACGCAGCGACAGGTCGACGCCCCGGCGCTCGTATACGCGGTTGAGGAAAGCCATAAGGCGGCGTATGAGCCAGCGGCCGACGTACCAGAATGCTATGGCGACGAATATCTTGAAGACTATCCATACGCCGTCGGCGGCCAGATCCATGAAGAACGAGCCGTAGTCGAAGCCGGTCACGCGGTCCAGCGTCTGCTCTATGGCGTCTATGCCGGTTACCTTGTCTGCTGCCGTCGAAAGCGTGTCGACGGCCTTGCCCGGTGCTCCGAGCGTGTTTTCATCGACGGCGAAGGTCGATATGTCGGGTAGAGTCATCTTCGATGCGGTTTACACTTTACAATGCAAAGTTAGTCAAAAATCGTAAAAAAGATACTATATTTGTATCTACAATTAAATTTCAATGACTCTATGGAGAACAACGTCGAAATAATCCAGATAAATATTTCGGGCGAGGACAAGCCCGGCATGACATCGTCGCTGACCGAGATACTGGCGCGGTACGACGCATTCATCCTCGACATCGGACAGGCCAACATCCACCGTTCGCTGACTATGGGCATACTGTTCAAAACCACCTCGGACAAGTCGGGCTTCATCATGAAGGATCTGCTGTTCAAGGCTTCGGAGATGGATATCAACATACGTTTCACGCCTATCGCCGAGGAGGAGTACAACGATTGGGTCACGAGGCAGGGCAAGAACCGCTATATAATAACGCTGCTGGGGCGGCAGGTCACGGCGCGCCACATAGCCCACGTCACGAAGGCCATAACGTGCCAGGGGCTCAATATCGACTCTATCAACCGCCTGACCGGCCGCGTGCCGCTGCACGAGGACGAGCGGGCGCCCAAGTCGTGCATAGAGTTTTCGGTGCGCGGTACGCCGGCCGACAAGAGCGCCATGCAGAACGCCTTTCTCGAACTGACCAACACCGGACAGATCGACATATCGTTCCAGAAGGACGGCATCTTCCGCCGCTCGCGCCGCCTGATATGTTTCGATATGGACTCGACGCTCATCGAGACGGAGGTCATCGACGAGCTGGCCGAGCGTGCCGGCGTGGGCGATAAGGTGCGCGAGATCACCGAGCGCGCCATGCGCGGCGAGATCGACTTCTGCGAGAGCTTCAAGGAGCGCGTCGCGCTGTTGAAGGGGCTCGACGAGTCGGTCATGGCCGACATCGCGCAGAAGCTGCCCATTACCGAGGGCGTCGACCGCATGATGACCATTCTCAAACGCGTAGGTTACAAGACGGCCATTCTCTCGGGCGGCTTTACATACTTCGGCAACTATCTGCGTCAGAAGTACGGCTTCGACTATGTGTATGCCAATGAGTTGGAGATCGAGAACGGCAAGCTGACGGGACGCTACCTCGGCGAGATAGTCGACGGACGCCGCAAGGCCGAGCTCCTGAGGCTGTTGTGCCAGTTCGAGAATATCGACATACAGCAGTCCATAGCCGTGGGCGACGGAGCCAACGATCTGCCGATGCTCGATCTGGCGGGTCTGGGCATCGCATTCCATGCCAAACCCAAGGTCAAGGCCACGGCCAAGCAGTCGATCTCGACGATCGGCCTGGACGGCATTCTATACTTCCTCGGGTTGAAGGATTCATGGATCGAAAAGAAACAGTAGCCGGCGTATTGCTGGCGGCGGCATTCGTGCTCTGTGCCGGTTGTTACGACACGGCACCGCCGCCCGATGTCGAGTCGCCGCTGCCGCGTGCCAACTGCGGCATGGCGACGTTGCGGGAGCTTTACGACGGCCGTACTCGGCCGATAGAGGATGATCTGATAGTGGTCGGGCGTATCACGTCGGCCGATGCCGACGGCAATTTTTACAAGAGTTTTACGGTAGAGGACGGGCAGGGCGCCGTCGAGGTCATGGCGGGGCTGACCCGTCTCGATGCGTCGTATCCCGAGGGTGCGGCTGTGGCGATACGGCTGCGTGGCTGCGCTCTGGGTTGCAGTCGCGGCGTGATGCAGATAGGACGTATGCCGGCTCCCGGCAGCAGCTATGCTACTGACTACTTTCCCGTGCGGGCGATACTCGAAGAGCATGTGGCGCGCGGAGACGACATGTCCCGCGTCGAGCCTTTTTCGGCGGAGTTTAGCGATCTGTCCCGCGAATTGTGCGGCCGGCTCGTGCGCCTCGATGAGCTGCGCCTGTCTCCGCCGGCCGGGGATGACGGAGATGACGGCCAGCCTGCCGTGTGGAGCGGATATGCTCTATTCAAAGACTTGGCGGGCGATTCGATAATAGTATATACCCGCCCCTATGCGGCCTATGCCGACAACGCCGTTCCCCGCGGCGAAGTGTCGCTTGTCGGTATCCTCCAATACGGCACAGCCGGCGGCAGTGCCGAGTGCTACCAGCTCAAAATGCGATATGAGGAGGATTGTATCGTGCATTAGCCTTGCCGCCGCATGGCTCTGTGCAGGGTGCTCGGCCGGCTCGGCTACCGGCGACTATCCGGCGCGGGTATCGATTGCATACGCCAAATCGTTGTGCACATCCCCGTCGGTGGTTATTCGCGGCGATATGGTCCTTACGGGGCGTGTCGTGGCCACGGACAAACTGTCGGAGTTCAGCCGCTGTGCGGTTGTCGACGACGGCAGCGGCGGCATCGAGATAGCCGTCGATTCGCGTCGCATCGACGTGTTGCTGCCGCTATATTGCCAAGTGACGATACATTGCAACATGCTGGCGATGGGCGACTACGGAGGCAAGATAGTGTTGGGGGCGCCGCCGACCGGCGTTTACTGCGTCGACCGTATAGCCGAGTGCGACATCGACTCGCGCTTCGAAGTATCGCTCGATGCAGAGTCGCCTCCCGAGGCGGCCGAGTTGAGGGCGGGCTGTTTGTCGCATGCCGATATATCGCGTTATGCGATGTTCGACCGACTTGCCGTCGTGGAGCAGGAGCGCGGCATGCGGTGGTGCGACACCGATCCCTCGACGCACCGTTTCGTGGATACCTGCCGCCGCTTTGTCGATGAGGAGGGCGACACGCTCTCGATCTTCACGCCGGGCGATGCCGAATATGCCGGCGATATAGTGCCGGAGGGTCGGTTCCGCGCTTACGGCATCGTGGACTATTTCAACGGCGAATATACGTTCCGCATATCCAATTACCGGATTATAGAGTATTGAAAAAACATACGCTGTCCCGAACAGGACAGCGTATATTCATAATGTATATTGCAGCAGTTATTTCTCTTGCAGGGCAGCCCACAGCATGTCTTTCAGCCGGGCGATGTTGAGCCCCGAGACCGACGATATGAACACCGACCCGATGCCCTCGGGCAGGCTGCTGCGCATCTGTTCGATAAGCTCGTCGTCGAGCATGTCGCACTTCGTGACGGCCAGAAGCCGCTGCTTGTCGAGCAGCTCGGGATTGTACTGCGACAGCTCGCCCAACAATACGTCGTAGTCGGCCGCTATGTCGTCGCTGTCGGCAGGGATCATGAACAGCAGCACCGAGTTGCGCTCGATATGGCGCAGGAAGCGCGTGCCGAGACCACGGCCCTCGTGCGCACCCTCGATGATGCCCGGTATGTCGGCCATGACGAACGAGTGGTCGTCGCGCACCGAGACGATGCCGAGGTTGGGTTCGAGAGTCGTGAAGGCGTAGTTGGCTATCTTGGGTTTGGCTGCCGACACCACCGACAGAAGCGTGCTCTTGCCGGCATTGGGGAAGCCTACCAGACCCACGTCGGCCAGCACCTTCAATTCGAGGATGAACGCCCCTTCGGCGCCCTCCTCGCCCGGCTGGGCATAGCGCGGCGCCTGATTGGTAGCGGTCTTGAAATGCCAGTTGCCCAGACCGCCGCGGCCGCCTTTGAGCAGTACGAGCCTGTCGCCGTCGGCCGTGACTTCGCCTACGACCTCGCCCGTTTCGGCGTTGCGCGCCACCGTGCCCAGCGGCACGGGCAGTACGATATCCTTGGCGTCGGCTCCCGTCGAGCGGGCTCCCGAGCCGTTCTGACCGTCCTCGGCGAACTGGTGACGCTGGTATTTGAGGTGTATCAAGGTCCAGTACTGGCTGTCGCCCTGCAATATTATGCTGCCTCCCTTGCCGCCGTCGCCGCCGTCCGGACCGCCGAACGCGACGAACTTCTCGCGTCGGAAGTGTGCCGAGCCTGCGCCGCCGTGACCCGAGCGGGCGAATATCTTGACGTAATCTACGAAATTCGATCCTGCCATATTCTTCGTGTTTTATGCACCGTGTGCCGCAGCGCCGTTTGCGGCGCATGCTGTAATGATTCTGCAAAGATAATCATAAGCGAGTGTAAAAGCAAGTTTACTCGCATTTTGGCCTGTGCGGGCGGTTCGGCGGACGAATCTTTCAGAACGACCAGCCCACGGAGATATAATAGGTGCGCGGATAGGCATAAGTGAGAAGGTTGTCGAACGGCCGGTAGTGGGTCATATCGCCGGCGGTGTAGCGCCGCACGCGGTTCTGCTCGCGGCCTGCGTAGACTATATCGCCCGCATTCGTCAGATTTCTGACCGAGAGCATGATCCGCAGCTCCGAGCGGCCGAAGGCGAATGTCTTTGCCACGCTTGCATCGACGCTCGCGGCGTCGGGCAGCCGTTGCTGGTGCATCATCTCTTCGCGCCGCTCCTCGGAGCCGGCCGTCGCCACCAGCCGCTCGGTGCGCCTTACGGCCGCCGGCTCGACATGCCGCGAGCCGGCGTACTGCATCGACATGCGCAGCGACCACCCGCCTGCGGGGTACCACGCCACGTCGGCGTATGCCGTGAGCTGAGGCGCTCCCGTGCGGCAGCCGGTCATGCGACTGCGTGAGGTCGAGATGACGGAGTTGTCGCGGTCGTCGTATAGGGTTACCGCCGGATCGGCCGCGTAGCGGTAAGAGGCTGCTGTGAATGCGAATGCCGACTGCCAGCGACGCGAGTAGCGGACAGTCGCCGCGGCCTCGATGCCCGTGCCGAGACGTTCGATATCGTCGATCGCAATATCGGAGTATGCGCCCGACATATCGTCGTATGAGTGCAGGATGCGGCTCTCGCGGCGCGACAGCGTGGCGAACCCCGTCAGGTGGATATCGACTGTCGGGGAGTGGAAGCGGTATGCCGCCTCGCCGCCAAGGAGGATAGACGTGCGCGGCCGGTCGGTCGTGCGGTTGTTATACTGCGTTTGCAGGAATATGTCGTCCGCCTCCGGTGCCGCGGCCGCCGCGACGGCTGCGAGCGTGATGCCGTGGCGCGGCGTGAGCGCATGGTGCCACGCGGCTTTCAACGTATACGGTGCGAAGACGATGCGCTTCGAGCGGCCGTAGGAGCCGTTGCCCGCGAAGAGCTCCTTTTCGAAATACCCGCGCCGGCCTACGCTCAGACTCGACAACTCGGCCGCGGCATGCAGCTCCGAACGCCCGCGGCGCCATATGGCCATGACGCAGATGCCGAGATGTCTCTGAGTAAGATTGTAGTCGTAGCCGAAGCGGTCGCCCTTGCCGATGCGGCGGTCGGGGTGGCGCAGGTCGTTCTGCAACATGTTGCCGAAGGTGTCGTCGTCGACCAGATAGCAGTCGCGGTCGAGAAGAAACGTTGCGCCCAGCAGGTCGTCCATGCGTTTGAACCGGCGGCTGCATTGGTATCCGGTGCGGATGCCGTAACGTATCGCGAGTCCTTCGCGCGGCGTGGTCTCGACCGTTGCCGCAGCGGCGAGGCGCATCGATATCTCTGTCCGGCGCTCGATGACATAGGCTGCACCGCGCTCGCCGCGAAGTGCGTTGCGGGCGTACATTTCGTGCCAGTCGATCTGCGTATATCTCATGTCGCCGCTGCTCCATACATCCCGCACGACGGCGGCAGCGGCCTTGTCCGTGAAGTAGGAGGGCAGATTGCGATAGTGGTCTGGCTGCGGCGTCTCGGCATCGAACCAAGCCGGCATGGAGAGACTGTAACGCGGCAGCGAGAGCAGCAGGGTGGCGGTCAGCCGTGCGCGGCGTCCTGCGGGAATCTCCGACGAGAGTAGCAGCGCCGGGTCGGCCGAGCGCCTTACACGCGCGCTGCGCATCTTGCCCGACTGCATGCCCCAGGCGGGGTTGTAGAGATTGTCGCCCGTAAGCCGGAACACCTCCTCGGCGGCGGCCTGCCGCAAGCCACGCTTCGAGAGCGGCAGCAGCAGGGCGAGCGACAGCGTGGCGTCGTTGTCGAAGCGCTTTACGGCGCGTAATGCCATGTCGGCCGTGTTGGCGAATACGCCGTCAGCGTAGATGTCGCGTCCGCCGCGCAAGGCGGCGTATACGGTAAGAGTCCATTCGCGGCGCAGACCGTATGCGGCGAAGTAGCGGATGCCGCCCAGATAGCCGCGACCCGAGGCTTCGAGTGTTATGCGCTGCTCGTCGAAGGGTGCGTCTCCTCCTGCCGAATACTCCTCCATGCCGCCCGCGCCGCCTGCGGACGTTTTTCCGGAGAGGATGCCGGCCTGCGACGTGCGGTCGACGCGAAGCGCGCCGAGGAGCCTGCCGGCGCGATATCCGATCTCGACACCGCCGCAGACCGTCTGCCGCTCGGACGGTGCGACACCGCGCCGCGAGCAGTCGACAAACCACAGCGCATACTCCGCACGTTGCATGGCGCCGTTGTCGTAGGGCATCGTCGGACGGTAGAATACGGTCGTGTCGGGGATGAGTATCGGGTGCGGCTGTTCGTTCTCGTCGGTCTCGATCTTGTAGCGCATGAAATCTTCCTCGATGCGTTGTGCTGTAGCAACCGCAACCGAGGACGCAAGCAGAGCCGTGGCGAGCAGCAGACCTTTCATACGTAGAGTAATAAGCTCTGTAAATATACAATATAAAATTGAGATTCGAAAGCGAACTGCCGCGATAATGCACGATATGGCACCGTATAAAACAAAAACGACCGTCTTGTTCAGACGATCGCTTTGTGACTCCGACAGGATTCAAACCTGTAACCGCTTGATCCGTAGTCAAGTACTCTATTCAGTTGAGCTACGGAGCCATTCCTTTGCTTTTGCGAGTGCAAATATACGGCGAATATTTTTACTGTGCAAGCAAATAACGAAAAATTTTTTCAAAAAATTTTGCAAAAACAGCGGCGCTCAATGGCGCCGCTGTTGAATCTGGCATATAATCAGGTTGTTATTTGATGTGTTCGGCAAGGGTGGTTTCGATGTCCTCGCCGCGCAGATCGCGTGCTACCAGCACGCCCTCGGGCGAGAAGAGGAAGTTGGTCGGTATCGAACGCACGTTGTAGAGCTCGGCGGCAGGGCAGCTGTTGCCAGTGTAGCCCCATACGTTGACATATGTCATGCCGTTATCTTCGACGAACTTTTTCCACTGCTGCTCGCTGCCGGGACGGTCGAGCGTGATGCCGTAGATCTCGAAACCCTTGTCGGCATACTTCTTATACGCCTCCACCAGATAGGGAATCTCGCCGCGGCAGGGACCGCACCACGTTGCCCAGAAGTCGACGAGCACCCATTTGCCCTCGGCGATGATCTCCGAAACGGCGATCTCGCGGCCGTCGGTGGCGGTAAGACGCACGTCGGCCAGAGGGGCGCCGATCTCGCCGTTGCGGGCATTGGCGCACAGCTTCTTCAACTGCTCGACGCCCTTGTTCTTCTGCATGTCGGGGGCGAGCGTATCGATCATGCGGGCGATCTCGTCGGGCTCGGCGAACTGAGCGTAGTAGTTGTAGAGCAAGACGGCGCCCAGCAGTCGGTCGCTGTTCTCGGCGACGGCATTCTCCATGATCTTCTTCATGCGGCCGATGACCTCTTCGGCCTGCTCCTCGGTCTCGACGCCGTTCAACTCGCCGTATACGGCCAATATCTCGTCGTCGTACCTATCGAGGTTCTCGTTGGTATACGAGCCCGTGACGATGACTTCGGTCTTGTCGGGATCGTATGTCATGTCGATATCTTCGCCCTCCAATGCGGCATAAGCGATCCTCTGTCCGTCGACTACGACGGCACCGAAGAGAGGCAGCTCCGTATTGCCGGTCATCGTGAACGACAGATCGTCGCCCACAACAGCCTCGGCCACCACCGTTCTGTCGCGGTCGTAGGCGTCATAGAGTCTTACCGTATCGCCGCACTCGATGTCGCTGCCATCGAGCGAACCGGTAATCTTGAAATTGTGTTTGTCAGCATTGCCGCACGCCGCCAGCATGGCGGCCAGAGATACGGCCGTAAGGATTTTTTTCATAATCTAATGGTTGTGTATGTTGTTCAATCTTTTACTCTGTCGGGGTTGTTCTGCACGAAGCTCTCCCACGAACGACTGCCGCGCCGCGCTTTCAGGTCGCCGCCCAGCCCCTTGCGCCGCGCGCCGCCCATAGCCTGCGTTATGGGGTTGGCCGTGGTAAAGAAGTGGCAGAGCGCGACGGCCATGCCGTCCGTCGCGTCGAGCTTGCGCGGCTGGTAGTCGGTGTGCAGGATAGAGTTTATCATCTGCGCCACCTGCTCTTTCGAGGCCGATCCGCGCCCGGTTATGGCCTGCTTGATGCGCATGGGGGCATACTCGGTTATGCCTACCTGCAAACTCAGCGCCGCAGCTATGGCCACGCCCTGCGCGCGTCCGAGTTTGAGCATGCTCTGGACGTTCTCGCCGAAAAACGGCGACTCGAAGGCCACCTCCGAGGGGCGGTACTCCTCCACCAGCGCGCGCACCCTGTCGAAAATGTAGCGCAGCTTCTCGTAGGGATCCTTGATGCGGTGCATGTCGATCTCGCCGATGACGACCGCGTGCGGTACATTGCCCTCGATCTCGATTATGCCGTACCCCATGTAGTTCGTACCGGGGTCGATGCCCATTATCCGCAAACGTTCGGCCATACGCTATGCCGCTGCTACTTCTGCGACAACGACTTTTCCAGTTCGCGCACCTTGTTTTCCAGCTCGGGCAGGCGGCGGAACACGGCGAACGAGCGATGATACTGCATGCCCGGAAGCGCGGGGTAGCCGAAGCGCATCTCGCCGTCGGGCACGTCCTTGTCGATGCCGGTCTTGGAGCCGATGCGCACGCGGTCGCCGATGTTCACGTGGTCGGCGATGCCGACCTGACCTGCGACGAAGCAGTTGGCGCCGATCTTCGATGTGCCGGCGATGCCCATTTGAGCCGATGATACGGTGTTGGCTCCGATCTCGACGTTGTGACCCACCTGTATGAGGTTGTCGAGCTTGACGCCGTGACGTATGATCGTCGCCTCGGTCTTGGCGCGGTCGATGCAGGTGTTGGCTCCGATCTCCACGTCGTCTTCGATTACGACGTTGCCCAGCTGCGGAATCTTGGCGAACGTGCCGTCGGGCTTGGGTGCGAAGCCGAAACCGTCGGCACCGATCACTGCGCCCGAGTGTATGATGCAGTTGCGGCCTATGCGACAGCCCTCGTATATCTTCACGCCGGGGTATATCCTGGTGCCCTCGCCGATCTCCACGCCGTCGCCGATATAGCACTGCGGGTATATCTGGCATTCGCGGCCGACGCGTGCGCCCGCCTCGATGACGGTAAACTCGCCCACGTAACACTCTTCGCCCACCTCGGCCGCAGCGTTGATCGCCGAGAGGGGCGATATGCCCTTTTTACGGGGACGGGCGGCGTTGTACATCTCCAACAGCGACAGCACGCAGGCTCCGACGTCGGCAACCTTTATGAGCGTGGCACGCACCGGCTGCTTCGGTTCGAAGCTCTTGTCGACCAATATGACCGATGCTTGGGATGTGTAGACGTATTGTTCGTATTTGGGATTGGTCAGGTATGCCAGCGCGCCGCAGCGGCCGCCGTCGATCGAACCGACGGTGTGCACCTTGGCATTCTTGTCGCCAACGACTGTGCCGTCGAGCAGACCGGCGATCATTTCGGCTGTAAATTCCATAGCGGGGATATTATTCGTTTGTTAAATATTTTTTCAAATCTATGCCCTCGGGCATGAACTGGTCGATGCTGCGGCCGAAGCTCAGCAGCTCCCTTACAAGCGACGAGGAGATGTCGGACAGCTGCGGGTCGACCATTATCACGATGCTGGCCAGCTCGGGGAAAAGACGTCGGTTGGCCTGGTCGAGAATACGCTCGTAGTCGAAGTCGGCCGCAGTGCGTGCTCCGCGTATGATCGTCGCGGCACCTGCTCGTCGCGCCTCGTCGCCCGTGAGCGTCGTGTAGGTCGTTACCTCGACGCGCGGCTGTGCCTTATAGCAGTCCTCGATCAGGCGGCGGCGGGCGTCGATGTCGAGCAATCCTCGCTTTGCGATGTTGTGTCCTATCGCTATCACTACGCGGTCGAATATGCCGAGCGCCTGTTCGACGACGGCCGCATGTCCTCGCGTAAACGGATCGAACGATCCGGGGAATAGAGCTGTTCTCTGCATCGATAATATTATATATCGGACAAATATACTAATTTTTCACGACTGCCGCATGTTTCGTCCTCTAAAATCGACGGGCGGAACTGCCGTCGCCCTAACGACGTGGAGCTTGGGCGAGAAAAATATTGCGAAAAATTGCGGTCTGCATATTGCGCATTTGCGAAATATGCGTATATTTGCAACCGCAACGGGGGATTAGCTCAGCTGGCTAGAGCGCTTGCATGGCATGCAAGAGGTCACGAGTTCGAATCTCGTATTCTCCACAAAAAAGGGTCGTCTGTCGAGGACGACTCTTTTTTTGTATTCCCTATCGTATGTGCGGCCGCGGTGGGTCGCAGCGCAGAATATGGCGTATATGGTCAGATGTCGTGCGAGAGCGGGGCGGGGGTAATGTCGTGCATGTCGAAGTCGCCCCAGCGCTCGGCGATGAAGTCGAGCGTCGAAAGTAGTTCGTCGGGATCGAACGAGGTAACGAGTTTCAGGCGTGTCTGCTTGAAGTCGGGCAGCCCCTTGAAATAGTTCGACAGGTGGCGCCGCATTTCGAGGATGCCTATGCGCTCGCCCTTGACCTCGATCGATTTGGCCAGATGCTCCTTGGCTATGCCGACGCGCTCGGCCACGCCGGGTTGCGGCAGCAGCTCGCCCGTTTCGAGATAGTGGCGGCACTCGCGGAATATCCACGGACGGCCGTATGTGGCGCGGCCTATCATCACTCCGTCGACGCCGTAGCGGTCGAACATCTCCTTGGCGCGCTGGGCCGAGTCGACGTCGCCGTTGCCTATTATAGGTATATGTATGGCCGGATTGTTCTTTATGCTGCCTATCAGCGTCCAGTCGGCCTCTCCGCGGTACATCTGCGCGCGCGTGCGTCCGTGTATGGTCAGCGCCGCTATGCCGACATCCTGCAACCGCAGGGCTATCTGTTCGATGTTCTTGCACTCGTCGCTCCACCCCAGACGCGTCTTTACCGTGACGGGCTTGCGCACGGCTTGGACTATGCGGCGGGTCATCTCGACCATCAGGTCGGGGTCGCGCATCATGCCCGAGCCGGCGCCGCGTGCGGCTATCTTCTTGACGGGACATCCGAAATTTATGTCGATTATGTCGGGGTCGGCCTGCTCGGCTATAAGGGCGGCCTCGACCATAGGCTCGATCTGATGACCGTAAATCTGTATGCCGACGGGGCGTTCGAAATCCGATATGGCGAGTTTGGCACGCGATTTCCATGCGTCGCGTATCAGTCCGTCCGACGATATGAATTCGGTATAGACCATATCTGCGCCGAACCGCTTGCACATGTAGCGGAACGACGGGTCGGTAACATCCTCCATGGGTGCCAGAAACAGCGGCTTGTCGCCCAAGTCTATCGATCCGATCTTCATCTTGTCGCGTTTTGCGGGCAAATATACGCATAAGCGAGGGCAATGCCAAATTTATTTGAGCATTGCCGAGCGGAAGTATATTCGACGATGTCAAATATACGCATAAGCGAGGGCAAAAGCAAGTTTACTCGCACTTTGCCGAGTGGAAGTATATTCGACGATGTCAAATATACGCAAAGTTATCGGCATTATGCCGTGAGCAGCGGAAAAACTAACGGTTATGGAACAACTCAAAAAATGCGTCGCACTGGTGGCGCACGACAACATGAAACGCGAACTGGCCGAATGGGTCGAGTGGAATGCCTATAAGCTGGCGCACTGCCGTCTGATATGCACCGGCACCACGGGGCGCATGGTAGGCCGCATGCTGGCCGACAAGCGTGCGGAGGATATCGCTTCGGAGGAGGAGTACGATCTCGACATAAAACTGTTGAAGTCGGGACCGCTGGGCGGCGACCAGCAGTTGGGCGCCATGATCGCCGATTCGATGATCGACGCTTTGATATTCTTCTGGGACCCGATGGCAGCACAGCCCCACGACGTTGACGTGAAGGCGCTGCTGCGGCTGGCCACGCTCTATAATGTCCCTACGGCGGTCAACCGTTCGACGGCCGATATGATTATCTCCTCGCCTCTGTTCGAGTCCGACGAGTACGAGCCTGCCGTCAAGGACTACAAGGGGTATGTAGAGCGTATTCTACGGTAGCGGCACCACGGCGGGATATAACGTCGGGAGCGTGTGCGGCGACTCTTTTTTTGCGCTTTTTGTTTCCCGGTTGCGGTAATTTGACGAATAAAGCGTAAATTTGCAACTTGAAACAAAACGTTACTATGATGATCGATATCGAGAGTTTCGTCGCGAGTGCCGTGGCGCGTGCCGTCGAGGAGTTGTACGGCGGGAGTCAGAACATACAGTTGCAGATACAGAAAACCCGCAAGGAGTTCGAGGGCGACTATACGCTGGTCGTCTTTCCGCTTCTGCGCATCAGCCGTCAGTCGCCCGAGGCTACGGCTGCTCAGATAGGCGAGAAGGTGGTGGCCGACAATGCCCAGATCGGAGCATACAACGTCATCAAGGGCTTTCTGAATCTGACGCTCGCTCCCTCGTTCTGGGCGGAGCGTTTCAACGGCATCGTCTCTGCGGAGAGCTTCGGTCAGGCTGCGCCCACAGGCCGCACGATAATGATCGAATATTCGTCGCCCAATACCAACAAGCCCCTGCATCTGGGCCATATACGCAACAACCTGCTGGGATACTCCGTTGCGCGCATATTGCAGGCCAACGGCCATAACGTCATAAAGGTCAATCTGGTCAACGACCGAGGCATACATATCTGCAAGTCGATGCTTGCATGGCAGCTCTACGGCGGCGGCGAGACGCCCCAGTCGTCGGGCATGAAGGGCGACCACCTCGTGGGCAAGTATTATGTCGAGTTCGACAAGCACTATAAGGCCGAGGTGGCCGAGCTGGTCGCGGGCGGCATGGAGGAGAGCGAGGCCAAGCACAACGCACCCATAATGCGCTCGGCGCAGGAGATGCTGCGCCGCTGGGAGGCGAAGGATCCCGAGGTATACGGCCTGTGGCAGAAGATGAACGGCTGGGTGTACGAAGGCTTCGACGTGACGTACAAGGCTCTCGGCGTCGACTTCGACAAGGTATACTACGAGTCGCAGACATATCTGCTGGGCAAGAGTCTGGTCGAGGAGGGACTCCGCAAGGGTGTATTCTTCCGCAAGGAGGACAACTCGGTGTGGATCGATCTTACGGCTGACGGACTCGACCAGAAACTACTGCTGCGCGGCGACGGCACGTCGGTCTACATGACGCAGGATCTGGGCACGGCGCTGCGCCGTTTCGAGGAGAACAATCTCGACGACATGATCTATGTGGTGGGCAACGAGCAGAACTACCATTTTCAGGTGCTCAAACTCGTGTTGAAGAAGTTGGGCTACGCGTGGAGCGACAACATATTCCACCTGTCTTACGGTATGGTCGAGCTGCCCGAGGGCAAGATGAAATCGCGCGAGGGTACGGTGGTCGATGCCGACGATCTGATCGCCGACATGGTCAGGACGGCGCGCGAGATGTCGGCCGAGCTCGGCAAACTCGACGGCTGCACGGCCGGCGAGGCCGACGAGGTGTCGGCTATGGTCGGTCTGGGCGCATTGAAGTATTTCATCCTCAAAGTCGACCCCAAGAAGACGATGCTGTTCGATCCGCGCGAGTCGATCGACTTCAACGGCAATACGGGACCTTTCATCCAATATACGCATGCACGTATCCGCTCGATTCTGCGCAAGGCGGACGAGGCGGGCATCGAATATCGTGGCGTGCAGACGGCCGATCTGCTGCCCGAGGAGATCGAGCTTGTGAAGACTCTGTCGGATTATCCGTCGACGGTGGCCGCTGCGGGCGAGAACTTCTCGCCGTCGATCATCGCGGCCTATGCCTACGATCTGGCCAAGTCGTTCAACGGCTACTATCATGACCATTCGATCTTGCGCGAGCAGAACGAGGCGACGCGCCGCATGCGCTTGCAGCTCGCCGCTGAGGTGGCGCGCGTCATCCGCAGCGCGATGTCGCTGCTGGGCATCTCGGTGCCCGAGCGCATGTAACGTCGGTGCCGATATATCAGGCATTATGGAACAGTCCGGCTGCAAGCCGGACTTTTTCCTTTGCCGGCGGGACGTCGTCGCGCGAAAACGGCCGCTCGTCGCGCGGTTGCGACCGCTCGGCGTAAAAGCCGGCGCAAAACGATTCCGTTACACTATAATTCGTTATATTTGTAATCATGCGAAAACCCGAAAATATAGTATTCGACCTCGGAGGTGTGGTCTTTGCTCGTGATACGAAGAAGCTCGATCGCGACTTCATAGATTTCTTTTCATATATTTTGCAGCCTGAGATGCCCGACTTCTGGGTAAGCTACGATCGCGGCACGAGGAGCTACGAAGAGGTGCTGGACGACCTGTGCCGATATAACTCGTGCGATGCGGAGAAGGCTGCGAACTATCTGCGCCGCTCGATCCTGATGCAGGAGCCGATACCCGCGACCGAACGTCTCATAGGCGAGTTGAAGACGGCGGGTTACGGGCTGTACGTGCTGTCGAACATGTCGCGCGAGTTTATCGACTTTCTGCGCCGCATGCCCGTGTATGCGCACTTCGACGGCGAGGTGGTCTCGTGCGAGGAGCGGGTCGTGAAGCCCGAGCGCAGGATATACGAGATACTGCTCGACCGTTACGGCCTGGCGCCCGAGGCGACGTTGTTCATCGACGACCGTCGTGCCAATGTCGAGGCGGCGGCCGAACTGGGCGTCGGGGGCTTCGTCTTCGACCACCATGACCCCGGGCTTAGCTGCCGGCGGTTGCGGTCGATGCTGCTGGATGATGCAAATCTGTAAAACGATATATCATGACAATCAAATTCCGTATAGAGTATCATACGCAGCCGGGCGAAGAGCTCGTGCTCGTGCTCGGCCGTGGTTGCGGCCGGGACTGCCGGATGCGATATGCTGGCGGAGGGATGTGGGAATATACCCTCTGCGTCGAGTCTTCGGACGAGGTGTCGGAGTACCGCTACCGGGTATGTCGCGACGGGCAGACCGTGCGCCGTGAGTGGGGCGGAGGACACCGTTTGGAGCTGGATGCCAAGAGCCGTCTTGCAGAGGCGGCGGTGGCCGTATACGACTGCTGGCACGATATGCCGTCCGACCGCCCGATGCGTTCGTCGATGTTTACCGACGGCGTATTTTCGCGCGGCGACCGCCGATGCCGCCCTGCGCTCAGGGCGGGCGAGCTGCTCGTGACGGCCGAGATTCCCGGCGTAAGACCGTGGCAGCATCCCGTTCTGGTCGGTCAGGGCAAGGCGCTCGGCGACTGGAATCCTCGGCAGGGCATAGAAATGGAGTGGTGCGGCGGCGTTGAGTGGTGCGCGCGCGTGAAGCTCGCCAAGACCGGCGGCATGGTGCGTTACAAGTTCGTGCTGACAGACGAACGCTCGGATGCTGCGATCTGGGAGATAGGTTGCGACAGGGAGGCGTCGTTCGGTGCGGCTCAGGCCGCATGCGTTGTAGTAAGCTCGTTGCGCCCCCGCTTCGATCTGCCGGCATGGCGCGGTGCGGGCGTGGCTATTCCGGTATTCTCGCTGCGCTCGGAGCACAGCTTCGGCGTGGGCGAGTTCGCCGACCTGAAACTCATGGTCGACTGGGCTGCCGCGACTGGGCAGAGCATGATACAGATACTCCCCGTGAACGATACGACCATGACCGGCACATGGCAGGATTCGTATCCCTACAATGCCAACACGACCTTTGCGCTGCATCCGCAGTTCATACGTCTGAGCGAGGTGGGCGAATTGAAGGATGCCGGCATGGCGGCTCGCTTCGAGGCGTTGCAGCGCGAGCTGAATGCGCTGCCGACGGTCGACTACGAGCGCGTCAACCGTGCCAAGAGCGAGTATCTGCATGCGGTGTATCGCGATAGGGCGCGTGCGACGTTCCGCAGCCGCGAGTTCAAGTCATTCATGCAGGCCAACGAGGATTGGCTGCGCCCTTACGCGGTGTTCTGCGCATTGCGGGACGAGCACTCGACGCCCGATTTTGCGAAATGGGGCTCCATGGCGCGTTACAGCGCGGCCAAAGCCGCAAAGTATGAAAAGGAGCATTACGACGATGTGGCCTACAACTACTTCGTGCAGTATCATCTCTCGCGCCAGCTGCGCGAGGTGCGGGACTATGCCCATAGCCGCGGTGTGGTGTTGAAAGGTGACATACCGATCGGCGTGAGCCGCACGAGCGTCGATGCGTGGGTCTATCCGTCGCTGTTCAACATGGACTCGTCGGCCGGCGCTCCGCCCGACGACTTCTCGGTCATGGGACAGCTCTGGGGCTTCCCGACATACAACTGGCAGAAGATGTCGGAGGACGGCTATGCGTGGTGGCGTGCCCGCTTCGAGAAGATGTCCGAGTACTTCGACGCTTACAGAATAGATCATATACTGGGATTCTTCCGCATCTGGGAGATTCCGCTCGATGCGGTCAATGCGCTGCTCGGACGCTTCAATCCGGCGCTGCCCTATACCGAGCAGGAGATCGCCGGCTACGGATTCCGGTTCGACCGCTCGCGCCATACGGCCGACATCTCTGTGACGGACAACGTGCTTTTCGTCGAGGACAGCCGCCGGAGCGGTGTGTACCACCCGCGCATATCGGCTCAGTCGACGTCCCTCTACCGCGAGTTGCCGGAGGAGCAGAAGCGCGCATACGACAATCTGTACAACGACTTCTTCTATCGCCGACACGACGCTTTCTGGCAGCACGAGGCGATGATGAAGCTGCCGCCGCTGATCGACTCGACGCAGATGCTCGTCTGCGGAGAGGATCTGGGTATGATCCCTCACTGCGTGCCGCAGGTCATGGCCGACGAGCAGATTCTGTCGCTCGAAATCCAGCGTATGCCCAAGGACCCGCGCGAGGAGTTCGCCTCGCCGTGGAATTATCCATATCTGTCGGTATGCACTACATCGACTCACGACATGGCACCCTTGCGTGCATGGTGGGAGGAGGAGCGCGAGGTGTGCCGGCGATTCTACAATAACGTGCTCGGGGAGTGGGGCGATGCGCCTTACTACTGCGAGCCGTGGATATGCGAGCGCATAGTGTCTATGCACCTTAAATCGCCCGCCATGCTGACCGTGCTGCCGTGGCAGGACTGGATGTCGATAAACGGAGCGCTGCGGCGCGAGAACCCGGCCGAGGAGCGTATCAACGTGCCAGCCAACCCGCGCCACTACTGGCGTTACCGCATGCACATCACACTCGAAGAGCTGCTGGCGGCCGATTCGCTCAACCGCACCATACGCCACCTGATCGCCGAGAGCGGACGCTGATGCTGCGCCGGGGCGATCCGAACGAATCGCCCCGGGCTCGGTTCGACGAAGCAGGGCTGCCTAACAAGTTTCAGGCAGCCCTTCTTATTATCAGGCAACTGTTTCGAGTACGCGATTCTCGGCAGACTAAAAACTTTTCGGGCAGTCGTGCAATAAAAACGCCCCGTACCTTTCGGCACGGGGCGTATTTGTATTGCGATTGTGCGGTTATGCCGCTATCTTACAAGACGATTGGTTTTCTCGTCGGGGAATATGACGCTCGGGCGGAACGTGCGCGCCTCCTCGATGTCCATAAGTCCGTACGATATTATGATGACCACATCGCCCACGGCCGCCTTGCGCGCCGCAGCGCCGTTGAGGCATATTGCGCCGCTGCCTTTCGGCCCCGGAATGACGTATGTCTCCAAGCGCTCGCCGTTGTTGTTGTTGACGATCTGTACCTTCTCGCCCTCGATTATGCCTGCGGCCTGCATCAGCTCCTCGTCGATAGTGATGCTTCCGACGTAATTCAGGTTAGCTTCGGTCACCGTCACGCGGTGAATCTTCGATTTCAATCTCTGGATCAACATTACTTTATGCGTATGTTATCGATTAGACGTATCTCGCCCGCCATGACTGCTATGCAGCCCTGAATACGCGGCGACTGCTCCCAGCTCTCGACGCTCTGCATCGTGGCGGCGTCGACGGCATCGAAATAGACGACCTTCAAAAGCGGGTTGCGCTCGATCTCGGCGGCGACCCATGTCCGCAGCTCGGCGGGTGTCATGCTACGGCTGCGCTCGGCGCACTGCTGCATGACGCGGTATATGTGCGGTGCCGCGGCACGGTGCTCCGCGTCCAAAAGGGCGTTGCGCGACGAGAGCGCAAGACCGTCTTCGCCGCGTACTATCGGGCACTCGACGATCTCGACCGGAAGCGACAGCTGCTCCACCATGGCCTTGATGACGGCTATCTGCTGGAAATCCTTCTCGCCGAAGTAGGCTCTGCGCGGCTCGACCATCGCGAACAGACGGCTGACCACCTGCGCCACGCCGTTGAAGTGGCCGGGGCGCGTGGCACCCTCCATGACCTTGTCTATCTTACCGAAGTCGAACGTGCGCGTGTCGGGCTCGGGATATATCTCGTCGACGGCGGGCATGAATACTATGTCGGCGCCGGCGCGTTCGAGTATGCGGCAATCCTCTTCGGGTGTTCTGGGGTAGTTTCTCAGATCGTTCTTATCGTTGAACTGCGTCGGGTTGACGAATACGCTCACTACGACCGTGCCGTTCTCGCGGCGCGCACGTTCCACCAGCGAGCAGTGGCCTGCATGCAACGCCCCCATGGTGGGGACGAATCCGACGTTGTTGGAGTCGCACGCGGCGAGTGCCTCGCGCAGCTCACGGACTGTATTAATGACCTTCATTTTTCAGGTATCTTAACTCCTATAATAGGCGGGGCAAAGTTACAAACTAAAATGGAGATAACAAGAAAAGAGACCGAAAAATCGGCCTCTTTTCGTCGTTCGCACCGCTGACGATTAATTAAGATTCGGCAGCAGAGAGTATTCGCGGCCGTAGCCGAGCATCTGCTGCACGTAGTCGGCCGGATAAGATATCTCGACGTCGACCACCTTCGTGCCCGTCGGATCGTATACGAGGCGGTACTCGGGATTGACGAATCCTCCGTAAGGCTCGATGTTCAGTGCGCGGTAGCGTCTCAGCACCTCGTCGTGCAGATCGGCGTCGACAGCTACGGCGTAGCGCTCGACGAGCTGCTTGCCGGCCTCGTAGTCGCCCTCGCTCTTGATGCGCTGCACCTCGCGGAGCAGCTCGCCGAACAGCTCGCGCAGGCGGCGGAAGTCGTTGACCACGATATAGCGCTTGCCGTTGTCGACGACCCACTCGATGACCTTGTCGGCGCGTCCCTTTTCATAGCACCACTCGGCGATGAGCTTGCGGTTGCGCATGTGCGACTCCTCGACATTCTTGCCCGGCTCGATGCGCGAGAGCTGCGTCATCATGCCGTTCATGATGTAGTCGGCGTACTGTGCCCATGCCACGTCGAGCGAGGGTATGAGACCCAGCTCGACCAGCTTCTCGTCGCCCAGATAATAGAGGCCGAACAGGTCGGCGCGCGCCTCCTCCAACGTCGAGGTGTAGGTGCGGAGCTCGGTGCCCTTCGTTCCGGGCGCCAGCTGTCCCGAGCCGTGACCCAGGCACTCGTGCAGGTCGGTGTGCAGGTCGTCGGCCAGCTTGCCGTATTTGTCCATGCGTTCGCGGTCTTCGCGTCGCAGAACGAACTCCTCCGTGAAACCGTTGCCGTGGGCGGCCTTGTCGTATGCGTAAGTGATGTTGTCGATAGTCACCGACTTCGAGCCGTATTCCTTGCGGATCCAGTCGGCGTTGGGCAGGTTGATGCCGATCGGCGTTGCGGGATAGCAGTCGCCGCCGAGCATAGCCACGGTAATGACCTTGGCCGATACGCCCTTGACCGTCTTCTTCTTGTATGCGGGATCGACGGGCGAGTTGTCCTCGAACCACTGAGCGTTGGCCGATATGATCTCGGTGCGGCGGCATGCCTGCTCGTCGCGGAAGTTTACGTTTGCCTCCCACGAAGCCTTGCGGCCGAGCGGGTCGCCGTAATCCTCGATGAAGCCGTTCACGAAGTCGACGTTCGATTCGAGATCCTTGACCCAAAGGATATTGTATGCGTCGAAGTCTTTCAGATCGCCCGTGCGGTAGTACTTAGCCAGAGCCTCGATCGTGCGTCGCTGCACCGGCTCGGCCACCTCGGCGGCCTTGTCGAGCCAGTAGACTATCTTCTCGATTGCGGGCGAATACATGCCGCCCACGCGCCATACGCGCTCGACGACGTTGCCCTCTTCGTCGGCCATGAGCTTCGAGTTAAGGCCGTAGGATATGGGTTCCTTGTCGTCCTTGTGCTGCTCGGCCATGCGGGCATAGAACTCCTCGACCTGCTGCTGGTCGACACCCTCGTAATAGTTGTTGGCCGAGGTAAGTATCACGTCGGCGCCTGCCGTCTGGTTCAGACGCGAGGGGTACATGTCGGGGTCGTAGAGTATCGCGCAGAGGAAATCGACCGGAATGTCGAGATCGTCCGAGTAGACGTAGCGGTCGATCTGCTCGCGCAGCCACTTCTCGGCGAACTCGGGGCGGAACTTGTCGTTGGAGTAGTGGTGGTGTATGCCGTTGGCGAACCACATCTTTTTGAGATACTTCTCCAATGCCTTGAAGTCGGCCGAATCGCGGTCGTCGGTGTCGTTGTATATACGTTCCAACGTGTGTCGTATGACCAGATTGTATTTGAAATTCTGGTCGAAAAGGATGTCGCGTCCGCACTTGGCGGCCTCCGACAGATAGTATATCAGCTCCTTCTCTCTGAGCGGCAAACTCTCGAATCCGGGAACCTCGTAGCGGATCACCTTGATGTCGTCGAAGCGGTCGACGATCCACGGCTTTTCCGCGGATTCGGGCTTTGCGGCAGATGCGCCTGCGGCGACTGCAAAAACTCCCATGACGGATAATTCTAAAAATTTATTCATTAATTCGGATATTAATTATTGCAATAATCGCACGTAAAATTATACAATTATATAATATCTCGCAATCGGAGGCGGATATATTTCGAAAATTATTTTCGGGTGCCGGCATATCGTGCCGGTACGGCTTCCGGTTCGCGTGCTCGTGCTCGGCTGAACTACTCCGTCTCGGCATAATCGAGTATATGGCTTGATTATGCCGAGACTTTCGCTATCTTTGCATCTCGTTATTAATTTTTTTTCAGATATGTTTTTACGCGGTGCTTCGACCATTCTGCTTCTGGTATGCTCAAACATCTTCATGACGCTGGCGTGGTACGGCCACATAGCCTTCAAGTCGCGACTCGAAAAGTGGTCGTTGGCGGCGATCGTCGTTCTGAGCTGGGGCGTGGCTCTGTTCGAATACTGCTTTCAGGTGCCGGCCAACCGTCTGGGCAGCGCCGAGCTCGGAGGCCCCTTTACGATATGGCAGTTGAAGGTAATTCAGGAGGTGGTGTCGCTGGTGGTATTCACGCTGTTCGTGGTGCTGTTCATGAAGGGCGACTCGCTTAAATGGAATCATCTGGCCGGATTCGCCTGTCTCGTTCTGGCCGTATACTTCATATTCCGAAAGTAGGGCGGAGCGGTTAAACGAATCCCCCGCAGTGCGATGATGCGCCGCGGGGGATTCGTTTCATTGCGATATGTCTGAGACTACCTTGCGGCGGTTCTCGACGGGCGGATCAGCGCCGCTATCCACAACAGTATGATCGCACCGGCTACCGAGCAGAGTATGCTGCCGAAGGTGCCCGTGGGCACCACGCCGAACCACGAAAACATCCAACCGCCCAGCAAACCGCCGACGATACCCACAATGAGGTTGACTATCAATCCCGAGCTTCCGCCCTTGACGATCATGTTGGCAATCCATCCGGCTACCAGACCGATCAACAAATACCAAAGTATAAACATAACATCAAATTTTTAGTTAGTGCGTTCGACCATGTAGGGCGATACGCCGAAAATATGTTGTCATGTACATTGCAAAAACAATACCCTGCGGCCTGCCGCCCTCGGACGACCCTCGGCGAAGCTGCGGCCGTCGGGCGGCGGAGAGGATCCGCTGACCGAAAAAAAAGTCCCCCGCAGTGCGGAGGACATATCTTGGCGAGGCCGTGCCTTGGTTGCCGGCAACCCTATTTTACGTATACTTCGAGCAGTCGGCAGCAGCCGTTGATCTTTACGCTGTCGGCTTCGGCTGGAATGAGAACGGCTTCGCCGCGTGCGATGCGCTCGCTGCCGCCTTCGGATGTTATCTCGGCCGTGCCGTCGATACATACGTATACGGTAAACGAGTCGATGCCCATGCGGTCGCGTTCGAGCTCGGATGCGACCTCGACCACCGAGACGTTGAAATAGTCGCACGATATGACCTCTGCGGCGCCGGCGCCGCCGCTGCTGCGGTAGTGCTTATGCAGCTCGCGCGCATCGGCCGAGAAGTCGATCGCGTCGACCGCCAGCGCCGTATGCAGCTCGCGCGGCCTGCCCGAGGCATCGACTCTGTCCCAGTCGTATATGCGGTAGGTAATGTCCGATGTCTGTTGTATCTCTATTACCTCGATGCCTGCACCGAGTGCGTGGACGACGCCCGCCGGGATGAAGAATATGTCGCCGGGGCTTACTTCGATGCGGTTGAGCAGCTCGGGCAGCGTCGACTTGGCTACGGCTTCGATATACTCCTCGCGCGTGATTTCGGGATTCTTGAAGCCGACGTACAATGCCGCGCCGGGCTTGCAGTCGACCACATACCACATCTCGGTCTTGCCCGCAGAGTCGTGCCGCTCGGCGGCCAGAGTGTCGTCGGGGTGCACCTGAACCGATAATACGTCGTTGCAGTCGAGATATTTGACCAGCAGCGGAAATCCTATTCCGTACCTTTCGAATATCTTCTCGCCTACCAGATCGCCCATGTATACCTCTACGATCTCGTTCAGATCGTTGCCTTTCAGAAATCCGTTGGCTACCACCGATACGTCGCCGCTGACCGAGGAGAGCTCCCAGCTCTCGCCGTAGAGCTTGTCGGGCGAGAGTCTCGCCCCCGAACCCGCTTTCATCGCGGCTATGGCATGGCCGCCCCAGATGCGCTCTTTGACGCGCGGACGGAATTTTATAGGATAGAGCATCGTGCGGATGTTTTATGAACGTTATTCGAACATAGCCTCGACGGCCGCTATGACCTGCTCGGCATCGGGTGCGAGCGGGAATACGCGGTCGGGTTTGAGGTAGTGGAGCTCCTTGCCGCGGAACATAAGCTCCTCGCCGGCGCCCGTTATGTTGAGCATGATACATGCCGAGGGATCTATTCTGCCTTCGTCCTTCATCTTGATGAGCGAGGCCAGAGCGACGGCCGGAGCCGAGTATATGTCGATGCCCTCGGTTTCGAGGAAGATCTTCTTGGCGCGGCGCGCCTGTGCGTTGGTGGCGACCATGATATCTCCGCCCGAGGCTTTGAGCGCGTCGTACAGACCGCCCGCCAGCGAGTAGGGCGGCTTGCGGTTGGAGAGCACCTTGGCGTCGATGCGCTCGGCGTCGCGCCGGGCCTTGGCCGCGCCGTAAGGCAGCATCTCGCGCGAGTCTACGCGCCATGCGTCGTACATCGGAACGAACGGCGCATTCTGCGATACGATGAGCTTCATGGTATTGTCGCCGAAGCGGCCGTCCTCGATAAGGCGCATATTGGCCTCCCATGCGGCTATGGCGCCGGTGCCGCTGCCGACGGCCTGAAAATAGTAGTCGGGGATGCGTCCTATGGCCGTCGCGGCCGAGAGTACGGTGGTTGCCATGCCGTCGCGGCGAGCGACGTTCTTGGCGCCGCCCTCGGCGTAGAACATAGGCGATTTGAGAGCTATATTGCTGAGGTTTATGGCGTCGAAGTAGTCGCCTCCCTTTTCGCATGCGATGAGCTTGACGCAGGGATTGAGCGGCTTTTCGAACCAGAGCGCCGACAGATTGTCGTAGGGCACCGCCAGCAGCAGGCGTATGTTGTTCTCGGAGCATACCTTGGCGAAGGCGCGTGCCGTATTGCCGGCCGAGGCTACGACCAGCACCTTGTCGGCGTGACGCTCGTCGATGCGGGCGCATACGCTGTATGCCTCGGTCTCCTTGAACGAGCAGGTGGTCATCGTCGCACCTCGCGAGGGGCAGTAGCCGCTGAGCGTTATATATAGGTTTTCGAGCCCGAGCCTTGCCGCCAGAGCCTCGCTCTTGTATGTAACGGGCGCGGCCGATCCTTCGAGCATGCGTCTTACGGGCAGCCAGTCGGCGAATTTGTAGAGGCCGTAGTCGTCGGACTTGACTTCGATCTGTCTTTTCTGGTAAACGGTGCGCACGAGCGACGGCTCCTTGCACTGCGGATCGTCGAGCATCCAGCCTTCGTCGGCGAACTCGCGGTCGGTCTTCACGCACTTCAATTTATATTGCGTCGGGTCGATCATATTCATAGCGGATTTGTACGTTATTCGGTTTCGCACGCAAATTTAGTATAAAATTCATGCGCGGGCAATAAGTATTATTACCTATTGCGGATAAAAACAGAGCGAAAATTGCATGTCGATTAAAAAATATATAGTATCTTTGTTACGCTAAATTTCCGGCGATATGTCTCTCGAACGCATACTTACGGTCATACTGCTTACGCTGTCGACGATAGGGGCGACGGCGCAGGACGACGACTGGGCGCAGTTCGGACGTTATGCCGAGGCCAATGCCGCTGCGCAGAGCGGTGCGCGGGCAGTCTTTATGGGCGACTCGATAACCGACATCTGGGCGCAGCAGGATCCCGATTTCTTTACGCTGAACGATTTCGTCGGACGCGGTATAAGCGGCCAGACCACCAGTCAGATGCTTGTGCGCTTCCGCCGCGACGTGATCGACCTGCGGCCGCAGGTCGTCGTCATCATGGCCGGCACCAACGACATAGCCCGCAACGGCGGATACATATCACCCGAAAATACGCTGGGCAACCTCATATCGATGTGCGAGCTGGCGCGTGCCAACGGCATAGCGGTCATACTGTGCTCGATACCGCCCGCGAGCCGCTTCTGGTGGCGCGAGGGGATCGAACCGGCGGCGAAGGTCGTCGAACTGAATGCCATGATACGCGACTATGCCGGGCGCAACTCGATACCTTATCTGGACTACCACAGCCGTCTTGTAGGCGAGGACGGCGGCATCCCGCCCCGGTGGAGCGAGGATACCTGCCACCCGAACGCGGAGTGTTACCGCACGGTAATGGAGCCTATGGTACTGGATGCCGTATACGGACTGCAAAAGAGAATTGACGAATCAAAATAAAATTTATTAAAGATGAAAAGATTTTTCATGCGACTTACGATTGTCGCTATGGCAGTGACCGCAATGGCGGCCTGCTCTAAGAAGAACGGTTATGCCGTCAGCAGCTATCTGAACGCAATACCCGAGGATGCGATGCTTGTGCAGTATGTCGACGGCTACGGCATTTTGCAGAAGAGCGGCCTGTTGCAGGACTTCGCTCCGCTGCGCGATGTGGGTGCGGCACAGGTTGCGGGCATGCTCGAAGAGGAAGACGCATCGTACGTCAAGGGGATAATGGGCGACTTTGACCGCATGGGTATCGCCACATCGAAGCCTATGTATGCCGCCGTGACGATGCTGTCGGAGGAGGAGGTCTCGGTGGTCCTGCTGGCCGAGGTGCTCGACAGAGCCGAAGTAGACCGTCTGGTGGAGTTCGTCCGTAAGAACGGTGTCGAGATCGCTACGGAGAACGTCGACGACTGCACGCTCATGGTCGTCGAGCGCGACGAGGAATTTATGGTGGGCTACAACGAGTCGACGCTGGCCATAGTATCGGGCGAAGGCATCGATATCCGCGCCGACCTGCTCGATGTATTGAAGTCTGCACGCACGCCACGCAAGACGGCACTGCCCGACTTCTCGGGCAAGGATATGGCTACGTATCTCGATCTCGACGAGTGCATCGCCCTTGCAAGCCGCATCGACGAGTCGGACGAAGATATGGCGGAGTTCTATGCCCGAATGTTGGATGAGGAGGCCAGCCTCGTGTTAGGCCTTACCTTCGAGACCGGCCGCATTGCCGTAACGGCAGCGGTGGAGGGCATCAAGGAGGAGTTCCTTGCGAAGTACGAAAATACCGGTGTGGTCAGCAACGAGTATCTTAAATATCTGCCCCGCGACGTATATGCCGTCATGGGTTCCAACATGAACGGCAAACTCGTATTCGATTCGATTATGGAGATGCCCGAGATCAAGAAGAACATCGATCAGATCAAGCAGTATGTCGGCGAGCAGATGTGGGACATGGGCATGGAGATCGCCAAGAACGGTTTCTACTCGCTCAACGGCGACTTCATGGCGGCGCTTACATCTGTTTCTCAGAACCCCGAGCAGGTCGACGTCAAGGTTGCGGCATTCTCGACCGTCGACAACGACTATATCCTATCGACTCTTATGACCTATTTGCCCGCAGGCATGTATACGCAGCTGGGCGACAAGCAGTATCTGGCCGATGTCGACGGCATGTCGATATGGTTCGGTCAGCAGGATCGTATGCTCTACGCGTCCAACATTTCGGCACCGGCCGTGATGCCAGTGTCGGCTCAGTCGGCCGCATGGACTGCGGATGTCGAGGGTGCGCGTTCGTACATGGCGGTCAATCTGCGTGCGCTGTTCGGCGATCCCTACGTAGCGGCACAGATGCAGCGCGAGGTTTACAGCGACCGTCAGGCCGGAGCAATGGCGCGCGAGATCGTCGGTCTGTTGGATTACGCATTCGCCCGCGACCGCAGTATGACCAGCGGGGATTTGGATATCATCTTCGTCAACCGTGACGTCAATTCGCTCAAACAGATCGTCGACGTCGCCAAGCCCGCACTTATGGGCAATCTCGGCGGATTATTCCTCTAACTGTCCGGCTGTGAAGTTAATTACACTCGATAGTGTCGTTCCGGAGATCTTCGCCAAGCGCAAAGATCTCCGGTCCGATATTTGGCTCGCGCCCGTGACATTCGAGCGCGGTAAGAGATATCTGGTCGAGGCCGCGTCGGGTAGCGGCAAGTCGTCGCTGTGCAGCTTCCTCTACGGCCAGAGGGGCGACTATCGCGGCCGCATATCGTTCGACGGCGACGATATCTCGCGCTTCGGCCGCGGCCGCTGGTGCGACGTGCGTCGCCGTGAGCTGAGCATGCTGTTTCAGGAGCTGAGGCTCTTTCCCGAGCTTACGGCATGGGAGAACGTCCAGATCAAAAACCGTATCGAAAATACTCAGAGCGACAGCACCATTGAGAGCTGGTTCGAGGCTCTGGGCATCGCCGACAAGCGCAAGGCGCGTGTGGCGCGCATGTCTTACGGGCAGCAGCAGAGGGTGGCTCTGATGCGTGCCCTGTGCCAGCCGTTCGACTTTCTGCTGCTGGACGAGCCGGTGTCGCATCTCGACGAGGAGAACGGGCGGCTCATGTGCGATATAATCCTGCAAGAGGCCTCGCGACGCGGTGCCGGCATCATATCCACGTCGATAGGCCGGCATCTCGATATGGAATACGATAAAGTGCTGAGCCTATGAATCTGATTTGGAAACTGCTGCGCCGGCATATCAGCGTCGGACAGCTCGCCGGCTTCTTTCTGGCCGATCTCGTCGGTACGGTCATAGTGCTGTGCGGCATACAGATATATTCCGATATGGCGCCTATGCTGTCGGGCAGCGACGGACTGCTGGGCAATGACTATATCGTCATCTCGAAACCCGTAAAGCAGCTCGGTTCGCTTATGGGGCGCAGTGCGGCGCACTTCTCGGAGAGCGACATCGACGACTTGAAGGCGCAGCCGTTTGCGCGGAACGTCGGAGAGTTCCGCTCGTCGCAGTATGGCGTCTACCTCGGTCTGCCGGGCGTGTTCGCTACGGACATGTTCTTCGAGTCGGTGCCCGATCGCTTCATCGACGTTACCACCGACGAATGGCGGTTCGACAGGTCCAAGCGCGACATACCGATCATCCTGCCGCGCAACTACCTTAATCTATATAACTTCGGCTTCGCTCAGACCAAGGGGCTGCCGCAGCTCTCCGAGGGTGTCTCGCAGAGCATATCGTTCGACATAGAGCTGTCGGGCAGCGGCCGCACCGAACATTTCAAGGGGCATGTCGTCGGTTTCTCGGACAGGCTCAATACGGTGCTGGTGCCGGAGAGCTTCATGGAGTGGGCCAACGACCGCTTCGCGCCGTCGAAAAGCGCGCTCGCTTCGCGCCTTATAGTCGAGGTCGAAAACCCTGCCGACGAGTCGATAGCCGCCTATCTGCAACAACGCGGCTACGAAGTCGAGAACAATGCCGCCGACAACAGCAAGATCGGCTTTCTGTTGAAGATCGTGGTGTCGGTCGTTATGGCTATCGGTCTTATAATAAGCATATTGGCGATATATATACTGACGTTGAGCATATATCTGCTGTTGCAGAAAAATACCGACAAGCTCGAAAATCTGTCGCTGCTGGGCTACTCGGCGCGACGTATCGCAGCGCCGTACAGCCGCCTTACCGTCACGCTCAATGTCGCGATAATGCTGCTCGCCATAGCTGCCGTATATTTCGTCAGAGAGGCCTACATGACTCGTGTTGCGGCTACTCTGGGCGGTGCTTCGCAGACGGGCTTTCTGCCGACGATCATTGCCGGCGCTCTGCTCACGGCAGTCGTCGTAACGTTCGATTCGATCGTCATACGCCGTAAGATCAACTCGATAGCCTCGAAGAGATGAGATTCGTAGCTGCATCGTCGGCCGATCTTAGGCCGATCGGGGATATAGTGCGCAGTGCGCAGCGCTCGCTGGCCGAGCTGGGTATCGACCAGTGGCAGGACGGATATCCCTCCGAGGAGATAATAGCAGACGATATCGCAGCCGGAGAGGGGTATGTCATCCTTGCCGACGACGGTAGCGTCGCAGCATACGGTGCCGTGAAGGTCGGCCGCGAGGCCGATTACGACGATATCCGCGGCGGAGCATGGCGCTATGACGGCGAATATGTCGTCGTGCATCGCTTGTGCGTCGCCGAGCCGCACCGCAGGTCGGGTTTGGCATCAATGTTTTTCGCTTGTGCCGCGCAGATAGCGCGCCGCAGCGGCCGCGACATAATTCGCGTCGATACGCACCAGGGCAATGTACGCATGCTGTCGCTTCTGGATAAGGAGGGCTTCGGGCGGTGCGGCACGATACGCTGCCGGTCGGGTGTGCGCACGGCTTTCGATAGGCGGGTCGCGCCGCCCCGTATCGCCGTGCGTGAGGCTGTGCCGGACGACTGCTATATTATCTCCGATGCCGTCACGGCGGCTTTCGGGGAGGATCTGTGCCGGCGTCTGTGTCGCGATGCTTCGCCGCAGCGGATACGCGGATTTTTCGCCGAGGTCGCGGCTATGCCTGCGACGCAGTACAGCTTCGAGAATACGATCGTCTGCACGGTCGACGGCGTTGCCGCGGGTGCCATATGCGGCTACGACGGCGCGCGTCTCGACGAGTTGCGCAGTCCGGTGCTGGATATGCTGCGCGAGAGATTCGGCTCCGCACCCTGTCCCATCGAGAACGAGACCTGCGCCGGAGAGTTCTATCTCGACTCGATAGGCATCGACCCTCTGTTCAGAGGCACGGGTGCCGGCACGGCGCTGCTGCGCGCCATGATCGAGCGTGCCCGGCGGTCGGATGCGGGATGCGCCGCATTGTTGGTAGACGTCGAAAACCCGCATGCCGAGCGGCTCTACCGCCGTGTCGGTTTTTGCCGTTCGGGTACGCGCACGCTGCTCGGACATAACATGTATGTAATGACTATTCGATAAATGGCAAGTTACCTGCAAGTAGAGAACATATCGAAATCCTATGGCGACCGCATGCTCTTTTCGGGCATCGGGTTCAATATAAACGAGGGCGACAAAATCGCGCTGATAGCCCCCAACGGCACTGGCAAGAGCACGCTGTTGAAGATTCTGGCCGGCGTGGAGTCGTCGGACCGCGGCGGCGAGGTGCGCTTCATGAAGAGTATAAAGGTGGCGTTCTTAGACCAGGCGACGCCGTTCGACCCCAATAGATGCGTGTTTGACGAGGTGTATTCGCGTCTCGACGAGCGGACGGCGGCCGTGCGCGAGTATGACGAGGCCGTGGCTTCGGGCGACCGCCGACGCATGGACGCGGCGACGGCGGCAATGGATGTCTGGGACGGTTGGAGCATCGAGCAGGATATACGGCAGGTATTGTCCTCGCTCCATATCGACGCACCCGACCGCCGCATGGGCCAACTGTCGGGCGGTGAGGCCAAGCGCGTGGCGCTGGCGGTGATGATGTTGCAAAAGGCTGACTTTCTGATCCTCGACGAGCCGACGAACCACCTGGACATAGAGATCATCGAGTATCTCGAATCGTATCTGCAACGCTCGCGCTGCACGCTGCTTATGGTTACGCACGACCGCTATTTTCTGGATAGGGTGTGCAACACGATCTTCGAGATTGACCGCGGCGAGCTGTTCGTCTACAAGGGCAACTACTCGGACTATCTGTCCGGGCGCGAGGAGCGTTACGCACACATGCAGGCCGACATAGACAAGTCGCGCAACCTGCTGCGCCGCGAGTTGGAGTGGATACGCTCCACGCCGCAGGCACGCACGGGCAAGGCGCGTTACCGGGTCAATGCGTTCTACGATCTCAAAGAGCGTGCGGCGGTGTCGCTGCGCACCGACAGCGTGGATATCGACGTGGCGCAGGCGCGTCTCGGACGCAAGATCGTCGACTGCTACGACATCGATTTCGCCTACGGCGACAAAACTATCCTCGACGGCTTCTCCTATAAGTTCACGCGAGGCGAGAAGGTGGGTATCGTCGGCTGCAACGGCGCCGGCAAGAGCACGTTTCTCGACATAATGGCGGGGCTGCGGCAGCCTGCGGCCGGCCGTATGGAGCACGGCGAGACGCTGCGCATAGGCTATTACCGCCAGCAGGGCATCACGTTCAGGCCGGGGCAGACTATTCTCGATACCGTAACGGAGATCGCCGACGAGGTGCGCACGTCGGACGGCAGGACCATATCGGCGACGTCGTATCTTACGAAGTTCCTGTTTCCGCCCGAGACGTTCAACAAGCGCGTCGACATCCTGAGCGGCGGCGAGCAGCGACGGTTATATCTTCTGACGGTGTTGATGCGCAACCCCAACATGCTGATTCTCGACGAGCCGACGAACGATCTCGATATATTGACTCTCAACGTTTTGGAAGAGTATCTGCAACAGTTTGAGGGTTCGCTGCTGATCGTCTCGCACGACCGTTATTTCCTCGACAAGACGACGGATCATCTCTTCGTCTTCGAGGGCGACGGCCGCATAAGGGATTTCGTTGGACGTTACAGCGAGTATCGCGAGTATTTGAGACAGGAGCAGGCCGAGCAGCGTGCCGGGCAGCGTAAGTCGGAGCAGGCCGAGGCCAAACCTCCGCAGCCGCGACCGCGCAATGCCGAGCGCCGCCGCCTGAGCTACAAGGAGCAGCGCGAGGTCGAGACGATCGAGGCGGAGCTTGCGTCGCTGACCGATGAGCGGACGGCGCTCGAAGCCTCGCTCTCGTCGGGGAGCCTCTCCTATGACGAGCTTGCGGCCGCATCCGAGCGCATACGGCAGATCATCGCCGCGATAGACGAGAAGGAGATGCGCTGGCTCGAACTCAACGAGTAGGTCGCTCCGACAGCGCGGCTGCGGCGTGTAGGGCGTAGCCGTCCCCTCGGCAGAATGCCGCTAAACGGCGACCTCCATGCCTGCGGCTACGCGCCTGAACGCATCGTCGCCGGCAATGGCGCGCAATACGGCCAGCGAGAATGCGACGCAGACGCCTGCGCCGGCACCCGTTATCAGATTGCCGTCCTGTACGACGTCGCCGCCCTGGTAGATGTATCCCTGCATGCGCTCTCTGACACTGGTGTGGCAGGTTATACGGCGCCCGAGGGCTATGCCGTTGGCAGCCAGTACGCTCGGGGCTCCGCATATCGCGGCCACAGTGCGCGATTTGTCGAAGTGGCGGCGCACCGTATCGCCGGCGGCAGCCGATGCGGCAAGATTGGCATAACCGGGAAAGCCTCCCGGCAGGATCACGGCGTCGGCCGTGATGCCGTCGGTCTGCGACAGAAGCATGTCGGCATCGAGCTCGACTATGCCGTGCGACGATACGACGCGGCGGCTGTCGGATATCGACACCTTCAATATATCTATGCCGGCTCGTGTCATGACATCGATCGGCGCCAACGCCTCGATCGTCTCGAAGCCGTCGGCAAGCAGGAGCAGTGTTTTCATGGTCTCTGATTTTTTTGCAAATATAATACACAATTCATGCGAATTGCTCATATCGCTGTTTGGATATGAGACATAGACCGTCTCTGTAAATTTTATATCGACCGCCTGACGGAGCGTCTTCGCGAGGACGGATACGAGATTCTGGGCGAGCCCCGCATTACAGGCGACGGGTATTACGAGTGCGTCGTGGCCGATCCCGACGGCGACAGGATAGAGATAACGGCATAGCCGCCGGTAATGCCGCGCCTGCGTCAACGACTGTTGCGGGGTAGTGCTTTGTGATACAATAATAAATTGCAAGCGACAAATAATCAGTCGGTTCCTTGTTTAATTAAACTTTAATAATTACTTTTGTCATGATTTGAATGAGAGGTGTCTCAACCGGCACGTATATGTACACACATACGACAGAATGCTTTATCACAATTCGGCAGGGCTTGTCCCCGACTTATTTGTGTTAAAGCAATGCGTGTGTATACGTCATCTCATTCAAATCAAAGATGAGTACGCCGATGGTCGGGGATATTTTTAGAAATGTAACTGACCGATATATGAAGAAAATCCGCAACACGGAGTTACAGAACGGCCGTCTCTACCTGTTCTGCTCCGACAACCAATCCGCGCCGCTCGACCGGAGCGGAACGTCGGCCGATGCCCTCTATGGCGTTCACGACGGTCTTTATGAAGGCACGATCTTTCTGGAAGTGTGCAGTCGCGATTTCCTCTATTTCGATTATTATGTCGCTCTACCCGAAAAGTACCGCTATGTCCGCGAAGGCAGCGCCGACTAATATCGCGACTTTTTCTTCAATTTCGGCTGGGACTCGGCCATGAAGACCGCTACCCGTTTCAAGTCGTGAGCATAGCCTTATACATTGACACTATGCCCGTTGCGGCGGATCCGATGCGTTGGAATCGCGATATCCGGACAAGTATGAACGGATTACGTACCGGATGAGATCCGCCTACCCGATAGGGTGCGCACCTGATCTCTGCCTCGAATCCGGCCGACTATGCCATTTTAGTCGCACCGGCCGCAGCTGTCCGCCGCACGGTTCGCTGTGGGGCATCTTCGACCTTTTCGAAGATGACACCGTATGTCAGGAATCGAGCATTCTCGACATGCACAGTGTTAGCTTGTGACATTCGGCCTCTTACCCATGCGGGTAAAGCCGTGCAGCATCGCTGCACGGCTCGTAAATATATGGGATGCTTATGGTTTTTCGCTGTTACTTGCCTATCGAGCCTGTCGCGCTGCCCGAGCCGCTGCCCAAACGACCGCGGTCTTCGAGCGAGCCGCTCTCGACAGAACGCTTCTTGAACTGCTTGCCGGCGTTGAAGTTATATGTTACCGAGAATGTGAACTGCCGTGCCGACCATTCGTTTCTGAGCGTCATGTCGCGGCGGAACGTATCCTCCTCTACATAGATCTTCTGACGGCTGTTCAGCAGTCCGTTGACTCCCACGGCGAGGGTAAGCCGCTTGTCGAACAGGCGCTTCTTGACCGAGGCGTTCATGTCGCCCATACTCTTTATATGGGTGTTGCCCGTAACCATGCCGTGCATCATGTAGCCCGACAGCTCGAAGATGAAGTCGGCAGGCAGCGTGAAGGCCATGTTGCCGTTGTACATGCCTGCGAAGTAGCGGTTCAGCGGCTTGTCTTCGGCTATGCGCTGTCCGAGGCTGAGACCCATGGCATTGACGTTGAACTGCCACCACGGCGTGATCTGGAACGGCAGGCTGACATTGACATAGTAGTTGTCGGTGGTCGGGAAGTTGATCGGCATGATCGTCAGTATGTCGGGGTTGTCGGCCGAGGCGACGGCGGTCTGTTGTATGCTGTTCTTGATGAATGACGCACCGATCGATACGGTATACTTGTATTTGAGCGCAGCGGTCAGCGATACGCTGTTGGTATACGATGCTTTGAGGTTGGGGTTGCCCGTCTGGTACATATACTCGGATATCTTCTGCATGGTGGGCGTGAGCGACCAGAACGACGGACGCGATATCGTGCGCGAGTACTGCGCTATGAGCGAGTAGGCGCCGTCGGCGGTAAGGGCATACGAGAGGTTGGCATTGGGGAACAGATCGAAGTAATTCTGCTCGACACTGCGGTCCTTAGAGAGCGAGCGGGTGTATTCGCCGCGCAAACCCGCCACCATGCTCACGCGTCCTAAGTTGAGCGAGGCTATGGCATATGCGGCCGATATATGCTCCGTATAACCGATGTCGAAGCTCGTGTCGTTGTCACGTATCCACTCTCCGTTTGCCGAGAGACCCATGTAGTCGGCCTTGTTGGAGGTGTTGTTGAGCGTGTATTTGAGTCCTGTGCGCAGTGTTACCTTTGGCGAGATGACCTTGTCGAACGACAGTGTTGCGGTGCCCAGACGGTAGCGGCTGTCGTTTACGGCCGTATATGTCGAGTCCTTGACCAGTGCGCCCGTCGCGGCACGGTTGAAGTAACGGTTGCTGTCGTCGGATACGTTTTGGGTGTAGTCGGCCAGCAGCTTCAATACCGAGCCCTTGTCGTCGACGCGCCAAAGGTAGTTGAATGTGGCCGTGACCTGACGGTTGTCGGTCGTGTTATCGTAGTGGGAGGTGTTGTGTGTGCGGATCATTCCGTCGTCGAATGTGGTGCGCGAGTCGGTCGTGCCGGGGCGGTGCATGTCCGAGTAGTCGATCTGAGCGCCTATGCTGTGACGGGGGTTAAATTCGTATACAGCGCCTATGCTGCCGCCGAAGTTGTTGCCGCGGCCCCGATTGATGGTCCCGCCGTCGATCACTGTCGAGGCATTTTTATAGGCGGTATGCTCCTCTATATCGGTCTGTCCGTTGTCGTAGCTGTACCAGCCCGAGGCATATAGGTTGAGTTTGTTGTGGTTGAAGTCGAGCGAGAACTGCGGCGATAGGCTGGTAAGTCTGGAACTTATGCGGCCGTATGTCGCCACGGTGCCCATAAGTCCCGACTGCGTGCGTCGTTTGAGCGTCAGTTTGATTATGCCGCCCGACGACGAGGCGTCGTAGTCGGCGCCCGACTGCGGTATTACCTCGATCTTCTGTATGTCGTCGGATTTGAGCGAGCGCAGATATGTCATCAGCTGTGCGTCGCTCATGTGCACCTCGCGGTCGTTGATATAGATTTTCGATCCGCCGTTGCCGTTGATCGATACCTTGTCGTCGTTGATCCATACGCCCGGCGCGGTCTTCAACAGCTCCTCGGCGTTCTTGCCCACGGCCACGGGCGAGTTGGCCACGTCGACCACGAAGCGGTCGGCCTCGCGCCGTATCAGCTGCGCAGTGACCACTACGTCGTCTATGCGGGTGTCGTCGGCAAGCAGCGTGAATACGCCTGCATCGGTCGTATGTTCGATCTCGATCTACGACTCGACCGTCTTGTAGCCGATGAACTGCACCTTGATCCGGTAGCGTCCCGGCGCGGCTTTGAGCGAGAAGCGGCCGTCGGCATCGGTCGAGCCGCCCGAGGCCTGCAAACCGTCTTTGAGGAGTACTACCGTGGCGTATGCCACCGGAGAGCCTTCGCCGTTGACGACGCCTCCCGTTACATCGAATTTGGTCTGAGCCGCAACCGGTGCGACCAGTGCGAAGAGTGCCGCCAGCAGGGTGGCTCCGAATCTGTACATTGCCGTTTTCATATAGATGATATTATTTGTTTGTCGCATTGTTTTAGTGTATGACACTACTAATACACTGCAAATATATAACCGATTTCCGTTCGCTCCAAATTTTACAACGATAAATTTCAAAAAAATAATATACCATATTTAATAATGTGTTTCGAGCGCTTATGTGAACATCTATCGGCAGCGCCGCGAATCTCCGCCGTTGGCGATGTCTCTAAGGACAGCGCTTGCGCTTCGCCGTTCGGGATACAAAGTTACCCCCCCCCACGAATTTCCAAATTTTAAGACATAAAAATTCGTCCTATTTTGAAATAAATGTTTCGGCTTATATAACGAAACCGATATTTACAATGCGGTATTTTGAAATGAAATAGCATTGCTTTCGAAGCGTAACGCGCTGAAAATAAGATACAATTTTCTTGGATAATTATCCGCGATGATGTACATTTGCATCGACGAACACCATACGCGACGTTGCAACGTCATATACTAAAAGCCGGTCATATCGGTAAAAACGGCATTTCAGTCAAGCCGGTTGTAGGAGATATTACGGTTCGTCGTTTTACGAATGACCTTTTCAAGGTAGTCTGTTAAAATAGTAATTGAGGAAGCCTCCCGAGCCGTTCGGCTCGGGAGGCTTTATTTCGTTTAGCGCAGTTGTGGCGGCAGGCCGGGTTCAGCCGCACGTCCTAAGTCCGATGACGGTAGATATTTCTGCGGCCTTCTCTTCGTCCGGGCATGGCCGGAGCGTGTTATGGCCTGCGTCCGGCTTGACGTAAGCGTGAATTTGCCTGCGGATTTGCTTTTCCTCCCGCTTATCGTTAATTTTGCATCGCCGTTGCGGCCGCATCGAACCATGCGGCCGGCGGCGAAAACCTACGGCATGACACGACGTGCATTGATATCGATTCTGGCTTTTGCCTGCACCATGACGGTGCCGGCCGCAGGCGTTGTGCCGGCCGATATACCGACGGCCGTGTCGCGTGTCGATTCGATGCTGGTCGAGGCGCGGTGTCATCTGGGCAAGCGCTACAAATACGGGGCGGCGGGCAGCGAGAGCTTCGACTGCTCGGGTTATACCTCTTACGTATTCGGCCGTTACGGCTACAAACTCGCGCGCTCTTCGCGCGGTCAGGCCGTGCAGGGGCGTGCCGTCGAACGCGACTCGCTGCTGCCGGGCGATCTGGTGCTCTTTTCGGGGCGCCGGGCTTCGCATACGCGTGTGGGGCATGTCGGCATAGTGGTAGAGGTCGACCGCCTGACGGGCGATTTCAGATTCATACACGCCTCGACATCGCGCGGCGTCATAATCAGCAGCGCCGACGAGCGCTACTACTCGCAACGTTATGTCTGCGCACGGCGCATAGTCTCGCTCGACGATTGCAAGCTGCCGCCCGTAACCGTCTCGACGAGCGTCGGGGCGGGGCACGTCGGCTCCGACACGGCCGGCGTTACGTTCGAGAGCATGCGTATCGTACCTCCCTCGTCGGCGCCCGCCGGCAAACACTCCAAGCGCAGGGCGCGACGACGATAGCCGAAGGTGTAGTGCCTCGCTATGCCTGCTTGGGGGCGTATGCCGCAGGCCGAATGCCTTGCCGCAAAGATGCCCGCAGCTGCGGCTTGCGACGTGCGACGTGCGACGTGAAAATATCTCCGGCCTATTGAATCCCTCGCAAGATACCGGGACAGCTGCCGTGCCCGAGGCATGCCCGGAGCGTGCTGGCCGTAGTGCGGACTATGACCTGATGCAGAAAAGGCGCACGAAAGTAAACTTATTGATTCCGCCGGCTCGTTTTGTTCGGAATTTTTCGTATTTTTGCGACCGAGGCTCGAATACTCGATTAAAACAACGTTTATTATGTTAACTTTGCTCTATGCGCTTATCGTGCTCGTCGCATGTACGGTACTCTATGCGCTTACGTTTGTGGCACTTGTCTTGTGCTGGCCTTTCGACCGCAAGCGCCGTGTCGTGCATGCGCTGTCGAAACTGCTTACCGACATAATCTTCGGACTGCCGCCGCACTGGCATCGCCGTGTGGTGGGGGCTGAGAATGTCGACCGCTCGAAGGCCTATGTCATCGTGCTCAACCACAATTCCATGGTCGACATAGCATGCTTCTATTGCGTGCCGCTGGTGTTCAAGTGGGTGTCGAAACGCGAGGTTTACAAGATACCCTTCATCGGCCGTTTCCTGCTGGCGCACGGCGACATAATCATAGACCGAGGCAGTGCGTCGGAGGCTATGGGCAAGGTTACCGAGCGCGGTCGCATGTGGCTGTCGCGAGGCGCTTCGGTCTGCATATTCCCCGAGGGCACGCGCTCGAAGGACGGCGAGATACACCGTTTCAAGGCGGGAGCATTCCTGCTCGCGAAAAAGGCCGGCGTGCCTATCCTGCCCGTCGTGCTCGACGGAACGACGGGACTCATGCGCGGAAAGCTGCGTCTCAACTGGCGCAATACCATAACGATAAGGATATTGCCGCCGATAGAGGCCGAGCGAGTGCAGAACACCGATACCAAGGAGCTGATGGCCGGCGTGCGCGACGACATGGTCGCCGCATTGGCCGAGATAAGAGAGGAAAAGAAACGATAGATATATGGCAGAACAGAAAAACAGTACTGCGACATACGACGACGACGCGATAAAGACGCTCTCGCCGCGCGAGCATATCCGTCTGCGCCCGGGAATGTATATCGGCAAGCTGGGCGACGGCACGCAGTCGGACGACGGCATATACGTGCTTCTGAAAGAGGTCGTCGACAACTCGATCGACGAGTTCATCATGGGTGCCGGCAAGCGCATCGAGATCACGATCGAGGACGACACGGTGGGGGTGCGCGACTACGGCCGCGGCATACCGCTCAAATCGCTCTCGGCTGCCGTGAGCCAGATGAACACCGGCGGCAAGTACGGCGGCGAGGCATTCAAGAAGACAGTGGGTCTTAACGGCGTCGGCGTCAAGGCCGTCAACATGCTTTCGAGCGAGTTCACGGCGCGTTCGGTGCGCGACGGCGAGGCGCGCACGGTAACATTCTCGCAGGGCATCGAGCTTACCGACCGCAGCGAGGCTGGTGTCGGCGAGCCTACCGGAACCTACATACGCTTCCGCGTCGACAGAGAGATATTCGGCGACTACTCCTACAACATGGAGTATGTCGAGCAGATGGTGAAGAACTACACCTATCTCAACCTCGGCCTGACGATAACGCTCAACGGCAAGGCCTATGTATCGAAGAACGGACTGCTCGATCTTGTCAACGACAACATCTCGGACAAGCCGCTCTACGAGCCCGTGCACCTCACGGGCGACGACATCGAGGTGGTCATAACGCACGGCACGGGCTACGGCGAGGCGTACTATTCGTTCGTCAACGGCCAGTATACGCCGCAGGGAGGTACGCATCAGGCGGCGTTCCGCGAGGCGGTGGCCAAGACGATCAAGGAGTTCTACCACAAGGATTACGATCCGGCCGACATACGCACCTCGATCATCGCGGCGGTCTCGGTCAAGGTCACCGACCCCATATTCGAGTCGCAGACCAAGACCAAGCTCGGCTCGAAGGATGTCGAGCCCGGACTGTCGATGCGTCAGTTCGTCATGGATTTCCTCGGAAAGCACCTCGACGACTATCTGCACAAACATCCCGACACGGCTCAGGTGTTGCAGCGCAAGATCGTCGACAACGAGAAGGAGCGCAAGGCCATATCCGGCGTGCAGAAGAAGGCGCGCGAGACGGCCAAGAAGGTGTCGCTGAACAACCGCAAGCTGCGCGACTGCAAGATACACTTCACTGACAAGCACGAGCTGGCCGACCGCACGATGATCTTCATCACGGAGGGTAACTCGGCTTCGGGCTCGATAACGTCGAGCCGCGACCCCCGCACTCAGGCCGTCTTTTCGCTGCGTGGCAAGCCGCTGAACTCCTACGGCCTGACCAAGCGCGTGGTTTACGAGAACGAGGAGTTCAACCTGTTGCAGGCTGCTCTCAACATCGAGGAGGATATGGATAACCTGCGCTACAACAAGGTCATCATCGCTACCGATGCTGATGTCGACGGCATGCACATACGTCTGCTGCTGACCACCTTCTTCCTGCAATTCTTCCCCGACGTGATACGTCTGGGACACCTCTATATCCTGCAAACGCCGCTGTTCCGCGTGCGCAACAAGAAGCAGACCTTTTACTGCTATTCGGAGGAGGAGCGGCAGTCGGCCGTTTCGAAGTGCGGCGCCTCGGCCGAGATCACGCGCTTCAAAGGTCTGGGCGAGATCTCCGACAAGGAGTTCAAGGAGTTCATCGGCGATAACATGCGTCTGGACAGGGTGCGCCTTACCAAGGACGACCCCGTGCACGACCTGCTGGAATTTTATATGGGTAAGAATACGATCGATCGTCAGGGCTTCATCGTGAACAACCTGCGCATCGAGGAGGATATGATCGAGGATATGATCTGAGTGCGATATGGAAGAGAAGAGAGATAACGATACGTACGACGCGGCGGAGCCGCAGGACGAGACGACCGCAGCCGGCCGAGGTACGGCATCGGGCAAATACGACCGTCTGACGGGCGACCAGAGCGGCGTGAGGAAGTTGACGGGCATGTACAAGAACTGGTTTCTGGACTATGCCTCGTATGTGATCCTCGAACGCGCCGTGCCGCATTTGGAGGACGGTCTCAAACCCGTGCAGCGTCGCATACTGCATGCGATGAAGGTCGTCGAGGACGGCCGCTACAACAAGGTGGCCAACATCGTCGGACAGACGATGCAGTATCATCCCCACGGCGACGCGTCGATCAAGGATGCGCTCGTGCAGCTCGGACAGAAGAATCTGCTGATCGACATGCAGGGCAACTGGGGCAACATCTTCACGGGCGACGAGGCCGCAGCGGGACGTTATATCGAGGCGCGGCTGTCGAAGTTCGCGCTGGATGTGGTCTACAACCGCAAGACGACCGAGTGGATGCTCTCATACGACGGCCGCAAGGAGGAGCCCGTGACGCTGCCCGTTAAGTTCCCGCTGCTGCTGGCGCAGGGCGCCGACGGTATCGCAGTAGGTTTGGCCTCGAAGATACTGCCGCACAACTTCAACGAGCTGATAAACGCCTGCATAGCCTATCTGCGCGGCGAGGAGTTCATGCTGTACCCCGACTTCCCGACGGGCGGCATCATGGACGCGAGCCGTTACAACGACGGCCTGAGGGGCGGCGCGGTCAGGGTGCGGGCACGCATATCGAAGATCGACAAACGCACGCTGGCCATAACCGAAATACCATTCTCGACCACTTCGGAGTCGATCAAGGAGTCGATCATCAAGGCCAACGACAAGGGCAAGATCAAGATACGCAAGGTCGACGACAATACGGCCGAGAAGGTCGAGATCATCATACAGGTGGCTGCCGACGAGTCGAGCGACAAGACGATCGACGCTCTGTATGCCTTTACCGACTGCGAGGTATCCATTTCGCCAAATGCCTGCGTCATCGTCGACGACAAGCCGGTGTTCATGGGCGTGAGCGATATCCTGCGCCGCTCGGCCGACCACACGCGCATGCTTCTGGGGCGCGAGTTGGAGATACGGCTCAACGAGCTCAACGAGGCGTGGCACGCCGCGTCGCTCGAACGCATCTTCATCGAGAACAAACTATACCAGCTCATCGAGGGCTGCCGCACGCGCGAGGCGGCATACGAGGCTGTCGACAAGGGGCTTGCACCGTTCAAGAAGGCGCTGCGCCGCGAGGTTACGATAGAGGATGTGCAGCGGCTTACAGAGCTGAAATTCATTCGTATATCGCGTTACGACTCGGAGAAGGCCGATAACGAGATCAAGCAGATCGAGGCCGATATCGCCTCGACCAAGGATTCGCTGGCACACCTTACCGACTATACGGTCGAGTATTACGAACGTATCAGGGCCAAGTACGGAGCCGGCCGCGAACGCCGTACCGAGATCCGCGAGTTCGACACTATCGAGGCGTGGAAGGTGGCCTCGACCAATGCGCGTCTGTATGTCGACCGCGAGGAGGGTTTCTTCGGCTACGGCAAGAGCATGAAGGATTCGGAGTTGGTCTGCGACTGCTCGAATCTCGACGACGTTATAGTCATCCTTCGCGACGGCCGCTACCAGATTACGAAGATCAGCGAAAAGGCCTTCTTCGACAAGGGCATATATTATATAGGGGTCTTCAAGCGCAACGACGACCGCACGATATACAATGTCCTCTACCGCGACGGCAAGAACGGCGCGATAATGATGAAGCGTTGCGCCATAAAGGGCATCACGCGCGACCGCGAGTACGACCTGACGAAGGGCACGCCCCGCAGCGAGATACTCTATATGTCGGTCAACCCCAACGGCGAGGCCGAGGTGTTGAAGGTATATTTCAAGCCGCGCCCGCGGCTCAAACGCGTCATTACCGATCTCGACTTTTCGACGCTCGCAATCAAGGGGCGCCAGAGCCAGGGCAATCTGTTCTCGCGTTACAGCATACACAAGATCGTTCTCAAAGAGAAGGGCGCCTCGACGCTCGGCGGCCAGAACATATTCTTCGACGAGGATGTGCGACGGCTCAATGCCGACGGCCGCGGTACGCCGCTGGGCGAATTTAAGGGCGACGACCGCATCGTGGTGTGGACCTCGAAGAACCAGTATTACATCACGGGATTCGATCTTGGGCAGCACTTCCCCGACGAGACCATACGCGTCGAGCGTTACTGTCCCGGCAGGGTATATGCGCTCTGCTACTACGACGGCGAGCAGAAATACTACTATATGAAGCGCTTCGAGCTGGAACTCGGCGACAAGATGCAGTATTTTCTGGACGAACAGACGATGCGTGCGGTGGCCTTCACGGGCAAGGCGCATGCGAAGCTGGCCATAGCCTACGGCGGCGCCAACTCGTCGCGTCCGATGGATATAGTCGATGTCGACGATTTCATCGGCGTCAAGAGCCACCGCGCCAAGGGCAAGCGCATAACTACGTTCGAGGTCGAGACGCTGACATTCATCGAGCCAGAGAAGCCTGCCGAGGAGCCGATACCCGAGGCAGAGGATGACGCCGGCATGACGCAGGATGCCGTCGATGCCGTCGAGGGATTCGATCCTGGCGATATGCTCGCGGAGGATATCGACGACGTGTCTGACATCGACTATACGGCCGAGGGCGGCGAGGACGACGATTTCTCGCCCGAACAGCTCAATCTGTTTTGACGGATAGGGTATATGCTGTTGTTTCTGGTCGGATACATGGGGTGCGGCAAGAGCTCGCTGGGACGCAAGGCGGCACGCCGTCTGGGCGTCGAGTTCGTCGATACCGATGCTGTGGTCGAGCGCGACGAGGGCGCTTCCGTAGCCGACATATTCTGCTACGAGGGCGAGGAGTATTTCCGCCGCGCCGAGCGCGCGGTCTTGGAGCGTATCGTGGCGCGAGGCGGCGATGCCGTGGTCTCGACAGGCGGCGGGCTGCCGCTCTGGCACGACAACATGGCGGTTCTGAATGAGGCTGGCATTACGCTCTACATACGCCGCGCGCCCGAGCAGATCATCGCACGCCTGACGCCTTACGGCCGTCAGCGCCGTCCGCGTTTCCGCGGCCTGAGCGACGGCGAGCTATTGGATTTCATACGCGGCGACATGGCCGGTCGCGAGGCGTGTTATCTCGGCGCACAGGCCGAGGTAGACTGCCGGACGATGTCCGATGCCGATGCCGTGGAGTATATGGTTAACAACTGTTTTCGAAGATGAATAACTCTGCCATAGGGGTGTACGACTCCGGTTTCGGAGGGTTGTCGGTGTGGGGCGAGCTATATCGCGCGCTGCCCGACGAGTCGTTGACGTATCTGGGCGACGGCAAGAACTGTCCCTACGGCGGACGCACGCGGGAGCAGATCACGGGCTTCGCCCGAGAGGCCGTGCGACGGCTTGTCGACGAGGGCTGCAAGATGATCGTCGTAGCGTGCAACACGGCTACCGCCGCTGCCGTCGATACGCTGCGGCGCGAGTGGCCGCAGCTGCCCGTCGTCGGTCTGGAACCGGCGATCAAGCCCGCGTGTATGGAGAGCGTCACGCGCAAGGTCGGCGTGCTGGCCACCGCTCACAGTCTTCAAGGCGACATGTTCCACCGCACGGCGGCGCGATATGCCTCCGACGTGGAGGTATATACGGCCGTGGGCGAGGGGTTCGTCGAGCTGGTCGAGGCCGGTGCGGAACATACGCCCCAGGCCGAAGAGGCCGTGCGCCGCGTGGTCGAACCGCTGCTTGAACGCGGCGTAGACCGTATCGTGCTGGGATGCACCCACTATCCGTTCCTAAGGCCGCTCATCGAGCTCACGGCTGCGGGTCGCGGAGTGGGGATCATAGATTCGGGCGAGGCCGTGGCGCGACGTGTCGGTTATCTGCTGGACGAGCTGTCGCTGCGCGCCGAGGCCGGACATAAGGCCGAGTATAGATTTCTGACATTCGCCGACGAGAGCTACCGCATGAGGTTGCAGCGAAAGGCTTTCGCCTGCGCAGGCCGATGACTTCGCGGATGATCGCCGTCCGAAACGGGCGCGCGATTTGAAAATATGGAAAATTTGTAGTAATTTCGCTCGCTTTATCGGGCTTTGAAAATATATGGCGAAACAAACGGACGAATCGCCTCGCGAGCAGGTCGTCGAGACCTCCACTACGAGGGATAACATACGATGGATGATCGGGTTCATCATTCTTGCGACGGGGCTGTTCATATTCTGTTCCATATTGTCGTATTTCTTTTACTGGCAGGAGGATATGAGCGCTCTCAATCCGCAGAGCGTCGATCCGCGCATACCCGTCACGTTTCATAACGTCTGCGGCGGCGTGGGTGCGGGCGTGGCCGACTCCATGGTAGGCCGCGGCTTCGGGCTCTTCGCGCTGGTCATACCCGTAGTCGTGTCGGTGGTGGGCTGGCGCATATTCCGTTACAAACCGCTTCGGCTGAATCACTTCGCACTAAGCTCGATGCTTGTGCTGCTGCTGGGCTCGCTGACGCTGGGCTACCTCTTCGGCATGCGCTGGAATCCGTTCGGTTCGGGACTGGGCGGCGAATACGGCATAGCCATGTGCCGCTGGCTCTCGTCGAAGATAGGCGGCGTGGGCACACTGCTGCTGATCGTGGCGGGCTGGATCCTGACAGGCGTATTCATCAACCGCAACTTCATTAACAAGGTCAACTCGGCCGGCGAGACGGTCGCCGACAGCGGCGAACGCATTGTAATGTCGCTGTGGGCGCGCCTGCGTGCAGGCCGCAAATCAGCAGGCGCGGCGGTTGCCGAGACGCCTGCGGATGCCGGACGACAAACACCCGCTGCCGCCGGGAGCGGCGATACCGCCGTGGCGGCCGGAACTGCGGAAGAGCAGCCCGCCGAGCTGCACCCGGAGTCTCGGCCGCAGCATGTCGGCACGGCCGGTTCGGCAGACGAGGATCGCATCGTCATAAGGGCTGTTCCGGTGGATGCCCCGGCCGAACCCGAGCAGAATGCGGAGCCGGAGCCGGAGTCGGAGCCGGAGTCGCCTTTCGTCTCGGAGCCCGTGCATGAGGATATTGCGGCAGAGCATCCTGCCGTCGAGTCGAATTCCTATAACCCGTTCGAGCCGCAACCCGATCCGGGGACAGATGACGGCGAGCTGAGAATGGTCGTCGTGCCGGGCGTGTCGGCCGCCGAGGCCTCGGAGCTGCTTGCGTCTCAGAGTCCCGTTACGGGCGATGCTGCGGCCATGACGATCGATACGCATGCCGACGAAGATCGCGACGAGCAGCCGACGCATAGCGATGCCGAGACTGTGCAGACGCCCCGAACCGACGCTGCCGGCGGCATGGTCATTACGGTCGAGGCCAACGAGGCGCAGCGCGTCGACGAGAATGATATCGACGGCGACCTTTACGATCCGATGCGCGATTTGTTCTTTTATCGTGCGCCGGTGCCGTCGTTGCTGGTCGACTACAAGTCCAAGACCGAGATCGACGAGCGCGAGATATTGGAGAACAAGGAGAAGATCCGCGAGACGTTGCAGAACTTCGGCATCCCTATCGTCAACATGCACGCCACGGTCGGACCGACCGTGACGCTCTACGAAATGGTGCAGGCGCAGGGTGTCAAGATATCTAAGATACAAGGTCTCGAAAACGATATAGCGCAGAGCCTTAAAGCTCTGGGTATACGTATCATCGCTCCCATTCCGGGTCGCGGCACCATAGGTATCGAGGTGCCCAACCGCTCCAAGCAGATCGTATCGATGTATTCGGCTATCTGCTCCAAAGAGTTTCAGTCGTCGACGGCCGAGCTGCCGGTGGTGGTGGGACGCACGATCCAGAACGAGAACTTCACGTTCGACCTCGCCAAGATGCCCCACCTTTTGGTCGCCGGTGCCACGGGTCAGGGTAAGTCCGTGGGACTTAATGCCATAATAACGTCGCTGCTCTACCGCAAGCATCCGGCGCAGTTGAAATTCGTGCTGATCGACCCTAAAATGGTCGAATTTTCGCTCTACGCCAAACTCGAAAAGCACTTCCTCGCCAAAATGGAGTCGGAGGACGATGCCGTCGTGACCGACCCCAAGAAGGCGGTATATACGCTCAACGCTCTTTGTACGGAGATGGGCAACCGACTCGAACTCTGTAAAATGGCCGGTGCGAGAAACATCGCCGAGTATAACGAGAAATTCCTCAATCGACGGCTCAACCCGCAGAAAGGTCACAAGTTCATGCCCTATATAGTCGTTGTCATCGACGAGTTCGCCGACCTTATCATGACGGCCAAGGAGGTCGAGGGCCCCGTGATGCGTCTGGCACAGAAGGCGCGTGCGATAGGTATTCACCTTATCGTGGCTACGCAGCGACCCGACGTGAAGGTCATAACGGGCGGTATCAAGGCCAACTTCCCCGCACGTATAGCGTTTCGCGTGATGCAGATGACCGACTCGCGCACGATCATCGACCAGCCCGGAGCCAACCAGCTTATCGGAAAGGGCGACATGCTGCTGTCGAAGGACGGCGAGCTGACGCGTATACAGTGCGCTCTGGTCGAGACGGCCGAGGTGGAAAAGATCGTGGATTACATTGCTCAGCAGCAGGGATATACTTCGGCTTATCCTCTGCCCGACTACACTCCCGATGCAGGCGGCGACTCGTCGTCGTCGGGTTTCGGCGGCGATTCGAGCGACGCCCCGGTAAAGTACGATCCGATGTTCGGCGAGATAGCCCGCGCGGCGGTCTCGGGCGGCCAGATATCGGTGTCGATGATCCAGCGCAACTATAACGTCGGCTTCAACCGTGCCGGCCGTATCATGATGCAGCTGGAACGCGCCGGCATCGTCGGGCGTCAGGAGGGATCGAAGCCGCGCGAGATAAAGTTTTACGACATGCCCTCGTTGGAGGCCAAGTTGCAGGATCTGGGCGTGTCTTAATGTGCTGAGTATAATGGGAAAGCGATTCATACATGTTATTGCTGCGATATGGTGTGCCGTTGGGGTATGCGGTGCGGCGACGGCTTCGGCCGGCGAGGATTGGCTCGGCGATCTGTCGCGGACGATGCGAGGCCGTTACGGAGTGCTCTTTACGATGCAGGCCGAGGGAATGGAGCCGGCCGAGGGCTATTATGCCGTCGACGGCGAAGCATACTATCTTACGCTCGGCGTATCGGAAGTTTACGGCGACGGGCGTCTGCGCTACGAGATAAACAACGAACGCAAGGAGGTTACGGAGGATAGGGTAGATATGAAGAGTTTCGATCTGCTGAACAATCCTACCCGTGCATTCGATTTCGTCGAGACGGAGTTCACGTCGAGCGTCGAGCAGGTCGCCGACGGTCGGGCTGTCATCGAGCTTCTTCCCAAGAAGAGCGGCAGCGCTCTGTCTCGCATACGCATATCGGTGCGCCGCACCGGCCGCGGCGTCGAGCCCGAGAGGGTCGATTACGATTTCGACGGCGACCGCATAACGCTCCTTATGCGCAGCATCGACTTCGGCGGGCACATCGAGGTGCGCCGCTGGAACAGACAGGCCTACCGTGCCTACGAGATGATATCGTTTCTATGATAGGCAACAGACAATTATCTAAATAGTATCAATATCGTATATGAAGAAAATCTTTTTTATGATCGCGGCCTCGGCGCTGCTTGCCGGCTGCGAACTCGACAACGATGCAGGCGACATGCACGTTACCGTTATCGAGAGCTTCGAGAGATCGACTCTCGGCGAGAAGGGCTATGAGCTGGGTTATACCGGCGACTACCTCGTATGCGAATACGGCTATAACGAGGAGTGGGGATCGTGGAACGGATTCGCCGTGAGCAAGCTCCACGACATGCAGTCGGCCGAGCTGTCGAACCAGTACAGCGTCTACAACGAAGCAATGGCCTCGGGCGATAACTGCGCCGTATTTTATTACGACTCCTATTCGGAGGTCAAGGACTTGATGTTCCGCTATGCGGGCAGCTACTCGGTGGGCTCGGTCAAGGTCAACCTGTCGACCTATACATGGCTTACAATCCGCGACGGCAACTCTTTCGCGCGTAAGTTCGACGAGGGCGATTATCTGAAAGTATCGTTCACGGCGCTGTTGAGCGACCGTGCGGAGGGCGAGACGGTCGATTTCTATGCGGTCGACTATCGCGACGGCAAACGTTTCGTGGCCGACGACTGGAATACGGTCGATCTGTCGAAGCTCAAAGGCGATTTGTGGGGATTGAGAATCAGGATCGAAACCACCGATGTCAACGAGTATGGCGCATGCACGCCGCTCTATGTATGTCTCGACGATCTGACTTTCTCGGTCGATTTCTGATATCGGACGCATCCTGTTTTCCGGCCGCACGAGGCCTGGACCTTACGCATACCTCGCAGGCCGAGCGGCCTGCGGGGTGTTTTTTTGTGCGGCGGTGCCGGGCGCCGGGGTTAAGAACGGCGGCCGGGCTACGCTCTGCTCCCGACAGGGTGTCGGGGCATGCGCTCCGAGTGGCTCAGATCGCCTGAAAACGGCCGTAAACGGCATCTGCGCTCCTCCAATGATCGGCCTCGGACAAAAAACGGTGCTGCGGAATTGCTTATTTGCGAAATAAACACTATTTTTGCAACTATATTATATATAGGAAATGAATTAAAACAGATACCAAATGTTGACAGAAGAGGAGAAGAATGCCGGTTTGGTCGGACGTATCGTTCCGGTCAATCTCGAAGAGCAGATGAAGTCCGCCTATATCGACTATTCGATGTCGGTCATAGTGTCGCGTGCGCTGCCCGATGTCAGAGACGGATTGAAGCCCGTGCATCGTCGCATACTTTACGATATGAGCGCCGAGCTGAATCTCTACTCGGACAAACCCACGCGTAAGAGCGCCCGTATAGTCGGTGACGTGCTCGGTAAGTTCCACCCCCACGGCGACAGCTCGGTATACGAAGCTATGGTGCGTATGGCCCAGGACTGGTCGATGCGCTATCCGCTGGTCGAGGGTCAGGGTAACTTCGGTTCGATGGACGGCGACTCGCCTGCGGCCATGCGTTATACCGAGGCACGCATGCAGAAGATTACCGACGAGGTAATGGCAGACATCGAGAAGGAGACGATCGATTGGACGCTCAACTTCGACGATACTATAAAGGAGCCTACCGTGCTGCCGACAAAGATTCCGTTGCTTCTTGTCAACGGTACGAGCGGTATCGCCGTAGGTATGGCGACCAACATGGCGCCGCACAATCTGGGCGAGGTGGTCGATGCCTGCTGCGCCTATATCGACAACCCCGAGATCGAGTGCGAGGATCTCATACAGTATGTCAAGGGCCCCGACTTCCCGACGGGTGCTATCATATACGGCTACGAGGGTGTCAGGGAGGCGCTGATGACGGGTCGCGGCCGCGTCGTGATGCGTGCCAAGACCGAGATCGAGCATACGCCCTCCGGCAGGGAGTGCATCGTCATAACCGAGATCCCCTACATGGTCAACAAGGCCGAGATGATTAAGAAGATCGCCGACCTTATCAACGAGAAGAAGATCGAGGGCATATCGTACATCAACGACGAGTCGGACCGCAACGGCCTGCGTATCGTCGTGATCCTCAAACAGGATGCCGTGGCCAACGTCGTTCTCAACACGCTTTACAAGAACACCCCGTTGCAGACGTCGTTCGCCGTGAACAACATCGCATTGGTTAACGGCCGTCCGCGACTGCTCAACCTTAAAGAGCTGATCCACTACTTTATAGAGCACCGCCACGACGTTGTGGTACGTCGTTCGCGCTTCGATTTGCAGAAGGCCGAAGAGCGGCTGCATATAGTTCTGGGTCTGATTACGGCGCAGGACAACATCGACGAGGTGGTCAATATCATCCGCGCTTCCAAGACCGTCGACGAGGCCAAGCAGTCGTTGCAGGCGCGCTTCGATCTGTCGGAGTTGCAGTCGGCGGCTATCGTCGAGATGCGACTGCGTGCGCTGGTAGGACTGTCGCGCGAGCAGCTCATGGCCGAGCGCGACGAGTTGCAGCGTACGATCGAGTATCTCAACAACGTTCTGGCGAGTGTCGAGATGCAGATGCAGATCATCAAGGAGGAGCTGCTCGACATGAAGCAGAAGTACGGCGACGAGCGTCGTTCGGAGATAATCTACTCGTCGGAGGAGTTCAACCCCGAGGATTTCTACGCCGACGACGACATGGTGATTACCATTTCGCACATGGGTTATATCAAGCGCACGCCGCTGGCCGAGTACCGCACGCAGAACCGTGGCGGTGTAGGCGCCAAGGGCAGCGCGACGCGCGACGAGGACTTCATCGAGCATATCTACGTAGCCTCGATGCACAACACGATGATGTTCTTCACGGAGAAGGGACGCTGCTACTGGTTGAAGGTATACCAGATACCCGAGGGCACGCGCTCGTCTAAGGGACGCGCTATACAGAACGTCATACAGATCGAGCCCGACGACAAGGTGCGCGCATATATCAACGTCAAGAATCTCAATGACGAGGAGTTCATCAACAACAACTACATCGTCATGTGTACCAAGGACGGTACGATCAAGAAGACCGCGCTCGAAGCATATTCGCGTCCGCGTACTAACGGCGTCAATGCAATCGTTATACGTGAGGGCGACCAGTTGTTGGAGGCCAAGCTCACGAGCGGCAATGCCGAGATCATGATCGCGGCACGCGAGGGCAAGGCGATACGCTTCAACGAGAGCACGGTGCGCGCCGTAGGCCGCACGAGCATGGGCGTAAGAGGTATTTCGATAGAGGAGGACGACGAGGTGGTCGGCATGATCTGCATCGAGCCCGATGCCAAGCGCGACGTGCTGGTGCTGAGCGAGAACGGTTACGGCAAACGTACCGATCTGGACGAATACCGCATTACCAACCGCGGCGCCAAGGGTGTCAAGACGATCAACGTCACGGAGAAGACCGGCAAGCTGATATCGATACAGGCCGTGACGGACGGCAACGATCTGATGATTATCAACCGTTCGGGTCTGACGATACGCACGGCAGTGGATCAGATACGTCTGGCCGGACGTGCAACGCAGGGCGTACGCATCATCAACCTTCGCGACGGCGACGCGATAGCATCGGTTACGGCCGTGCCGAGAACCGAGGAGGAGGAGATCGCCGATACGACGGATGCCGCGACCGAAGCGCAGATGCCGCAGGGCGACGTACAGCCGGCAGCCGAGGTGCGCGGCGACGGTCCCAGCGAAGCCGAGGCATGACATTAGTATAAAGGATGTAATTATAACCAATAGCTGAAATTATGAAAAAGTTAGTATTGATGGCAATGGCGGCCGTGGCGCTGGCCATGCCGGCTGCAAATGCTCAGAAGGTCAATCAGGATGCTGCACGCAGCAAGATGGCCAAGAGCGATGCGGAGATCGCCGATGCCAAGAAGAACGGCAAGGCTGCTACATGGATCAATCGCGGTAAGATCTATTTCGACGCTTTTGCCGAGCCGACGAAGGATCTGTTTCCCAATGCTCCCGAGATGACGCTTCAACTGACAATGGGCAAGCCCGTCAGTGTCGAGGAGGGTGTGCTCGGCGGTACGCCGGTGATCGTTGCCAACTACGAGTGGGTCAAGGTCTATATCAACAACGGCAATGTCGTTGCATGGGAGCAGACCCGCAAGATCGGCGACAACCTCTACCGTACTGCTATCGAGGCCTATGCCAAGGCATACCAGCTCGATCCCAAGCAGGAGGCTAAGATCATGACCGGACTCAAATCGATAACCGACGCACTGCTCATGGCGGGCGAGGTGCAGATGACCACCGGCAAGTATGCCGAGGCGGCGCAGTCGTATGCCGACGCTCTGCTCGCGCAGACCATAACGCCCAACCAGCAGCCCAACCCCGAGTATCTCTTCATCGCCGGCTATCTGATGACCGTGGATGCTTCGCAGAAGAACGAGACCGATCCCGAGGCTGCCGTCGCTTCGTTCGCACAGGGCGAGCAGTATCTGAAAACGGCTCTCGACGCAGGCTTCAAGGATGAGGACGGCAACATCTACTACTATCTGTTCCACTGCTACTACGGCCAGAAGTCGAAGGGTGCCGACGTATACTTCCCCAAGGCCAAGGAGGCTCTGTTGGAGGGCATCAAGCTCTATCCCAAGAACGAGAAGATCCTCGACGGCCTTATGCAGTTCTACACTGCCGAGGAGGGTGTGGGCGATCCAGCCGAGCTGGTAAGCATGATCGACGCTACGCTGGCCAACGATCCCGACAGCTACGATCTGTGGTTCGGCCGCGGCCGCGTATACTTCAAGTTGCAGAACTACGACGAGTGCATCGCCTCGTTCAAGAGATGCACCGAGCTGCGTCCCGACGACTTCCAGTCGAACTTCTACACTGGCTACTTCTTCATCGAGAAGGGCAACGCCATGCTCGACGAGCTGAACAAGAACGTCAACATGTCGAATCAGGCCTACAACGAAGCCGCAGCCGCTATCAACAGCGTCTATGCCGAGGCTATTCCGTGGTTGGAGAAGGCACACGAGCTCAACTCATCGGATGCCGGTACTGTCGAGTACTTGAAGAACATCTGCTTCCGTCTGCGCGACGAGGGCATGCAGTCGAAGTACGAGAAGTACAACGAGATCTTCAAAACGATGATGGGACAATAATATATCCGGGAGCCGTCGCAAGCGGCTCCTCTCTTAAATTATATCGTTTCGCAGCTCTCGCCGCCCAGCGGCGGCGGCACTGCGGAACGGTTTTCAATATGATATCAATGATTAAGTAGATAAAACGAAGAGACCATGAAACGAACATTATTGATTTTCGCCGTGTCGTTTCTCTGCATCGCATCGGCCGGCGCGCAGCTGCGCATCGGCGGCCGCAAGATCGACACCGGAAAGGCCGTGAAGGCCGTTGGCGATATGGCTACTGCCGTAACTCTCTCGGACGAGGATATCGCCGCCCTGTGCCGCGAGTCTGTCGAATGGATGGACGCCCATAACCCGATCGATACGGGCGAGTACGATGCACGGCTCAAACGCCTTACCGAGGGTATAACCGAGGTCGGCGGCATGCAGCTCAACTTCAAGGTTTACGATGTGATCGACGTCAACGCTTTCGCCTGCGGCGACGGCTCGGTCAGAGTATTCTCGTCGCTTATGGATATAATGACCGACGACGAGCTTATGGCGATCATCGGCCATGAGATCGGCCATATCGTGCACCACGACTCCAAGGACGCCATAAAACGCGCCTATATGGCTTCGGCTGCGCGCAATGCTGCCGGCGCTGTGGGCGGTACGGTGGGCAAACTCTCCGAGTCGCAGCTCGGCGACCTCTCGCAGGCGTTCATGTCGGCGCAGTTCTCGCAGAAGCAGGAGTATGCCGCCGACGAATACGGCTTCGAATTCTGCGTCGAGCACGGTTTCAGCCCGCACGGCATGGCCGACGGCCTTAACAGACTCGTCGAGCTGTCGCAGGGTGCCAAGGCCTCGACCGTACAGAAGATGTTCTCGTCGCACCCCGACAGCGAGAAGCGCGCGGCGCGCATGAAGAAGAAGGCCGAGGAGTACGAATCGTCAGCCCGATAGCATGAAGAAGTTCCGTGCGAGGCTGTGGCTCGTCCTGATAGCGGCAGCGGTGCTGTTCATCGGCGGCGCTGCGTTGCACGGCTATGGCATCCGGCGGCATTTCGAACGCGGCGCCGTGGCCGTTGAGGCCACGGTTACGGCCGTCGAAACCCAGCACCACGAGGGCTATTACACGCGTGTCAGACCCTCGGGGCGATCGGTGCATACGCCGCCGCGCACGGACTATACGATCCGCTATACATATGAGGCGGGTGGCGTGAGTTACGAGGGCTGCCATACCTCGACGCGTGTGCGGCCCCGGATCAGGGTCGGCAGCCGCATCATGATCGAATACGCTGCCGACAAACCGTCGCTGAGTCGTCTGCGCGAGAATGAATAACGACGAAAGGAGCCTGCCGCAAGCAGACTCCTTTCGTTTTGCTGTCCGTTCCCCTCTACTCTTGTGCCGCGAGATACTCGCCGACGATACGTGCCGCCGAGGCTACGTAGTCGGCGCAGGGGCGGCGGCGATAGTACTCCGCAGTGCGCTCCGAGGGCTGTGGTTCCGAGGATGCCGCCGGCAAACCCAGAAGCTCGCGACATACTATGGCGCCGTTCTCCTTGCGGAAACTCTCGGCGAAGTTCTGCACTAAGGCGTAGTTGGCCTTGCGCTGTGACATATTCGTGGGATCGACGGCAGGAGATATGAATCCTGCGAGCAGCGACATGCCGCTTACCGTACCGCACACTTCGCGCATGCGTCCCATACCGCCGCCGAACGATGCCGAGACCGTCGCCGCCAGACGGTCGTCCATTCCCAGCAGATCGTTGTATGCCAGCACGACCGACTGTGCGCAGTTGTATCCCGACAGAAAGTTGTTGCGTGCCGCCTCGACACGTGCTTCGATATCTATTTTCATGGCTTTTTGTTTTGCAAAGTTACTACAAAAAAGTGAAATGCGGAAAGATATAGTGATAGAATTGAG
>ERZ777011.131-NODE-131-length-116207-cov-88.610243_pt1 | contig 116207 bp, 90 predicted proteins | sample MGYA00374964_ERZ777011 | MGnify/ENA primary metagenome ERZ777011 (study PRJEB29310, sample SAMD00008975) | mouse gut metagenome | study: EMG produced TPA metagenomics assembly of the Metagenome analysis of fecal microbiota from mouse which was promoted... | reverse complement strand
AAAAATGTACCAAACCGCAAGGATGAAATTGCAACAAAATTGAAGAAGAACCGATTCTTAAACCAAATCCCTCCAAGTGAGCGGCCTGCAAAACGGCAGTTTTTTTTTGTGGGGGGGGCAATGGATGACTCCACAGGTCAGCAGGATGGTTCTGCATGTTTACGGGATCGGGCCACAAACTTGCAGGATGAGTACACAGGTTTACGGGATGGGACAAACTTGCAGGACTGTTCCACAAATTTGCCGCATGACAATAAAAATCCCGGAAGTCACAGACAACTTCCGGGCAAATCCCAAAGCCTCAGCAGCTTTTTCACTACATTTTATTGTTTACTGGAATCTATTATGATTTCAAGCTTTATAATGACCATGGCAGAAAGATATGCCATAACGGATGCCGGCAAAAAGTCAGCGGCCATCTTCCGATGATTTGTCTTCAGACACGAGCACAGCTGTCGCATAGCATATACCCGTAGTGAACAGGTACTTCCATGCTCCGAAAAGAGCTACTATCAGACAAACCGTACCGAGCACAATACATGCTCCAAAACAAAGTTTCTTCATAATTCTCTAAAAAATACAATACTTTTCTTCATACAGCTAACACTATTTCAGTTATATTCCACAATTTTTGAAATATTACGACATACGTACCTGTACGCCTTTACTTACAAAAAAGCAAGATATTATGTGTATTTTCCATAATTAATGCTATCTTTGCAAGCGTTCGTATAAACGAATGCGCAAATATAACACCAATTTTGTAATATCAAACGAATTATTACACAATTTTTGTAAAATAATTCGAAAATCGGTTTTATTTTTGCGTTAAGGCGACTTGATTGCGCAAGCATACTCATTAGAAACGGACTTGATAAAGGAATATTATGGCAAACAGAGTATTGATAGGGAAAAAGATCAAGGAATATTTTTCCGAGGCAGGCATGTCCCAGCAGGAAGTGGCCAAAGTGCTCAATGTGCAGCAGGCAGCCGTGAGCAACCAGCTCAACGGACGTCCTTTCGGCAAGAACTCCGCGGCCAAATGGAACAAGGCCTTCGGCTTCAGGATAAACTGGCTTCTCACTGGAGAAGGGGCCATGTTTGACGACACCGAATGCGGCAGGCCGGATGAAGTTCTTCCAAAAGACTGCCATGAAGCAGTTCCGGGCGAAGATATACCTGTAATTCCGGCAAGGCTTTTCAGAGTGCCGGACCTGAACATATATGAATATGTGACCACATCCCCGACGGTTGACAGGATGCCGTCCGTGCCGCACTTCCAGAAGCACGACCTGTTCGCGCGCTGCCCGGGAGACGCCATGGCGCCGCGCATATGCAGAGGATATCTGCTCGCATTGCGCAGGATTGCTAAGGACTCCACCATAATAAACGGGGAAATATACGCAGTGGACACATTCTCCCAGGGAATGTTCATCAGGAAAATAGTTGACAACGGGGACAAGTTCATGTGCATCGCAGAGAACCAGGCAGACTTCCCGGACTTCGAACTTCCGAGAGAAGACGTCATAGACCTGTACAGGGTCGTCGGAGTGCTGATTGTGATGTAGCATTCTCACCATAAAAGATGAGGGAGAATGCTAAAAAGTCAGAATAATTATTTGAGAATTGAATATTTATAAACAAGGTTGAGCTTGACCTCAACGTAAAACAAGAAAAAAGGGGCAGAATAAAAGTTTATTCTGCCCCTTTTTTTGTTTCCTTCCGTTCGCGTCTTCCGGACTTCACACCTCCATTTGGTACTCCAAACTCAGCCATTTACTCAGTCATACCGCCCCACAGAGTTTCCAGAGCCGCATTTTGTACCCCCATGCGGAATCGAACCGCAACCGACAGAACCGGAATCTGTAATTCTATCCATTAAACTATAGGGGCAACATCATAGACTTTCCGGCAAGGCCGGATGCCTTTTTCCGCGGACAAAGATAGTCATATTTTTGACAATTTCGCCACATTATCAGCCATTATTCATATTTGGGGTGAATTCCACTTGCGTGGAAGATATATTTTGTAATTTTGCGCCCGATTTCCGGAAAAGCTCCGGAAGACAAGAAAGATTGACTAATTTTTAAGAAATAAGAAAATGAAGAAAGCATACGTTTTCCCCGGCCAGGGCTCACAGTTCCCGGGCATGGCAAAAGACCTTTATGAGAACAATGAAGTAGCGCGCGAGATGCTTGAGAAAGCCAATGAAGTGCTCGGATTCAGAATCACTGACATCATGTTCGACGGAACCGCAGAAGACCTCAAGCAGACGAAGGTAACCCAGCCTGCAATCTTCCTTCATTCGGTAGTCCTCGCAAAATGCCTTGAAGATTTCACCCCTGACATGGTGGCAGGACATTCACTCGGAGAATTTTCAGCCCTCGTGGCAGCCGGAGCAATGGACTTTGAAGAAGGACTCAAGCTCGTGTCAATACGCGCGCAAGCCATGCAGAAGGCATGTGAGGCGAATCCTGGAGCAATGGCGGCAATCATAGCCCTCCCGACCGAGACCGTAGAGGAAATATGCGCTGGATGCGAAGGCGTAGTGGTAGCGGCAAACTACAACTGCGACGGACAGATTGTAATCTCAGGTGAGAAGGAAGCAGTCGAGAAGGCCTGCGAGAAGATGAAGGAAGCCGGCGCAAAACGTGCCCTCCTGCTCCCTGTGGGCGGCGCATTCCACTCACCTCTCATGGAGCCTGCAAGGGCTGAGCTCGCAGAGGGAATCGAAAAGGCGGTATTCCACACTCCTTCTTGCCCTGTATATCAGAACGTGACGGCAAAGCCTTCAACCGACCCGGCAGAAATCAAGGCAAACCTCCTCGCCCAGCTCACCGCACCGGTAAGATGGACCCAGAGCACGAAGAACATGATTTCAAACGGAGCCGAAAGCTTCACTGAAGTAGGCCCGGGAAAAGTTCTCCAGGGACTCGTTGCCAAGATTTCCGGCGGCAGCATTGCTGTTGACGGCGTCTGCTCGCTCTGATTCGCAGCATAACGGCACGCCCAGATGCGTGCAACACAACTTATTACAGACCAACACATTACACGATAACGATGCCCCGAATTCGGGGCATCGTTATTATATATACCACTGGCAATCAACACATTGCACTCCACAACAAAATTGACAAACGAAACTCACATCACAAATTTCGGCAACAAACTCACAAGACAACAAAACAGATAAACACAACAATAAAACGCGAAAACAAGACAATGGAATAAATCAGCAGAATACAGCAGCAGAATATAAAACAAACCAATAAACAAAGATAACAAAACAAAACACAACAATAAACAACAACCACAACACAACCAAACTCAGCAATAAAACGAGAAAACGAAACAATGGCATAAAACAAAAGAACACCCAAACAAACCAAGACAACGGCACGCCCCACACCCCAAAAAACAACCGTCCAAATACCCCAAGAGGCTGCCGGGCATCGGCCGAAAGCCCTCATGTGGAAAAGTTTTTGAGTTTTTCTGAGTGTTTTTCATCAAAAATCAGTAATTTTGTGTGTTATATGTATCATGCCGGATCATATGACAAGCAAAAGATAATTTGACCGGAACTGATTCCTGCCTCCATGCCCGTCTGCGGTGCATAATTCACGGCGGGAAGCCAAAGGGACGGAAATGAAAAATCAAATACTACATAAACATCTAACGATTATGGCAAACGAAAAAAAATTCGTCACTTGTGACGGCAACTGGGCAGCCGCCCATATCGCTTACCTTTTCAGCGAGCATGCGGCGATCTACCCTATCACACCATCATCAACTATGGCAGAATATGTCGATGAGTGGGCCGCACAGGGTAAGAAAAACCTCTTCGGAGAAGTAGTGAAAGTGACCGAGATGCAGAGCGAGGGAGGAGCGGCAGGAGCCGTTCACGGTTCTCTCCAGGCAGGTGCACTCACTACCACATTCACGGCATCACAGGGACTTCTCCTCATGATTCCGAACATGTACAAGATTGCAGGTGAGATGCTTCCTACGGTATTCCACGTATCGGCACGAGCTCTCGCATCACACGCCCTCTCAATCTTCGGTGACCACCAGGACGTGATGGCATGCCGCCAGAGCGGTTTTGCGATGCTTGCTTCCGCTTCAGTGCAGGAGGCTCTTGACATGGCAGCTGTGGCACACCTCTCTACAATCAAGTCAAGCATTCCATTCCTCCATTTCTTCGACGGCTTCCGTACATCACACGAAATCCAGAAGATTGAGCTTATCGACGAAGAGGCTCTCAAGGGAATGGTCAGCACCAAGTCACTCGCAAAGTTCAGGGCAAAGGCTCTTTCTCCAGACTCACCGGTTACACGCGGAACAGCACAGAACGCTGACGTTTACTTCCAGGCACGCGAGGCCTGCAACCAGTACTACGACGCGGTTCCTGACGTTGTGGCAAGATACATGGGCGAAATCAGCGAGCTTACCGGCCGCAACTACCGTCCGTTCGACTACTACGGAGACCCTGAGGCTGAGAACATCATCATAGCCATGGGCTCTGTGACAGAGACAATCAAAGAGACAATCGACCACCTCACAGCCCAGGGCAAGAAAGTCGGTGTGATGATTGTACGCCTCTACAGGCCTTTCTCTGCAAAATATTTCATGAAAGCCATTCCTAAGAGCGTCAAGAGAATCGCAGTCCTCGACAGGACCAAAGAGCCGGGCTCAATCGGTGAGCCGCTTCTTCTCGACATCAAGGCACTCTTCCACGGCGAGGAGAACGCCCCTGCCATCATCGGCGGACGCTACGGCCTTTCATCAAAGGACACAACCCCGGCACAGATTGTTTCCGTATATGAGAACCTTGAAATGGCTGAGCCTAAGGACGGATTCACAATCGGAATCGTCGATGACGTAACATTCAAGTCTCTCCCTGCAAAAGAGGAAATCTCAATCGTGAAGCCAGGCACTACAGAGTGCAAATTCTATGGTCTCGGTTCAGACGGCACGGTAGGAGCAAACAAGAACACCATCAAGATCATCGGTGACCACACTCCTAAATACTGCCAGGGATACTTCGACTACGACTCCAAGAAATCAGGCGGCTACACTTGCTCGCACCTGCGTTTCGGTGACTCCCCAATCAAGGCTCCGTACCTTGTAGGAACACCTGACTTCGTGGCATGCCACGTTCCTTCATACCTTACAAAATACGATGTCCTCAAAGGCATCAAGCAGAACGGAACCCTCCTTTTGAACAGCCTCTGGGATGAGGAGGAGACACTCAAGAGGATTCCTGACCATGTGAAGGCCATCATCGGCAAGAAGAACATCACCCTTTATATAATCAACGCCACCAAAATCGCGGCTGAAATCGGACTCGGCGGACGTACCAACACCATCCTCCAGTCTGCATTCTTCAAGATTACGGGCATCATTCCTTACGAGGAGGCCGTATCATATATGAAGAAAGCCATCGTGAAGAGCTACGGCAAGAAGGGTGAGCACATCGTGAACATGAACTACGCTGCCGTTGACAGGGGCGGAGAATACACCAAGGTGGAGATTCCTGCTGACTGGAAAGACATCACAGCCAAGTTCGAGAACCCTAACAAGGACCGCCTCGCTCCTGAGTTCGTAAAGGAAATCGCTGACGTTGTGAACGCACAGTGCGGTGACACTCTTCCAGTAAGCGCATTCAAGGGACAGGCTGACGGAACGATACCTTCAGGAACTACCGCATACGAAAAGCGCGGAATCGCTGTCAATGTACCTGAGTGGCAGGCAGACAAATGTATCCAGTGCAACAGCTGCGCATTCGTCTGCCCTCACGCAGTAATCCGTCCGTTCCTTCTCACTGACGAGGAGGCAGCCAATGCACCTGAGGGTCTCAAGCTCCAGCAGGGCAAGGCCACATTCAAAGAGTACAAGTTCGCGCTTTCTGTTTCAACTCTCGACTGTACCGGCTGCGGCAACTGCGCAGACGTATGTCCTGCAAAGGAGAAGGCCCTCATCATGAAGCCTCTCCAGTCACAGGAGGCAGAGCAGGCGAACTTCGACTGGCTCCACGCAAGCATCGGATACAAGGACAACGTGCAGCCTAAGGCACAGAACATCAAGAACGCTCAGTTCGCACAGCCGCTGTTCGAGTTCTCAGGAGCTTGCGCAGGCTGCGGTGAGACACCATATCTTAAGACCATCACCCAGCTCTTCGGCGACCACATGATGATTGCCAACGCTACAGGATGTTCTTCTATCTATGGAGCTTCATATCCAGCTTCTCCATACTGCAAGGACGCCAACGGACACGGACCTTCATGGGGCAACTCCCTCTTCGAGGACAACGCCGAATTCGGTCTCGGAATGAAAGTCGGCTCAGACAGGGCACGCGCTACCGTAGCACGCCTTATGGAGCAGGGTCTTGCATGCTCTTGCTGCACAAGCGAGATGAAGGACCTCTTCACCAAATGGCTTGAGAACCGCAACGACGCCAAGATCACACGCGAGGTTGCAGACGCCCTCATCCCTATGTGCGAGACATGCGGATGCGACACTTGCAAGCAGCTTGTGGAATACAAGACATTCATCCCTGCACGCAGCCAGTGGATCTTCGGTGGTGACGGCTGGGCATACGACATCGGATACGGCGGACTCGACCATGTGCTCGCTTCAGGTGAGAATGTGAACGTAATGGTACTCGACACCGAGGTTTACTCAAACACCGGCGGACAGTCATCCAAGTCAACTCCTGTGGGAGCTATCGCCAAATTCGCAGCTTCCGGCAAGAAAGTACGCAAGAAAGACCTCGGAATGATGGCCATGAGCTATGGATACGTTTATGTGGCACAGGTTGCCATGGGCGCATCTCCAGCACAGTATTTCAACGCCATCAAGGAAGCTGAGGCATACGACGGACCTTCACTCATCATCGCTTACGCTCCATGTATCAACCACGGTCTCAAGGCCGGCATGGGTCTGAGCCAGAAAGAGGAGAAGCTTGCCGTAGAATGCGGATACTGGCACCTCTACAGGTACAATCCTTCACTTGAGGGCACGGACAAGAATCCGTTTACTCTCGACAGCAAGGAGCCTGACTGGAGCAAGTTCCAGGATTTCCTCAAGGGCGAGGTTCGTTTCGCATCCCTCTACAAGATGTTCCCGGATACAGCTTCGGAGCTTCTCCAGAAGACAGAGGAATTTGCAAAACTACGTCTCGAAACCTACAAGAGACTCGCAAAATAATTCTGAGATGAGAATCAGACTTATGATTATGATGCTCGGAGCAGTCCTCATGACTGCCCCGGGCATTTTTTGTTATTCGCAGCCAAACTGCAAACTGAGGCCTTCACAGACGCTGCAGCTGTATCCGGACGGCCAGGAATCCGACAAAGGACTTGAAGGGGCATCCGGCCCTTGCACATCAAACGGTTTCACCAACCCGGAGACAACAAGCAAGGAGGGAAACATATCCTATATTTCCGACAAGGCGCGAATAGATCTCTATTTCCCTAAGAAACCGAACGGACAGATGGCAATAGTCTGTCCCGGCGGCGGATATTGGATTGTATCATCCTGGAATGAAGGAACTTATGTCGCGGACTGGCTGACATCGCAAGGCATCACTGCATGCGTTGTGAAATACAGACTGCCGAACGGGCATCACGAGATTCCCCTCACTGACGTTCAGAATGCCTTCAGGTACTGCCGTAGCCATGCCGCGGAATGGGGAATCAGCCAGATAGGCGTCATGGGATTCTCCGCCGGAGGACATCTTGCCGCAAGCGCAAGCACTCTCTATACGGACGAAATCACAAGGCCGGACTTCTCCGTGCTCATATATCCCGTCATCTCTCTTGAAAAGGACATGACCCATATGGGAACCCGGGAGAATCTCCTCGGCCCGGACAAGATGTGGGACGACACGGACAGGAAAGTTGACGAATACTTCGAGGCTCAGGACAGGCATGAGGAACTGATACTCCACTACTCACTTGAAAACCAGGTGACGGAGGACACTCCTCCCACTTTCATCGCGCACTGCACGGACGACACTACAGTGCCGGTGGAAAACAGCCTGCGATACTACAGGAGATTGACCTGCAATGGGGTTTCCGCAGAAATGCACATCTACCCCAGCGGAGGCCACGGCTGGGGATTTTCTTCAGAGAAATTCATAGGAAAAGGGAATGACCGCCTTGCCTATTGCCGCAAGGAGTTTGAGACCTCACTGGGCCGCTGGTTCGAAAGCCTCAGGAAATGAGGCATTCCCTCAGCAGCCTGCAAAGCCTTGTACATGAAAAGGCCGGAGAAGGCTCAAACACGACATCATAATATGAAGTAGTCTCACGGGTGGCCGGCAGGTCACCCGTTTTAATTGCAGAAGGACGCGAGACTGAAACCCGCACCCTCGCAAGCGTATCTTCCGGCACAATCAGCTGCAATCCCGTGGCCGGCCGCAGAAAAATGCGCACATCTGCATCCCCGAACATGCACCGCACAAAAGACACTTCCGGATGCACCTTTACGAAAGCATCAAGAGCCGGAGCGGCCATATTCGAATAGATTTCCTCAGAAACTGAAATCTTCACCTCCGAATGCGGAAGAGAGCCGAAAAAGTCCACGGCACGGGAATACTCCTCCAATATCCTTTCTGCATGAGACAGGAACACTTGCCCGGCATCCGTAAGCAGTACCTCACCGCGGCGCCTCTCGAAAAGCTTTGTTCCGAGCTGCTTTTCAAGCTCGGCAACATTCTGGCTCACAGCCGGCTGAGATATGAAAAGGGCAGCCGCGGCCCTGGTAAAACTCTTCTCCCGGGCCACCTCCACGAATACCTTAAGCTTGAAATCCTCCAACATTGCACTTCGTTTGTAATCGTGCAAACTTACGCATAATCCGCGAAATCTCATACCCCGGTGCGGAAATTCATCAGTACAAAAGCCTTCCCATCTGAATATTAACAAGTCCAAACCTTTGATTTATGATTTTTTCAAGTAACTTTGTAGTCTATGTCCATGGTTCAGCGTCCAATATGAACTGAAAACATTTAAAACGAACATAAACCATTTTTATTATGAAACGTTTATTCATTTTGATCGCGGCTGTATTTGCCGCGGCGTCTGTTTACGGTCAGACACCGCTTCCGAACGATCCTGCTGTAAAGACAGGAAAGCTCGAGAACGGAATGACCTACTACATCCGCCACAACGACAAGCCCGCACAGAGGGCAGAATTCTATCTTGCCTCTGACGTTGGAGCATTCCAGGAGGAAGACCACCAGGACGGACTCGCCCACTTCCTCGAGCACATGTGCTTCAACGGCACAAAGAACTTCCCTGACAAGGCAATGCTCAACTGGCTCCAGAGCATCGGAGCCGAATTCGGAAGGAACATCAACGCATCTACCGGATTCGAGCAGACACAATACATGCTCAACAACATCCCTATCGCAAGAGAGAGCATCATCGACTCATGCCTGCTCGTTCTTCATGACTGGTCACACTTCGTGACATGCGACCCTGCGGAAATCGACGCTGAGAGAGGAGTCATCCTTGAAGAAAGAAGAACAAGAAGGAACGCAGGCTGGAGGATGTTCGAAAAGGCTCTTCCTTATTATTATGGTGACACACCTTATGCAAAGAGAACGCTCATCGGAGGAGAGGAGCAGCTCAAGACATTCTCTCCTGAAAGCCTCACATCTTTCTATCACACATGGTACCGTCCTGACATGCAGGCGGTAGTTGTAGTGGGAGACGTCGATGTTGACAAGGTAGAGGCAAAGATAAAGGACATTTTCAGCGACATCCCTGCCGCAGAGAACCCTAAGGCCAAAGTCGTGCACGCCCTTCCTCAGAATGCAGAGCCTGTGATTGCAATCATTACCGACCCAGAGGCAACTTCTTCAAGCATAGAGGTCCTCTGGAAGAGCGAGCCTATGCCGAAGGAAATGGGCAATACCGACATTGCTTTCATGATGGACATAATCAAGTCATATATCGGTCTGATAATGTCCGAGAGATTCAACGACATCACCGCCAGGCCTGAAGCACCGTTCCTCGGAGCAAGCTTCGGCATCAGAAGACTTTGCGCAGCCTCTGACGCAGCCATGGGAAATGTCGTATTCAAGGACGGGGAAGCCATCAGCGCCTTCACGGCTTTCATGACCGAACTTGAGAAAATGAAGAGGTTCGGTTTCACTGAAGGTGAGGCACAGAGGGCCAAGGACAAGATAATCAGCTCATTCGAAAAAGCTGCGGAAGCGGCTCCTACTCGCAAGAACGCGGATTTCGTCAGGCCAATCCTCAACTCATTCCATTTCAATGAGCTTAACATGGACCCTGCCCAGGAGCTTCAGCTTGCCCAGATGATATGCAGCCAGTTCAACGCCCAGGTACTCAGCCAGGTCGCCGCCTCTGTAATCACTGACGAGAACATGATTGTCCTTTACAACGGTCCAGAGAAAGAGGGGCTTGCAAATCCTACGGAAGAGGAAATCGCGAATGTGCTCTCTGCTGTGAAGAACACTGAAATCGAAGCTAACGCGGAGGAAGACATCAACGAGCCTCTCATCGGCAAGACGCTCAAAGGCTCGAAAGTAAAGACAACCGCTGAGGGCATCTACGGCTCTACAGTGTGGACACTCAAAAACGGTGTCAAAGTAATTGTTCTCCCGACCCAGTACAAGCAGGACGAGGTAATCTTCCAGCTCACAATGAACGGCGGAACTACTCTTATCCCGACTGAAGACATGCCTTCTTTCGAAGATAATATCTGGGCGTTGTATCAGAGCAATACAGGAGTATCGAAATTCCCTGCCACTACCCTTTCCAAGATGCTTGCAGGCAAAATGGTTTCAGTGGACCCTTACATAAGCGAAATCCGTCACGGAATCAGCGGAAGATCAACTCCTAAGGACATAGAGACCGCTCTCCAGCTCATGTACCTCTATTTTGCAGAGCCTCGTTTTGACAATGACGAGTACATGACCGGAATCAAGCAGATTGAGGCAGTTCTCCCTAACCTTGTCAACAACCCTCAGTTCCAGTTCCAGTGCGAAATGCAGAAGACCCTCTACGGTGGCAACGAGAGAGCGGTTGAGCTGAATGACGAAACGCTTGAAAAGGCAAATCTCGCCACTATCGAAAGGGTTTACCGTGACATTCTCTTCAAAGATGCCGCAGGTGCAGTTCTCACAATCATAGGAAATGTTGACCTGGCAACCCTCAAGCCGCTTGTGGAGAAATATGCAGGCTCCCTGCCTAAAGGACGCAATGCATCGGAAGCGAACCTTGAGAACATCACTCCGATTGTCAAGGGAGAGGTAAGCAATGAGGTGAAAGTAGCGATGCAGACTCCTAAGTCCAGCGTCCTGCAGGTATATACCGCTTACATGCCGGTTGATGTCAAGACTAAAGTGACACTTGAGGCTGCAAACTATATCCTTGACATGCTCTATACAAAGACAATCCGCGAGCAGGAAGGCGGCACATATGGCGTAAGTTCATCTATGGGCGCACAGAAAGAGCCGGAGAACAGGATTATGGTGCAGGTTTACTTCGACACCAACCCGGAGTCTGCGGAGCGACTCGGAGGACTTGCTGTGAAATACTTCAAGGAGCTGGCACAGAACGGCCCTACCAAGGAAGAAGTCACAATGGCAAAGGAGAATCTCAAGAAGAACATCCCTGAGTCAAGAATCAAGAACGGTTACTGGAGCCAGGCCATCAACTACAACCTGCGCTACGGAGTTGACTATGACGCAGCATACGAGGCAGCAGTGGAGTCAGTTACAGCAGAGGACATCAAGACTGTCCTTCAGGCCGTAATCGCACAGGACAATTTCATACAGATGACCCTTGTTCCTAAGGAATAAGCCCGTACATCAATAGAATCCGTAAAGAGGGTGAATTTAAGTTATAATTCACCCTCTTTGTTATTTTAGATTTTCAATCTACGGTAAACTCTACCTCGGCATAGTCAAAAACAAGTTTTAATAGTCAAACCCGAAATGCCAGAGAGGTATCGTATTGCCGGAAGCGAACTCGATGTCATCTTTGACGACAAAGGCATTCGTAATCCCTTCGATCTGTTTTTTCCCTTTCTTGCGCCCGCCGACCTCGAAAGTATAGCCGTCGATCATAAAATCGGAAACGGAAGAGGTGATGACATCGTGATTGACCCGCATTTGATTGAAAAAGAATGTTTCCCGAATATTCCCGATTTCGGATTTATCCCCTCCGAGATTATAAATGAGGTTTGTATTGTCCAGATAAATCTTGTCCACCTTACCCAGCCCCCGAATCCCACCGGTATCATCCCGAAGCTGAGCGATAAGTCCCGCCTCCTCGATATAGAGACAATAATCGGCTACACTGTTCCGGCTCACGTTAAGCGCCGTGGCAATGTTGCTGATATTGGGCTTGAAGGGTACACTTTTGGCTATGATGGCCAGCAATTGTTTCAATTTCCGTCCTGTGGAGACATTCATGCCTGCATATTGCGGTATATCCGATTCAAGAGCGAGATTCACGATCTGCTGAATGTGTATGCCATTATTCTCCGGCGAAAACGGATAATATCCCTGTCTGAGATAATCGGGGAAAAATTGAAGCGGATGGAACTGCGGCGGAATCTCCACTTTGCGTTGCAGGACATCATCCAGCGTATATACGGGAAACTTCACATCATGGAAAAACAGCAGGTACTCCCGGAACGACAGCCCTTGCATGTGGTACATGACTGCACGGCGGCTTAAATCCGCAACGCCTTTGTTGATGTCGAGTACTGACGAACCCGTGAATACAACTTGCAATTCGGGATGATAGTCGTATATGAGTTTCAACTCCTTCGACCAGTCTTTGTACCGGTGAATCTCATCAATGAAAAGGTGTTTGCCTCCATGTTTGACGAAATCGTCGGCCAGCTCCAATAAGCGATGGTCGGCAAAGTAGAAATCTTCGGCCGTGACATACAGCGAGGTATCGGTAGAAAGGGTCTCCTTGATGTATTGCAAGACAAGCGTTGTCTTGCCCACACCGCGAGGCCCGGTCAATCCGATCATGCGGCTGTTCCAGTTGATGCGGTCGTACATATAGCGGTGGAAATGGGTATCCGTCTCCAGCAACAACTTGTTGCATCTGTCATATAATTGATTCATAATCAAATAATTTCTATTAATATAGCAAAAGTCGAGAGCAGAAGCAAAGCTTGCTTTGATTATGCCGAGACCAAGCGTATATATGTCCATCAGGACAAATATATAAAAATTGCTCATTAATTGAGCAGAAATGCATATAAATTTGCTCAATTAGTGAGCAAATTTCATGCATAAATAGATGAAAGCGATAACAAACATAGAGACTAAAAAGTCAGAATAACTCTCAGACCTTTTTTCATATCGCCCAGGCAGGGCACAAAAAAACCGGCCTTGAAAAAGACCGGAATTTTAATCGTATGGCGAAAAGATTACTCGCCTGCCACGATAGCGCCCATAGGGCAAGCATCTGCACAAGTACCGCAGTCAATGCATACGTTAGGGTCAATCTTATAGATATCGCCCTCTGAAATAGCGCCTGTAGGGCACTCGCCCATGCATGTTCCACATGCAACGCAATCGTCTGTAATTTTGTAAGCCATTTTGATATTCTTTAAATTGGTTTGGTTTGCAAATTGTCCGGACAGCCCCGGTACAGTCCGCAAATTTAGTCATTAATTTTAATATTCATAACCGGAACGTATTTTTCTGACGCAATTGGACTTTTTCCGCATATCATCAAATCACCAATTGATGCTTTTGAGTATCTTTGTCCCCTAAACATGAAAAAGATGAAAACAAATACTTATCTGGCAATCCTTGTGGCGCTTATTGCAGGCCTTGCTCCCGCATTTGCCCAGGAAAAGCTCGGCAACGGCCTGGAGATAGACAAGACCGTCCACAATTTCGGAGACATCATGCTCGGAAGCGGTCCCGTATCATGCACATTCACACTGACAAACCGCGGAGACAAGCCCGCTGTGATATACAATGTCGTATCCACATGCGGTTGCACCGGGGTGAAATGGACAAAAGAGCCGATAAGGCCCGGAATGAGCGGAACAGTGTCCGCCACATATTCCAATGACGAAGGCCCATACCCTTTCGACAAGAACCTGACAGTATATCTTTCCGACGTGAAAAAACCGCTCATTCTCAAGCTCAGGGGCGTATCACATCAGAAAGAAAAGTCCCTTGAAGAACTCTACCCTGTATCTTACGGCCCTCTTGCGCTACGGGAAAGCGAACTCAAATGCGGAAATCTCGAGCAGGGAGGCATGAAAAGCGAGGCCGTAATTGTCGCCAACCTGTCCCAGAAGCCGATTGACATAAAATTCACAGACATCACGGAAGACCTGGAAATCAAAGTGTCACCCAACCCTATACCGGCACGCGGAACCGCTGAAATGTCCTTTACGGTAAAGGCATCGAGAGAAAAATGGGGCAAGAACTGGTACTGGGCCACCCCTACAATCAACGGGCAGCCCCGCACAAGTTCCAAAGGAGACTCCAGGATAGGCATCTGGGCTTTCACAAAAGAGAATTTCAGTTCCTTCAGCGATGCCAGGAAAGCAGCAGGAGCACGCCCGACATTCAAGGAAAGCACATGGACATTCGGCAATGTCAGGCAGGGTGAGACCATTGACGCGGAATTTACATTCACTAACGACGGAAAAGAACCTTTCTGCATATACAAGGTCGATTCTGACGCATGCTGCTGGTCACACAGCACCATTCCGGTTGCGTCACCGGGACAGAAAGTCAGCTTCAGGGTGCATCTGGACACCTCGAAAATGCCAAAGGGAGAGAGCCTGACCATAGTGACGCTCACCACGAACTCCCCTCTCCGCCCGATAGTCAACCTGTTCATAGCCGGATTCATCCAGTAGCCCGCAACTTGAGGCAGAAACAAATAGAGATTTATGATGCATCTTTTTACCGACATTCTACGTAACTCCATACTCATCACAGGCCTGGTCGCCGTAATGATGATGATGATAGAATCCCTGAACATCGAGTCCAAGGGAATGTTTTTCAGCGGACTGCGCAAGACTAAAGTCGGCCAGGTCGTCATCGCGGCGCTTCTTGGTTCGGTGCCAGGCTGCATGGGCGGCTTTGCGACCGTATCGCTATATACCCACAGGATGTTCAGTTTCGGCGCCCTCGTGGCCATGATGATAGCCTCTTCCGGTGACGAGGCGTTCATGATGCTCGCCATGATACCGGACAAGGCTCTTGCGATATTTGCTGCACTCTTTGTCATTGCTGTAATAGTCGGGATAGTCACAGATGCTGTAAATGACAGGATTCACGGCAGAAGATGCTCCATGGCCGACCATAGCGGATGCGGGGTCATCACAGGCTGCAAGGACGGATATATGGTCCATGACACGGAAGCACACGGGCAGGTAAACGATTCGGACAGCTCCGGGAATCATTCCGGCAGGCGGCATTTCGGCTGGAAGCGCATTGTAATGTTCATCGGACTGGCTGTATTCATCGCAGCCCTCGCTACAGGAAAACTGTCGCATGACCATAATTCGCATGCAGGTGAAGGCCATCAGACATCCCTGCATGCAGAAAATGCGGGTACGCACTGCGAAGAGGCATGCTGCAGCGCACAGCACGGGCATTCTCATAACCATGAAAGCGAATGCGGCCATGAAACAGGCCTGAAGATAGACCTGCTGAGCGAAGACTGGATGAACATGCTGTTTGCCGGCCTGAGCGTAATCGTGCTTTTCGTGCTTGCCCTTGCCTCTGACCATTTCGTAGAGGAGCATATATGGAACCATATTGTGAAAAAGCATATCCCGACCATATTCTCATGGACTTTCGGAGTGCTGCTTATAATAGGAATAGGTCTTCAGTATCTTGACATCAGCAGCTGGATAAGCGGAAACACCGCGCTTATGATTCTGCTTGCCACGGTGGTCGGAATAATTCCGGAATCAGGACCTCACATGATTTTCGTAACCCTTTATGCTGCGGGGATAGTTCCCCTGCCGGTATTGCTTGCAAACAGCATCTCGCAGGACGGCCATGCATCCATTCCGCTTTTGGCGGAAAGCAAGAAAAGCTTTTTGTGGGCAAAGCTGGTCAACTGCGCCACTGCCCTTGCAGCCGGATATGCGGCAATGGCTTTCATGTAGCATCCGTTATTGCAAAACAGGTCAGTGACAGGCATTTCCGGAAGGGTGCGAAGACCCCGTCTCTGTATGGTTTTTGGGCCTAATCCTTTGAAAAAAGAAAAAAAATCCGTTCTTTTGCAGAATATATTTTTTAATTCTTAACCAAAAATGAGACGAATAAGATTTGCGGCAGCCTGCTTAACGGTCTTATTGTCAAGCTGTAACGGGGCACTTAAAGAGACATCTCCTGAAAATGGTCAGGGGATTGTTTCCATTTCCCTTACATCAGCATCTGACAATAATGTCACAAAAGCAGACGAAGACATCAATTCGCATCTCGGAGACTTCACTCTCGAGATAACCAACTCTTCCGGAGTATGCTTCTACCGTGAAAAATTTGCGGACGCCGCAGACACGGAGATTCTGATGAACTCCGGAGACTACACATTGACGGCGAAATACGGAAACCCCACAAACGCCGGATTCGAAAACGCAATGTTCTACAAAGCCGAGCAGCAGTTCACGGTACACCCGCAGACGCATGAAACAATCAGCGCCGTAGCCACACTGGCGAAAGTGAAAGTAGCTGTAAAGTATGTGAATCTGCTTGAACTTGACGAGAATGACTATTTTGTCAACATCGAATGGGGCACAGCCGGTGACATCGTAAAATTCAGCAAAGAAGAGACACGTGCGGCCTACATTCCGGCTGGAAAGCTGATTCCTGTATTCCACTATTGCATGAACGGGGAATGGAAGAGCTACCGTGCACAGTCCCTTATCGGCAATCCGAACGACTTCATCACATTCAAGATTGACCTTGACCCGACTGTCAACCCGGACGAAGGCTCCGCTTCAATCTCCGTAACAATCGACACCGAGACAGAGACGATTGACAAGCCGCTTGAGATTGAGTATATCGAATTCACAGGCCAAGGCCCGACTTTCGACATAATAAGCGATTCACCTGGAAACACTGAGCTGAGGGTTTATCCTGGAGAAAGGGCTGCGTCACACAAGGCAAGAGTTGACGCCCTTGTGCCTGACAGGGTGGAGAAATGCCTGCTTCAGATTGAGTCGCCATACCTGTCAAGCCTCGGAATACCGTCGGAAGTTGACCTGACCGACATGGAGAGCGAGGCATGCGACCTGCTTTGGGAATACGGAATCAGATGGTTCCGCGAGATGAAAGGCAGAAGGCTCACTTTCGTTGACCTCGAGGGCTATGCAGACCATATCGCAAACATGCACTATGACCCGGACAATCCAAAGAACGCGAATTTCAAGATTATAGTCGAGGATATGAACAAGCAGCGTGAGGAGACTTCTTTCGCACGTTTCATAGAGGTGAAGCCTGAGTTCACCCTTGATGCCGTGGTTGCAAACATCTATGCAACAAAGTCATGCGAAATCACAGCCACACTCCAGAGGGGAACCGGCAACCCTGCCGCCCTTCTGCTTGACTACCGTTCCGACAGTGACCCTGCTTTCAGTGACTGGAGACGTGCGGAAATGCGCCATGACCTGAATCTTGACACAGAGACGGAGAACATCAACGCGTACGCGGACATGTCCGGTCTCAAGCCGAATACAAAATACAGGATGAGGCTCCGCTACAGGAATAATGACAAGCTTGTCAAATACTTCGATTTCACGACAGAGGAGGCAGCCCAGGTCGGGAATGCCGGATTCGAAGACTGGAGCATGGATAAAGTCAAGGACAGGATTCCCCGCTATTTCCCTTATTTCTCTGATGCACAGGAGAAATGGTGGGACAGCAACAATACGGAGACCACATCCAGGCATTTAAGCTTGTTTAATCCGACAGCTTACACCTGTTTTCCTACAGTCTGGTACACTGAAGAAGGCCGAAACGGAAAAGCCGCAGTAATAACGGCAGTGGCTACATACAGTACCAACACAGGCGCTCAGGCTCGCGGAGCAACTCAAGGCGAGCTGTTCATAGGGACCTATGGAGGAAACCGCAAGCACAATTTCACTTCAAGGCCGTCAGCCGTAAAATTCTGGTACAAATATGCTCCGGAAGGAAACGACACATGGCAGGCTCTCGTGCAGATTATGAACGGCAGCTCCGTAATCGGAGAAGGCCGTCTCACCAATTCTGCATCGGTATCATCATGGACAGAAGGCACTGTCAACATAACATATTCCAACACCAAACTGAAAGCAACAGGAATTTACATACAGTTCCTCCAGTCAACTTCATCAAGTCCGAATATAAAATGGAACAAGACTCTAAGGATTCCTGACGGGGAATTTACCCTCCATGCAGGAAGCCAGCTTACTGTTGATGACGTAGAACTCATTTATTAGACCCATATATAACAGCTTATATAATCATGAAAAAGACATTTTACACAATATTGGCATGCTCGGCCATATTCACCGGCTGCAAAGACACCATCCTTACGGAAAACGGCACAGGAATCCTGGCTTTCAACCTTGGCTGGAACCAGGAAGACTACTCTGACAAGATAATAGGCGTAAAGTCAGAGGGGGGAGCCACTGAAATGGACATAAACGAATTCGAGGTGACCATAAACTCTTCAACAGGCTCATATACAAAGTCTTTCCTATACAAGGACGTGCCTTCAATGCTTGAGCTTTCAGCTGGTTCATATACAGTTTCCGCCCACTCTCCCAACATAAGCGGAGGAATGGCGGCATGGAACTCACCGGAATATGCAGGAAGCAAGACTTTCGATGTGGCAGTCGGAAAAATCTCCACGGTTGAGCTTGTATGCACCTTGTCCAACATGAAGGTCTCAATCAACTGCTCTGACAAATTCCTCAACGAGCTTTCCGATTTTGTAATCACAGTCTCACAGGAGAGCAGCTCGCTGACATGGAGAAGACAGGAAGTGATTGACTCCAAGGCCGGCTATTTCCCTGTAGCTCCCCTTACGGTATTCGTCAGCGGAACCAGGGCGATAGACAATTCCACTGCGACAGTCACATTCAAAATCCCGAATGTGGCGGCAAAGGACCACCATGTAATAAACATTGACGCGACTACCACAGGAAGCTCTCAGTTCCAGCTTTCTGTCGATACCGGCACAAATGACAAAGATGTGGAAATCACGGTTCCCGGCTTTGACCAGAACCCTGTTCCTGACCCGGAGGAGCCTGAGATTCCGGAAAACCCAGGCACTGCCGAGGCACCGTCAATAGAATGGGCGGCCAATCCGAGCTTCGACACAATCGAAATCACTGACGAAATGGATGTGAATCTTGTTGTCAAGGCTCCTGGAAAAATCAAGCAGTTCAAGGTTACTGTAAGTGAGAATTTTACAGAGATGGTTGGCATGATGGGCGCAGAAAACGGTGTCATGGACTTGATAAACAATACCACACTGATAGAGAACCTTGGAGGTATGCTTATGCTGCCTACTGGAAATGAACTTCTCAATCAGACTGAGGTCAATTTCTCTTTGTCGAAGCTTGTCCCGCTCATTTCCCAGGTAGGAACCGCTGGCGAAGATTACAGTTTCACACTTGACGTGGAAGACGCACTCGGACAGACGCTCTCTAAAGTGTGCACTTTCCACAATCCGGCTGCTGCCCAGTAATATAAAGATGTCATGACCATGAAACGATTATTGATTTCATTGCTTGCCGTGGCAGCTGCCACGACGACGGTTCCCTCTTGCGTGGAGGTGCAGCCGGAGTCTGACGGAACCGGCTATCTCAACCTGAATGTTGAGAAGGATGCGCCCAATGATACGATTTATGTCAGTCCCAATACTAAAGGCGCAGAGACAGAAGACAGGAAAATCGGCATCAAGATATATGACAATGTGGGAGACCTTGTCCATGAGGCCGAGGACTATACAGCAATGGGCACCTTTGAGCTGAGGACAGGATATTACCGTGCTGTCGCATTTTCCGGAGAGAGCCCGACCGGCGCGTCTTTCGATTCCCCATACTACAGCGGAGAACAGAATTTCTCAATAAGGAGAGGACAAACCGAGACTCTTGACATCACATGCCGCCTTGCAAACATCAAGGTGACAGTAACTCTCGACCCTAAAATCATCGAGAAATTCAGCGAATACAAATTCACTGTTACAGGCAATGAGAATTCCGTATTGGAATATAACCAGGACCTGGCGAACTTCTCCAGGGAGGGTTACTTCCCTGCCGCTGTCACTGAGCTTACGTGGGAACTTGCCCTTGTCAGCAAGACAGGCATCGCCTACAATACGCTGAGCGGCACTTATGAGAACGTGAAGCCTTGCCAGCACTACAGATTCAACTTTACCCTAAAAGAGGAAGAGCCGTCAACCGACATCGGAGGCTCCATATTCACAATCATTCTGGATGACTCGCTCAACCAGAAAGAGTATGACATTAACCTTGATTTCGGCAAGAAGGCCCCTGTGATTTCCGCTGGTGAGCAGAATCTTGAAAATCTTGAGCATTACGACGGAGACCCTTGCAGCATCAGCATTTCGTCAGAATCCCATATAGAGTCGCTTGTCATCTCGCACGATGACCCGGCTCTTGAAACTGCCGGCCTGCAACGCTCAGTCGAGCTTGCCGGAGCCGGAGCGGACCTTCTTTCAGAACTCTCTGCGATAGGCATCGTTACAGAGGGCATAGTATCACAGATTGCGACAAAGGCTGACGGAAATCCTGAAAGTGCGTCAATTGATTTTTCCGCCTTCCTGTCCTCTTTGCCAGAAGGCAGATACACGCTGAACTTCAATGTGACTAACGGCGACGGTGCAGCTGAGACTGCAATGAATGTAAATGTGCTCGGGGAACGCCCTTCTGCTGTCATCAATGCTGTTTCCGCAGAAGAGGTCTGGGCCATGTTCGCCAAAGTAAAGGCCACCTATGTATCACAGGGCAATCCTGAAGGATTTGGATTCAGATATAAGGCTGCTGATGCCGACACATGGACAGAAGTGGCTGCCGCTTCCCATGACGGGGCAAGCAGCACTTTCACGGCCGAGATACGCGGACTGCAGCCTTCGCAGAGCTATGTAATCAAAGCCATCTGCTCTGATGCTGAAGGCCCGGAGACATCATTCACCACCGAAAGCGCGGCAGTTGTCCCTAACATGAACTTCGATGCCTGGTATCAAGACGGTAAGATATGGTTCCCTGGAGTATCTTCAGACAACTGTTTTTGGGATACTGCCAACAAAGGCTCTTCAGCATTAAGCATTTTCCCGACTACACCAGAGGAAACCAATGTCATCTCAGGCAAAGCAGCAAGACTTGAAAGCAAAAAGGTAGCTTTGGTCGGGCTTGCAGCCGGAAACATATACACCGGAAAATTCATTGAGGCCGTGATGAACATAACCAAGCCTGGAGCAAAACTTGACTGGGGCATTCCTTTCGGGTCAAGGCCTCTTGCTCTCAAAGGAAACTACATGTACAAGCCGGTGGCAATTGACCAGGCAAAAGCTCCGTATACAGACATGAAAGGCAAGACTGACATAGGCCAGATACAGATAATGCTCACCGACTGGGATGAACCTTTCAGGATAAGCACAGCAGACGGAGATTTTGTACAAGTCAATACTGACAAACACATCATCGGATACGGAACGATGGACCTCAATGAAACAACTGGCTATCAGGAATTTACAATCAATGTAGATTACCGTGACAGGACAAGGACGCCGAAGTATATCGTGATTGTGGCTTCCGCCAGCAAATACGGAGACTACTTCACCGGAGGTGTCGGAAGTACCCTCTACCTTGATGAATTCGAGCTTGTATATGACCCTGAGCAACTAAACTGATTTTGAATTGATGAAAAAAAGAATAATATTTTTCACCATTATGCTCGCTTTGGCCACAGCCCTCACGGCTGCGGCCAAAAGCGATACTACGGCAGTCAAGCCATTCGACAGAGGAATCGGGAAAAGCAACTCGTGCTTCATTCCAAAAGGAACCGTAGGCGCTGGAGTGTCATTTTCCTACAGCAAATACAATCTCGGCAACATGGCAGATGACGCCGGCTTCTCAATGCTGTTCTCTCTTGTGCAGGATCTGCATGGTGACTTTACGTCATTCACCATTTCCCCGTTCGTTTCCTACTTCGTAATTGACAACCTGGCCATAGGCGCACGTTTCAATTATGAACGCTTCGGATTCGGGCTGAACGGAGTAAATCTGTCCATCAATGAGGATTTGGGCCTGTCCCTGAAAGACTTCCACCATTTAAAGCAGTCATATACCGGTTCCATAACCCTGCGCAACTATATGCCGCTTGCCAACAGCAAGCGATTCGCCATGTTCACAGAATTGAGGGCCACCGGAGGCTATGCGCAATCCGAGACATACAGGAAAGAGGATGAAGGAAAATACGGGACATATCAGGATATCTACAAATTCGAACTGGGCGCGGTTCCGGGTGTATCCGCATTCATAACAAACGAGGTAGCGCTGGAAATATCAGTCGGACTGCTCGGTTTCGATTACCAGAAAGTCGTGCAGGTAACCAACCAGGTTGAAAAGAGCCAGATGGAGAAGAGCGGCGCGAACTTCAAGATAAACCTGTTCTCGATTAATTTCGGAATGTCATTCTATCTGCCTACAGGACAGCACCGTCCAAAGAAAAACAAGAACTAATACAAGACTTTTTCATGAAGTTGTCAAGATACATACTCCTGCTATCTGTAATTATGTCCATTTCGTCCTGCCTTATCAGCAACGACATGTCGTATCCGAAGGTTAGCGCGGACATTACAGGTTTCGATGTTGAAGGACAGGTTTCATCAGAAATTGACCCTAAGACACACACGATAAATATAGTCCTGAATGAGACGGCCAACATTTCAAAGCTGAAAATATCAAGATTCAGCATGTCTGAAGGTGCAGAGACGGTTACTCCTATAAATGCGGGAGACATCATCGACCTCACCTCTCCGATGACGGTGACCCTCAGGATATATGAGGAGACTCAGTGGACCATTTCCGCCACACAGCCTATTGCACGCTATGCCAGATGTGCAAATGAGGCAAAGCCTGCACAGATAGACGTGGTAAACAGGAGCGTAACAGTATTCGTGAGCCAGAGCCAGCCGCTGGAAACAATCCGGATAAATGAGATGAAGCTTGAGCCGGAAGGTTCCAGGATTATTTCAACGCACGGAAAGGCCATTGAGAACGGACAGATTGTGGACAAGAACGAAGACTGCCACTTCCCTATGACGCTCTACTGCGTGCTGCAGAGAATATTCCTTGTAGAATATAATGGACAGAACATAGTCTGGACATTCAATGCGGTTCAAGAGACGGTCAGCCTGAAAATAGATTCGGCTATTAGCTGGTGCCACAATGCGGATATAAAGGCTACATATGACGGAAGCGGAACGCCGTGTATACAATACAGGCAGGCTGATTCTGACCAATGGTTGGAATGGACAGACCTGACTGTTGACGGAAGCAGGATTTCATGCAGGATTTCCAATCTCGCTGAAGGCACGGATTATATGGTAAGGGTAAGCAACGGGGAGGAAGAAAGCGAAGAGCGGCCATTCTCTACCGGCACACCGGACCAGATTGAGAACATGGGCTTCGACAACTGGCATCAGGTAGGCAAGGTATGGTATCCGAATCCAGGCCCTACAGTGAAAATATGGGATACAGCCAACAAGGGTGCGAGCCTTCTCGGAGACTCTTCCACCATCCCTGTGGATTTCGTTGCAGTTTCGGGAGCAGGCAAGCAGGCGGCAAGACTTGAGAGCCGTTGGGCTGCCATAGCTTTTGCTGCCGGAAACATTTATACCGGTGAATTCGGAAGGGTGAACGGCATCGGAGCCGAGCTTCAGTGGGGAACTCCGTTCACGGGACGTCCAAAAGCCCTGCACGGCTATTATGCATACGAGCCTAAGGTAATCGACCGTGTAAAGCCGCCTTATGAGTCACTTAAAGGACAGATGGACCAGTGCCAGATTCTTGTGATGCTCACAGATTGGGACGAGCCGTTCAAGGTGAACACAACCACAGGAACTTTCGTTGACCAGGAAAATGACCCGCATATAGTGGCATATGCCAAATTGGAGAGTCCTGAGAATACGGGAGGACAATATAAGGAGTTCACATTGCCTCTTGAATGGAGACGTCCGGACACGACTCCGAAATATGCCGTGATTGTCGCATGCGCAAGCTACAAGGGCGATTTCTTCACGGGAGGAGTCGGCAGCATGATGTACGTGGATGAATTTGAATTCATTTATGATTGATGCTGCTTGTCTTTCCAAGGTATTTTTACCGAAAACTGCTGCAAAGGTTGGTTTCCCCACCTTTGCAGCAGTTTTTATTTGGCTCTCCCCTGCCTCAGCGGCCGTAGGTGACGGCAAGTTTTTCAAGCGCTGAAACGGGAATCGTACCGCGAAGACTGTTAAGCGAATGCACGGCAGGGTTGTATATCACAAGATCTTTGACAACATCCTTGCCCGAGCGCAGTATATATATTTCATATGTGCCGTCATCGTATGATTCCGTCCCGCAATATTCATAGCTGCCCAAGGCGGACTTCAGGTCGGACATGAAAGAAGACTTCTGATGCTGCGGCGCTTTCGTCATCTTCAGAATCACGAGTTCCTCAATATCGTCTGCGATAGGGCCTACGGGAGATTTCCTTATCAGCCCTCTGACAAGATTGAGCTTTCCGCCCTTGGCATAAAAATCCTGGGCGCCTTTGACATTCTCATATTTTTTCACGACACGTCCTACTGGTGTCTGGGCAAAAGAAGCCGTAGCCATAAGGCATGCGGCCATAACAATCATAATCAACTTATCCATAAAAATCCTCCTGCCGCACCAATCATTTCCGCGGCAGGAGGACATTTTCATGAATTATACCAAAGTGTCAGGACGTGGGCTATTTCCTTTTCCAAAGCTTCGACATGTCCTCCAGGGTCTTGCCCTTGGTCTCAGGGACAAGTTTCCATACGAATACGGCCGCAAGGACACATATCACCCCGTAAAGCCCGTATGTGAAAGCATGGCCGAAATTCTCCATGGTTCCAAGGCTCATGTTGTACATCGGCAGGAAAGTCGAGGACACGATGAAATTGAATATCCACTGGAAAGCCACAGCTACCGCCACAGCTGCTCCGCGGATGGTATTCGGGAAAATCTCCGATATCAGAACCCAGCATATCGGGCCCCAGCTGAACATGAATGAGGCGCTGTAAACCATTATGCTTATGACAGCCACAATTGGAGGGAGCGCCTCAGCAGCACTTGTAAGTGCCACTCCGGCAGCTCCCAAGGCCATGCCGAGCGAACCACATATCAGCAACGGCTTCCTTCCCCATTTCTCAACAGTGAATATGGCAAGCAAGGTGAACGCGATATTGACAATGCCCATAAGCACGGTCTGCATCATAGGGTTGCCCATGCCGAGAGACTCGAAAATCCTCGGTGCGAAATAGAGCACGGCATTGATGCCGACAGCCTGCTGAAAGACGCTGAGCATGATTCCCACGAATATGACGAGGACGCCATAGGTGAACAGTTTCTCGGTCTTGTCGGAGACAGTGGCCTTGATGTCATCAAAGATAGCCTTTGCCTGGGACTTTCCGTTGATGCGTACAAGAACCTCCATCGCCTTGGAATCATTTCCGCTCATAACCAGATAGCGCGGAGTCTCCGGAACAAGGAAGAGCAGAATCGTGAACAGACCGGCAGGCACAGCCTCGCTTACGAACATCAGCCTCCATCCGCGTTCTATGGACCACTGTGCCTGCGAAGCGTTCACTATATCATACAGCCCTTCGGCTGCGCGTTCCATTACCGGTGCGATATGGTCTCCGAGAATCATGAAATTCACGAAATACACCACGAGCTGGCCGAAAATGATGGCAAACTGGTTCCATGAGACCAGGGTTCCGCGCATGTTGCTCGGAGCAATCTCAGCGATGTACATCGGACATATGGCAGAGGCAAGCCCAACACCTATTCCGCCGAGCACCCTGTACAGATTGAAAGCCACAAGAAGCGGGAAAGAAGGCTGCCCATAGCTGAAAAACAGGAACTCAGGGCAATATGAGCCCAATGCAGAGAGAAAGAAAAGCACACCGGCCACTATAAGCGACCTCTTTCTTCCCAGCCTCGTAGCCAGAAGTCCGGAGACGGCGCTTCCAAGTATGCAGCCGATGAGTGCGCTTGAGGAGGTGACTCCGTGCATGAAGTCCGTATAGGCAAAATCAGGCGCTCCCAAGAAAAATGCCTGAAGGCCTTTCTCCGCACCCGATATAACTGCCGTGTCGTAACCGAAGAGCAAGCCTCCGATTACGGCCACGAGCACAATCGAAAACAGGTATGCCCTGCTTCCGTTTTCTTTAATGCCTGACATGAGAATCAGCAATACATGTTCACAATGGCCTCGTAAAGCTCCTGCTTGCCGCTGGTCAGCTTAGGCTCCCCGACCTGCCTGCCGTATTCGTAAGCCTCTTCGAAGGACATCAGACCGTCCTCGAATTTCTTTCCGGGACCTGAATCGAAGCTTGCATATCGCTCCGCCACCATTTTCCTGATAGGAGATTCCTCCAAAAGGGCAGCCGCATTCTCAAGGGCACGCGCCATGGCATCCATTGCAGCTATGTGAGCAATGAAAATGTCTTCAAGGTCTGTCGAATTGCGCCTTGTTTTTGCGTCAAAGTTCGTTCCCCCGTTTCCGAGACCTCCGTTGCGGATAATCTGCATCATTGCCTGTATAAGGTCGAAATTGTCAATCGGGAACTGGTCCGTATCCCAGCCGTTCTGATAGTCGCCGCGGTTGGCGTCAATCGAGCCGAGCATTCCGGCATCTACGGCACATGCAAGCTCATGCTCAAACGTATGGCCGGCAAGCGTAGCATGGTTGACCTCGATATTCACCTTGAAGTCCTTGTCAAGGCCATGGGCCTTAAGGAAACCTATCACAGTCTCCGTATCAACGTCATACTGATGCTTGGTCGGCTCCATCGGCTTCGGCTCTATGAGGAATGTGCCGGTGAATCCCTTTGAGCGAGCATAGTCACGTGCCATCCTGAGCATTGTGGCCATATGCTCCTTCTCACGCTTCATGTCAGTATTGAGGAGAGACATATATCCCTCACGGCCGCCCCAGAACACATAATTGGTGCCTCCAAGCTCGATAGTCGCGTCAATGGCATTCTTTATCTGCACTATGGCGCGGGCCACCACGTCAAAATCAGGATTGGTGGACGCACCGTTCATATAACGCCTGTTGCCGAACACATTGGCCGTGCCCCACAGAAGCTTGATTCCGGTCTCGGCCTGCTTCTGCTTGAGATATGCGACAATCTCCTTCATATTGGCCTCATATTCCTCTACCGTGTCCGCCTCGGCAACAAGGTCAACGTCATGGAAGCAATAATACTCTATGCCCATCTTCTGCATGAACTCGAATCCGGCATCCACCTTGTCCTTAGCGGCCTGCATAGGGCAGGAAGCAGCATTCCAAGGGAAGGTCTTTGTTCCTCCTCCGAACTGGTCGGCACCCTCCGCGCAGAGAGTATGCCACCACGCCATGGAGAATTTGAGCCACTCGCTCATTTTCTTGCCGAGCACAACCTTGTCAGCGTCATAATAGCGGAAAGCCATAGGATTGCGGCTTTCCCTGCCCTCAAAACGGACCTTGCCGATTTCCGGGAAAAATTCTTTGTTTGCCATAATTTTATGTTATCAGTTAGTGAATTAATCTATGCTTCAAGACGTGACTTCCACAGGGCATATGCCCCGCAGCACGCATCAAAATCAGCGGAGGACGGTTCTATGACCTCAAGACGCCTGAGCGTTGAGAAGGCCTCGCTGTTGTCACGGTAAATCCCGGCTCCTATTCCGGCACCCTTTGCAGCTCCTGCCGCCCCGTCCGTGTCATAAAGTTCTATGACCGCTCCGGTGACAGAGGCAAGGGTTTCGCGGAATATCGGGCTCAGGAACATATTGGCATGGCCTGCGTGTATCTTTTTCACCTGCATGCCCATCTGTTCCATTATGTCTATGCCATATTTGAATGAGAACACTATCCCCTCCTGAGCGGCCCGGAGCAAATGGGCGCGTCCGTGCAGATTGAAATCGACTCCATGGAAAGAGCATCCGGCCACACGGTTCTCCAGCATCCTCTCCGCTCCGTTTCCGAAAGGCAGGATGCTTATTCCAGAACTTCCCACGGGAGCTTTTGCGGCAAGTTCATTCATGTCGGCATAAGACATGCCCTCGGGAACGATATTCTTTCTGACCCAGGAATTGAGTATTCCCGTTCCGTTGATGCAAAGGAGCACGCCAAGCCGCGGGTCATTATGGGAGTGATTCACATGCGCGAATGTATTGACACGCGATTTGGAATCATAGTTGACTTCCCCGAGCACTCCGTACACGACTCCGGACGTACCTGCCGTAGAAGCTATCTCACCGGGATTGAACACATTGAGGGACAAGGCATTGTTAGGCTGGTCACCGGCACGGTAAGTAACCGGAATGCCCTCTGCAAGGCCAAGTTCGGCGGCAGCCTGTGCGCTCACCCTTCCCTGCTCAGAAAAAGTCGGGCGCACATCAGGCAACAGTTCATCTCCGATTCCGTAAAAATCCAAAAGGAACCTCGCAGGCCTGCCTTCCTTGAAATCCCAAAGCATTCCTTCCGAAAGTCCCGAGACTGTCGTGCATATTTCTCCGGTGAGCTTCATTGCGATGTAGTCCCCGGGAAGCATTATCTTATATATTTCCGAATACACATCCGGCTCGTTATCCTTCACCCAGGCGAGCTTGGAAGCGGTGAAATTGCCAGGGGAATTGAGAAGATGCGAAAGGCAGTGCCCATGTCCGAGAGCGTCAAAAGCCCTGTTTCCATAAGGCACGGCACGAGAGTCGCACCATATTATAGAAGGACGGAGCACATTCATGTCCTTGTCAACGCATACAAGCCCGTGCATCTGGTAAGAGATGCCTATTGCACTGATATCCTTGGGACACACTCCCGATGCGGCAAGCACATCAGAGGTTGCAAGCCTTAGATTTTCCCACCATGAAGACGGATTCTGCTCTGCCCACCCGCTTTTGAGCGCGATTATAGGGGCCTCCGCCTTCGGATAAAACGCGGATGCGGCACATTTGCCAGACTGGGCATCCACTATGCTCGCCTTGACTGACGAGCTTCCTATATCATAACCAAGAAGATACATGACGATTATATGAAATGTCCTTGTAATTGCAGGCCCGCACTAAAGCCTTACCGTTAGCGCGGAACCGTCATAATTTACTTTCACACCGGCGCCTTTGCCCTCAGGCGACACAGGTATCACATTGAAAATCCTTTCCCTGAGCATACCCGGGAACTCGCCTTGCCTCTGCCCTATCGTAAGCGTGCGGCTGCCTTCGTCATATGAGAACGCTATCATTGAGAAAAGCCCTTTCTCGTAATTATAATTCACGTTCTCATCCTCATATAGGGTAAATTCCCCATTGTCGCCCGCATAGACATAGAGGTCAATCTCTGAAGCAGGCTTCTCGTCCGAATACTGCATGTCCGGCCCCAAAGGAACAATCGAACCGGCACGCACATAAAGAGGCATCCTTTCATACGGAGCCTCAACCGTGGCAACCGTACCGCCTTCACGAAATTCTCCGGTATAGAAATCATACCAGCCTCCGCACTCCGGGAAACAGACCTCCCTGGTCCTGGCCCCGTATTCATAAACAGGAGCTACAAGGAAGGCAGGACCGAACATATAGGTGTCGCCTATGCCGTTCACCCGCGTATCCTCCATGAAGTCCATGACCAGCGGACGCATTATGGTATAATCGTCAAACCATGTCTTTCCCGCAAGGGAATAAATGTACGGCATCATCCTGTAGCGCAGCTTTGTGTACCAGACTATGGACTCGTATGCAGGATGTCCCTCCGGGGCAATCTCCCAAGGCTCGCGGAAAGGATACTGGCCATGCGCACGGTAAAGCGGAGCAAAAGCACCGAACTGGAACCATCTTGTGTTCAGTTCCCGCCATTCGCGCATGTCCTCATTCTCTTTTCCGGTCTCATCCCATATGTCCTGTGCCTGTACATAACGGTTTTCCACACAGAATCCTCCGATGTCCATTGTCCACCAAGGGATGCCGCTCACGGCAAAATTGAGTCCGGCCGAAATCTGGGCCTTCATGTCCTCCCATCTCGTGGCTATGTCGCCGCTCCAGGTGGCTGTCGAATATCTCTGCAGGCCGGCAAATCCGGAACGGGTAAGCAGAAAGACACGTTTGCCGTCATCTGCGGCACGCTGCCCTTCATATATGGCATCCGCATTCATAAGCGCGTATGCATTGAAATATTCTGTTGAAGAACCGAGGGCAGTCGGTCCGCAGAGAGCCTTGCGGTAATCCATGTCCGTGCAGTCACGTACATTCGGCTCGGAAGCATCCATCCACCATGCATCTATTCCGAGAGGCCAATAATGCTCATACATCTGGTTCCAGAACAATTTGCGGGCATCAGGATCGTAAGCGTCATAGAAACCGTACAGATACCCCTTTCCTATCCAGTCGCGCACCCCGTCTTCATAAGCGCGGTCATACATCCAGCCGTGCTCCTTGAACTCGCGGTAATGCTCCGTATCCACATAGAATTTCGGCCATACAGAAACCATCATCCTGCCGTGCATGTCATGGATGGAATCCACCATGGCCTTAGGGTCAGGGAAACGCTCAGGGTCAAACTCATGGCTGCCCCATTCAGGCTCCGCCCAATGGCTCCAGTCCATCACAATGTTGTCGATAGGTATTTCCCTCTTGCGGAATCCTGCGAGAGCGTCTATCATTTCAGTGGAGGTCTTGTACCGCTCACGGCTCTGCCAATAGCCCATGGCCCATTTCGGCATTATAGGAGCCTTGCCGGTGAGGGTGCGGTAGCCGCTTATGACCTGGTCCATGTCATCCCCGGCAATGAACCACCAGTCCATCTGAGGTGACATCTCGCTCCACCATGAATGCTTGGACTGCTCCTTAGGATTTACTGCGGGATAGGCACGGAGTCCGCAATATGACACATATCCGTCCGGCTTCCAGTCAATCCTGACAGGCGTTTTCCTGCCTGCTTCAAGCTTCACGGTAAACTTGTAGCTGTTCGGGTTCCAGGCTGTCCTCCAGCGCTCCGGAACGACAGTCTCCCCATCCATAGTCACAGTTGTATATCCGGCATAATACAAGATGAAATTGTATTCGCCCGTCTGCGGGGCCTCGATATAGCCCTCATATGTCACATTAGAGTTAAAAAGCGGAAAGCCTTCAGGCAGGTTCACTACCTTTTCCATCTGAGGGGCTACGAGATATTCGAAATATATCTGAGGCTCTTCACGGACAATGGTTTCACCTTTTTCCGGTGTATAGATGCCGGTCAGACCGCCTTCATTCCCGTTTTTGTCATAGAGAGTGAATATCTCCGGAAGCTGGCTGTAAGCGTCCGGATTACCGAAGCGCATGAGCGAGTAGCTGTCCATAAGCACTCCGTATCCTTTGTTTGAGACTATGAAAGGGACTGAGACCTTGGTGTTATACTGGAAAAGTTCCTCGTTACGGCCCTTGTAGTTGAATTCGTCCGCCTGATGCTGTCCAAGACCGTATAACGCCTCGTCATCCGGCGACTCGAAAACCTGGCGGAAAGAATAGCCGTGCGTCCCGTCAGCTTCAATCGGCGTGAAAGATTTTCCTCCGCCCACCTGCTCCCGGAGCAGCATTTTGCCTTCAATGTCTGTGAACCAGACTTCTCCCGTTGATATCAGCACATTGGCTTTTATGGCAGAAGTTGACAATGTGACGGTGTCTGCCCTGCGGTCCACGGAAAATTCCGTCGCGGAGCCGCCCGGCAGCACTACAAGGCTGTTCCTGTCCGCAAATTCACGCTCTGGCGTGGCCGAGACATGAATCAGTCTTTCACCCCTGGCCTCAAGCCTCACAAGGGCGGGGCTTCCCTCTTCTGCATTTCTGACTTTTACGGTAATCCCGTTTTCGTCCTGAACAAAATCCTTGCGGCACGAGCAAAATGGCAGTGCCGCAAGAATGATAAGCGGTAAATGTATAAGTTTCATAATTCAAGTGGTTTATTTTAAGTTTCAGCAATTCTAAGGCAGTATTCAGAACATGCGCTTTACCTGCTCATATACATTTTCTGCAGTGAATCCGAGCTTCTCGTCAAGAACCTTGTAAGGTGCCGAGAAACCGAAGCTCTCGAGTCCGAAGACTTTTCCTGCGGCTCCGACAAGTCCATGGAGATTCACAGGAAGACCTGCGGTAAGTCCGAATATCTTTGCCCCGGAAGGAAGCACGCTCTGCTGGTATTCTTCACTCTGACTGCGGAAGAGGCCTTCTGACGGGCAGCTTACTATCCTGATTTTCATACCGTCTTTTCTGAGGAGTTCTGCACCTGCATTCAGCGTCGCCACCTCTGAGCCGGAAGCTACAAGTATTACGTCCGGGTTTTCATCAGAGCCGGCTGTGACATATGCCCCCTTTGCGGCCTGCGTATAGTCTGTTCCTTCTGGAAGCATGTCGATGTTCTGGCGTGAGAATATGAGACCGGTAGGAGTCTTGGTGTTTTCCATCGCAAGTTTCCAGCATTCAGTGGTCTCTTCAACATCCGCAGGACGAAGCACCAGCATAGAGTTGCGTCCGCTGTGGTTCTTGAGCTTTTCCATAAGACGTATCTGTGCCTCCTGCTCGACAGGCTCGTGGGTAGGTCCGTCCTCTCCGACACGGAATGCGTCATGCGACCAGATGAATTTCACAGGTAGCTCCATCAAGGCTGCCATCCTTATGGCCGGCTTCATATAATCGGAGAACACGAAGAATGTTCCGCATGCAGAGATGACTCCTCCGTGAAGCGCCATTCCGATGCAGCAGCACGCCATTGTAAGCTCTGCCACTCCAGCCTGGAAGAAGGCTCCGCTGAAATCTCCCTTCACGAATGAATGCGTCTTGTTGAGGAAGCCGTCCGTCTTGTCTGAATTGGAAAGGTCGGCAGATGCGCATATCATATTCGGCACCTGCTCCGCGAGCATTCCAAGCACAGTCGCTGAAGCGTTTCTTGTAGGCGCTCCGGCTTTCTGCTTCACGACGCTCCAGTCAAGCTCCGGTGCAGCTCCGCTGAACCATTTTTCAACATTTTCAGCCATTTCAGGATTGGCGGCAGCCCATGCGGCTTCTTCTGCCGAACACTCAGCCACGACCTTACGAAGTTCATCAGCACGTCTTGCGTAAAGTTCCTTCACTTCCGGACGGATACGGAACGGGTCGTCAGGATTGCCTCCGAGATTCAGTATAGTGTTCCTGTATGCATCTCCTCCGAGAGGAGCGCCATGAGTCTTGCAGTTGCGCTCATATGAAGAGTTATCTTCCTTTCTTGCGCCCTTGCCCATCACGCATTTTCCGATTATGAGTGTCGGACGTGAACTTTCCGCCTTGGCCGCATCAAGAGCCGCGCGAATCTGGTTGCAGTCATTACCGTTGATTTCCAGCACATTCCATCCCCATGCACGGTATTTCATTGCTGTGTCTTCCGCCGACACGTCACCGCACTCAGTGGAAAGCTGGATTTCATTCGAGTCATAGAACATTATGAGGTTGTCCAGACCGAGAGTTCCGGCTATACGTCCAGCTCCCTGTGAGATTTCCTCCTGGATTCCGCCGTCTGATATATATGCATATATGGTTTCTTTTGAGAAGAGAGGGTTTCCGGTGCGGGCTGCCAGGAATTTGGCTGCGATGGCCGCGCCGACCGCGAACACATGTCCCTGTCCGAGAGGGCCTGAGGTATTTTCGATTCCGCGCTTCACGTCAACTTCCGGATGTCCCGGAGTCGGAGAACCCCACTGGCGGAACTGCTGCAGCTCCTCTATTGTGAATCTTCCGATGAGGGCCAGCTGGGAATAAAGCATAGGCGACATGTGTCCAGGATCAAGGAAGAAACGGTCGCGTCCTTTCCACTGCGGACAATCAGGGTCATATCTCAGATATTCGGAGTAAAGGACATTGATGAAGTCCGCTCCACCCATCGCTCCGCCCGGATGGCCTGATTTTGCTTTTTCAACCATTGAAGCAGCAAGGACACGTATGTTGTCCGCCGCAAGATTCATTACTGCATTGTCGTTCATATCTCAGAAAAGTTTTGATTATCAATTTCATGGAGGCTCCCAAAGGTCACCCTGTCCATTCCGGCGGCAGCACAAGGCCACTCCCACAGTCGGACGAACTTGTAAATTTAAGCATTTTTCCCAATTCCGCAGACAAAAAATGACAACCCTGCCGAATTTTATTTCAATTTTCAATCTCCTGATACGGTTTTCTTGGCTTTGGGTGTGGTTGGGGATGGGGTGTTCGGTATGTTCTGTTTGGAAAGTTTCGTTCAGCAGGTTATATTCATCCGGATGTTGCCTTCCCCGTTTTTGGATATAATTAGGAGGTTCTGTTCGGAAGGGGGGGGGTTGGAAGGTGTTGTTTGGAAGGTGTTGTTCGGAAGGGGTTGTTTGGAAGATGTTGTTTGGAAGGCTGTCTTCATCCGGATGTGGCCTGTTGTATTGTCCTGAAACAGGCTTACCGATTATTGAACAATAATTTATTAGGTTAGGACTTTTACGTCTTGATAATAAGTTTACATGGCTCTGCAAAGATATGCATTTGCGGGATTTTCACGTAATCCTCACTGTCGAAATATCCTGTTTCCGGCAGATACAGCTCGGGGAGGATGAGGAGAAATCGTCCAAGAGACTCTCCTCACCGGCAGCTGTTGTTGCTCATGCCTTATCTTCCAATTAGTTCTTCCTGAGTTTGTTCAACAGGTTGGGTTCATACGGATGGGGACTTCCTGTTTTTGGATGCATTTAGGATAGTGCGACCTGCAGGTTGCGTCCGGCAAGTTGGACTCATCCTGTCTCCGACGATGGTCACAAAATAATGCCGTTCAGCATGCAGAGTGGCGCATAACAGCATAACATTCAAGGTCTTCCTGTAATACGATTCCCCATTACATGGGCATCGTTTCTCCAGAACGAACAGAGAATCAATCATTTGCGCTCCACAAGACAAGGGTTCCCAACGTGCATTTTGTTGTCCTGTTTGGAACCATGTAATTTCACAATATACTGATCACTTTATTACAAAACAAACCGGTTCCAAACATGCATTATATTGTTCTGTTGGGAACCACGTATTTCTATAATATATTGATATCCATCTTGTTGCAAAGCGAGCTGGTTCCCGACGTGTCGTCTTTTTGCACGTCGGGAACTTTCCTATTGCAAAATTATTGGTTGCCAGTACATTGTACACCACTAAATCAAACGGATGATTGGCCATCTTGGCGAAATGCATTTGGATTTGCAAAAAACATTTGAATAAAAACCTTGGCGCATATTACATTTTTTGTATATCTTTGCAAAACGTTTTGCGGAAATAGCTCAGTTGGTAGAGCATCAGCTTCCCAAGCTGAGGGTCGCGGGTTCGAATCCCGTTTTCCGCTCAAAAGAAACAAAACCCTGTAAATCGAGTATTTACAATTTACAGAAACTTGATTTCAAGCTACAAAGTGCGGCCCAATTTGCTCAAAAAAAGCGATGCGCTGCACTTTTTTTGCACATGGTTGCACATTTTTGCCGCGTTTCACCTGCAATTTCGATAACAATTGGGAAAATTCGGGAAAGTTTTGCTAAATCAAGCAAAAAACTATCTTTACACCATGGCAACAAAGCCCGATGCTCCATCTCTGTTGAAAATCATATTCGCATTCACAGTAAGAATCCTGCTTGCTTTTTGATTATGGCGAAATAGCGACCGGAGGCATCCCGCAAGCAATCTTCTTTACTTTGCATTCCGTCCCTGGTACAATTCGGTTTAAGAATCGGCCGATCTTTAAACCGAATTGCTTTTCGGAAACATTCCGTTAAAAATCCGACGTTTTCTTAAACCGTTTTTGCAGAAGAACTGACAAACGGGCATATTCAACAAGCACCCTAACCTAATATAGTGCAAACAGTTAGCCACAAATCACAATCACGCGCCAATCACACTTACAATATTACGATGCCACTAAGCCAACACCTCGCAACCGCAAAGTCCAATGAACTTGTAATTTGTCAATGCTGGCATATCACGATATTAATCTGCACAAATATATTACTTTTGTGTGTTGCAAACCTTGATGCTTGAAAAGAGAGGACGGCTAAAAAGTCAGAATAACTCTCTTAGAATTGAATATTTGGGAACCAGGCTGAGGTTGAAGGTTGACCTCACCGAAAAACAAGAAAAAGGGGCTTTACTAATACTTTTTAGTCTGCCCAAGAACAAAACAACAAGGACATGACGGACGGGAAAGACGGGCAGATGACGCTCATTTTCAATTACAACAATGTTTTCTACAGTTTCTATTATGACGCTCTCGGGGGTTGCGTGCACCGCTCACGGGAGTATGCCGTCAACTATGTTTACTCCGGGGAGATGGTCTTGGACAATGGAACTGAGCAGATACATGTGGGCAAAGGCGAATGCGTGTTCATACCGAGGGACCACCACATCACCATGTACAAGAAAGCCAAGGACGGTGAACGGTACTGCGGCATCTTCCTCATGTTTACAAGACGCTTCCTGAGGGAGATGTACGGCAGGCTCGGGCGGCATAAAATTCAATCGGACACACCTAAGCCTGACATTGGTGTGCTCAAGCTGCCCAAAACGGCCGAACTTGCAAGCCTGTTCAGCTCCATGACACCGTATTTTAATCCTGAGGTGAAGCCAAATGACGATTTCATGGACCTCAAACTGCAGGAAGGCCTCCTTGCATTGCTGCATATCGACAAGCGCTTCGCTCCGATGCTTTTCGATTTCAACGAGCCATGGAAAATTGACATTCTGGAATTTATGGAAGAGAACTACATGTTCGAATTTACCCTGGAAGAAATGGCACACTATACGGGACGCAGCCTTGCCACATTCAAGAGGGACTTCAAGAAAATCAGCGACTTGACTCCCGAGAAGTGGCTGATACGCAAACGCCTGGAGGTCGCTTATGCCATGATTAAGGAAGGCGGCAAAAAGGTTGCGGACGTGTATGCAGACGTCGGATTCAAGAACCAGTCGCATTTTTCCACCGCATTCAAAAAACAATACGGAATACCGCCTACCGGGATTTTAGTATAGATTGTCACAATTGAACTTCTGGACAATTGCTTTTGAGCCTCACAGCAACAACGCCGTGGGGCTTTCGCTTTACCTTTGCATTCAAAACAAAACCACACGAAATGAAAACAAGAAATTTCAAAGCGGCAGCGGCAGTCATGTCCTTAAGCGCCATGATTGCCGGATGCACAGGAACAGGACAACAAAATGATTATAACATGGCAGAATTGAATCTTACACAGCAGTGGGACAAGAAATTCCCGCAAAGCGACAAAGTGAATCACCGCAAAGTCACGTTCAAGAACAGATACGGAATCACTCTTGCGGCAGATTTGTATGAACCGGCAAACAAGGATGAAAAGTTTCCGGCCATTGCAGTAAGCGGACCGTTCGGCGCCGTAAAAGAGCAGGCATCAAGACTTTACGCCCAGACCATGGCGGAACGGGGATTCCTGACGATAGCCTTTGACCCCTCATATACGGGAGAAAGCGGCGGTGAACCGCGCAACACGGCATCGCCAGACATAAATACAGAAGACTTCAGCGCGGCCGTGGATTTCCTCACATCGCTTCCTGAGGTTGACGCAGAACGCATAGGCATCATCGGGATATGCGGTTTCGGTGGTCTGGGACTTAATGCCGCGGCAATGGACACCCGCATCAAGGCCACAGTCGCTTCCACAATGTATGACATGAGCCGCGTAAATGCGAACGGCTATTTCGACGCCGATGACAATGCATCAGCCAGATACGGCAAACTTAAGGCTATGAACGCGATACGCACACGAGATGCACAGACAGGTACAGCGTCTTCCGGAACTCCGGGACTTCCGGACAGCATCAAAGGAGACGAACCACAATTCGTCAAAGATTATTTCGACTATTACAAGACAGGACGGGGCTTCCACCCTCGCTCAATAAATTCCAACGGAGCATGGAGCCCTACAATGGAACTCTCCTTCATCAATATGCCCCTATTGTCATACATTCACGAAATCGCAAGCGCAGTGCTACTTATACATGGAGAGAATGCTCATTCCCGCTATTTCAGTGAAGACGCATACAGACGTCTGAGCGGCAGCAACAAAGAACTGATGATTATTCCTGGAGCGAACCACACCGACCTGTACGACAGGAAGATTCCGTTTGACAAGATGGAAGAATTCTTTATGGCTAACCTCAAATGATGCCACCATAATAAAGGGACTGACTAAAAAGTATTAGCACAGCCCCTTTTCCTTGTTTTTCGGTGAGGTCAACCTTGACCTGATTTCCAAATATTCAATTCTCAGAGAGTTATTCTGACCTTTCAATCGGCTTCTCTATTTAACCGTTAAAAGAGCCGTCCGCAACTCCTTTCCATGAGGCCGGGACAGGCGCCTCTACAGTCACCTGCTCTTTCTTGACCGGATGAACAAAAGAAATTCTCCTTGCATGCAGGCTTATTCCTCCGTCCGGGTTTGAGCGCGGGGCGCCATATTTAAGGTCTCCTTTTATGGGACACCCCATATGGGAAAGCTGGCAGCGTATCTGATGATGCCTTCCAGTCATAAGCTCAACCTCCAGCACCACATATCTGTCCGTCCTTCCCAGACGCATATAGCGCAGCCTCGCCATCTTGGCATCCCGCCTGGCAGCCCCAGGACGGCAGACGAAAGACTTGTTCTGGCGCTCGTCACGCCAAAGCATATCCTCCAGAAGTCCCTCGGAAGAATCCGGCTCGGCACACACCATGGCCCAATAGAATTTGTGCACCTGCGAGTCACGGAACATCGCGTTCAAGCGTTCGAGTGCCTTGGATGTCTTCGCAAGCACTGTTATTCCGCTCACTGGGCGGTCAAGACGATGAGGCAAGCCGAGAAAGACCTGTCCGGGCTTGGAATCCCTCATTGCGATGAATGCCTTGTACGTATCGGACAACGGTTCGTCCCCGGTCTTGTCCCCCTGCACAATCTCACCGACTTTCTTATTGACTATAAGCAAGTGATTGTCCTCATACAGTATCCTCGAGGAAAGGTCGGCAAATTCTCCCGCCGAAAGTTCACGATATATCATATCCGGATTATTTCATTATTATAATACAGGAACAGTCTCCCGCATCGGCCGTCCACGGACATCACGGAATGTCATAGCGGCAGCAGATGCGTGCAAAAATACGCAAAATATGTCATTGCCGTCTTCTTCTTGTCATGAAAAACTGCCATTTTGGCATATATTTTCACATGGCCGGCGTTGGCACAAGTTTCGATAAGAGGTTGTCGTCGCGCCACAAGGCGCATGTACATAAAAAGAAATTTAAAAATAGGAGACAAAATATTATGGGAAAAATTATCGGAATTGACCTTGGAACCACGAACTCATGCGTGGCAGTGATGGAAGGTAACGAGCCTACCGTCATCATCAACAATGAGGGACAGAGGACCACACCTTCTGTCGTAGCTTTCACAGACGGCGGCGAGAGGAAAATCGGTAACCCGGCAAAGCGCCAGGCAATAACCAACCCTCACAAAACCATTTTCTCCATCAAGAGATTCATGGGCGAGACATACGACCAGGTAGGCAAGGAAATCGAAAGAATGCCTTACAAGGTCGTGAGAGGTGAGAACAACACCCCGCGCGTTGACATTGACGGAAAGCTCTACACTCCTCAGGAGATTTCAGCAATGATTCTCCAGAAGATGAAGAAGACAGCTGAGGAGTATCTCCGTCAGGAAGTTACCGAAGCAGTCATCACTGTGCCGGCATACTTCTCAGACTCTCAGCGTCAGGCAACCAAGGAGGCAGGCAAGATTGCTGGCCTCGAGGTGAAGAGAATCATCAACGAGCCTACAGCAGCGGCTCTTGCATATGGCCTTGACAAGAAAAACAAAGACATGAAGGTGGCCGTATATGATCTCGGAGGCGGTACTTTCGATATTTCTATCATGGAGCTTGGAGATGGCGTGTTCGAAGTGCTTTCCACCAATGGTGACACACACCTCGGAGGTGACGACTTTGACCAGGTAATCATCGACTGGCTTGCTGCAGAGTTCGCTGCAGAGAACGGCGGAATCGACCTCAAGAAAGACCCTATGGCCCTTCAGAGACTTAAGGAAGCTGCAGAGAAAGCGAAGATTGAGCTCTCAAGCCAGACCAATACCGAAATCAACCTGCCATACATCATGCCGGTTGACGGAGTGCCTAAGCACCTTGTGAAGACTCTCTCAAGAGCCAAGTTCGAGCAGCTCGCTGACTCTCTCATTCAGAGGACAATAGAGCCATGCCGCAAAGCACTCCAGGATGCAAGCCTCAACGCATCAGAGATTGACGAGGTACTTCTCGTGGGAGGTTCTACACGTATCCCTGCAATCCAGGCTATCGTTGAAAAATTCTTCGGCAAAACTCCTAACAAGAGCGTTAACCCGGACGAGGTAGTGGCTGTCGGAGCCGCAATCCAGGGAGGTGTGCTTGCAGGTGATGTGAAAGACGTGCTTCTGCTTGATGTGACTCCGCTTTCACTCGGAATTGAGACACTCGGAGGCGTGATGACCAAGCTTATCGAGGCCAACACCACAATCCCGGCAAAGAAGTCTCAGGTGTTCTCTACAGCAGCTGACAACCAGCCGGCAGTAGATGTGCATGTCCTTCAGGGAGAGCGTCCTATGGCAAAGGACAACAAGATGATAGGCAAGTTCATACTTGACGGCATCGCACCGGCGCCAAGGGGTGTCCCTCAGATTGAAGTAACTTTCGACATTGATGCAAACGGTATCCTCAACGTGTCAGCCAAGGACAAGGCTACAGGCAAGGAGCAGAATATCCGCATCGAGGCTTCATCAGGACTTTCTGAAGAGGAAATCCAGAGGATGAGGGACGAGGCAAAGGCTAATGAGGCCGCTGACAAGGCTGAGAAGGAGCGCATTGAGAAAATCAACAATGCAGACGCGATGTGCTTCCAGACAGAGAAGAACCTCAAAGAGTACGGGGACAAGATTCCTGCAGAGAAAAAGAACAACATCGAATCTGCAATGAACAACCTCAAAGAGGCAGTGAAGTCACAGAACCTTGCAGACATCGACAAATACAACTCTGAGCTTGAAGCCGCATGGCATGCCGCTTCAGAGGACATGGCAAAAGCTGCACAGTCTGGCCAGGCAGGACCTCAGGGACCATTCCAGGGAGGCCAGGGCGGTCCTCAGGGCAACCAGGATGACCAGGGAGTTGACGAGCAGTAATATCTGCATGCATAAATAAAATAAGAGGCCGACTAAAAAGTGTTAGTCGGTCTCTTTTATATTTATGTTAGTCTACTGACAGAGGTGATAGCGTAAGTTTGGCTTGGTTCCGTCGGAACAAGTTCCGCCTTCATCCCTCCCACGACTTCGTCGTCTGTTCGCCACGAACATCCACCGGATGATTCTCCTATCGCTCACGACCTCCCGTTCAGGGGGCCACATGCGGCTACGCCATCCGGGCTCAGCCAACCACCGCTTTCGGGTGCGCTATAGCCGTTCGATATCATCTCGTATATTGTGAGCGACAGCTATAGCCGCGAACTCGGCTGTAACGAGTCTCTTACCTCTATAAGTGAAGCCCTTGAAGTAGTTGTCGTATTTTATCTGCCCAAACACGGCCTCTAGTTCAACGGGCCTCCGGATGCGGCGCCTTAGGACGTATTCATGCTGTATAGCCCATAGTTTGTAATAAACTGGTTCTCGGTGGCGATCTGGACATTATATCCCGGCTTGATCTGGCCGTTACTCATCGCGTCCTCCTTCATCCTCATGAACGTGGCGTCATTGTCGGTCTTGCTGTAGCTGCCGTGTTCGCCTGCGATTTCAAGCTTTTCCTCGTATTCTTTCATCTTCGGCACTGATTCCTCACTCACCTTGGCCACTCCCTTGCGTAACTTCTTATCACTAACGTAGTTCTCGTCCATCAGAGCAAGGATGCCGTCTGTGCGACTCTGCATCTCATCAGCCGTCATCACAGTGACGAGCTCTCCCTTGAGCTCCATCTCGAGCACCCTCTCTGCTTCGCGAAGGATTGGTCTCACCTTCAGATCAAGCTTGTTTTGATTTGTATAGGTGGCTTTCTTCCATACGAAAGTGTAACTTGTTTGCATTCGCCTCCATCTTAGTGCAGTCGACATACTAACTTCAAGGCTGATGAACTTGGCGTCAACAAGCATACGGACAACCTGAGTGCAGTGTCGCCCATGACATCTGAAAGGCGTTTTTTCAGAACAGGTTGATCGTGTTGAAGTCCGGGTGATGCATACCGCTCAGCCACGTGAAGTTGACGTCGCGCTTGAGCATAGCTTCCAGTTTGCTACCTGAGTGGATGTTCTCAAGATATGCGTAAAGGATGACCTTCACCAGCCTGCGCAGGGCGAAGCTGCTGGCACAGTTGCCTTTGTACTTGGCTTCTATTGCGCTGACATCCAGATACTTGACTATCACATCCAGGACACTGACAGGGTCATTCTCGGGGATAAAGTCACCGATGCAGTGAGGAAAAAGGAGATTATTATAACGGTATATTTTCTGTGCGTTTCCGCAATGCGAACAAGTTGGAGTATTGACCCAGCTGCGTTTTTCTAAATACTTTCTACAAGAATCCTCATCGGGAAACTGTTTGAAGAAGTAGAAAAGGTTGTAATTTTCACTCATTTTTCACCGATTTTTATTTGAAGTTACGAAAAAACGGTGAATTAGCCAAATGGATATGAAACAAATTCTTATGTTATTTTTATAGCGACAATCAATAAACTAAAGCTGTATAAGGCCTTATGAATGTCTGCAAATAGATTTTGGTACAGAAACATCCACTCACAAATCTAAATACAGACTTTAGTTATATAAAAAGAGCTTACCAATAATGTAAATCCTCAAATATTTTCTTTCATCCAGTCAAGTATGTTATCTGGAATTTTGTATGTAGCCCAAGCAGAATCTGTTATGTTTATTACAACAATTTTTCCTTTACCCTCAATTACATCAGACAACTCATCACGAATCCTTTTAGAAGAACGTGATGTTCTAATTATCCATACACGAGCAAACAATTTTGCCCAATTAGGATAGCGTTTCAATCGGGAACTTATGGCATCATAAGATTCCGTTGAATTATCTAACGTATATGTAACTAAAAATGTATTCATTCTTTTGAAGCCTTAAAATAATAACCGACAATGAAACCAAGAGGTCCTGATAATACTCCCGATACAGCTATAAGCATATCCTTATATCCGTCTACCTCAAAACATTTACACCATCCAGTAATGAACACAAGAAGAACTACAATAAAATATGCTATGACATATATTTTAGCTATCGTACTTCGAGTCGTTTCTTTGGGGTCAGAACTTCCTTTAGAATCTATCTCCTGCCTATCGTTCTCTGCCATATACTTACAATTTTGCTCTCAAATATACGCGAATTTTCTTGAACCTCTATTATCTTTATTAAGATAACCAACTATATGCCAAAATTGTTTAGGTTATAATAGTATATAACTACGTTACAATATTTATGCGTTTGAACAGCAATGCTGAGAAATATGATTTCAACGAATAAGCGCGACCGGAAGGCCTGTCCACAGTACGGGCAGCCTCTTCATCCGGGAAATCCAATGGCAAAAGCATCAAGCCCACGCAGCAAGAGTGCGTGTCGGAGTTAGTGCAAACCTAAAAATCAAATTGAACGGAATCTGCCCTGCAACTCCTCTATTTTCGAGATCAGTTGTTCGAAGGTAAAATGCTCGCCGTATATCATAGACTCCTGCATGGCATTATAGTCATCTTGCCATACTTTCAGCACTTCTTCAGGAGGCAACAGGACGATACGTTTGCGTATGTCGGGTGTATAGTCCACATCCTTGATGGAAGTGAACAGCTCCCTGTGATGGTGAATGGTGCTCCATAACTCGTCATCGCTGACGGCTTTTTGTGCAAAAGGCTCGTCCATCATTTTCATCAGATCATAAAGATGACGCGACTTGCGGTCGGCATGGCGGCAGCCGTTGGTAGTAAACAGTTCGTGAAGCAGGAATGCTTTTTCCAAAAAGGTCTTTTCCGGTACAGCAGAGATGATATCCACATCCGCAACTGAAGTGTCTATCGTGGAATTTTTACTTACCAAAGACTTTACTTTTGCCTTGGCTGCAGGCTCGAACAACGACCTTGCACCAATTTCCAACAACACCTCAGATTGCAGATAATCGGGGCCGGTATTCCCAAAGACCGATTCGTAAGCGATATGCACTTTACGTGGTTCCGGATAGGTTGCATCCCCTTCACCGTCCGGATCTGGCATTATCGTGCAATGGCCGGCCAGACCTTTCTCATTGACTATTCCCTGCAAATCCATAGCAAAGACATCCTTGACAAACAGCGATGATGCCTTACGCAGTTTCTTCAGTTGCTTTTTGGTCAGGTCGCCTTCCAAACCGAAAACGCTTCGGTCAATGGCAAGGTCGATGTCCTCCGAGAACCTGGAAATCAAATTCCACACCTTGCTCAAAGATGAGCCGCCTTTGAAAACAAGCCTATCCGCATACGGTAATGCATAGACCGCTTGCAGAATCCCTGTTACCCAAATATCCTTTTCTATTGCCTTGGGGTCATCAATGCCCAACCGCAGGCCGACTTGTTCGTAGATGGTACGGCGTGTATCCGCCGGAAGTTGCAGGAATTTATTCATAATGCTTTCAATATTATAGAGCGAATCCATCCTGGAACAAGTTTCAAGTCCTCGGCAATTAGCTCTTGGGGGGCATTGGATAGTAATTGTTGGATACGGTTAAGCTGTTCCTCGCTCACGTTGCCTTGCCCCAGCCTCTGGAGGGCGAATGTAATCAGCATGATAAGTTCTGATTTGAAATTGAGTTTCTTGGGTACGACATGCTTGAAGAGAATACCTCTACCGTTATATATTTTTATTCTTCGGGACGTACCGTCGGTGAAATAGACCGCATTCATCGGCACTTGTGTGGAGAGACCGAGCTTGTTCAATGCAGCATCCCCAGTCGGCACGATACGACACTTATCCCTTTGAGCAATGGCTTGTGCGACATCATCCACACTGGGATACACGATTCCGAAGCCGAACTCTGTATCGACTTTCGGCTTACAATAAATACCTCTTGCAAGACGGATTATCTTTCCGGACAGCGTGATACGCTCAAAAACCTTGTTGATGGTCTTTTGCTCTCCCATATCCGCGAAATCACTTGCAAACATTATTGCACCGTGTTTTTTCCTATTTATAACTGCAATTATCTTTTTATAAATACTTTGAGTGATCATTTTTATTACTATTTTGTCGTAAAAAACACACTTTTTTACGACATCATACACTGCAAATGTACAACGTTTTACCGAATCACCCAAACAAAATGATGATTTTGTTTCTATTCAGCCGGCATGTCAAGGCGTTTCCCGTTGAGTTCGGAGCGGATTCCGTCAAGTTCCACAATGCTTTCCTGCAATAGACCAATATGCCCGCTGACCATTGCCGCTACCTTCGATGCATCGGATAGGCCTGACATTATGGCCATCGACTCACCAGCGTCCCTCTCATGCCAGTGCTTGAGGTAGCGGAGGTTGTCCTCGCAGTTCGCCTAGTCTATGCCAGCCATGCCGTTAAGCACAGCGGAGGAAAGCTCGGCAGCGATTTCTATTCTAGTCCCTTCTGTCTCATTTATCTTGGCGGCCTTCTTCTCCGCGGTCTCTCCCTGCTTCTATCCCTGCGCCATGGACTCCTGATCGGACTTGCGCATCTCCCTCAGCCACTCATGTATGACGAAGGCAGCCCTCCTCTCTTAGGCGGAGAACTGGACGCAAGCATCGAAGGTCTCGCCATTCTTTTTCAGCATGCCCTTATTTGTCACCTTTTTCATCCCGCCCCGGGACATATTGCCCCAAAGATTCCGGACGTCGGAATTACATCAATAGCTCAGTTTTACGCCCATGAAAAAGCAGCGCGGGGATGACGGGCCGTAAATATATCCGGAATCACGGTCTGCTCCTTTGTCAAAGTCATTCTGGAATGCATTGAATATATTCTGCACCCCGGCATTCACCTGGAGCTTGATATTCTTCCAAATGCTGAAGTCGTAGAGCATCTTGGCATTCACATCCATGAATCCTTTTGTCTTTTCGGTACGGTCCACACTGATATATCCGGCGTGATGTTCAACAAGCATGCTTCCCGTATATGTACCGCTCAAAGAAAGAGAAAATCCGCGATAAGGATTGCACGAAGTGACGAAATAGCCATAAAAATCCGGAGAGCGCAGCATCTGCCTTGTTGCCGGAACATTCTCAGACCAAGCATGAGCATCCTTGTAGCGCGACCTCTGCAACGTAACTCCTGCCTGAAACTGCCATAGGCTCCCGTAGGCAATCTTTCCTTCAAGGTTACCTCCCCATACATGGGCTCCGGACTCGTTGCGCCTTTCCTTTATCAGCACACCATCCTCAACACCGATTTCCGTAAGGGCAAAAACATCTGACAAATCCGTGAAGAATCCTTCAACGAGCAGGTTTCCCTGCCAGTCTCCCCAGGTATGATACATATCGGCCGAAAGGCTCACGCTCTGGGACTTTTCCACACGAAGCCCGTCTGCCAGACGTATCATGGACACGATGCCTCCCACATTGTCAATATGCAAGTCCTCATCAAAAGCCTGCGGAGCACGGAAGCCATACGAGTAGCTGGCACGCAGATTCACATTCCGGAGCGGATTATACCGCAGATTCACACGCGGACTGAATATAATCCCGTCAATGAGATTATGCTTGTCAAGGCGTCCTCCAAGAAGAAAACTCCACTTGTCATTTTTCCACTCATTCTGAAGGTAGGCGCTCCCTATACGCACAGTCTGGTCCGTAAAACGTCCATATCCCCACATATTGTCCTCCAGATTGTCCTGGCTATATTCCATCCCGGCAGTAAAATCAGCCGGCATAAAAAGACACCTTTTGAATCTGAACACATATTGCGTACCCGCCACCCATGTCAGGTCCTTGGTGTTCCCATACGCGTCCGGATCCATTCCGGCACCATAATAACTGTCCCTCGCGATATGCTGGAGAGAAGCGAACACATTGACGCGATGTCTCTCGTCCGAGGAGAACCAGTCATATTTAAGCCCTCCAGCATTGATTGAGTGCCGCACCTGCTCCGCAATCATGGCTTCATGAGGAGGCAAATCAAGCCTGTCCCCTCCCCTGCGATATTCCTGAAGATGGTGATACTCCGCTGTAAGTTTGCTGTAAAGCCCGGTCTTGACATATCCACGCATACCGAATGTCTGCCCGCTCAATTCCGTAAGTTCAGTAAACCCGTCACCGTCATGGTCATATCCGTCTTTCTGCCTGTTCTGGCCGAAAACCGCCATCCCCATTTTATTGTCATCCGTCACAAGAGAAGCATTGATTGAGGTCACGTTGTCAAAGGCCGAAGTCCCGTTTATGTTGCTCACGACATGCGACGCTGAAGCAGAATTCCTTACAGGCTCCTTAGTTATTATGTTTATCGTGCCGGCTATGGCAGAAGAACCGAACAGCGCGGAGCCTCCACCTCTCATCACTTCAACCCTGTCCACCATGTTCGCAGGAATCTGCTCTATTCCATAGACTCCAGCCAATGAACTGAACACCGGCCTTGAATCAATGAGTATCTGCGTGTAGGGGCCATCCAGACCATTTATCCTCACTTGCTGATAACTGCAATTCTGACAATTGTTCTCAACCCTCACACCAGGCTGAAACACCAGTCCCTGGGAAAGCGACACGGCATTAACCCTATCATATGTATCCATTCCCACCACATTTACAAGGGTTGGTGCAAACATTCTGGCCGTCTCACTCCTATTGGCCGAAACAACAACACCCTCCAGAAGAACCCTGTCCTCCTCAACCATGAAATTCACCTCAAGAGCCACGCCGTCACTGAGTTCAACCTCTTTTTCAGCAGTCTTGTATCCGACTCCGGAAACCTGAAGAATGAACTTTCCCTCAGGAAGATGTTCCAGATAATAATGTCCCGAACCAGCTGTAGCCGTTCCGATTACAGTCCCCTTGAGCGACACCATCACATAAGGCACATGTTCCCCAGTGCTCTTGTCTATCACATGTCCGTAAATGCTCGCTTCACTTCTTCCACGTTCCTCTCCCATTGCCGCAAACGGCATTGAGAACGCCCATAAAACCAGAATAACAAATCTTTTCATCACTTATAATTTTCTGGGCGCAAAGGTAAGGCTGCCTTAAATTGAGGTCAATCACAATATATTGGTAGCGGATCTATGGCCGCTCATATTCATCAGTATTCTTAAGCCCGGGTATGCCATAATAGGCCGCCACAATATCGCCTTTGACAAAGATTTTCTTCCCCAGAAGGCCGGGATTGTCCACCAGATTCAAGGCTTCCCTCACCTCACCGTCAGGAAGCTGCACTGAAAGACAGGACGCCTTGGATGAAGTTCCGGAGCGCGGACCGAGAAGCAGATTGGTCTTGGAGGCAAAAGGAGCACCAAAAGAGGCTGAGGCTGAAGTAAGGTCTCCGCCAACGACATAACCGCAGACCCAAACGTCCTCATCGCCTACAGAAGCCAAGGCCTGCTGCACTGTAAGCGCATTAGAAGGGCCGCTGCCTCCTCCAGGCTTTCCGCCTATGACATAATTATCCGTAATCCAGTTCCTTGAAGTATCCACGGACACGGAAATACCGCTTGACGCCCCTTGCCCCGGAGAATCAGCGGAAGCGGCACCTACTCCGAGCGTAAGTATCTCCTGAGCCATAAGTGTCCTGCTCATCAGAACCTTGTCAACGCCTCCGTCACTCAACATCAGTGACACATTGCCGGGATTGAAATAGGCAATCCTCTTTTCCTTATACCCGTACATCAGCTTGCCGTCATCTGACTTCAGAAACAGCACTCCCTGCGGATAGACATCGAGAAATTCAGGAGCTATCCTCAGACGCACCCCGGCATTCACCTGACGGCAGACAAGCCTGACATCAGCCACACCACCGCGCGGAACCACGACACACTGCTCATCGCCATACTGCGGAGCAGAGAATGCAGGCTTTGAAAACTCTCCGGACACGGCACTCACGACATAGCTGCCTTCCGGAACCAGCAGGGATTCGGGACAAGCCCCGAACGGGCCTCCATAGAGGACCTTTCCTTTGGAATCTGTCACAGTAAGAATAAAATCACATGTATCCGGCATACCGGAATCCGTTCTTGTGATTTCCCTCTGATCCGCTGAAAACGCGATACGCAATTCACCTGTTTTTTCCGAATTGGTGCCAAGCAGATCACAAGACACCCAAAGATGCGGCATAAAAAAACATCCTGCCACAAATGCCGCCACTGAAGGCAGACGGACGATTTTCCGTTTCATATTCTTTCTCCTCATATCGTTTATGCCCGCAACATCGCGGACAAAGGCAAATGTATCGGCAATAAATTAAACGGGATTAAAGAAAAAGAAAAAAGATAAATTTCTGTTTCTTTATGCGGTTTTTTCTGTTTCTTGCATCCGTTCTGCAAAAAAATGCTATAACGGGAACCGGTAAATCAGCATCTGCCAAACGTCACAAAACCAGCACAAAAACGGAGCTGAAATGAAACAAAAATTCACGGGGCAGTCATGATAACATGAACTGCCCCGCTACTTAACCTAAACTTAAACTATGAAAAACTTCAATGCAAAGATAACAGATATTTCGTCATTCTGCAATATCCACCACGCGAATTTTAGCATATTTAAGTATCAGAATCTTCTCTCCATGCCCGTCAAAGGCTATTTTCGCCTTCAAGTCAGCGGCATTTCCGGTTATCTCGACAATCTTGCCGAACCCGAAACGGTTATGCTCAATCCTCTGTCCGGCACGTAGCTGCAGAATCGGAGTCGGCTCAAAATCAGCATCCGCAACTCTCGCAGGCACAGGCCTCGGACTCACATTGGCAGGACGTCCCTTTGGCACCGGAGCATCCGCACGGGAAGCCGGAGCACCGGATACAGGACGGGCCGGCTGCTTCTTGACAAACTCAGGACGCGAAGACATCCCATATGCATATCCAGGCTTCTTGGAATAAGCCTGACGCCCCCACCCCTCTGAAGAATGGTGCCTTTCTTCCTCGGAAGCCATGTCAACAGTCAAAGGATTCGCAATATACTGCTGGTCGACCTCACGCACAAAACGGCTCGGAGAATTGGACTCATGCTTCCCGTTGCGGGTACGGGTCTGCGCAAATGAAAATGCAACCGCTTTCTTGGCCCTTGTCATAGCCACATAGAACAGCCTGCGCTCCTCCTCAATATCACTTTCAGATGCCATGAAACCTCCGGACGGGAATATATTTTCTTCCATTCCCACTACATAGACATAAGGGAACTCAAGTCCTTTTGATGAATGTACCGTCATCATAGTGACCTTATTGGAACCGTTCTCATCATCCTCCACATCAACGGCGCTCAGCAAGGACACATTCTCAAGATAATCGTCCAATGTCACAACAGGAAGATCCGCAGCAGAAAGCTCAGCCCCCTCCCCTACAAGACCCTCAGCCTGCATATCCTCGAAAAGTTCATTCTGCCTTTCTTCTATATAGTTCTTTACGCTGTTGAGAAGTTCCTCCACATTCGCTGTGCGAGACTGGCCCTCTATGCTCGTGTCGCTCTTGTAAAACGCAAGCAGTCCGGAATGCATGGCAAGAGCTGTTGCCACAGTATATGCATCCTCCTTCGGGACTCTCATGCACAGGCCATTCATCAGCTCGCAGAAATCACGTATCTTCTTGATTGCCGGAGTCTTGAGTCCATAGGATTCCAAGTCATCCGCAAATGCGGCCTTGAACAAAGACGTCTCATGGGCAAGCGCCGCAGCGGCAAGGGCAGACAATGAAGTGTCACCGATTCCGCGTGCAGGCTTGTTGACTATCCTCTTGAAAGACTCGTCATCATTAGGATTGGCAGCCAGCTTTATGTAGGCCATCATATCCTTGACCTCAGCCCTGTCAAAAAACGAATTTCCGGAATATATCACATATGGTATATTCCTTTTGCGAAGGGCCTCCTCAAGCGCACGGGACTGTGCATTCGTCCTGTACAGGATTGCGAAATCCTGATACTGTGCAGAATCGGAGTGAATACGCGAGACAATGGAAGAAGCCACAAGAAAAGCTTCCTCCTGCTCGGTGTACGCCTGTATAAGCCGGATTTTCTCACCGGTTTCACCCATAGAGTAGCACTCTTTCGGAATGCGTGCGGTGTTCTTGGCAATCAATGAGTTGGCCGCATCCACTATGACTTTTGTAGAGCGGTAGTTCTGCTCCAGACGGAAGATGTTATGCCCCGGATAATCCTTCTTGAAATTCAGTATATTCTCAATCTTCGCCCCGCGGAACGCATAAATGGACTGCGAATCATCCCCCACGACGCACAGGTTCCCGTGCGCCTGGCTCAGTTTCTTGAGTATTATGTACTGGGCGAAGTTAGTGTCCTGATACTCATCCACCATGATGTAGTCAAAACGTCCTGATATGGTCTCCAAAGCCTCATGGTTGTCACGCAGCAGAATGTTCATGTTCAGAAGGATGTCATCGAAATCCATCACTCCCGCCTGCCTGCATTTTGCCGCATACAGCTCATAGATGTCACATATCCTCGGCTTCTTTGCGGATGCGTCGTTCTGCAATGCGACTGAATTTCTCCTGTAAGCCGAAGATGTCACAAGATTGTTCTTGGCCATGGATATGCGCGACAGCACATCTTTCGGCTTATATACTTTTTCATCCAGCTGAAGCTCCTTCAGGCATGTCTTTATCGCGCTCACCGAATCCCCCGTATCGTATATGGTAAATCCGGAAGGATATCCAAGAGACTCGGCAAATTCACGCAAAAACCTTATGAACACGGAATGGAAGGTTCCCATATAGAGTCTCCTCGCACTTCGCTCCCCCACCATCAGGGCAATCCTCTCCTTCATTTCAGAAGCAGCCTTCTTAGTAAACGTCAGGGCAAGAATCCTTGACGGGTCACACCCTGTCGCAAGGATATATGCAATCCTGCTCGTAAGCACCCTGGTCTTTCCAGACCCCGCACCTGCCACAATCAGCACCGGTCCGTCCACACAACTGACAGCCTGCTTCTGCACACTGTTCAGCCCCTCTAATATAGCAAGACATTTATTTTCCATAACGGGCGCAAAAATAGGAAAAAAAACCTTATCTTCGCGGGCGATTTTTGAATAAAAACTCAAAACGGTTTATATAATGTCAAACAACATCTATTTGAAAAAGGGACTGGACATTCCGATTTCCGGAGTAGCCGCCCAGACAACCAAGAAGGTGATCGTTCCTGACGTTGTGGCCGTCAAACCTACCGACTTCAGAGGCCTCGTTCCGAAGCTTCTCGTCAGGGAGGGAGACAAGGTCCTCGCAGGTACCCCGGTCTTGGCAGACAAGATGTCTCAGAAGATTCTCTTCGCGTCTCCGGTCAGCGGAACAGTGGCAGAGGTCGTAAGAGGCGAAAAGAGAAAGTTGCTTGAGGTACGCATCAAAGCCGATGCAGAACAGGAACATGTTGACTTCGGCGTCAGGAAGCCGGCCGACATGACCGCAGACCAGATTAAGGAAGCCCTTCTGGAATCAGGTCTTTGGCCAGCCATCGTGCAGAGACCTTACGGCATCATCGCAGACCCTCAGGCAAAGCCTAAGGCAATCTTCGTATCAGCATTCTCAACTGCACCTCTGGCAGCAGATCCGGAGTTCACTCTCAGGGAAGAGTTCGCGAACATCCAGACTGCAATCAACGCCCTCGGAAAGCTTACTGACGGAGGAGTCCATTTCTCGCTCAATGCGGCAAATTACTCAGGCACCCCGTTCCATAAGATTGAGAACGTCATCCTCCACACTTTCAGCGGCAGCCATCCTGCCGGCAATGTAGGAGTGCAGATCAGCAACATCAGCCCTATCCGCAAAGGTGAGACCGTATGGACAGTGTCACTGCTCATGCTCGCCGCAATCGGACGTCTCTTCAACACAGGAAAATACGACCTCAGGAGAAAAATAGCCGTGACAGGCCCTAAAGCGGTAAGCCCGGCTTACGTGGACGGCTATCCAGGCATATCAATGGCTGACATAAAGGAGTTCTACAGCCAGTCAGAAGAGCTCAGGTTCATCAGCGGTGACGTCCTTACCGGAACCAGCATCGGAAAAGACGGCTTCCTCGGCTTCTTCGACAATCAGGTTACAATCCTCAAGGAGGGAAATGAATACGAGATGCTCGGATGGGCAAAACCTATGAGGTTCAGCCAGTTCAGTTCATCACGCACATATTTCTCATGGCTCACTCCGAAGAAGAAATATGACATGGACACGAATCTTCACGGCGGTCCGAGGGCATTTGTCCTGAATGACGTTTACAGCAAGGTTCTTCCTATGCAGCTGTATCCGGTACACCTGCTCAAGGCATGTCTTGCACAGGATATCGACAACATGGAAAAATTCGGAATCTACGAGGTTCTCGAGGAGGATCTCGCACTTTGCGAATATGTATGTCCTTCAAAGATTGACATCCAGCAGATCATCACTGACGGCATTTCACTCATGCTGAAAGAAATGTGCTAAAGACTTTGAATTATGAACGGATTAAGAAAATTAACAGATAAAATCAAGCCGTCTTTCGAAAAGGGCGGCAAGTTCGGATTCCTCCATTCGACATTCGATGCCTTTGAGACATTCCTTTTCGTTCCGAACACAGTGACCCGCAGAGGCTCACACGTAAGGGACTGCGTCGATTTGAAGAGAGTCATGATTATGGTTGTGCTTGCTCTTGTTCCGGCTATGCTTTTCGGCATCTGGAATGTGGGCTTCCAGCACAAGCTCGCCTTCGGTCTCAATGACTGGGGCTTCTGGAACATCGTATGGTACGGAATTGTGAAGGTAATTCCTCTCTACCTCGTATCATACATCGTAGGTCTGGGAATCGAGTTCGTTTCCGCACAGATCAAGGGACATGAAGTCAATGAGGGCTACCTCGTGTCAGGTATGCTCATTCCGCTTATAGTACCTGTTGACGTTCCTCTCTGGATGCTTGCGATTGCAGTGGCTTTTGCAGTGCTCATCGGAAAGGAAGTGTTCGGAGGCACCGGAATGAACATCTGGAACCCTGCACTCATCGCGCGTGCGTTCCTTTTCTTCTCATACCCGAGCAAAATGTCAGGTGACACCATCTGGACCGGCGGCATGACCCGCTACATGGCGGAAGGAACTGCATATGCTTCAGGCAACGGGCTTATTGACGGCGTATCGGGAGCGACTCCGCTCGCACATCCGACCGCAGAGGGCCTCATGGCTGCAGGAACAGACTTCATGGACATGTTCATCGGAACTATTCCTGGCTCAGTCGGTGAGACTTCGGCCATAGCAATCCTCATCGGTGCGGCAATCCTCATCTGGACAGGTGTGGCAAGCTGGAAAATCATGTTTTCATCAGTTGTCGGAGGACTCGCCATCGGATATCTCGGATATGCAGTCGGCTCAACTGACCTTCCGGGCTACTATCATCTCGTAATGGGCGGTTTCCTCTTCGGAACTGTATTCATGGCAACCGACCCTGTGACATCGGCTCAGACCGAGTGCGGAAAATGGATATACGGTTTCCTCGTAGGTGCCCTTGCTGTCACTGTACGTCTCTGGAACCCCGGATATCCTGAAGGAATGATGCTCGCCATCCTCCTGATGAACACATTCGCACCTCTGATTGACCATTATGTCATCGAGTTCTCAATCAAGAGAAGGGCAAAGAAAGTTAAAATCGCTTAATATATAATATAGGTATGAATACAAACAGTAATACATATACGGTCATATATTCGACTGTCCTCGTTGTGGTGGTCGCTGCGGTTTTGGCATTTGCAGCCATGGCCCTCAAGCCTATGCAGGACGAGAACGTCAAGAAAGAGACCATTACCCAGGTGCTCACTGCCGCTGCCCAGCCTGATGCGGACGTGACAATTTCCGAGGACACCAATGTCATGGAAATGTACGTTGAAAAAATCACTGATGCTTTCTATGTTGACGGAAACGGAAACAGGAAAGGCCAGATGAACATGGGCAAGGAGGACTTGAACAAGATTCAGGTAGCAACCACAGCTGACCTCAAGAACCAGAATGACATCATCAAGAAGATTGAGGCCGGACAGGCTGACCTTCTTTCATCTCTTGAGCTTCCGGTATATGTCCTTGACATCAACGGTAAGGAAATCACTGTGATTCCTTGCTACGGTGCAGGTCTTTGGGGCCCTATCTGGGGTTATCTTGCAGTAACAGAAGACGGAAAGACAATTGCCGGTGCTGTGTTTGACCACAAGAGCGAGACTCCGGGCCTCGGTGCAAAAATCACAGAAGACTTTTTCCAGGGACAGTTCCCAGGAAAGAAATTCGGTGAAGGAGAAGAGAGATTCGCAGTAGTGAAAGGCGGCGCAAAAGGTGCAGAGAACGGTGTTGACGCAATCAGCGGAGCCACAATCACTTCACAGGCACTCGGCAAGACCATAAACACCTGGTCAAAATACTATGAACCATACCTCAGCAAAGCTGCTGCCGCAAAGCAGGCCGCCGCTGAAATGGCCGCTGCGCAGGAAGCTGCAGAAGAAGCCGAGGCTGAGGAAACTGAAAACGTGGAGGAATAGCATATATGAAAGACTTTGATTTTAAAGAAACGTTTTTGAACCCGATATTCAAGGGCAATCCTATTTCTGTCCTCGTACTCGGCATCTGTTCCTCACTCGCGGTGACAGTACAGCTCAAGGGAGCATGCGTAATGGCACTTTCAGTGACCATAGTAACTGCGCTCTCAAGCCTTGTTGCTTCACTTCTGAGGAATACAATACCTAACCGTATCCGTATCATCGTCCAGCTCGTGGTGGTAGCCCTTATGGTTATCCTCGTGGACCAGGTGCTCAAGGCATACGTATATAGTGTCAGCAAGACATTGTCCGTATATATCGGCCTTATCATCACCAACTGTATCGTGATGGGCCGCATCGAGGCATTTGCCCTCGGCAACAAGCCTTTCGCATCATTCATGGACGGTCTCGGAAACGGAATCGGCTATGGACTGATCCTCGTGATCGTGGCGTTCTTCCGTGAACTTCTCGGAAGCGGAACGCTCTTCGGATTCCGCATTATTCCGGAGTCATTCTACGATCTCGGATATATGAACAACGGTCTCATGATTCTTCCTCCTATGGCCCTTATCCTGCTCGGCTGCATAATCTGGGCACAGAGGTCCATACAGAAGGAACTTCAGGAGAAATAACAACTAACTCGAACAAGAAATGGCAGATTATATTAGCTTATTCGTAAAGTCAATTTTTGTTGACAATATGATATTCGCCTACTTCCTGGGCATGTGCTCATATCTGGCGGTATCAAAGAATGTGAAGACAGCCAACGGTTTGGGTGTTGCGGTTGTTTTCGTGCTTCTCGTAACTCTCCCTATCAACTACCTTCTCAATGAGTTCCTCCTTAAGCCGGGCGCACTCGCATGGCTTGGAGAACAGTACGCGACCATAGACCTGAGCTTCCTCAGCTTCATCGTCTTTATCGCAGTCATTGCGGCAATCGTACAGATTGTGGAAATGGTAGTGGAGAAATTCGCACCTGCGCTCTATTCACAGCTCGGAATCTTCCTTCCGCTCATCGCCGTGAACTGCGCAATCCTCGGCGGCTCGCTGTTCATGCAGGAAAAGGCATTCGTGAATGTCGGAGAGGCTGCGACATATGCTCTCGGCTCAGGAATCGGCTGGTGGCTTGCAATCATCGCACTCGCCGCAATCAGGGAGAAGATGGCATACTCGCATGTCCCGGCTCCGCTCAAGGGCCTCGGAATCACTTTCATCACCGTAGGTCTCATGGGTATCGCATTCATGACATTCATGGGTATTCAGCTTTAATTTGGAGGATTTAGACTATGCAGATGACAATACTTTTTTCTGTGATCATTTTCGTGATCCTCACACTCATCCTGGTGGCTCTCCTCCTTTTCATCAAGGCAAGGCTGACACCGTCAGGAAAAGTAAAGATTAATATAAACGACGGCAGCAAGATTATTGAGGTCACCCCTGGCGGCAACCTTCTTTCCACTCTTGCTGAGCAGAAGATATTTCTTCCTTCTGCATGCGGAGGAAAAGGTGCCTGCGGACAGTGCAAATGCCGCGTAACCGAAGGCGGTGGAGAGATTCTCCCTACCGAGGTAGGTTTCTTCAGCCGCAAGCAGATTGCAGCTAACTGGCGTCTTGGATGTCAGGTGAAAGTCAAGGAAGACCTTGCAATCGAGGTTCCTGCTTCAGCTCTCAGCGTAAGGAAATGGGAATGCGAGGTCGTATCGAACCACAATGTGGCCACTTTCATCAAGGAGTTTGTCGTAAAGCTTCCTGAAGGTGAGCACCTGAATTTCCAGTCAGGAGGATACATCCAGATTGACGTCCCTGCCGTTACCGTTGACTATAAGGACATTGATGTGGATGAACAGTACCGCGAGGACTGGGAGAAGATGGGCGTATTCAACCTCAAGATGGTGAACCCTACTCCTACAGTACGTGCATACTCAATGGCCTGCTACCCTGCAGAGGGTGACATCATCAAGTTGAATGTACGTATCGCCACACCTCCTTTTGACAGGGCTGCCGGCAAGTGGGTTGACGTAAATCCTGGAGTATGTTCTTCATACATCTACTCCCTCAAGCCTGGCGACAAGATAACCATATCGGGCCCTTACGGAGAATTCTTCCTTCCGAAGAACCTCCCTGCAGACCAGGAGCTCATTTTCGTCGGTGGAGGTGCAGGTATGGCTCCTATGAGAAGCCACATCATGCACTTGTTCAAGACAGAGAAAACTTCAAGGAAAGTCAACTTCTTCTATGGCGCACGCAGTCTCAAGGAAGCTTTCTACCTTGAGGATTACAGCGAGATTCAGGAGGAGTTCCCTAACTTCAAGTTCCATCTTGCACTTGACAGGCCGGATCCGGCAGCTGATGAGGCAGGAGTTCCATATGTTGCAGGCTTTGTGCACAATGTGATGTATGAGACTTATCTCAAGCAGCATGAGAATCCTGAGGATGCCCTCTATCTCATGTGCGGACCTCCTATGATGGTTGCTTCTGTGGTCAAGTTGCTCGACAGTCTCGGAGTACCTCCAGAGAATATCCTGTACGACAACTTCGGAGCATAAGTTACAATAACAAGAAAAGCGGCTGGCTAAAATTTAGTCAGCCGCTTTTGCTTTGCGGTATTTCCTGTACAATCAGCGTAGAAGGTCAGTCAACGTATCTGAGAATAATTTTCCTTATATTGTCGGATACTGTCTTGCCGGCATCTGTCGCAGCCTCAAGGGTTTCCGCTATATTCTTATACTTCATCAATTCTATCGCATTCTTCTCCTGAGTGAAAATATAGCCGATATATTCCTCATATGCATCATCCGCAGCATGCTCCAGTTCAGTAATGCGGTCACATCCGAGCGAAATCTGAGAAAAATTATGCCTGAGGTCTCCAAGCATCGAGGCTATTGATTTTATCGTGTCAGCCTCAGCACGTATATATTGCGCAAGGTCGCGCAACTGCGGATCAATGCGCTGCGGCATATACAGGAGTATTGACTTGGCGGAATCATTGATATGGTCGAGCAGCTCGTCAATGTTCAGGGCTATCGTCTGCAGGTCCGCGCGGCGTATGGAAGTGATGACCTTTTCATAAAGCTGCTCATAAAATTCAGTCAGCAAGGCATCTCCCTGCACCTCGCATGCCTTCACCTCTTTCTCAAGCACCTTCCACTCCGAACTGTCCATCGTATCCGTCATCCGGCAAAGCGCATCAGCAGCCTGCTGAAGATATGTCGCCTGCTGGACGAACGAAGGGGCATACTGATGCCTATGCCCGGTAAATTTTCTGAATAAATTGCCAATTTTCATATTGTCACAAAAAATTTTGCACACTGATTGTTTTAGGGTCTTCAAATATAAAGCATTATTTGCTTACATCATAACAAACATAAGCTGTAACCGGCATTTTTATTTCCATCTATACTATAATGCAGCATTTCTGCAAAAGCAAAGGCAATCATATCCGGCATCTTTTGAAAGGGCAAGGCGGTCTGCCACTACCTCGCTATGTAAAATTTATTTTAGCTTTTCAAGCTACAATAAATGCTACACTTCGGCATAGTCAAAACAAGTTTTGCCTCTGCTCTCAGTTTGCAATTTATTTTATAAATGTAAAAAAAAGAAATTAATGATGAATCTTTTTTAAAATCTCGCATATCCATCCTGCTCCTGCCATACATTTGCAATCAAAAAAATGAAACGCGCAGTTATGACAATGCTACTACTCTACTCCATCACCGCACCGGCAGCCGGACAGGAATCCGGAAGATTCCTTGTCAGCACAGACTTGGCGAAAGCGATATGCGGAACGGCAAGCCTTCATTTCGGCTACGGATTCGCGAGCAACTGGTCAGCTGACGCAGAAGTATCACTGGACCTTACACATTTGAAAGGTTCAATGCCGGATGAAGAAGACATACATGATTCAGAGTTTGCATCTTCCGATACAGACATGATTCGCGGCGACTTCCATACCATGGGAATATCAGTGCGATACTGGCCGGCCGGAAGATTCAGGAAGTGGTTTGCCGCAATAGGCATCCGGAACGGCAATGTAACCGGACCGGACATGACGGCGGAAGCAGGATATGCATTCAAGGTATGGAAAGAATCCAGCATCACAGTTTCATACATGGCAAGTGTCCGGGAATGCATACGCAGGGAAAGACCTTACGCATCCGGGATTTCAATCAGCATAAGCTATAATTTTTAGGAATGAAATATATCAGACAAACAGACCGGGAGTTCTACACACATTTTAACTCTCTTGCCGGACTTGTCCGGTATCTTAATCTGCCCGTTCTGGGCTACTACGCCTTGCTGGTAATCCTCCCGGTACTGCTGCCCGGGTGCGCCAAGCCCGGGCCGAGACAGGATGTGCCCTTCACCGGAACAGGAACAGACAGTGTTCCGGTGAAGGTTACAATCCTCAAGGCCAACAAGGATGCCATCAGCGACATGGATATCTTCGTCTTCAATGACGATGCATTGCAAAGGCTCGACTGCTACCAAAGATTGGGAGGCACTGACGAGGGCGTACTTGAAATCGCATCAAGAAGCGGAGACAAGAAGATAACGGTCTGCGCAAACTCGCAACGCGACAGAGACCAGTGGAAAGGCATAAACTCACGTGAATCACTTTCATATGTCATGGCAGAACTTGAAAAAGAGCATCGGGAACATCCTCTTATGACTGCCGAGACCAAAGTCCGAGCAGGAAACGACGGTTTGGCTTCAGCCCCGCTATGCATGGAAAGGATTGCAAGTGAAATTGTGCTAAGAAGCATCAGTTGTGATTTTTCAGGCAAGCCATATACAGCAGAAACACTGAAAGACGTGAAAGTGTATCTGACCAATGTCAACGCGTCATGTAAGATAATGGCAGGAGGAGACATTGCCCCAGAACGCATAATAAATTCAGGATGCTTGTGCCACGATGATTTGGAGAAATTTTCAGAGCCCGGGATAATAGCCCAAGAAATAGGCCGCCCAATAGGCAAAGAAACTTTCAGAGCAGACATCACACTGCTGTGTTACCCCAATTGCGGCACTCAGGAAAGTCCGGGTTCGCCTTTCACAAGACTTGTCATTGAGGGAAAAGCTGGTGCTCACACATGGTATTGGCCTATTGACATAAACCGCGGCTCCGGACACCAGGAAGGCAACGGGCGAGGAATAGAAAGGAACTGCAGATACGTCTATGATTTGAAAATCCGGAGAAAAGGTTCGTCAGACCCGGACATCCCGGTGAGTGCAGAGGATTTGGAAATAAACTTAGAAATCAAGGAATGGAATACAAAAGAAGAATACGGAGTGCGCTTCTGATATGTGCTGCATGTATTACGGCCGGATGCTCCTCCGAACTGAATGATGAGCATATTAGATATGATGGGGAAACTGTTGAGATATATGTCTCATACATGACCGGAAGCCTTGACACCAAGGCAATAAATCCAGACGAGGAGCGCATAACGGATGTAAGCCTCATCATATTTGACGAAAATGGAGACGCAGAGGAATCCCTGTGGCTGGGCAAGGGCGCCAAAGGATGCAAGGTAAGCCTTGTGAAAGGGAGAAGATATACATTCTGTGCCTGCGCCAATTTCGGATATAGGGTCAATGCGTCCCATATCAGTGAGCTTTCAGAGGTACGCTATCACCTGGCCTATCCGGATGAATACAGGGAAGGAATTCCTATGTATGCGCAAAAAAAGGACATATTAATCAGGAGCGGAATGACAGTCAGCCTTCAGCTCATACGCCTTATGTCCAAGATAAACATAAGAATGGACAGGAGCAGACTATCTGAAGACGTCAAGATGGACGTTAGGTCGGTAAAGGTCGGCAATTGTCCGAAATCAGTAAGAGTGTTCGGGAAGAGCAAGGTCATGGACAGAGATGACTGCTTTGCGGCAGGATTCAGCCGCAATGACATGGAAACCCAAGAGTTGAACACTAACGGCCCCGGTGGCATAGGCATCAGCAAAGAAGTTTCACTTTACATGCTTGAAAACATGCAGGGGGACTTTCCTGAAGACATCACTGACAGCAAGGACAAGGTTTTCTCCGAAGATGACCACATGAGAGACATATGCTCATACATTGAGATGGAGTTTGACTATCTGTCAGAAGAGTATAAGACTGACGGTAAGAGGTTGATCTACAGGTTCTATCTTGGAGACGGAATTTCCAACCTTGACGTGGAACGGAATTGCCTGTACACGATAACAGTATGTCCGGAAGATGACGGGCTCCACGATGACGGATGGAGAGTTGACAAAAGCGGACTTTTACCTGCTGGGCCATCAAGTTTCCGTGCATATCCGTCAAGCTATATAAGAGGCGACATAGGAGACCGGATACATATCTGGTGCGAGTTCACACCGGCATACGCTCCTTTCAATGCCGGTACAGAATACATGGAGGATGACAAGGCCAAGGGCATATACAGCTATACCCTTGATGAAGACGGACATGGTGCGACACTGGAACTCACCGGTCCGGGAAGAGGGCTGATATACATGGAAGCAGGCCCTCCCGTCAACGAAAGCGCACTCTTCATAATAGAGGTCAACCTGCCGCCAGCAGATGACTCATAAATTAAAGAAGAACATGTGTAAGCAGCATTACAAGTACTTGGCTGTATATGATCCGCTGCATCCTTCCATGTCCTCTGGAGTACCTTCATATACGATGTTTCCTCCGCCGTCACCGGCTTCCGGACCGAGGTCGATAACCCAGTCTGCAGACCTTATGACATCCGGGTTATGCTCTACTACAACTATTGAATGCCCTTTTGAAAGAAGAGCGTCAAAAGACCTGAGCAATTTCTCCACATCATAGAAATGAAGACCCGTGGTAGGCTCATCAAAAATGAAAAGCACTTTCTGAGACTTTGATTTGGAAGATGTATCCGTCATTGAAAGGAACCAAGCAAGCTTTATCCTCTGGCTCTCACCTCCGGAAAGAGTGCTGCTGCTTTGGCCAAGCTTTATGTAAGACAAACCGACATCCATCAGAGGCTGGAGCCTTTCAGCAATCCTTTTCGCCACTGGTTCTTCCTGTTCCCTGAAAAATGCCATGGCCTCCTCAACGCTCATGTTAAGTATGTCGTCTATATTCATGCCCTTGTACCTTACCTCAAGGATATCAGGCTTGAATCTTTTGCCTCCGCATGCCTCACATACCATTGAGACGTCCGCCATAAACTGCATGCCTATTTTCACAAAGCCTTCTCCCTGACACTCAGGGCAGCGTCCGCCATCCATGTTGAAAGAGAAGTGTGACGGAGTGTAGCCATTGATTCTTGCATATTGCTGGTCTGACAGAAGCTTTCGGATATCATCATATATCTTCAGATAAGTCACTGCATTTGACCTTGAACTTTTACCTATAGGGTTCTGGTCAACATACTCAACCTGGGAGATTTTGTCAAGATTGCCTGAAAGGCCGCGGAAAGTGCCGGGAGCCGAGCCGGTATGATTAAGATGGCGGTAAACAGCCGGATACAAGATGTCGCCGACAATGGATGATTTTCCGCTTCCGCTGACTCCCGTAACGACTGTCAGAACGCCAAGGGGAAACTTGACGCTGATATCCTTGAGATTATGCTCCATTGCACCTTCAACAGTTATCGAGGAGGTCCATTTGCGTTTCTTGCGTACATATCTTGCCCTCTTGCCTTCAAGATACTGAAGCGTGAGAGACCTTTCGCTGCCGCTGCCGGACACATGCTCCCCTATCTTGCCCTCGAAAACGATTTCCCCGCCATTCACTCCGGCCTTCGGACCTATGTCTATCAGAAGGTCAGCTGCCTTCATTATTTCCTCGTCATGTTCAACCACAACTACAGTGTTGCCTATGTCCCGAAGCCTTTTCAGAACTGCAATCAGGCGTTCCGTATCACGTGGATGAAGACCTATGCTCGGCTCATCAAGAATATACAACGAGCCCACCAAGGAACTTCCAAGGGCAGTGACAAGATTAATCCTCTGGCTTTCACCTCCTGAGAGAGTATTCGAAGTCCTGTTCAATGTCAGATATCCCAAACCGACCTCATCAATATATTTCAAGCGAGAGACGATTTCCTCCACGGCTTTCGAAACTATGGAGTGCTCGTGTGCAGTCAATTCCAGATGTCCGAAAAAATCAAGCAGCTGGGCCACATTCATGCTCAGCAGCTCATGTATGTTCTTGCCTCCGACCTTGACATACAAAGCCTCCGGACGAAGACGGCTTCCTCCGCAGTTATGGCACACCGTTTTTCCGGAATACCTGCTCAGCATGTATTTGTACTGTATCTTGTAGCGGTTAGATTCAACCCACCTGAAAAATTCGTCAAGTCCCACCACTGATTCCTCTTCGGTCGCACCCTGGTGCCCTTTCCATATAAGCTCACGCACTTTCTGGCTCAGGTTGCAGTAAGGTTCGAAAATAGGGATGCCGTATCTCTCCGAATTACGCACAAGCTGATCTCTGAACCAGCCCATCTTGTCTCCTCTCCAGCATGCAATAGCTCCGTCATATATTGTCTTGCTCTTGTCCGGTATCACAAGATCCTCACTTATGCCTATTATCTGCCCGAGTCCTCCGCATACGGGACATGCTCCCAAAGGGCTATTGAAACTGAACATATATTCGTCCGGACGGCTGAATTCCATTCCGTCAGCTTCGAACCTGTTTACAAACTTGACCCTCACCGCTTCCGGTCTTGCATCGTCAGCCCGCACAGCCTCCTTGAGGACATACATTGTACCGTTTCCTTTGCTGAAAGCAGTATCTACAGACGCATGAAGCCTGGTATTAAGGTCATCCCAGTCAGTCTGAGGCATGTCACTCCCGTCCTCCATTACAGGCAGCCCGTCTTTCATGCGAGGTATCCTAAGCCTGTCAACCAGCAGAAATGCATCCTCCGGATAGTCCCCGTCCTGCGCATGCTTCATCACATCCTCGATTCTCACCGCCTTGTCTGTAAACAAACGGGAATATCCCTCCTCTTTCAGCGCCAGCATAAGCTCCACCTTGTCGTCACGGCCGCTCCACTGCAAATCCGCAAGAATATAGGCTGTTGAAGCTTCCCCTTCCAGGACATACGACATCACATCATTTATAGTATTGCATTTCACCTCCTCACCAGAAATTGGAGAGAATGTCCTTCCTATGCGCGCGAATATTATTCTAAGATAATCATATATCTCCGTGCTGGTAGCAATGGTGGAGCGCGGATTTCTCGTATTGACCTTCTGCTCTATGGCTATCGCGGGCGGTATTCCCTCGATAAGCTCGACATCAGGCTTGGACATCCTTCCGAGAAACTGGCGGGCATAAGAAGAGAGACTCTCCGCAAAACGTCTCTGCCCCTCCGCAAAAAGAGTATCGAACGCCAACGAGGACTTTCCAGAACCGGATATTCCTGTTATGACAACGAATTTACCGCGAGGAATCTCAACAGTCACATCCTTAAGATTATTCACCCTCGCTTTCCTTACTATAATATTTCCTTCTTCTTTCATTCCTTTACCAAATGTGTGTTTAGTACACCATACAGACAACTGCCTTGCCATATTATATATACGAAAATGGCGAAAGCTGAAACAAAGTTCACTTTGATTATGCCGAAACCACACGTACATATGCAAATATAGCCAAAGTCGAGAGCAGAGGGAAAATTTATTTTCCCTCTGCCGAGACGCAAGCGTATATATGTCCGCAGGACAAATATAGCCAAAGTCGAGAGCAGAGACAAAATTTATTTTGACTCTTCCGAGACCGGGCGTATATATGAGCATCAGCTCAAATATAGCCAAATTACCTCATACTTGATATGGAGATGGCCTGGATATTGATATTTCACGTCCCGCATAACATTCACAATGTAATTGCACAACGAACGGACAAACAAATAAAACAAGAAAAAATGTTACCTACACGAAAATTGAACAGTCAAAGCTGGCTTCCGGATTTCTTCAATGATTTCTTCGAGAACGGCGCACTTGACAAATCCGGCAGTTCAGTTCCGGCCATAAATGTAATAGAAGAAGAGCGCGGCTACAAACTTGAGCTTGCCGCTCCCGGAACGACGAAAGAAGATTTCAAAGTCCATATCAACAGGGACGGGAATCTTGAGATTGAAATGGAAAAAAAGAAAGAGGAAGAAGAAAAGAAAGAGGGACACTATCTCCGCAAAGAGTTTTCCTACTCAAAATTCCATCAGACTCTCATACTGCCTGAGAACGCCGACAAAGAAAAAATTGAAGCCAGGGTAAGCGACGGAGTTCTGAAAGTCATGATTCCGAAAGCACATGAGACTGAAAAAGACGAAAAAAAGCGCGCAATTGAGGTGAAATAGCGATTGCGCCCTGAATACATTGATTTTCATTGTTTTTCAGATTCCGAACTTCACCAGACGGCGGACCCCAAAAGGCTCGCCGTCATTTTTTTCGCAAAAAATCATCAAAAAAGTTCGAAAAAATTTGGAGGTTCGGATTTTTTGCGTACCTTTGCATCCGCGTTCAAGGAAAACGCATAAAGACTGAACAAAATGGTGCGGTAGTTCAGCTGGTTAGAATACCGGCCTGTCACGCCGGGGGTCGCGGGTTCGAGTCCCGTCCGCACCGCAAAAGAACAAGTTCTTTTGAAAGTTGGGAGCATAGCTCAGTTGGTTCAGAGCGTCTGCCTTACAAGCAGAGGGTCGGGGGTTCGACTCCCTCTGCTCCCACTAAAAGAAACGCCTTTACAGATTGCTGTAATGGCGTTTTTCTTTTCACTTCCCTCTCGCACGCGAGGTGCATACAGAAGGGCTGACTGGCAAGCTCCGGCATCTACGCTTATTCTTCCTTTTACTCATTCCGGGCCTACTGTTTCAATGCAGAATTGATTGGCTTCAATGTAAACTATACTAACCATATAGGCCCACTTGTTTTGGACTCAACGTAAAAAGTTATGTTGTTTTTCATTTTCAGTCCGACAGGTGCAAGGCATGTTATGTGATCTTTTCCCGAAATTGGTTTATCGATTAATTATTGAACAATATGCGGAGCATAATGACATGACAGTCAGCGCCTTATCGAAACGCGATTCCCCTGAATCAGGGAATCGTATTTCGGTAAAATATTGTGTGACAACCACTTGTACACCACGGGATGTGTCCCGTCCTGAAAAAAGTTTACCAGAAACCGTAAACTTTTATGCAATCTAAAATCTATAGGGCGGCACATCGGGCTCAAAGCAAAATGTCCCGGATATAGGTAAAAGCTTGGACGCACCTCGGGAGCATTATCTAAGAATTGAAGATGCGGTGAGCACTCCGAAACATGAAACATGAAACATGAAACATGACGGCAAGTCTGAATTGGTATTCCAACATGCTTTTTCACCTGAGCCCAAAGAAGTCCGTAAAAAGGCAAGTTCATGACACGGATGGCGGGACACAATGGAAAAACTGTAAAAATATCGCGCGATTCTTAAACGGAATTGTATTCTTGGGCGATTCGGTGAAAACTTTGACCGATTTTTAAACCGTTTTTTGATGAAGGTTACGGCGAGCACTCGAAAACATGGCTTTGGACATATAATTTGGGAAACAGGAGGGAAAAGTCAGAAAATTCTCCGGAAATTGAATATTTGGGAACCAGGCTGCCCCATAAAATAAATTTTCACTCTCTACAGTTTTTGAAAAACTGCCTACACAAAACACCAGAGAACTTTTTTGCGGCTCGCGACAAAAAGCCCACCGGACTATTTGTTATTTGCTCACGACCTTTAAAGGGCATGGAGAGCCTCTAGCCCGATTGCATTACGACTTTTCACACCCATTGATTTTACGGCCCGCATTTTATGGCACTCCGACTTTGGCAGGTGCGTCCACACAACACCAGAGAACTATTGCTTACTGCCCGCGACAAAAAACACACCGGACTGACTATTTTGTTGTACGCTCACGACTTTTAAGGAGGAGTTTCGGCCACGGCCCCATCGCATCACGGCTTTTCACACCCACTGATTTTCCAGCCCGCATTTTATGGCACTCAGACTTTGGCAGATGCGCCCACAAGCCACGTCCACAACCACGACACCAAACCGCAAAACCAAACCAAGACGCAACACCAATTCACAACATCAAGCCACAAACATTCACAACACCAGGACGCAAGACTCACAACAGAAATCAGTTCATTGCCATGTCGGGAAAAATTCGTACTTTTGCGTGATTATGTCCTTTAAATGAATATGGCAACAGAGACGACAAATAACGTTAATTACACAGACGACAACATCAGGACACTTGAAGGAGTAGAGCATATACGCAGAAGACCGGGAATGTACATCGGACGCCTCGGCAACGGTGAAGACCCTGGAGACGGAATATATGTCCTGCTGAAAGAAGTGGCCGACAACTCCATAGACGAGTTCTCCGCAGGTTTCGGCAAGCAGATAATAATAAACGTCACCGACAAGGAAGCATCCGTAAGGGACTTCGGACGAGGCATTCCGCTCAACTCTGTCGTCAAGGCCGTAAGCGTGCTTAATACCGGAGGAAAATACGACAGCAAAGGCTACAAGAAATCAGTCGGACTCAACGGAGTCGGACTCAAGGCCGTCAACGCGCTCTCTTCATATTTCTATGTAGAGGCGTACCGTGACGGACAGAGCGCATACGCGGAATTCAGGGAAGGCAAGCTGACCGACTCCGGCATGAGGCCCACTAAAGAGAAGAACGGCACTTTCGTCAAATTCATACCTGACGACCACATGTTCGTGGACTACATATACCGTATGGAATATGTGGAATCCCTCATCAAGAACTACTCATATCTCAAGAAGGGACTAAGCCTGAACCTCAACGGCACACAGTACAAGTCGGACAACGGCCTGCTTGACCTTGTGCGCGACAACATGTCCGAAACGCCTCTGTATGAACCGATACACCTTTCCGGAGAAGACATCGAGATTGTCATAACCCATGGCAACAGCTACGGTGAGAATATAGCGTCATTCGTAAACGGACAGAACACCCGCGACGGAGGAACCCACCTTGCGGCCCTAAGGGAAGCAGTGTCAAAGACACTCAAGGAGTTTTACAAGACCAACTCCAAGAAAGACTTCGCCCCCGAGGACATAAGGCAGGGAATCATCGGGGCCGTCAGCATACAGATACAGGAACCGAACTTCGAAGGCCAGACCAAGACGAAGCTCGGCTCGACATACATGTGGGAGACCGACACGACAAACGAAGACGGCTCACACACATATGACAAAGGACCGACCATCAGGAGCTTTGTCAACGACTTCGTAAAGACCAACCTTGACAATTATCTTCACATCCACAAGGAGATAGTCCCTGTGCTCCAGGAAAAAATCATGTCATCCGAACAGGAGCGCAAGGAAATTTCCGGAATCCAGAAGAAGACAAAGGAAAGGAACAAGAGGACAAACGTATATAACAGGAAGCTCCGCGACTGCCGCGTCCACTACAATGACAGGCTGCCGGAAGCCAAGAAGCACCTGAAGGAGCTGACCAGCATATTCATCACGGAGGGAGACTCAGCGAGCGGAACCATAACAAAGGCACGCAAAGCTGATACCCAGGCCGTGTTCAGCCTCAGGGGAAAACCCATCAACTGCTACAAGGAGAGCCGCAAGAAAGTCGCCGAGAACGAGGAGCTGAATCTTCTTGTCAACGCACTCGGAGTCGAGGATGACATGGAGCAGCTCAGGTACAACAACATAATCGTGGCCACCGATGCGGATGACGACGGAATGCACATACGCATGCTCGTGCTGACATTCTTCATGAAATATTATCCGGACCTTATCAGAAGGGGGCATGTGCACATTCTCCAGACTCCCCTGTTCCGGGTCAAGAACAAGAAGGACATACGATACTGCTTCAGCATAGACGAGAAGGAAAAGGCTGTCAAAGAGCTGAAGAGCGGCGTGGAAATCACAAGGTTCAAAGGTCTCGGAGAGATTTCGTCAACCGAGTTCGTGGACTTCATCGGCGAGAACATGAGGCTCGACAAAGTGAAGCTCAGCGATGAGGAATCCATCGCCGAAATCATGGAGTTCTACATGGGTGACAACACCATAGACAGACAGAACTTCATCAGGCAGCACCTGCGCAGCGAGACTGAGCTGGAAGACGTGAACATCTGATTCTCCGGAGCACCGGTGCGCATATGGCAGGCTTGACACGAATCCTATGCGTCACTGATGCTTACGGTACGGATAATGCAGTCGTTCAATCACAAAAACTAAAGATATGTGGAGAAAATTCTGCGGATGGCTACTCCGCGCAATGGGATGGACCGCGGTTGATCCGGTAGCCCCTGAAGACAAATGCATAATACTCGGTGTACCGCACACTTCGATATGGGATTTCGTCATCTCATACCTTTATTATGAATCAGTAGGCGGAAAGCCTTACTGCATGATAAAGGGCGAATTCTTCAAAGGCCCTCTCGGCTGGCTGCTCAGAAAGCTCGGCGGCATTCCTGTTGACAGGAAAAACGCCACCACAATGCTCCTGAGCGTAATCAAGGAGATGAAAGAGAAACCATGCGTACACCTCGCGCTTGCTCCGGAAGGCACCCGCCAGCCGGTAAAGCGTTGGAAGACAGGATTCCATACCATTGCCCGCGAAGTGGGATGCCCGGTATATCTCGGATATTTCGACTGGGGAACCAAGCGTGTGAGCCGCGGAGATAAAGTTGAGCTTACGGATGATGCGAAGGCCGACATGGCACGCATCCAGCAAATCTACGAGCAAATGCATCTTACCGGAAAACATCCGGAGAAATACGTCACACATTAAAAAGAAAGGACAAATGAACTATTTCTACAAACGCGTGCAGAAATTCCGTGAAAAGAATCTCGATTCTCTCGCCAAGCTGTACGAATACTCGACAACAATTTTCGAGAAGAACTCATATACGAAATGGGCTGACAGCAAGGAAGGCGGCTACACTTTCGGGCAATTCCGCAAGACATGCGACGGCCTTTCAAAAAAACTGACCCAGTACGGCATCGGGGCCGGAGACAAAGTGGCCATTCTTTCCCAGAGCATGCCAAACTGGTCCGTTGCTTTCTTCAGCATCGTTCCGTTCGGCAGAATCGCCATCCCTATCCTGCCTGACAGTTCAGAAAATGAGGTCACAAACATATTGAAGCACTCTGAGAGCAAGGTCATATTCATATCAGAAAGGCTTCTTCCGAAGCTCAGCGAAGAATGCAAGGCCAGCCTTACACTTGTAATAGACATCGACACATTCGAAGTGCTCAAGTCCGATGACAACAAATTCACATGCGACGGAAAGGTAAGTCTTCCTATGCCTGACGACATCGCCACCATAATATATACGAGCGGAACGACAGGCAGCGCAAAAGGAGTGGTGCTCAGCCACAGGAACCTGATGTCAAACGTGATTTCGTCCTACCACACATGCAGGAGGACCCAGAAAGACAGATGGCTGTCAATCCTTCCGATGGCACATACACTTGAGATGACACTAAGCATGCTCTATCCTATGTATGTGGGAGCATGCGTGTATTATCTCTCAAAACCGCCTGTGGCATCCATACTGATGAAGGCGCTCAAGACGGTCAAGCCGACCACAATGCTTTCCGTGCCGCTCATCATAGAAAAAGTCTATAAGTCCAGCATACTTCCTACAATCAAGAAGAGCCGCACCTTGACATGGATGAACATCCACATGAACGGGCTGATGTGCAAGATAATAGGAATAAAGCTCAAGAGCACATTCGGCGGTCACCTCACATTTTTCGGAATCGGAGGCGCAAAGCTGGACAGCGAAGTGGAGGCTTTCCTCCTGAAGGCAGGCTTCCCGTACGCAATCGGATACGGACTTACGGAGACTTCCCCTCTGCTGAGCTATGCCATGAAAAAGGGACGCACTCCAGGCTCAATCGGATATCCAGTAAAGGGCGTCAGACTGAAGCTGCATGACGTTAACCCGGAGACAGGAGAGGGCGAGATTGTGGCAAAAGGTGACAATGTGATGCTCGGCTACTACAAAGACCCTCAAAGGACAAAGAGCGTATTCACCGAGGACGAGTGGTTCCGCACCAACGACCTTGCTATACAGGATGAGAAAGGGCGTTTCTTCATCAAGGGACGCAAGAACAACATGATTCTCGGCCCTTCCGGAGAGAACATCTACCCGGAGGAAATCGAGAATGTGATAAACAATGTGGAGGGAGTGAACGAATCCATCGTAGTCGAGAGGAACGGACGCCTTGTCGCCCTTGTGCAGCTTGACGAGAACATGATAAACTGGGACGAGAAGCGCGAGGACAAATTCTACGAGCAGCTCGACAGTTTCAAGGAGTCCCTGATGAAGAAAGTGAACAAGAATGTCAGCAAGACATCCAAAATCAACTCTGTGGAAGTTATGAAAGAGCCGTTCGAAAAGACAGCCACATCCAAAATCAGACGCTTCAAATACAAGGATTCTGCCCCTACAGTCGAAGCGGACACAGAGAAAGCGGACAAGAACAAAAGTTCAGGAGAAGAATAGTTTTTTCCGAATATCCGACATAAAAGAAACAGGCTGACTAAAAATGATTTAGTCAGCCTGTTCCATATTAAAGCCTGTCAAAAATTACTCAGCGACAACCTCGTACTTGAAAGTACCCTTGACGTCCTTGTAGCATTTTACAGTAGCCTCGTATGTTCCGAGCTCTTTTGCAGCCTCGGCAACAGTGATGTCTTTCTTGTCAACCTCGATTCCGGCAGCAACAAGAGCCTCAGCAAGCTGTGCAGTTGTAACTGAACCATAAATCTTTCCAGTCTCGCTGACCTTTGCGGAAACTTTTACTACAGTCTCGGCAAGCTTGGCTGCAAGAGCCTCAGCGTCAGCAGTGAACTTCGCAATCTTGTGAGCCCTCTGACGAAGGTTTTCAGCAAGCACCTTCTTTGCAGAAGCTGTTGCCATGATGGCGTAGCCCTGAGGGATAAGATAGTTGACAGCATATCCTGTCTTTACATTGACGATATCGTCCGCGTGGCCAAGGTTAGCCACATCTTTCTTAAGAATAATCTCCATATAGCTGTCCTCCTCTTATTTCATAAGGTCTGTTACATACGGGAGAAGTGCAAGATGTCTTGCCCTCTTTACGGCCTGAGCCACTTTCCTCTGGAACTTGAGTGAAGTACCGGTAAGACGGCGAGGAAGGATTTTTCCCTGCTCGTTGAGGAACCTCTTGAGGAACTCAGCATCCTTGTAATCCACATATTTGATTCCTGCCTTCTTGAAACGGCAGTATTTCTTCTTTCTGACCTCTACTGTAGGAGGGTTGAGATAACGGATTTCATTGTTCTGTGCCATAATTCTTTTTCCTCCAATTATTTAGCCTGTTTGTTAGCCCTTCTCTTCTCTGCATAGGCAACTGCGTGCTTGTCCATTGCGAAAGTAAGGAAACGCATGATTCTCTCGTCACGGCGATACTGTGTCTCGAGCCTGTCGATAAGCTGTGTATCAGCCTTGAACTCGATAAGATAATAAAATCCTGTGGTCTTCTTCTGGATAGGATAAGCCAGCTGACGCAGACCCCAGTCCTCCTGGTACACGATTTCACCACCCTTTGCAGTGATGTAATCCACGTACTTTGCTACCGCTTCCTTCATCTGGGCCTCAGACAAAACGGGAGTTGCAATGAAAACGGTTTCGTACTGTTTGATCATTTTGTTTGTAATTAATTGTTTTATAATAAATTGCGTCCACCCGCGCAGACCAATCCACGCAAATGGGCTGCAAATATACGAATAATCATTTGATTTTCAAAGTCTCGGCATCACTTATTATGCTAATCTTGAACATTTCAGTTTCTGCAAATCATCATATAATTTTGCCAGATAAGAAAAGTGCACTATATTTACAGTTGCGAAACGGCTGTTTCGGAAATGTACGTTTCGCAACTAAACAAAAGGTGTCCCGTCGGGCCAGAAAAGCTCCGACAGGACACCTTATATATTAATAGGAAAATTCCTACTTCACGGGAACATTCTCAAGAACGGCCTTGAGGAAATCCCAGCATTTCGCCACTGACGGGATGTTTGCGCGCTCGTCAGGAGAATGAGGGCTCAGGAGAGTCGGGCCGCATGAAACCATGTCCCAAGCAGGGTAAGTTCCACCGAGGATACCGCACTCAAGTCCGGCATGTATGGCCATCACAGCTGGCTCCTTGCCATACAGGTCATTATAAACCTTCTTCATGGTAGCCAAAATCGGAGACGATGCATTCGGAGCCCATCCTGAATATCCTCCATTGAACTCAACCGCGCATCCCGCAAGCTCGAACACACTCCTTATTCTGAGCGCAAGCGCATCCTTTGCAGAATCGACAGAACTGCGCAAGAGCGTGCTCACACGGAATTCACCCCTATATATTGTCACCATTGCCATATTGTTGGAAGTCTCCACAAGCCCAGGCATCTGGTCGCTCATCCTCTCCACTCCGTCCGGACATGCAAGCACCGCCTTAACGAACCTCATGGCAGCCTCTTCCTCAACATAGAGGCAGTCCTCATGTTCACAGCACTCCCCTCCCGCACACTCATAAGGGGCAAACAAGAATTCGGAAGCAGGGTCAGCCACCTTGTATTCCTCCTTCACCTCAGCAGCCACACGTGCAACGGCAGCCTCTGCTGCGGCAACCTTATCCGGAGCCACATATACAGTCGCAAATGCCTCACGAGGGATTGCATTGCGCAAAGTACCTCCCTCAAAATCAAGCAGTTTCACATCCGCCTCAGTCATGAGAGCATACAGCACACGCGCAGCAACCTTGTTGGCATTGGCCCTGCACAGGATAATGTCCATTCCGGAATGGCCTCCCTTGAAGCCTTTCACCGCAAGCGAATAGCAGAGCCATCCTTCCGGAGCCTCCTTGCGCTCATATGAGGCTGTCGCAGTGGCATCAAGACCTCCCGCACAACCGACATAAAGCTCTCCCTCAGTCTCTGAGTCAAGGTTAATCAGAATGTCCCCCTCAAGGACTCCCGGCTCAAGCTCACGCGCTCCGGTCATGCCGGTCTCCTCATCCACAGTGACAAGAAGCTCGACAGGACCATGCTTCAGGTCCTCAGACTCAAGGACAGCCATACCCATGGCCACGCCCAAGCCGTTGTCAGCCCCGAGAGTCGTTCCCTTGGCCCTTACCCACTCACCGTCAATCCATGTGCTTATCGGGTCGTTCTCAAAATCATGCACCGTATCAGCATTCTTCTGAGGGACCATGTCGATGTGCCCCTGAAGGATGACACCCTTGCGGTCCTCCATTCCCGGAGTGGCTTTCTTACGTATTATTATATTTCCGGCCTTGTCCCTGATAGTCTCAAGACCGAGGGACTTTCCGAAATTGTACATGTACTCCACTGCAAGCGCCTCATGCTTTGAGGGGCGCGGAATCTGCGTAAGGGCATGGAAGTTTTTCCATACGATACGCGGGTCTAATTCTTTGATTTCCATAATATCAATGTTTCAAATGTCATTTAAGTATAACGTTCACCGGAACCGAGCTTTCCCTTCCGAGCTGGAAGACCGGCATGCGGCTCTGGAGCAAAAGGTTCACGCCGTCCATCAGTTTCACGGTGCAGATGGCAGGAATGCGGTAATATGCAAGCACGGCCTTTGCGTTCTTGGAGTCAGGCTCCGCAAGGACAGGCTCGGCAAATGCCTGCGGCACAATCTCCATTACCACAGGCTTTCCGGACAGGTTGTCTGCAGGGACAAGGCCGGCCGTATCCGACATGCGGAAGGCCACATATATCTGGCTGTCACGCCCCGGCTCCGGAATCACCTCAAACATCATCTTCTGCGTACTGTAGTCCGAATAACCGGCAAAAAGCGTCATATATTCTTTCTCAAGACGCGTTATTTCATCTATCGCAGCCCCCATAGCCTCACCGCTGTAGGTTGCATCCGTGTCACCGGTCACAATCTGGAGCCTCTGGCTGCGGAGCTTGAGTATCATCTGGGCAGTCTCAGCGGCCCTCTGTTCAAGCGACTTCTCCACAAGCATGTTCTGCTGCACGGACACCTTGTCATATGCGGACTCCCTCCTGCCGTTACGATACAGCGTGGCCGCCTCCGAAGTCAAATTTGACGATACTCCCTTTCCGGAGAAGTCACTGCGGCTTTCCTCAGGGAAGCGCCAGAGCGTCTGGTCACCTGACATGGCATCCGAAAAAGACACGAGCCCTCCGCGGGAAAGTTTCATGAAAGTGCCGTCAAGCTGGCCCTTTTTCACATTTACAGAATATCTGCGGCTCTGGTCCGCCTCAAGAAGAGGCAGCATCTTCACCTGGGTAAGCCGGACAGAAGTCTCGTCCTTCTGACGTGCCTTGATTCCAAGATATTTCTCCGCAAACCGGGCATAAGGGCCGGCATGGAATTTCTCCTGCACAGCCTCAACCTCCAAAGTAATCACCGTTGAAGGAAGCGAATATGTCACGAAACCCTCCGGGTCCGAATTCTTCTGGGCCGACACGGTCAGCGGAATCGTCATCATGGCCACAGCCACGACCATTTCTAATGTACGTTTCATCATATCAGATTTCTGTTGTTCATTTCCATCTCTTATGAGACCAAAGCCAGTTGTGCGGTGTCTCCTTAATCTCCTGCTCAAGGAGTTCGAAATAACGTTTCATCATTTCATCGCAAGACATTGCCGAGGCATCCCCGCATATGGGAATGAAACTGGCCTCATATCTTCCCCGCGAGACATGCTTCATCTTCAGATAGACAACCGCATGTGAAAATTTCTGAGCCACACGCACGCTGCCTGCCATCGCTACAGTCGGCTGGTGCAGGAATTCCCCCACATCATACGCCGCCTGGTACGGATACTGGTCAGCCATGTATATATATACGTTCTTCTCGTCCTTATGCTTTACCGCATACCTAAGTATATCGGACGATTCGATTTCGCACGAAGTTCCCACCCGTTCAAGCGGAGAAACCCTGTTCAGCCTGAAAAAACTGTCAGAAAAGGCATTGTGGAGACGTTTGTAAACCACCTTTATATGCCCTTCCTCAACAATCAGAGGAGTCCCTGTGGCAGTTCCGCTTGCAAGCAGGCCTCCCAAAAGTTCCCAGTTTCCGCAATGCGAATAAAGGACGGTCACAGACGGTCTGGACTCGAACAACGCGTTCATCACCTCCGGATTCATTACAGTGAGTATTCCGCTTTTCCGCATGCGCTCCCCGTCTGAAGCACCGAACCAGAGGGCCTCTACGATCATGTCGCCCAAATGCCTGTAATAAGCGTCAGCTATGGACTCAAGCTCACGGTATTTCTTTTCAGGGAATGATCTCGCCAGATTCGTCATAACCACGTCATGCCTATACCGCATCACATCCTTCACCACCCAGCACACCAGCCTGCTCATGGCATAGTGGAATCCCAACGGCAACCTGCCGAATATTTTCACCAAAGCACGAGCTATCCTTACACCTATCTCATTCATTTACAATATAATCTCTATGTCTTCATACAAGACCGCCACATCGCGGCACAGCATTCCTGACTTTTCAGTAACGCAAATATACCATTTTTCCTCAATCGACACATCACTTCCGCCGACCAATTTACAACAGCCGGTGCCCATATTCCGCAGATTTTATTATCTTTGTCGGCCGGCATGCCAGACACAGAGGCATTCCCGGCAGTTGAAAGCAACTTTTTTATTAACAACACATAAACCAATTCATCATGTTCAAAGGACATCCAAAAGGACTATTGGCTGCAGCTCTGAGCAACATGGGCGAACGTTTCGGATACTATATCATGAACGCCGTGCTCGTCCTGTTCCTCTGCTCCAAATTCGGCCTCGGCGAAAGTACCGCAGGCAGCATTTATTCAGTTTTCTATGCAGGCATCTATATTCTCAGCCTTGTCGGCGGAATCATAGCCGACAAATCCCAGAACTACAAAGGCACAATCAAGACCGGTCTCATAATAATGGCCTCTGGCTATGCCCTGCTTTCAATCCCTATCCTTGCGACCTCAACCAACATCAGCTGGCTCCTGCCGCTCACCTGCCTTGCACTTTTCCTCATTGCGTTCGGAAACGGACTCTTCAAGGGAAACCTTCAGGCAATCGTGGGACAGATGTACGACAACTTGGAGGCTGAAGCCGCAAAAAAAGGCCCGCAGGCACTCGCTGAAGCAAAGGACAAGCGCGACTCAGGCTTCCAGATTTTCTACGTGTTCATCAACGTAGGAGGTCTGATTGCCCCGTTTGTGGCACCGCTCCTGCGCGAATGGTGGCTCCAGGCAAACGGCATGGTATATAATGCGCAGCTCCCGGCTCTCTGCCACGAATTCCTGAACGACGCTGCCGGAATGAGCGCACAGGCTCTCGAGAACCTCAGCTCGCTTATGGCCGCTGCAGGAGGAAACATCATGGATATGGCTGATTCATGCCAGAAATACCTCCAGATTTTCAACGAGGGCATCCATTATTCATTCATAGCATCGGTTGTGGCAATGGTAATATCCCTTGTCATCTTCCTGTTCTCCCAGAAGACCTTCCCTACGCCGTCAAAGAAAGAGGCAGTCAAGGGAGTTGAATATACCGCTGAGGAGAAGGCCGCCATGGCAAATGAAATCAAGAAGAGGATGTATGCGCTTTTCGCAGTTCTTGGAATCGTGATATTCTTCTGGTTCTCATTCCACCAGAACGGAATGTCGCTTTCATTCTTCGCGCGCGACTTCGTTGACTCTTCTGCTGTGGCTCCTGAAGTATGGCAGGCAATCAACCCGTTCTTCGTCATTGTCCTCACACCTGTGATCATGGCGATTTTCAGTTTCCTCTCAAGGAGGGGAAAAGAAGTCTCGACTCCGAAGAAAATCGGAATCGGCATGGGAATCGCGGCTCTCGCATTCATTTTCCTCATGGTGTTCTCAATGATTCAGCACTATCCTTCAGCAGAGGATTTCAAATCACTTCCTATCGCGGAGCAGATGACTGGAAAGGCCCACTGGTGGGTTCTCATCGCCACTTATTTCTTCCTTACGGTAGCTGAGCTGTTCATATCACCGCTCGGATTGTCGTTCGTATCCAAAGTGGCTCCGAAGAGCATGCTCGGATTGTGCCAGGGACTCTGGCTCGGCGCGACCGCAGTCGGCAACCTGCTTCTCTTCCTCGGCCCTAAAATGTACAACGCATGGCCTATATGGCAGTGCTGGGCTGTATTCGCGACCGTCTGCATCATCTCAATGGGCGTAATGTTCGGAATGGTCAAATGGCTTGAGAAAGTGACAAAATAACACATGCCGCAAGGCATCGCAAAGGAAAGGCCGGGAAATGAATCCCGGCTTTTTCTTTTTAGGCAGCCTGACCTGCCAAGAGCGCACCCGGCCTGTTTCCACGGAATGAAATCAAAGAGTTTTTCGGAAAAATGCCCGGATGCCATGGGCTGTTCTAAAAATATGGCTATTTTTGTAGAAAAGTAGAAACGCTGCCTTCAAAAAAGGCAGGCCAACAGTTGCAATCTATATGGACACTGGTTTGAAAGAGACCCTCATCGGGTGGGCGGAGGAATACAATGACCCGAAATATTTTGAGGAAGACCCTATCGCTTTCCCGAGACAGTTCGCAAAGAAATACCGGGCCGGGGAGGCATCCCTGGCGGACGTGGAAATCTCAGCCCTGCTCTCGGCCCATCTCGCATGGGGACGACGTGCCATGATAGTGCGCGACTGCGGCAGGATGTTTGACGAGATGTGCTGGAAACCGTATGATTATGTCATGGCAGGAGACTGGCGCGACGAGAATGCCAGCCTGCACAGGACAGTCAAATGGAGCGAATTTGCAGCCATATGCTCACGTCTGCGTGAACTTTACATGCAGTCAGGCAGCATCGAGGAGCTGTCAGACACCGACATACGCTGCAAGGTGTTCGGACAGAAAGAAGACCGCAAGGCCCCGAACAAGAAAATCAGCATGATGCGCAGATGGATGGTGCGTGATGACGGCAAGGTTGACCTCGGTCTGTGGAAGAACAGCGACAAGAAAAAGCTGATACTTCCCCTTGACGTGCATGTTTACGGTCAGGCGACTTCGCTCGGGCTGACAAGCCGCAAGCAGAAGGACATCGTGACAGCAAGGGAGATTACGGACGCATTCCTGGAGGTTTTCCCCGATGATCCTTGCAAGGGTGACTTCGCATTATTCGGATACGGGGTGACAAGCAGAAACAATGATTGAAAATGCCGAGACTTTATATAATATCAGGCTGCAACGGTGCAGGAAAAACAACCGCTTCATATTCGGTGCTCCCGGAGATGCTCGAATGCAGCGAGTTCGTCAACTCTGACGAATTTGCCAAGGGCCTGTCCCCATTCAAGCCGGAAAACGCATCCATACAGGCAAGCCGCTACATGATAATGAAGATACGCTATCTTCTCAAAAGGCGGCAGGATTTCGCAGTGGAGACAACTCTCGCCACAAGGACGCTAATGAGGACTGTCCGCATGGCACAGGACGCAGGATACACAGTGACCCTGCTTTATTTCTGGCTGAAATCACCGGACCTTGCAGTGGAAAGGGTACGGGCCAGGGTTGAGGCCGGAGGACATAACATTCCTGAGGAGACAATCAGGAGACGATACCAGGTAGGAATAGAATATTTTTTCCATTATTATGCGCCCGTCTGTGAAAGATGGATACTTGCAGACAACTCACAGATTCCTTTCCGTGTCATCGCGGAAGGCTCAAAAGGAGAGGTCACGAGCATCAGGGACGCCCAGACATATGAGAAGATAAGGATGACGGCCATGGAAAGGCTATATACCGCAGAAGACGCACAATGAACGACAAGACATATTATCTCAATACATTCAAGGTCACGGAATGCCAGCTGCAGAAGCTGGTGGAGACGGCACTTTCGAGAGGCGGAGACTACGCTGACCTTTATTTCGAGAACACATCATTTTTCAACCTGCTGCTTAAGGACTCGGAAGTTTCCTCAGGAGGCTTCCATACCGATTTCGGAGTAGGCATCAGGGTCCTAAACGGAGAAAAGACAGGATACGCATATTCCGAAAATACCGATATGCCGGACATGCTCAAAGCTGCCGAAGCCGCTTCCGCCATTGCATCCGGACAGTCAGGCAGAAGCGGTCTGCGCTATGCCCAGGCAGGCATAAGGAAGCTTGACCTGTATCCCCAGCAGAAAGACTGGAGGCTGTCAGATGCCTCCGCCTTCCTTCCGTTCCTCAAGACAGTGGAACAGGAAGTCCTTTCCAGGGACAGCAGGATAGTGAAAGTCATGGCAAGACTTTCTGATTCGGTATGCGAAGTGCTGATGTACAATTCGCTCGGTGAGCTGACCGTAGATTCGCGTCCAATGGGAAGCGTCACGGTAACGGCTGTATTCCGCCAGGGCGAGGCGACCATAGACAAGAGCGCGTCAAGGAGCTTCCGCATCGGTGCGGAACTGATAAGCGGTGCGCTTGCCAAGGAGCTGGCCGAAGATGTGACACGTGGCATTGACGAAAGATTCGCTGCAAAAAGGCCGAAAGGCGGCCAGATGAGCGTGGTGATGGGAGCCGGAGCATCGGGAATACTGCTGCACGAAGCCATGGGACATGCTTTCGAGGCAGACTTCAATCGCAAGGGACAATCCATATTTTCGGACAAGATGGGCACCAGGGTGTGTCCGGAAGGCATCAATGTCGTAGATGACGGGACCCTCATGAATAACCGCGGGGCAGGCAACTATGATGACGAAGGGGTTCCCGGCGAAAAGACATATATGGTGAAAGACGGCATATTGTGCTCATATCTGCATGACAGGATAAGCGCAAGCCGCTACGGAGTCCCTCCGACAGGAAACGGGAGGCGTGAGAATTTCCGCTACAACCCCATCCCGAGGATGAGGGCGACCTATATGGAAAGCGGGAATGCCGAACCTGAGGGAATAATAGCCTCCGTCAAAAAAGGCATATACGTGGATGAGTTCTCAAACGGGCAAGTGAAAATCGGAGAGGGAGACTTCACATTCTTTGTCAAGAACGGATTTCTGATAGAAAACGGAAGGCTGACAGCTCCGGTGAAAGACATAAACATAATAGGAAACGGCCCGGAGGCACTTGCAGACATAACGGCTGTCGGCAATGACCTGAAGATAGACAACGGGACATGGACCTGCGGAAAGGAGCAGAGCGTGCCTGTATCATGCGGCATGCCTACGGTTCTTGTGAACAGGCTTACGGTTGGAGGAGAATGACAGATGATAACCGAACAGGAAATGTACATGGCAAGGCGATGCATGGAGCTTGCCTTGGAAAAAGGAGCTGAGAGTGTACGCGTATCTCTGGGAAAGAGCGTACTGGACAGCCTGACAATGCTTAACGGAGAACTTGACAAGGTCAGCAGGTCTGCGGACCGTTCCATATTCATATATCTTTTCGTGGACGGCCGTTACGGGACATTCTCGACGAACAGGCTTGAGGAGAAAGAGCTTGAAGGCTTCGTGGCAAAGGCGGTCACGATGGTACGGATGCTCGGAGAGGATAGGTTCAGAAGCCTGCCGGACCCGCAGAGGACGGCCAAGGATGCGTCCGGAGGAAATGAGCTTGGACTTTTCGACCCAAGATATACATCAAGAAACGCCGACATGAGACTCAAGGCTGCCGGAGACTTGAGCATTTACGCCAAGATTAAATCCGGGGAGGCAGGAAAAGGATATGAGCTGATTTCGGAAGAGTGCGAATATTCGGAGTCATATGAGGACAATTACCTGATTGATTCTCAAGGTTTTGAAGGCCGGCACACAGAAAGTTCATTCGGCTGTTTCTCCGAAATGACCATCCAGGACACGGAAGGAGGAAAATTCAGCGGATTCTGGTGGGAGTCATCCTCAAAGGCGGACGGTCCGGACATATGCAGCTGCGGGCAGAAGGCCTTGGAAAGGGCCGTAAGACAAATCGGCCCGAAAAGACGGCGCTCCGGGAAATACAGGATGGTAGTGGATGCCGGCGTGTCTTCACGTCTTGTCGCACCGCTGCTTTCCGCCTTGAATGCCGCGGCAATCCAGCAGAACATGTCATTTCTTGAAGATTCTTTAGGCAAACGCATGTTCAGTGAAGGATTGACCATAATGGATATGGCGCGCACTCCCGGCAAGAACGGTTCAAGGCTCTTTGACACCGAAGGAGTCGCCACTGCCGACGCGCCTGTCATAGAAAAAGGCACGGTGCAGAAATATTTCGTAAACACTTACCATTCCCGCAAAATGGGGATACCTGCCACGGTCGAGGACATTTCACGGCCTTGTCTGATGCCATACTTAAAGGGAGATGAATCTACAGCTTCATGCGAGGGAATATCTTTGGCGGATATTTTGCAAAGGTGCGGCAGCGGAATCCTTGTCACAGGCTTCAACGGAGGCAACTGCAATCCCGTCAGCGGAGATTTTTCTTTCGGGATAGAGGGCTTCGCGTTCAGCCGCGGAAAAGTCACCCATCCGGTGAGGGAAATGTTGATTACAGGAAATATGACAAGCCTGTGGAACAGCCTGACGGCAGCCGGGACAGACGCGCTTCCAAGCTCACGCTGGCAGATACCGTCTCTCGCTTTCGACGACGTGTCGTTTTCGGCATAAGAGAAGACATTAGGAAATAATTTATTAATTCAAAAGAATATGAAAATTGAACAGAACAAAGTCGTAGAATTCAGCTACGAGCTCGAGGTTGACGGCCAGGTCGTTGACCATACCACAAAAGAACGCCCGCTTGACTATATACACGGGACAGGAAGCCTTCTTCCGAAACTTGAGGAGCACATCCAGGGCATGGAGCCTGGGGACAAATTTGAAATCACCCTCTCCCCTGCCGACGGATACGGAGAAGTTGACCAGGACAGGATCATCGACCTGCCAAAGGCGGCATTCGAGGTGAACGGTGAAATCCGCGAAGACCTGCTTGTGCCGGGAACTACAATCCCAATGCTAAACAGCATGGGAGGAGTCATTCCGGGAGTTGTGCTTGAAGTCAACGGAGACAATGTGAAGATGGACCTGAACCACAGGATGGCAGGCAAGACGCTTCATTTCAAAGGTGAGGTTCTCTCTGTACGCGAGGCTACTGAAAAGGAACTTACAGAAGGCCTTCACGGAGAGTATGTGCATTCATGCGGTTGCGGCGGATGCGGTGGACACGGCCATGATGGAGGATGCAGCTGCGGAGATGATTGCGGATGCTCTGACGGATGCGGATGCGGTTGTGACGAAGCAGAGGGCGGATGCGGCTGTGACGAGAGCTGCGATTGCGGATGCAACGAAGGAAAAGACTGCGGATGCAACTGATTCATGAGTAACTGAGCAAAGACATGTGGCTGTTGCTCTCATTCGTGTCAGCGACCCTGCTCGGGTTCTATGACACATCAAAAAAAGCGGCACTGAAAGACAATGCGGTTCTTCCGGTGCTGCTTTTGAATACCCTGTTCTCTACACTGATATTTTCCCCGTTCATCGCTGACAGCATCCTCGGGACAGGAATGTTTGAGGAAACACCGTTCAGCACAAGGCCTTACAAAGAACCGGCATGGGCTGCCACAGCAGCACAGGATGGGCATATGCTTAAGGCCCACATGCTGATAATCCTCAAGTCTTTCATAGTATTGACTTCATGGATAGCCGGATATTTTGGCCTAAAGCATCTGCCGATAACAATTGTAGGCCCCATAAATGCCACAAGGCCAGTCCTGGTGCTTGTCGGAGCGATGCTTTTCTTCGGTGAGCGCCTGAACGGCTTCCAATGGACCGGCGTGGTTCTTGCCATTTTGTCGCTCTTCCTTATGAGCATCACAGGCAAAAAGGAGCATATAGACTTCAGGCACAACAAATGGATATGGTGCATAGGAGTCGCGACAATTGCCGGAGCGGCCAGCGGGCTGTATGACAAATATATAATGAGGGAACTCAGCCCGATGTTCGTCCAAAGCTGGTTCAATCTTTACCAGCTTGCAATAATGTCCATAGTATGTCTTCTGCTATGGTATCCGTCACGCCACAAGACAACTCCTTTCAGATGGAGCATGGCCATTCCGCTGATTTCCCTGTTCATCACTGCTGCGGATTTCGCATATTACAATGCACTGAGCGACCCGGACGCAATGATTTCCGTTGTATCTCTCGTCAGAAGAGGCTCCGTGCTGATTTCATTTGCCTGCGGAGTGCTGATTTTCAAGGAAAAGAACATCAAGGGCAAGCTCCTGGACCTTGCGCTGATACTCGCAGGAATGGTTTTCATATGGCTCGGAAGCCGGTGATACGCGCAAGACATTAGAAGTTTGGGGAATCACAGAATTACCATGATCTGCTCCATACTGTAAGCATATGCCAAAGTCAATATGTTAACGGTCAAAACTCCATGTCCTCGAAATTTTCTCCTACTAACAGTGCGAATTTCTCTATAACTTCATTCTGAGAATTGTACACAATTAAATAATTACCCCTTAGTGTCCGATAAGGCTTTTCCTGTCGGGACAGAGTCATTATACAAGTGCGTTTTCCCGACATTGAAACAGTGAGAAATTCTTCCTTATATTCAGATACCGGAACAGGCGTGCGGTTTTCATCCTCATATTCTGAACGGTCCAAAACTTCAAACTCAAACTCTTCACCACAATTAATTATCCAAGTACGCTCTTTATCAATGTCACACACCAAAAGATTTCCGTAAGGACGTGGAAATTCAAGAGGGATAGATAATTCATGTGTCCTGTCATCATCATTTACCGGTACTCCGTCCTGCATGGCAGAAAAAATGGTATCCCACTTTTCGTCCCCTGCTTCTGCACCAATAATGCAGGCCTTTACTTCCACCATGCGTTCATTAGCCTCATAGTTTGCCGGGACCGTGAAGAATATTATATTTTCCGGCATATCGATATAATATTTCGACTTCCACCAGCTCCGGTATTCCGGATGCGAAGACAAAATATCGCGGCTCAAGGCATTAAGAACATCTTTGCTGCCAATCTCAACAGGACCAGCAGGCTCCTCTCCCTCAATCTCAATCAGATATTTTATCCGTCCATATTTCGGAGATGAGTTTACTATTGCAGCAGCCCTGTATCCTATTGTAAACCAGCAAATATCACCTTTATGCGACAGATTTGATTCCACTTCAATTACATCTGAAATCTCAGGAGACATAAAAACATGTTCCGTCTCCGAACATGCGCCTATGCACAACAGGCATATGGCGGCAACTGTCATTATACTTAACCGTTTCATACTAATTCTCAATTGCTTCAAAACCATATAAAATATATTTGAGCCTATCATAATTTTGCCAATTTATCGTTGCAGTATTATACCATATTGTCGCTCCGGTATTCTTGTCATAATCACCATATCCGTCCCAACCCCAATTAATAGCTACGAAATTGCGGTCCGCCTCCATTACTCGTTCCTCCTTTTTTATGATCTGTCCGAGATTATTATGCTTCTGATAGAACAGACGGCGAAAAGTTATGATTCTCCGGAACCCGTCAGCGACAACGCAATGGCCTCCGTCTTTTGAACCGATAGAGAATATGCATGGCAAGCCTTTATAAATCTCGGTTCTTACAATATCAAAATCATCATTGTAACAACAAGTCCCTGTAATGGAAAATTCATCCTCAAATACCGGCAACAGGCTAAACGTAGGAGCGCCTGTACCTCCAGCACCATATTGGGCTGAAATCAAATATCCTATCCTAAGCATCAAAGTAGAAACATAATCAAATCTTACTTGTGATACGGATTCGCTCTCAGACAACGGCATAAGATCCCAGTAAACACTACCATAGCTGCTCTCATCGAAAGAGATATCATTATCATTTAAGAATACATATTCGCTACCGTCAGGAACATATGCCGAACATGAACAATCAGAATATGTATTTAAAGGAGTTCCTATCTTATAATGCAAGTAATAGAGAAGCTGGCTGCCAGCCACCATAACACATCCGGTAGGACAATGGACGGTCTTCCGGCTATTTGTAAAAGGAGCCTTGTGATTCCATTTGCCCTGCTGCCCCCAATGTGTTGTCAATAGGTGGTTTATGTTTGTCACTGTATCTATCAATGTCGTTGAACCTGTCAAATACCAATCGGTCCATGTATCCGGATTTTTGGATAATGCAACTATACCGCTCCAATTATCCTCATCAGAAATAACAGTAGTATCATCAGAAGCCATCAAATCATAGATTGCATCTTTCATCACATCCATATACTCAGACTGATAGTCATTAAGATACATATCTGCTTCGTTCAGATATCCTTTGTCGCAAGTCATTAAGACTACTGGCGCCCTACGGTCAGCAGACAGGACATCCCAGCCATCTTCATAATTAACTATATACATAATGATATCACCATTATGCAACACCGGCCTGATGTCAATTTCGCATCAACATTGACGCCCTTACGCTCAGTTAAATATGAAATAATATCCTCTTGTGATACGCGGAATAAGTCTTCTTTTTCCACTTTTCCGATTTCTGCGGCTTTGTCACAAGAGCACATGAATACAAGCGACAGAAATAAAATCTTAATGGTGTTTTTCATAATTTATAGTTAATAGTCAGTTATAAGGCAACGGCAAATATAATACATTGATTTTCATCAAACAAGAACTATTACAAAAAATATGGATGAAACATAAGATTAGTATTTTTCGGAAAACCGGGACATAACAGCAAAATCTCTTTTTTACTGAGAACAATACGTATCATGAACAAATAAGAGGAGTTCTATATTGTTCAACAAACGAGTCAGCACACTCTAATACACTATCAATAAGAGAATTACTAATTCACGATGCCCCTTACCGGAGGACAGTAAATCAGTAAAACATTCATAATAAATACTTTACACCACACCAGCCATCGGTATTTCAAAAACCGGCCGTTCGAGAGTTGCGCAAAACGGCTCCAAGCCCTACAGCAGGCTATTTTTCCGTAAACTCTCATTCATCGTATTCCTCCGGCCCGGCCTTGTCACCGATATCATGCAGATGAATCTCAAGCGCCCTTACGGAAATCAGTATTTCTGCGATGGAGACTCCGAGTGAGGCTACCAGAAGCAGGAGAGAGAATCCGAAGACATAGATGGAGGCTGTCCTGTAGCCGATGTAAATCAGGAACATGGATATGACGCAGAAAAAGAGGCTCGATATGCCGAGCACCTGCATGTTGCGGGTTAGATAGAGCCTTTTCTTCAGGTTGCGGATTTGGGCTGCCGTCACTTCGGAGCGGCTCTGGAGATAATGTTCCTTCAAGGTGCGCACAAGCTGGGCATATGAGAGGAAACGGTTGGTGTATGCCAGCATTATCAGCGAGATGGCGGAAAAAAGAAATGTCGGGGTTACGAGTGAGAAATCTTCCATATTACTGTATTTTTCAAAATTATACTTAGTGCGCCCCTACCCGGCGGCCAGGCAACAGGCAATCGGTAACAAGCGACCGGCAACAGGCGACAGGCGACCGGCAGCATGCAAGCAATAATTGCACCATGTCATCACCATCCACTGCATTATCAGGCCATGTCCTGCTGTCCCAATAACGTCATTCTTCCGATTCATGCAGATTATTTCAACGTTTTGCGTAAATTTGTCAGTTTATAATTTCATTCGGCATGAAGACGGCAATTGTCATATTGAACTGGAACACGGAAGGCTTCCTCAAAAGGTTTCTTCCGGGGCTGCTGCGCTCCGTACAAGACGAAGATGCAGAAGTCATAGTCGCGGACAACGCCTCCACAGACGGTTCCGTAGCCATGATGAAAGAATATTTCCCTCATGTAAGGACAATCACATCCGAAAAGAATCTCGGTTTTACGGGAGGTTACAACTGGGCATTCGATATAATCGTACCGGAAAAAGCAGGAAAAGCAGACAAAGAATCAGACGGAATAGAGAATGAAAGGGAGATTGCAGAAGTTTCCGGAAAGCCTGCCAAAGAAGCAACGTCATGCCGCAAGGCAGATGCAGCCCCGGAATATTTCGTGCTCATAAATTCAGACATAGAAGTCACGCCCGGATGGCTAAGGCCTCTGACAGACTGGATGGACAGTCATCCTGAATGCAGTGCATGCGCTCCCAAGCTGCACAGTCTGCAAGAAAGGGAGATGTTTGAATATGCAGGTGCGGCAGGTGGCTGGCTCGACAAATACGGATACCCGTTCTGCAGAGGACGCGTGTTGAAAAGGCTTGAACAGGATTGTGGACAATACGACACGCCGGAAAATGTGTTCTGGGCCACAGGAGCCTGCCTTATGGTAAGAAGCAGCCTTTACAGAAGGCTCGGAGGACTCGACGGAAGGTTTTTCGCACATATGGAGGAAATAGACCTGTGCTGGAGGATGCAGCTCGAAGGGCATAAGGTCACTGTTGTGCCGCAGTCGCTTGTATATCATGTTGGCGGGGGCACACTGCCTCAGACATCACCTTTCAAGCTCTTCCTTAACTACCGGAACAATCTGCTGATGCTCAGCAACAATCTCGGCAAGACCTTTGCGCTCGGGCTATACAGAAAAGGGATGGACACCACAAAGGCAGCACAGAAAGGCCTTAGGATGGCAAGACGCAGAATATTCATGAGAATGATTCTTGACGGCCTCTCCTCTGCAGCATATCTCGCGTCATTCAAGCCGGAGTGCTTCAAAGCCGTATGGAAGGCGCACGGGGAATACCGGAGCAAGCGCAATTCTCCTGACATGGCACAGATACGTGACTATCTCGAAAGTCATGGCAAAGCAGCCTCTGTCGAAGGATGGTACAGCCGGTGGATAATACCGCAGGCGATACTGAAAGGGAAAGGCATATTCCGGAGCATCAGGAAAGAGGATTTTTATAAAGGATAATTTTTGACAAAATGAAAATAATCATCTCAGGGGCAGGAGAAGTCGGTTCCCACCTCGCAAAAATGCTGAGCAATGAAGCCAATGACATCACCGTCATAGATTCCGACCAGGGCCGGCTTGAAGCTCTCGCATCCAATACGGATGTAATAACCGTCGAGGGCAACCCGTCGGCCATACGCACTCTCAGCGAGGCAGGAGCAGCTGAGGCGGACCTTTTCATTGCAGTGAACCCGTCAGACTCCCAGGATGTGAATATCGTGAGCGCCATATTGGCGAAGAAACTCGGCAGCAAAAAAGTCACTGCAAGGATAAACAATGAGGAATATCTCACATACGAGAACAAATACCTGTTCACGGAAATGGGCATAGACCTGATGTTCTATCCCGAAAAAATCGCGGCCGGAGAAATCATTGACCTGCTCAAGAGGACTGCCGCAGCAGATTCGCTTGACTTCGCAAGGGGCAAGCTGCAGATTGCGGTATTCAAGCTCGAGGAAGAGTCCCCTCTCATAGGGATGAACATGGCGGAGTTCAGTACCGTAGCGGCCGAGGAGGGCCAGAAATTCAGGGTCGTCGCCATATCCAGGAACGACGAGACCATCATCCCGAAATTCGACACCAAGTTCAAATACCATGACCTTGTCTTCATCATTTCCAAGAGGGAGGGCATGGACATGCTGATGAAATACATCGGCAAGCGGAACATAGAGGTCAACAACCTGATGATTCTCGGAGGAAGCCCCATCGGCGAGATGGTGGCCAAGCAGCTCAGCAGGCAGATGGAATCCATCAAGCTGATAGAGATGAACAAGGAGAAATGCATAGACCTTTCCGAAAAGCTGCCAGGCAATGTGATAGTCGTGAACGGGGACGGCAGGAACTCCGACATGCTGCAGGAGGAATCAATACGCGAATATGATGCTTTCGTAGCAGTCACCAACAATTCGGAGACCAATATCCTCGCATGCGTCGCCGCCAAAAGACTCGGTGTCGCAAGGACAATCGCAGAGGTGGAGAACCTTGAATACATCAGGCTCGCAGAGAGCATGGGAGTTGATGCGGTGATAAACAAGAAGCTTATAACGGCAGGCAGGATATTCAAATTCACCCTGAGCAACAAAGTCCGTTTCATCAAATATATGAGCGGCACGAATGCGGAAGTTCTGGAGTTCATCGTGTCACCTGATACTGCTATAACAAAGAAAGCCCTCAAGGACATGGACTTCCCGAGAAATGCCATCATTGGTGGCGTCATAAGGGGCAATGAATCATTCATAGCCGTAGGTGACACCCAGATTCAGGCATACGACAGGGTTGCGGTCTTCGCTCTTCCGGAGGCCGTCAAAGAAGTTGACAGATTTTTCAGATAAACCACAAGATGGCAAGCTACCTCCAAATAGAAAACATATCGAAATCATACGGGCCTAAGGTTCTTTTCGAGAATATAGGCTTCAACATAAACGAAGGAGACAAAATCGCGCTCATAGCTCCTAACGGAACCGGCAAGACATCGCTCATGCGTATTCTCGCAGGCAAGGACAAGTCGGATTCAGGCGGAAAGATAATGTTCCTCAAAGACATAAGCATCGTTTTTCTTGAGCAGGAATACGCTTTCGACCCGGGAAAGAGCATATTCAGCCAGATAATGTCTTCAAGCGCGGAATTCACCTCAGGGCTTGACCAGGAACACCTGTGGGAATATGAGCGCAGAGTCATCAAGCTCCTCGGGAATTTCAATCTCACGGACCCGGAGCAGCAGATGAAGGAACTTTCCGGAGGTGAGGTCAAGCGTGTCGCCATAACGCAGATGCTTGCCTCAGAGGCGGATTTCTTCATCATGGACGAGCCGACCAACCACCTTGACATTGACGCGATTGAGTTCATGGAAGGCTATCTGAGCCGTTCAAGATGCACCCTCCTTATGGTCACGCACGACCGGTATTTCCTGGACAGGGTATGCAATACAGTCATGGAAATGGACCATGGCGCAATATATACCTACCGCGGGAATTATCAGAATTACCTTGAGAAGAGAGAGGAAAGGATTGCCAACTACAATGCAGAAACGGACAAGGTGCGCAATATCCTGCGCCGTGAACTTGAATGGATGCGCAGCACCCCATGCGCAAGGACAGGCAAGGCAAGATACCGCATAAACGCATTCTACGACCTCAAGGACAGGGCTTCGCAGACATATACACAGAAGCAGGTCAGCATGTCGGAGATGAAAGGCGCGACAAGGCTGGGCACCAAGATAATCAACTGCCGCGACCTGAGTTTCTTTTACGGAGACAAATGCTACCTGGACAAATTCACATACAATTTCCAGAGATACGAGAAAGTCGGCATAGTAGGCCGCAACGGAGCGGGAAAATCCACCTTCCTGAACATCCTGACCGGGAACTATACTCCGGAAATGGTCTGCACCGACCCCGGTTCATACTCATACGGCTCCGGATGCGGACTGATGACCGGAATCATCGAGCGCGGCGAATCTCTAAAAGTAGGATATTACCACCAGAGCGGAATGAAATTCAATCCTCAGGACACCGTCCTGGACATTGTGAATGACACCTCTCTCCTGAACAGGTTCCTCTTTCCTCATGACATGCTCAACAACAAAGTCGAAAAGTTGAGCGGAGGAGAGAGGCGCAGGCTGTACCTGCTGACTATACTGATGCAGCAGCCGAATCTGCTGATTCTGGATGAGCCGACAAACGACCTGGACATTGTCACCCTCAACATACTTGAGGAATATCTCAAGGAATTTGCAGGTTCGCTGATAATCGTGTCGCATGACCGCCATTTCCTCGACAAGCTGGTTGACCACCTGTTCATATTCTGCGGAGACGGGCTTGTGAAGGATTTTGTCGGAAGCTATAGCGAGTACAGGGAATTCATAAAGGAATATGAGGCGCAGCAGCGCTCCGCAGCCCGTGCACAGGAAAAGGCAGAGAAAGAAAAGGAAGCCGCTAAAGCCAAGGCAACCGCATCGGATGAACCGGTCCAGGCCAAAAAGAAGAAGCTGAGCTGGAAGGAGCAGAAGGAGATGGAGCAGCTTGAAAAGGATCTGGAGACTCTTGCAGCGGAAAAGGCGGAGCTGGAAGCCATGCTCGGCAGCGGTGCACTGCCTTTCGACAAGCTCCAGTCCGCATCCGAACGCATCGGGCAGATACTGGCGGAGACAGACGAAAAAGAGCTCCGTCTTCTGGAGCTCTACGAAACTATTTCATAAGTCTCATCCTTGCCCACGGGATGACTCCTGCAGGCGCCTGCTCCGATGCAAGCAGTTCCTTCATCTTCTCCATGTACGGGGCTATATGCGAATAGAACATCACCAGACCGTCACACAGGACATTAAGCCCGGTCTCGCCGTTCTCTCCCCTGCTGAAACGGTGCTTCGGGCATTCACCGTGACATGCGAAATACCATCTGCATTGCCCGCACCTGCGCGGAAGCGAATTGCGCTTGGAAATCCCGAAGTTCCACTGCTCCTGCGATGTCATCATAGTCCTTAGAGAAGTCTCGCCTACATTGCCGAGGCGGTATTCAGGATAGACAAAATGGTCGCACGGGTAAAGGTCACCGTTATGCTCTATAACAGAGTTGCCGCCACAAGTCTCCGCAAATACGCACAGTCCCGGCTGCACTCCGCACCAGCATGCGAGGGCTGCGTCGAAATGCCCTACGAAATAGCGTCCCACGTCATTGCAGACCCAATGGTCGAATATCTGGCACATATATTTTCCGTAGGCAATCGGACTGACTGACCACGGAGCTATGCATGCCCCCTCGGCTGACGGGGCTACTATATGAGGCCTGGCCTGCCTGTCCGGCTTTCCTGAGGGCTTGAGAGGATACCTTACATGCTCCACGACAGGCATGAACTGCATGTAGCGGCTGCCGACCGACTTGAGGAAGCGGTAAACCTCTTCACCGCGTCCCTCTCCGGCTCGGCTGACAGTAGTCATCGTGTTATATTCCACCCCGGAGCGGTAAAGCAGTTCCAGCCCTCGCATCACCTTGTCAAATGTAGGCGCCCCGCCCTTGTCCTTGCGGAAACGGTCATGTATGTCTTTCGGGCCGTCTATCGAAATACCGACAAGAAACCTGTTCTCGCGCAGGAAAGAAGCCCACTCGGGAGTCAGGAGAGTCCCGTTGGTCTGTATCGTGTTATGTACGTTCTTTCCCGCCGCGTATTTCAGTTCAAGCTCAACAGCCTTGCGGTAAAAATCCAGGCCCATGACCAAAGGTTCGCCTCCGTGCCAGTTGAATGTAACGTCAGACACATCATTGGCGGCGATATATTCCCTTATGTATGTCTCAAGCATCTCCAGGCTCATCCTCGGCTCGCGTCCGCCGTAAATGTCCGCCTTGTCCAGGTAATAGCAATAGCTGCAGTCCAGATTGCACAGCGACCCGGCCGGCTTAATCATAATGTTGAACGCCGTCGGGCCCGAAAGCCTGACAGCGTCCTCCAATGTATATAAATTATTCAGTTTAGGCATATTATCTTGACTTTTCAGGAAGAGGGAAAGCAAAGCCTCTGGTCTGCTCGAGCACCCTGTCAGGATAGTTCGAGATTATGGCCTCGACCTTAAGTTCAATCATTCTTGCAATGTCCTCAGGCTCATCGACAGTCCAAGGCACAAGCCTGATGCCCTTTTCGCGGCATTTGGCCACAAGTTCCTCATCGACAAGCGAGTAATGCGGGCTAAGCCACTGTGGAGTGAAATCCAGCTTGGACATGTATCCCTCAAAATCCCCGGCCTTTGCGTCAACAAGATAAGACAATATCAGCTCAGGATATTTCTCATGCATGAAATTGAGGGCCCTCACATCAAAGCACTGCACCACAAGCCTCTCGTCAAGATGCTTTGAAAGGAGCAGTTTTACGCACTTGTCCACAAACTCGTTGTAAACAGGCCAGTTCACGCCCTCTCCTTTGCCTTTCTTGGACTTAATTTCGATATTGTACCTTACAGGAGAATATCCCTTCTCCTTGGTATAGTTCTCCACAAAATCAATCAAGTCGCTTGCAAGCGGCTTTACTGCCGGGAAACAAGCCTTGCCAGGCCACACCTCACTCTCGCGGCTTCCTACATCATATTTCACGACTTCCTCATAAGGCATAGTATAGATGTACTCCTTAGAGTCAAGCTTGCCGACCTTTGTCCCGTCCGGCCTCGTGGCATATCTGGAGTGGAAATATGCGTCATGCGAAACGACTACAAGCCCGTCCTTGCTGACCTGCAGGTCAAGCTCAAGAGTGTTCACGCCCATGTCAAGGGCATGTTTCATTGCCTCAACCGTATTCTCAGGCATCAGGCCGGCACCGCCCCTGTGCGCCTGGACGTCAACATAATCCGCCATGTCAATATTGTAAAGCCATACCTTTCCCTCACCGTTCTTTACGGACACTGTGACATTCTCCGCATACTGGCAAGGAGTCGCGGCGAAATAATGGTCATTGGGTCTCGGGAACTTGTAGCGGGGAGTAGCCTTGCCCTTGTCTGCATATACGGCATTGATTTCCTTTATATAAAGAGGAGAGTAGTCAATCACCTGCTCCATCTTGCCCATCGGCCTGCCATCCTCGAACCACTCTACTTTCCATGAAGGATCGTAGCCCCATACGTTCGCAATGATGCTGTTGGGATGTCCCGGAGCTTGCCCGAGATTGAAAATCTCCACCTGGAAATCCTTGTCATGACCGGTGGACTTGTAATGCCACCTGAGCTTTCCGTCCCTCATGTCGAAGACCTTGTAGCCGCCGGGAGTGCCGTCATTGCAGTGGTCTGTCACCCACCATGACCCGCAGATGGCCGCGACATTGTGCTCTGTTATGTTCTTTTCGTATTCAAGATAATTGTTGATGTGGGTATGTCCGGAAATGAAAGTGACCTTTCTTCCGCGCACCAGGTCGAGAAGCTGAGACGCATTCTTTATGCGGTCGTTCCTGAACCATTTGTACAGCGGGGAATGCTGGGCGATATACAGGTCGGCATCAGCCGGAAGCAGCCTTACCAAGCCCTTTACCCAGGCAAGCACATGATCGGCATATCCTTCCTCATATTTTTTCTGAGTGTCATATATTATATTGTCAAGCACAATCACCACGTCTTTTCCCAGGCAGAAAGCATAATTCTCGGGCCCCATGTTCTTGCGGTAAGAAGCTGTCGTGGCGATATCTCCCTTGACGTCCTTCTCGTGGTCATGATTGCCAGCTACCGGATAGAAAGGCACGCCCGTACGCACGATTTCCTGTTTGAAACGCTCCTGATACGGAAGCGAATCCCAGCATATGTCACCCAAGGTCAGACCTACCGTCACGACTTCCTCCGCCAGTCCTTTCGCAGTCCGGGAAAGGTCCTCAAGAGGCTTGCCTGTGAATTTGGTGAAGTGACGTTCGTTCTGTGTCTGAGGGTCGGCTATGGCCAGCAGAGACCAGTCGCTGCCTCCCTTGGTTTTCTGAAGGTCAAAAACGAACTTGTCCTGTCCCTGTGCCCTCCGGTAGAACTGAGGGACACCGGATGACCAGTCTGCGACATAGCCGGCAGGGGTCACTATATAAACAAATTCGGCATCATCCTTTATATCCAGGACAAATTTTCCGTTCTTCTTCGTCTGGGTAAAATTGACACCGTCAGTAATGATTACTCCTGAGAGCTTCTCGTCCGCGCTTTTCACAATTCCGGAGACTTTCCTTGCCTCCATGATTCCGCATACGGCCATGCAGGCCAGCAGAACTGCAAAAATTCTCTTCATTCTGATTCTATGTTTCGTTAATAAATCTTCTTAAAGCACGGGAACTTCCATGGCATGCTCCGTGACTGCTCCCGCATCGTTGTCTGTCAAAGTGACAAATCTGGACAAATATAGCAAAAGTTGAGAGCAAAACGTTCAAGCTTGCTTGTAAAGTTTTGCCGAGACGCAAGCGTATATATGAGAAAGCAAATCCTTTTATGGCATGCGGTTTGTCTTTAAGGCACAATACCAGTTCAGAAAACGACATAAGCCTGACACATGAACGGAGGCATAACAAAAATCATTCTGACGGGATTCGTGACTTTTGCCATGTATCCCGTCTGTATCCGTGCCCAGGAGAGAGTGACCGATGGCAGGGAAAGGGAACTTTCGGAAGACATCAAGGCATTCGCATCGAGAGCGGCACGGGACAATGTAATCAGTACGGAAGAGCGGGACAGGTTCCTGCAGTTTGTAAGCGACTCCTTGCCGGAACAGCCTGACCTCAGGATAAGCATTCTGGAGCAGCTGCGCGACAAGATTGACTCGGAATACGACAAAATGCTAAGCGAGTCACAGGAATCGGAAACAGATTTCAAGCTCTACGGCAAGATGATGGTACCGAAGATACTGACAGAGCCTGAAGACTTCAAGACAGACAGGCAGAAAAGACTGGATAATGAGAAAGAGGCCGCCCTGCGCGTCAGGGAGCATACTGAGCAGTATATTGCTGCCAACAAGCCGCTGAAAATGCACCCGCTGCTCAGATATGCCTTACGTCTGCTGTTCGGAAGGGGCACCAACCATTCTCCCGAACTATGGGACCGCGAAGTTGTCATAATGCATGGCGGCCTGTACAACATTCTGCTGCCCGGAGGCAAGCCGTCAGGCATAGACGAGACGATTTTCAATGACACAAGGCACTTCGACCCGTCAATCTATAAGAAAGAGTACCCTCAGATGGAATACGACCCGTATTCTGACAGGCATTTCAGGAGATAGGGCATTTTTTGAACTTTTTCTTTATTTAATATAAAAATAATTATTACTTTTGCGCCCCCAAAAATTAAAAGTCATCAAAAAATAACCCTAATAAACTATTTTATGAACACTTTAAAAAATTTAATTTTTTGTGCGGCAGCAGCTTTGACATTGTCAGCCTGCATAAGCACAGACGATCTTGACGTGAACGAGGGCGCAGGAGTAATGATCGGTTTCAATTCACACGTCAACAAAAACACTCGTGCGATGTCCAACGACAACTTCAGCAAATTCGTGGTATACGGAGGCTATACTCCGAAAGACGTATCAGATTATCACACCGTGTTCAATGGAGTTCCAGTATCAAAAGAGGCTGACAAATGGACATACGAAGGCTCATCAAAATATTGGGTCAAAGATGCCACATATAAATTCTATGCCTACAGCTGCGAGAACGTCGCCCTTGAAAAAGGTACTCCTACATTCTCCACGTCAGGTGCGGACGCAGGTACTTTCAAAATCACGGAATTCATATGTAACGATGGCCACCAGCACGATTTGATTTATGCTTCATCTGGTTCGATTACAGCTAAGGAAACCGGCAACACGGCCGTATCACTCAGCTTCAAACACATCCTGTCAAAAGTGAACACCAAATTCAAGAGCGGCTTTGACCCAGATTTCACAATCGAGATTTCAGAGGTGGAATTCCGCAACATTTATGACAAGGCTGACTTCTCATCAAACGGAGATTCCTGGAGCAATGCCTCACGTACAGTAGAAATGAACGAGGCTGACAAAAAATGGACAAAAATCACTCTTCCTATTACAGGAACCGACAATTCAATCAACTCCGGAGCAGCTGCAGACGGAGACACGGAAGCTGTTGCGGCAAAAGAGCTGACAACTGACTATGGATATTTCCTTCCTGTAACCTACAGCTCCAACAATGTGACATTGAGCTTCAAGATTACCGTAAAACAGGGAACAGATGTCATCAAGAGTGACTATGTAAAAGGAAACATCAAGCCGACATGGGCTGCCGGAAGCTCCTATACATATAATGTGACCGTAAACGGTTCAGCAGCAGGAGTGGAGAAAATTGAATTCAGCGTTGATGCCACAAACGGCATACAGGACTGGACAGAAGTTCCTCCTACAGACTTCAATTTCGGCGCATAATGCCAGGCTGAAAGCAAACAGATAAATATTCATACGACAAGGGGCTGGATAAAAGTATTATTCAAGCCCCTTTTTTCTTATTTTTCGGTGTGGTCAACCTCGACATGATTCCCAAATATTGAATTCCCAGAGAGTTATTCTGACTTTTTAGTCATCCTCTTTTTATTATTTTCCAGCGGCATCATCGAATCTGTCATCATTACAGGTCAATGAAACACATCCCTCTCGCGTCTCAAAAGGGCATCGTTTCTTCAGAACAAACTATAAATCAATCATTTCACGCCACATAAGACAAAGGTTCCCAACGTGCATTTTGTTGTCCTGCTTGGAATCATGCAATTCCATAATACACTAAGACTCATTTTATTACAAAGCAAACTGGTTCCCAACGTGTCGTCTTTTTCCATGTTGGGACAGACAACGTGTCACTCTTATGAAAATGTTTCATGCCACGGAATGGCAAGTTGCAATGGTAAAACGGTAAAAATTCCAGGCGATTCTTAAACCGAATTTCTTTTTGAGAGCATTCCGTAAAAATCCGGCGGCTTTTTTAAACCGTTTTTGACAAATGTTATTGGCCGGGTACTACATGGTACTGGCTCAATGCAGAATTTACCTGCCTGCAAATTTGTGCTGTAGCTTGGGAGAGAACCGAGGTGATACCTGCAGGAGAGAGCCGGGGAAAGAGCGGTGACTGAGCTTTTTATCAAGCCCCCTGCTGCCCTCCGACGGGAAGGTCAATATCTTCATGGTCTCCCCAACCTCCCAAATCGACATCAAAGCCGGAGTCACCGGAACTGTCATTGTCTTCTATCCTGAGTCCGGACACGACGATTTCCCCTCCGCGGGGCTGGCCTGCAAGCTGGTCTGTAATGTCGAAATAAAATTCCTTGGTCTTGCCGTTTACAAGTTTGACCTCAAGGTTAAGGATATGGGAACATGCAACCTTCCGGATGCCGCCACCGGCATAACTGGACGGCACGGGATACCCGGGAGTTCCGAAAGACATAACGTCTGCCGCTACCCCGGAATCAGACACTTCGCAGTCATATACGAATGTAGCGCACTCGGAAGGACTGGAGCCGTCATGCAGGCAGACCATCCTGGCCATGCCTGAGATGGCTCCGCGGGCAAGAACTACCCTATGCCCGCCATATTCAAACTCATATCTGACCCTATAGCTGCACACCATGGGACGCATCTTGACCTGCAGGTCAGAAACCTCATGCTGCCCCACATCCGGAATGGAATCCACAAATGCCGAATAGAGCATGTCCGGCGGATTCAGCACAGGGTCGTCTGGAAATTTTGTCCGGATATCGGCAGGAGCGGCACGAGTCCCATAAGTGGAAGTGGCCCTGACAGCAAACGGCCCGTCCGCTTCACCGCTTATTATTATACGCTCAGTATCATTATTATAAAACAGCATGCATTTCACGCCGTTTTTTCCGAAATTGACACCGCCTCCGGACGGAGAAAGATAAGACTCTCCCGAAAATTCCGAATCATTGCCATAGACAAGGGCCGTAATGCCGGCGGGGACATTGCCTGATTCCGGTTCAGCATCCCAGCGGAACTCCATGACAGCGGAACCGAAATGATTGTAGCACAGCTCTTCCCTGCATGACACCAGCAAAGAAATGACTGACAAGAACAAAAGCATCTTCCTCATCTTGCAGCACCTCCCTCATGCTTTCCGCCGATTCCTCCCAAGCGCCATACCAACGCCACCTTCAATTTCAGCGGACCATAGTAATCCATCTTCCTCGAACGCACATAAATATGATGCCCCTCATAAGGGGCATATTCCTGATATCTGGTTGACATCCATCCGCCTCCGATTCCCGTCTCAATGGCAAAGCCGCGCGTCAAAGGCCAGAGATAGCCCAAAGACAGGCCGGCCATAAGCCCTTCCCCGCGATAGCCGCGCGTAACATTCTCCAAATCATAAAGACCGGCACCGGCAAATGCACCGGCATACAGGCCGCCCTTGAGGCTATTCCCGCCGAACCAGAAACGCACTTCCGGACTTACCATGGCGAGCTGATAGCATTTGTGCCCCTCGCGGTTCTTCCACCACGCCACATCACCTTCGAGATTAAAAGACCAGTAGCGGCTTATCCGGCATTCCAGTTCCAATGAAGGCATAAGAGCCAATGCATAGGCCAGATTGGTCTTCAAGGCAAAGCGCCTCAACGGATATCTGAGGTTGTCATCGTATCGGGACTTGCGTTTACGTGCTGAACGTCCGTGCCCGGCAGTCTCATCAGAACCGGGAAAAGGAGCCATGGCATACGAGATGCTGTCCGAACATTCCGCACGTGCATAGACCTCACTCCAGTAGGCAGCGGAAGAGTCCTTCAATTGAAGCACGACTGTAGCGCTGTGAAGATAAGGGAATAAATTCTCCCGCATCCAGCGGTAAGCAATTCCGCCCTCCAAATCCATAAGGCTTTTCTTGCGGCTTCCGACTATATGATGCTCAGAATCATATACCCACACCGGTGTATCATCAAGTATCCTCAGCACATCGTCACGGAAAGGAACCCTGGCGTCGGCAACAACCATCCTGCGGAGTTCATCCCAGGCAATGCCTTCCGGAGCCGCCACCACAAGCAAGGGGCTGATTCCTGTTTCTGATACGATATATTCCTCAATGGACTTGCACCTGTTGATGCTGAGCTGCCGGTTCGCGGTGCTGACTCCGTCCGGAGAAGTGAATGACCGGACTATTATACGTCCGATATTGCCGGCCTTATCCTGACGTCTCACCTCCTCGAGAAACTCCCGCATCACAATGTCATTGTCTCTTATTCCAGGCTCATACCGGCTGTGCCCGAAGCGGAAATAAAACCTTACATGCTCCACATGCGCATTTGCACCGCTGGAAATTCCCGCGGTGAGACATATAAGCACAATGAAAATCAGCAATCTCTTCATAATCCTGCAGCACCTGATTAAAGAGCGTAAGTGTCCTACTCAGTATAAAATTCAATCAGACGGGAAATGGCGCGGCAACATACCGGGCAGAATCCTTCGGCGGAATTTGTTTTCATACGGCAGTCCGGGCAGGCGCGGTAAACTCCCTTTGACTGATACCCTGCCCCTTCATAGACTCCCACACCGGCATCTGAAGAGCCGTCGGCGGGAAGCATATCCTCCCATTTCGAAGAGAAGTCCGCAAAGGTCGTAATGTTCTGCTCCCACGGCTCACAATCCTGAAAATAATATTCCGAAAACTGGTCGTCATAATAATATTCGTCAGCCAGGCCGGCAAAACTGTGGCCGAACTCATGCACGACGACAGGACGGAACGCGGAATGGTGCGCTGTGGTAAGTGTATAGGAATTGAATATCCCGCCTCCGCCGTAAGTATCAGTGTTGGCGAGAATTATTATATGCTCATACGGGATTCCGCATAGCCTGTCATGCAGATTGCGCAGTCTCAGGGTCGTAAGGTAGCGGTCTGAATAGAATGTGCTGAAATGTGAGCTGAGGGCCGTATCCTTCCACTGTCCCTCAAGAGGCACACTGACCCCGCTTTCCGCAGACGGGAGTGCCACCGCAACGAAATTGAACCTGTCACGATATCCGCAGAAAGGCTCATGCGCAAGGACAGCCTCCATCGCGGCGGCCGCATCCGCATAGAACACCTCCGCCTCTGAGGCGGCATACCCTTCCGCGACAATGGCAACATCAATGCAATCCGCCTCAGACCCGCTGCGAAGCAGATACTTGTGCGGAGCAGGACTGCCCTTCAGATGACGTATGAGAATGTCTCCGGGGTTCACCTCATGCTCAACAGATGCTGAGATGCCTCCCCTGAAACCGTACAGCTCTACCCTTACGGTCACCGGGACGTCAGGCATCGGAAGCAGGAACACATTTTCAAACGAACGTCGTACCCTTGTCGCTTCCTCCGTGGCCTGCCATTCCTGGAACAGAGTCGAAAAACTCTGCAGGTAAAGCACCTCACCGCTGCGGTTATCCCTCATGCATATCTGTCCGTTACCTCTGAGCGCGACAGAATCCATATTGTGCCTGCGTCCCGCCCAGCCGTCAAAGCATGACATCTCGTCAAGCGATATGTCAGCCGTGCTGTCCGTACCGGAAAATATATAGTCAAGCCTCAAGGTCATTTCATGTCCGCATGATGCATTCGCCTGTGCAAATGCGTCGCCAACAAAAGACAGCAGTCCGAGACATATGAAAAACAAACGAAGACTTCCGGTCATAGCATCAGATTTTTGCAGCACAGTTTATTCCGTCAAGCGCAGAAGACACGATTCCTCCGGCATATCCCGCCCCTTCTCCGCAAGGATACAGCCCGGCAATCTGCACATGCTCGAGAGTATCAGGGTCACGCGGTATCCTCACGGGAGAGGAAGTCCTCGACTCGACTCCGAGAAGCAGGGCCTCATTCGTATAGTAGCCGTGCATCTTCTTGTTACCTATCAGAGGGAAAGCATATTTCAGCCTGAGGGACACATTCTCAGGAAGCAGCTCGTGAAGAGGAGCCGCGACAGCACCCGGATGATAAGAGGTCGCAGGAAGTCCGGAAGAAGGTATCCTGCGGCAGAAATCCATCATCCTCTGGGCCGGAGCCTTAAGCGAGCCTGTATAATCGAACATGGCCTTCTCCACATCTTTCTGGAACTGGAGCAGGGCCAGAGGGCCGTATGAGGCATATTCCGGAAGATCCTCAGGCTCAACCGAGACTACCACACCGGAATTCGCCCACTTGGAGTTGCGGGCCGAATTTGACATGCCGTTCAGCACAAGCTCTCCCGGAGCCGTTGCCGCCGGCACAAGGATTCCGCCCGGACACATGCAGAACGAGAACACCCCCCTGCCCTCAATCTGAGTTACGAAAGAATATTCGGCCGTTGGCATGTGAGGCTGGTATTTTCCGTGATATTGTATCCTGTTTATCAGAGACTGCGGATGCTCCACGCGCACGCCGAGAGCAAAACCCTTGGCCTGGATTTCCCAGCCCTTGCGGCTGAACATCTCATATATGTCCCTCGCTGAATGGCCTGTGGCAAGAATCACCTTCCTTGAAGCCCATACGGACCCGTCAGAAGCCGTCACCCCAAAACTGCCGTCCCCTTTTTTCACTATATCTGTCACGCGCGTTCCGAAATGATATTCCCCGCCATGCCCAGTTATGCATTCGCGGATATTCTCAACAACAACGGGAAGCCTGTCGCTGCCTATGTGCGGATGCGCGTCTATGAGTATGGAAGGGTCAGCACCGAATCGCACCAGCTGGTGCAGGACCTCCCGTATGTCGCCTCTTTTCGAAGAGCGGGTATAAAGCTTTCCGTCGGAAAAAGTCCCGGCGCCGCCCTCACCGAAGCAATAGTTGGAATCAGGGTCAACGATACCCTCACGTGAAAGCGCAGCCATGTCGAACTTGCGCTTGTGCACGTCCTTTCCCCTCTCGAGGATGACAGGCTTAAGCCCCCTCATCAGAAGCCTCAGAGCCGCGAACATACCCGCAGGTCCGGCCCCTATTATTATGACCGGCTCCGCCTGGGACACGTCCCTGTATTCTTCAAGCGCATATTCCTCCATAACCTCCCCAGGCTTGAAGACCTCTATGCGATACCTGTAAAGTATGTCATTCCTCGCATCGACCGAGCGGCGCACAATCCTATGCTGCACCTGTACTTTCGGCGACACTCCCAATGCCTTTACGGCCGCAGCCTTTATCTCTTCCGCAGACGGCTCACAGCCCAATTTGCATGTTATCTCTATTTCTTTCATCGGCAATATGTCCGGTTAATCAGGTTAAGTTTCCCAAGGTTAATCAAAACTCCGCGAGACGCGACACAGGAGCCACGTCAAGGGATGTGCGTTCCCCGTTCATATAATGGAACCACCCGGCAATGGCTATCATGGCGGCATTGTCCGTAGTGAATTTGAACTCCGGCAGAAAAGTGGTCCAGCCCCTCTTGCGGCCCTCCTCCACTATGCGAGTGCGGAGACCGCTGTTGGCGGAAACGCCTCCACCTATTGTAATCTGCCTTATCCCGGTCTGCTTGGCAGCCTTTATAAGCTTGTCCATCAGGATATCTATCAGAGCCTTCTGGAAGCTCGCGCATATGTCCGCCTTGTTCTTCTCCATGAAATCCGGGTCTTCCGCCATCCTGTCACGCACAAAATAAAGCAGGGAAGTCTTTATGCCGCTGAAACTGTAGTCCAGCCCAGGCACATGAGGCTTGGAGAATTTGAACTTGTCCGGGTCTCCCTCCTTTGCAAGACGGTCAACTACCGGCCCTCCAGGATAGCCCAGCCCCATCATTTTAGAGCATTTGTCAAAAGCCTCCCCGACGGCGTCGTCAATGGTCTGGCCGAGAATCTCGTATTCCAGCGGACTGTTGACCTTGACTATCTGGGAGTTGCCGCCTGACACGAGCAGGCACAGGTACGGGAATTCCGGCTGGCGGTTCCCGGCCCCGTATTGCTTTATGAAATTAGCGAGCACATGTCCCTGCAGATGATTGACCTCCACAAGAGGCTTGCCTATTGACATCGCAAGCCCTTTTGCGAAAGATGTCCCCACAAGCAGCGAACCCAAGAGCCCGGGACCGCGCGTAAATGCAATCGCAGTGATTTCATAGGCATCTATCCCGGCACGCGAAATCGCCTCGCTGACCACAGGAACTATATTGACCTGATGCGCCCTGGAGGCAAGTTCCGGTATGACTCCGCCATATGCCTTGTGCACATCCTGGCTCGCCAGCACATTCGAGAGCAGGTAGCCGTCTTTGATGACAGCCGCAGAGGTGTCATCGCATGAAGATTCTATTCCGAGTATAATATCTGCCATTTCATGAATTTTTAGCACACTTTATGCTAATGCATCGGCGACAAAAATACGGATTTTATCCGAGAATTTTGCTATTTTTGCAAGTTGGACCTTTATAAATGCAGGAAAATATCAAAAAGGCACTGAAAATATTCTGGCTGACGCTGGTTTCCGTCACTGCTGTCGTCCTGGCGCTCGCCATAGCTCTCCAGACGCCGGCAGTCCAGACATTCATAGCGGGCAAGGTCACCGCAAGACTGTCCGAAAGGCTCGACGGAGACATCAGTTTCGAAAAACTGCATTTCAAGCCTTTCACCACACTTGTCCTCAAGCAGGTCATGGTCACGGACCGCAATCCGGCATCAGACCCGGAATTCCCCGGAAAAGCTCCGGTTGACACATTTTTCACGGCAGAATACATATCAGCTGACTTCACCCTCAAAGGGCTTGTCTCCGGAGAAGGTATACGCCTGTCCAGGGCATACGTGAAAAACGGCACGATGAATCTTGTGATAGAAGATGACCCGCTCGAGTCCGGGGAAAGCACAAACAATCTCACGAGAATATTCAGGATAAAGAAATCCGACAAGAAAAAGAAAAGCGACAAGGAAATATTCAACATAAGGAACGTGGATATAAGCGGATTCCGCTTCACCATGAAGAATTACGGAGCGGACAAGACTGCGCATACCGAAGGGGGCATTGACTGGAATGACCTTGACATAAAGGACATCGACATTGAGGCAAAGAGACTCGCTTTCAAGGGTGGAGTCATGTCCGGAGTGCTGCGCAACCTGTCTTTCAGCGAAAAGAGCGGCTACTCCTGCCAGTCGATATCCGGAAGTGCAAAAGTAGGGAACGGACTCACGGAGGTAAAGGACTTCCAGTTGAAAGACAAATGGTCACAAGTTCGTCTGCCACTGTTCACCATGAGCTACAGCGGAGTGGAGGACTTTTCCGATTATATAAGAAAGGTGGCCATGACGGCTGAAATCATGGAAAGCACCGTGGACATACGCACACTGGCATATTTTGCCCCACAGCTCAAAGACAGCAGGCTCAGGCTGAAGGCTGCCTCCGGAAATTTCAGCGGAACAGTAAAGGATTTCACGGTCTCCGGCATGTCGGTATCTTTAGCAGACGGAGGCTTCAGCGGCACTGTCAGCGGCAGGATGACGGGACTTCCGTCCATAGACAGCACCATGATAGACGCTTCCATAAACGGCATGCAGGTGACAAGCCGGGGACTCGGAAACTTCATAAGCGGCTGGATGAAAGAAGGCAGCCTTGACATCGGACATTTCGCTCCCGGCACGGCATTCAATGTGAAAGCCCGCGCGAAAGGCCCCATGAACAGGCTTCACGTAAATGCTGACATAAACTCTGCGATAGGAAGCCTCAGAGGAAACCTCAGGCTTGACAATGCTGTGGCCAAGGGCAGGCCTATCGGACTTTCCGGCACAATCGGGACAAAAGACCTCGACATAGGAAAGATTGTCGGCACCGGTCTTGTTGGCCCTGTCACGCTAAACGCAGGAATACGCTCGTCACTTGGCTCGGAAGGAAAGCCTGCCAGGGCCACGATTGATTCGCTCAGCATCAGCAGGCTGCATCTGTACGGATATGACTACAGCCGCATAAGCGGTGAGGGAGTGCTGTCGGCGGAAGGATTCGACGGCAGGATAACATGCGACGACCCGAATCTCAACTTCCTGTTCCACGGACAGGTGGCCCTTTCTCCGAAAAGCAGCAATGCCGCATATAAGTTTTATGCGAACATAGGCCATGCCGACCTGAGGGCCCTGAAAATAGACAAGAGAGGCAAATCAAATGTCAGGCTGGCCACGCATGCCGATTTCAGGAGAACCGGCAACGGGGACATATTCGGTGAAATCAGCATCGGGGACATTGTGCTTGTAAATTCGTCAGGAAAACACGAAATCGGAAACATCAGCCTGTACTCCCAGACAAGCAACGACACGTACAGGATGAGGCTCAGGTCCGATTTTGCCGAAGGGACATACTCCGGAAGCGCCCCTGTGACCAGATTCATCAAAGACCTGCGCGACATAACGCTCAAGCAGGAGCTGCCAGCCCTCTTCGAGCACCCGGAATACGACTGGGCAGGAAACAGATATAGCCTTGACTTCACTTTCCGCGACACACGCGGCCTGCTTTCTTTCGCATATCCAGGCCTTTACATAGCTGAGGACACGAGGATAAGCGCCAGGATAAGCGAGAAAGGAAGGCTCACCGCCAGCCTGAACTCACAGAGGGTGGCAATGGGCAGACAATATATCAAGGACATAGCCGCGACATTCAGCAACAGTGACGACAGTTTCCACGGGGTTTTGACAAGCTCTGAGATACAGGCCGCCACATTAAAGCTGAGCGACAATACGTTCCGCATATTCGCTGACGACAACCATATCGGAGCCGGCTATTCATACGACAACAGGGGCGAGCTCGAGAACCGCGGGGAATTCATCGTCCGCGGCGACCTCTCACGGGATGCGGACGGGCTCGCGCTCGGCATAGACATCCTTCCATCGACCCTGCACCTTAACTCCAGGGAATGGAGGATACAGCCGTCCAGACTTTCCGTAAGGGACGGGAGCATCGACATATCATCAGTGGAACTGATAAGCGGAGAGCAGTCAGTCAAGGCATACGGCAGGGCTTCAAAGACACAGAGCGACACCCTCAACCTGAGCCTGAACAGATTTGACATATCCATTGTCAACCCTCTTCTCGGCTCTGACCTCGGCATAAGCGGAGCGGCAACCGGAAGCGCACAGCTCATCTCGCCTCTTGAGGACAAAGGCCTGCTCGTAAACATGGTCTGCGACTCAACACATATAGCAGGAATGCCGGCCGGAACAGTCACAGTGCTCAGCGAATGGGACGACGTGTTCCAGCGGTTCGAAGTGGCTGTACGCAATGAACTCGGCGGAAGACGCAACATAGACGCATACGGAACATATACCCCGAGCATCAGGACTCTTGAGGCACAGGCCGCGCTCAACAGGCTTCCGGTGGGATATGCAAGCCCGCTTCTCAAGGACATATTCAGCGAGATGGAAGGCTATGTATCAGGGAACATCTCCGTTTCAGGGCCTATGGACAGGCTTGAACTGTCAAGCGAACAGACCAGGCTGGAGGACGGCATGCTCAAGATTGCTTTCACCAATGTGCCTTATTATGCCGACGGAGGCTTCCATATAGACCGTACCGGAGTCCATTTCGACGGCATACGCATAAGGGACAGGTTCACAGGAACAGGAAGCGTGGGCGGAAGCATCAACTGGGAGAATTTCAAGAACATGAGCTTTGACACCAGGATAAAGGTCAACGAGATAGAAGGCATCAATCTGAGCGAGAAGCAGGGAGAGGCATTCTACGGCAATATCTTCGGTACAGGAAACATATCCATAACAGGCCCTGTAAGCTCTCTGCTCATGGACATTGACGCAGTGACCGCCAAGAGAGGCGAACTGCACATTCCGATAACCTCCGCCATGACCTCCGGGACATCCAACCTGCTTAAATTCACGGAAATTCCGAAAGACATCTACATCGACCCGTATGAGGAGATGGTAACTAAGATGGAAAAGAAGACTTCCGGTTCGGGAGACTTCCGGCTGAACCTTCATGTGGGCGCGTCGCCTGAGGTTACGGCTTTCGTGGAGATTGACAAGGCATCGGGACATGTGCTTTCGGGAAGCGGAAACGGCACCATTGACCTTGAGATTGCAGAGGACGTGTTCAATATAAACGGAGACTACACCCTCACTGGAGGAAACTACAGGTTTGTGGCTCTCGGCCTTGTAAGGAGGGATTTCGTGATACAGGACGGAAGCACCGTAAACTTCAACGGGGACATATTCGACAGCAACCTCAACATCGAGGCGATATACAAGACCAAGGCTTCACTTTCAACCCTGATAGCCGACACGACATCAGTAGCCACGAGGCGAACGGTCGAATGCGGAATAAAGATAACAGACAAGATAAGCAACCCGAGGCTTGCGTTCTCAATCAACATCCCGGACCTTGACCCTATTGTCAAGTCACGCGTTGAAAGCGCACTGGGAACCGAGGACAAGCTGCAGAAACAGTTCCTGTGGCTGCTGCTGACCAACAGCTTCATGCCTGACGAGCAGTCCGGAATCGCCAATAACTCCACGATGCTGTACTCAAATGTGACGGAGGTAATGTCCAACCAGCTGAACAATATTCTGCAGAAACTTGACATACCTGTCGATTTGGGACTGAAATACCAGCCGAATGAACGGGGCAACGATGTGTTTGATGTGGCGGTCTCGACGCAGATGTTCAACAACAGGGTCGTAGTGAACGGAAGCGTAGGCAACAGGCAGAACACTTCCGGAAGCACCAAGGCCGATGTGGTCGGTGACCTTGACATAGAAATCAAGCTGGACCGCCCCGGAGCTTTCAGGCTGAACATATTCTCGCATTCCGCTGACCAATATACCAACTACCTCGACAATTCGCAGAGGAACGGAGTCGGACTCACCTACCAGACCGAGTTCAACAAGCTCGGGCAGTTCTTCCGGCACATGTTCTCAAGCAAGAGCAAGAGACAGGAGGCCAGGCAGGCCGAGGAGCAGGCCATATTCGAGGGAGAGCGGATACTTATGAAGATAACGCAAGATGATGACAAAGGAAAACATGGAAGGAAAAAGAGGAAGACTGTTCCTGATACCGTCCCCGTTGGGGGAAAATGATCCGGCAGAGGTTATCCCTGCACCGGTCCTGAAGTCCCTTGAGGGTTTCAGGACTTTCGTCGTTGAAGAAGTGAGGACTGCAAGGCGGTACCTGTCAAAGGCCGGGCTGAAAGGACATATAGGCGAACTGGAGTTCCACGAGCTGAATGAGCATACGGAACAGGCCGAAATCGAGGGCTACATAAGGCTTTTCGACAACGGGAATGACGTGGCTCTCATCTCAGAGGCAGGCCTTCCGGCGGTGGCAGATCCGGGGGCGCAGCTTGTCGCCCTGGCGCACAGGAACGGGATTGAGGTGATACCGGCCGTAGGCCCGTCGTCTCTCATGCTCGCCCTGATGGCTTCCGGACTCAACGGGCAGTCATTCGCATTCTGCGGCTATATACCGGCCAAGACCGATGAGCGCAGGAGCAGGCTCAAGACGCTGGAGAAAGTGTCGGGACAGCTGCACCAGACTCAGATTCTGATAGAGACGCCTTACAGGAACGACTCTCTTTTCGCGGACATATTGGCCGTATGCTCTCCGTCAGTAAAAGTATGCGTGGCAGCGAATATAACGATGCCTGACGCATACATCAGGACAATGAGCGTCTCGCAATGGAAAAAGCAGGGCATCGTGATAGGCAAGCGCCCGTGCGTATTCCTTATTCTTGCATGATTACCTTTAAACAGATTAGCATGAGCGACTTAGGCATACTGGAACTCGAAGGAATGGAGTTCCGCTCATATCACGGCTGCCTCGAAAGGGAAAGGGCGGCAGGAAACGATTTCATTGTGGATTTCCGTGGTACGGCAGAGATGGGACGCGCCGCACAGAGCGACTCTCTTGAAGATGCCGTTGACTATTCGCTGATATATGAAACGGTGGCAAGGGAAATGGCGGTTCCCTCAAATCTGATAGAGCATGTTGCCGGACGGATAGTCAGGGCCATTGCCGACAGATTCCCGCAGTTCACCTCATTTTCAGTGCGCGTGTCCAAGAAGCGTCCGCCGGTGAACGGGGTGGTACAATGGTCAAGAGTGACCCTTATCCACACAAACGAAGAACTGATATGAAAAAGACCATAGCATTCATAACATTGGGGTGCAAGCTCAATTATGCAGAGACCTCAACATACGAAAGGGCATTGCTGAAAGAGGGACTTGAAGCCGTGCCTTGGAACCGCGGCGCGGACATTTTCCTTGTGAACACATGTTCTGTCACAGAGCATTCCGACAAAAAGAGCCGAAACATCATCAGGAAACTGCACAGGCTGTCACCTGACGCCATGATTGTGGTGACAGGATGCTACGCCCAACTGAAGAAGGCCGAGATAGAGGCGATAGAGGGAGTCACAATGGTATTCGGTGCTGCCGAAAAGTCCGCTATAGTGCCGTCAGTGCTCGCAAAGCTCCGTGAGGAAAGCGAGTCCCTGCCTCTCCACAAGAGCACATGCATTTTTCCGGCTTATTCAGACGGGGAAAGGACACGCTCCTTCCTTAAGGTCCAGGACGGATGCGACTACAGGTGCGCATATTGCACCGTTCCGGACGCCAGGGGGGAAAGCCGCAACATTCCAATAGCCCTTGCCGTTGAGCAGGCCAGGGAGATAGCTGCAGCAGGAATCAGGGAGATTGTGCTTACCGGTGTGAACACAGGAGATTTCGGCAGGACTACAGGCGAGAGTTTCTTCGGCCTGATACGCAGCCTCAACGATGTGGAGGGCATTGAAAGATACAGGATTTCCTCAATAGAGCCGAATCTGCTTACGGAAGAGATGATAGACTGGATAGCATCCGGAACAAAGTTTCTCCCCCACTTCCATATCCCGCTGCAGGCCGGGAGCGACACAGTCCTGAAAGAGATGGGAAGGAGATATGACACTGCGGCCTTTGCCGCGAAGATTGCGTATATAAGGGAAAAGATGGAGAAGCCAGGCGGCTCGAAAGTGTTTTTCGGGATTGATGTAATTGCAGGATTCCCTGGAGAGACTGACGAGCTGTTCATGGAGACATATGATTTCCTGGGCAAGGTGGTGAAGCCGGCATTCATCCATGTGTTCCCGTATTCAAGACGTGCAGGCACAAGGGCTGCCGCGAGAAAGGACCAGGTGCAGGACAGCATAAAGACACGCAGGGTGCAGATGCTTGAGGAACTGAGCGCAAAGCTGCATGAGGAGTTCCTGGAGCAGAACCGCGGAGTTACCGGACATGTCCTTTTCGAGAGCACGGACAAGAACGGGATGATGGAGGGATATACCGGGAACTACATAAGGGTATCCCGGCCATATGACCCGGAGCTGATAGGAAAAATTACGGAAGTTACGATATGACAGAAGGGGCGAGGCTTACATTTCTCGGGACAGGCACTTCGCAGGGCATCCCGATGATAGGCTGCGGCTGTGAGGTGTGCGCAAGCCGTGATCCGCGCGACAAGAGACTGCGTTCGAGCGCCCTTGTAGATTACGGGGGACTCAGGATACTCATAGACGCGGGCCCGGACTTCAGGCAGCAGATGCTTCGGGAGAATGTGTCGCATGTTGATGCCATACTGCTGACGCACAACCACAAGGACCATACTGGAGGGCTGGACGACATACGTGCGTTCAATTATACCGAAAAGCGTCCTGTGCAGATTTATTGCGAGAAATATGTCGAGGAGTCTCTCCGGCAGGAGTATTCTTATGCGTTTGCGGAAAAGAAATACCCTGGCGCACCAGAGTGGAACGTGCATGAAATCGGCAACTCCCCTTTCAATGTATCCGGCTCATGCGGCACTGACAGGCTTGAATGGCATTCCGGAAAGGGCTACGTGCATGTGGGAACGGACAAACCTTCAACGGAAAAGCCAAGGACTGTCCGTATCATCCCGATAAGAGGGATGCATTACAAGCTTCCTGTCCTTGGTTTCCGCTTCGGGAACATTGCCTATTGCACCGACATGAATATGATTCCGGAGGAAGAGTTCGGAAAACTGCTTGGACTTGACCATTTCGTAATCAACTGCGTAAGAAGCGGCAGGCACATCTCGCATTTCAGCATAGAGGAGGCAGTTGCAGTAGCCCGAAAGGTAGGTGCAAGGCACAGCTGGCTGACGCATATGTCTCACCAGCTGCCTTGTCACGGGATTCTTGAAGAGTCTCTGCCGGAGAATATAAGGCCGGCCTATGACGGGCTTGTCATCGGATAGAGCCAGTACTGCTCCTTTTACATTCTTGATGACTCATCCAAGTTGCCGACTTTGCGTCTGGAGTTCACTGCCTGGCCGAAACGCCATGTAAGTCCGAGACGGAAAGAAGTATAGGAGAATTTCTGCGCCATGCTGTATGAGAGCCTGTCCCCGTCATAAATCTTCAGGTCTGACTTCATTGAGCCGAAGATGTCTTCCACATAGAAATTAAGGGCGAGCTTTCCGTCAAGGAAAGTCTTGGAGAAGTCGAAGCTCATATGCCACATCTGGTCGATGTCATAAAAACCCTCAGTCTGAGGAGTGCAATACATTCCTGAAAGCCCTGTCTTGAAATTCTTTGGAAGATAGAAAGTGGTTGAGGCATAGCCGTAGAAAGAGTGCCCCTTGTTCACATAGCCATCTCCAAGGCCTGTAGCGACTCCTTCGTATGCCTTGAAATACGTATAGGCATAATATCCGGACAAGGTCAGGGTCCACCATTTGGTTATAGGCTGCTCGGAAAGGGAGATCGACACGTATGCCATGTCCTTTATGCCGGCATTGTCGAAGACAAGCCCCATCTTTCCGCTTTCCGTGTCAAAACGCGGCACCTGCATGTCATTGTAATTGCGGACGTTTCCATAGCCTGAGCTTATCGAAAGCCGGCCGAAGAGCACGGCCGTCAATGCGGCATTGTGCGAATATGACGGCTTGAGGTCTGCCTTTCCCTGAGTGTAGGTGGTCGCATTCACATAAGAGATGAAAGGATTGAGCTGCCAATATTTGGGACGGCTTATCCTGTAGGAATAATTGGCCGAGAAAATGAATTTCTGTGACGGAATCCAGCTCACCGTAGCATTCGGGAAAACATCGAAATATCTGTCGGAAGTATGAGGGTCGTCCTGCCACATTCCTTTTGACAAGGTCATCTCACCGCGCAGGCCTGCCTGGGCGTTCCATTTGGTGCCGAACTGCTTTGCCACATTAAGGTAGGCCGCATAGACCTGCTCCCTGTATTTGAAATCGTTTGTCTGCACCGGAGATTCTTCCAAGGTCCATGAGGGCACCTGATAGTCAAAGCGGGAGAATTTGTTGTCAGTCAGCGAGACTGCCCCTTTCAGACCGGCTTCGATGCGTCCTGTGGATTTCCAGAAAACAGTAGTATAGTCAGCCTTCAATGAAATCAGGTCCAGCACCCTTCCGGTATTCTCCTGAAAGCCATAGTCCTCAAAGCTGTTCCCGCCGATGTCAGAACCGTCAAGGCCAAGTGAGGAAGGCCGTGTCTTCCATATGTTCGTCTGTTCAGTGAACTCCCTGCTGGCATTGCGGCTGTAGTCAGCATTTAGAGTCAGCTCCGCTGCGCGCGACTCATCGAACGTATGCGTGTAATTAAGGTTCGCATAAATGAAATTGCCCTTATCCTGCGAGGCATTGTTACTCAGCATCACCGAGTACAGCTCCTGCTCCGGAGTGCCCCACGCCCTGTAGTCGGAAATGGTGCTTCCGTTGCCCGAATCCGAGCCGCTGTCACTGAACCTCACGTTCGCTATCGCCCCGAGCACATCCTTGTCGCTTACATGCCAGTCATGCTGCAAACGGAGGCTGTGCCCTCCCCACCTGCTGTTCATGGCGGTCTCGGATTGCTGGAGAGAAGAATAATCCGTCCCGTACCATTTGTTCTCATAGGCAGCAGCTGACATTTCTGTCATTGACGGCGAATAAGTGAACGATGTAAGGGTCTTGTCCGTCTTGTACATCAGATTAGCGGAAATGTCACCGTAAGGCTTCACCTTGGGGCCTTCCCCAGTGGGATTGAGCCGAAGTCCCCCGTTGGCTGTCACAGAGCCGCTAAGACCTTGCATGAACCCCTTTCTGGTCTTTATGTTGATTATTCCGCCGCTTCCTTCCGCATCATATTTGGCGGAGGGGGACGACATCAGCTCCACTTTCTCTATCGTGTTGCCCGGGCTGCCCTTAAGATATACTTCAAGGTCCTTTCCGGACATGGATGATGGCCTTCCGTCTATCCATACTGAAACGGTCTGTCCGTTGAGCTTCACGTTTCCGTCCTTGTCAAGGGTCACGCCCGGGGAGTTTTTGAGGACGTCCAGCGCATTGCCGGTCTGGGCCACAGCCAATTCGGAGACATTGAGCACCAGCTTGTCGAAATGATGCTCAATAAGCTCACGCTTTCCGGACACGACGGCTCCGGCAAGAGCCTGGGCATCCTCTTCAAGCACGGCATCCCTCAGAGTGATTATGCTGCCTGAGCTGTTGCCTGCCATATCGGCCAGAGATGCGGTAAAGTCCTTGTATCCGATGAAAGAGCACAGGAAGACAAGGCTGTCTGAAACGGCAAAGCCTTTCGTGGAGGTTATCTGCCAGGAACCGTCCTCGCCTGAGGTCGCTCCTGAAATGACAGAGCCGGAAGCATCAGTGATTGCGACTGTGGCATACGGCACCGGAGTGCCCTGCGAGTCCGTCACACGTCCTTTGAACACAAGGCCGTCCTGGCCCGCCGCACATAAGCCGATGCAGGAAATGAGGAGAGCAAGGGCTGAAAGAAATGACTTTTTCATGCTGTCTGTAAAATTCGTTAACAGTGTGTTAGTTTAATAATACACCGCAAATTAAGGCAAATTTCATATAAAACACAAATTTTCAGCACAAAAAATTGCAGACTCCGATTGCATTCATTATTATAATAACGTGAGTTCGATGAATTATAACTAAAAGAGTGACAGCTGAATAAGTTCGTTT